>SDBU01004941.1_pt1 | contig 16143 bp, 34 predicted proteins | sample 2277071 | NCBI WGS metagenome assembly SDBU01 (sample SAMN10397929, study PRJNA504765) | marine sediment metagenome | isolation source: marine sediment core GS08_GC12, 126 cmbsf | place: Arctic Ocean: Gakkel Ridge, Loki's castle | collected 2008
GCGTAGCGAAGTGTCCCTCCGGGAAATCCACTGGATCGAGAATCTCGGACGAGTCGCCGCTTGGGATCAGGAATTTGCTGCCCAGGCGCAAGTCGTAGCCAAAGCTTCCCAGGCCATAGGACGGTTTCCCTCGCTGGTCTGGGATGAAAGAATCGAGCATTGGCTGGTCTCCCAAGCAAAGCTCGGCAATCTCGTGATCGGAAAGCACACCATACATGGTCATTCGAGAGCTACCTCCTCGTCCGGTTGCTCAGAATCTAGGATTGAGGCGTGGCGAGTCGCATTTCGCCTTATCAGCCAGCTGTTCGCGCTATTTCCCCTGCTGTTGAGCCTTGAGCCAAGAATCGCGTAGCGTAGCCGTTCGATTAAACACGAGCCCTTCAGACTTCGAGTCTGGATCCAGACAGAAATACCCCAGCCGTTCAAACTGGAATCGGCTTCCAATAGCAGCATCAGCCACGCTCGGCTCGATCCAACAGTCTTTGCGGATCTCAAGCGAATCTGGGTTGATGTAATCGAACAATGTCTTGCCGTCGGTAGCCGCGAGCGGGTTCTCCACAGTAAACAAGTGGTCATACATCCGCGCCTCGATACTCAGCGCGTTGGGTTTCGTCACTCAGCGAGTTCGGTTTCGTCGAGGGGGTCTATGCCAAGTCGCCCGGTACCCGGCTGTCGTTTCGCGGTTCAATTAATCCCAGGAGCGTCGAAGATGAGTAGGGCAACCACATGTTTACTTGTTATCTTTTTGGTGTTTCTCGGTGGCTGTATCTTCAGTTGTACGCTGCACTTACATTATCATCAGGCGATGGATAACAACTTTTTGGAGACAAATTATGGAACGGATAATGAAGTTCCTGAACGGGAAGAAAACGTACCTGGGGAGCATAGCGGCTGGACTCCTTGGGATAGTTTGGAGCCTTGGGCACATTGACGATAGAACTGCCCAGTTCATAGCTTCGATTATCACCGCATGGACTGGGGTGGCAATCAGGTCAGCCATCGCCAAGAACGGTAAAAAGTTGTGAGTCACAAATGGAGGCAACATGACAACGAATGATCTTGATTGCGGCGGAACGGCGGCCAGTACCCCCGATGGACCGACCGTCAAAGCTCGGTTCTTCACGGGGGGAGGGCCGACGATTACGACCGCCGCCCGAACGCCGACACTGGGGCGGACCGTCTCGACTTCCAGGGTTGATGGGTATGTCAACTTGCGATATTGCCCGCGGGATGTGGGAACCGAGGGGTGCGACCTGAGGACGTACTGATATGATTGGGGATGACCTGGGCCCGTGGGTTGGGAAACTGGCCTGCGGGCCTTTTTTCCGCATAACCCCCGCATACCCCGACTATCTGGCACTAAATTTAGTCCCTCGACTAAACAGGTGTTGATCTCCAATACTAATCAAACACTAATCCGTACTAAATTAGTACACAACACATCGAGGTGAAGAGATGAAGAAGCGGCAACCTGTAAGGATTACTCACAAGTCCGAGACGAAAGATGACGAACGGGGCTACGAGCACCTGCCACTGAAACTTGTCCGCAAGGTCAAAGTCAAATACGTCGAGAAAGGGAAGCTCCAGCCGCGACGGGTTGAGGATTGACCGGCCATATGTCAAAAAAAGTCCTTGCTTTTACGAAAGCGTGGTGTAAGATTAGGGAAAGGAGCAAGAAATTGAAAAATAAGCCTACACAAAACCCCTTGTGGAAAAAGCTTGCTCCTTCACCACAAGGGGTTTTTCTGCGTACGATCATGACCAAAATGACCACACACAAACGCTTCATCCCGGTGAGCGTATCACCGGAGAGTCAACGAGACTCCGAAAAAAACAAGGCTATGATGTACCCGGACAGCCCTACGGCGGTTCCGGGGGGAGCTGTAGCCAGCCAACCTCAATGCATCATACAGACAGGGCCTAGTCCTGGCAATGTCCTACCCCGCGACAACCAGGCCCAATTTGCACGCCTTATGGGCGAAATCGTCAAATCGACTGTCTAATCCCGTGTGTGGGCTGAATAGAATGGTATTATCCAAAGTGCATTACGGTAATAGATGCAAGGGATAGGCGGGTTCTGTAAATGGCTGCTATGCCAAGCCCCCCCACATATTTTTATGTCTGTAAGTTGTTGCAGAACCGGACGTTGTGATTTTATGGCAATAATAATACGATCGCTAGTTGACAAAGGCATTTTTGGTTGTATATTTATATCGGACTTGGCGAGCAAGGCGGCCAAAGGAGACACGATGTCCAGAAAACAACGACTACTTACCACGATGAGACTGGACCCCCGGATCCGCAAAGGGCTGAAAAAGGTCGCGTTCATATATGGCGTGGAATGGCGAATCGTAAACGCCGCACTGTTGAGATTCTTGGTGCAAACACCCGAAGACCAACACAAAACGATTATCCAATTTAACGAATTCGAGAAGGACACCAAAGCCTGTATCTAACGAATTGTGTGCTGCATGTGCCGCCGGGTCGGCGATTCATTGTCCGGCCCGGCATGCGCGAACGGAGTCTGTATGTCTAAATCCATTCTAGCTTGGCATTTCTTGCCTGAAGATCAGCGACTCCGCCACGGGACCAAGCAGCTCGTAACAGTAGGCGAGACCATCACTGTTGACGGACCCCCTGTGCTATGCGAACAAGGCCTGCATGGATCGATCAAACCCATTGACGCCCTTGCATATGCTCTAGGTCCAATCGCTTGCCGTGTTCGGATCTCGGGCACAATTGTCGAGGGCGAAGATAAATTGGTTGGTACTTCGCGAACGGTTATTGCGATGGCTGATGCTACCCGCGTCTTGCATGAATTCGCATGTTGGTGCGCAGAACGAGTATTGAGGAGATGTTGGGAGGCCGGTCAAGAATCTGACCCAAGATATTGGAAAGCAATCGAAGTAAAGCGGGCATGGCTTGCAGGTAAAGCAACTGATGAGGAGTTGGCTACTGTAAGAGAAGATTTGGCTGCTGCTGCACTTGCTGTATGGAAGGCTGAAAGTGCTGCTACATGGAGGGGCACGATAGTTGCTGCGGGAGCTGTTACTAAGGCTATTGAAAACGATATTTCGTGGATGTTTGGGAGTGCTGCTGCGATTTCCGTGGGTGAGGCTGTCAAAACCACTGCATGGAAAACTGCCCTTGCTACTGCCTCTAGTGCTACTGTTGGAATCGATTGGATTGTCAAAAAAGAGGCCCAAAACACACAACTGGGGGAGATGTTGTTTGATCTTCTAGGTATCGACGGCAGTGAAAGCACGAAAGTACGAGGGCAAGCCATGCGTGAACATTCTCCAGTGAGTGGTTGGAGCAATGAAGACATTGACGAGCGATGGAGTCTGCTGGGCTACTTCACGGGGTTTTTGATCGTGCTTGGTTGTGCGTTGTGGCTATTAGGAGGGATACGATGCGGGGGATGAATGATATTTGCTCTGGGCAGGGCCTGATCCTCTCGAAATCAGAGGCGGCTGAACACTTGAAAGTTCCAGAAACCACAATCGATAACCTTCACAGGACTGGGCAACTTCGGGGCGTTTTGATCGGGCGTCATTTGCGGTGGAAGCGCGCGGACGTGGAGACGTTTGTCACTGAGCTTGGGGGTGAGAATTGAATGTCATAATCGACCCCGAGTTTCAAAGCCTTATCCCGTCGCTACAGGATGAAGAACGTCGCGGGCTTGAGGATAGCCTGAAAGCTGACGGTTGCCGCGATCCACTGGTTGTATGGGATGGCGTGCTCGTCGATGGCCATCACAGGCATGGCATCTGCACTAAGCATGATATTGAGTTTGAAGTTCACCCGATGAACTTTGCCGACCGTAACGATGCGATGAGGTGGATTATTCAGAACCAGTTTTCCCGACGAAACCTTACCCCATATCAGCGAATGGAGCTAGCAATGAAGTTGAAGCCGTTGATCCAATGGCGGGCGAAGGGGAATCAGCAGGCAGCGGGTGGTGATCGTACAACGAAGGAAGGTAAAGCGCTTATGACCAAAGTACCACAAGCGCTTGGATCTGGCACAACCCGCAACCAGCTAGCGAAAATCGCCGGTGTTGGTGCATCCACGCTTGACCGTGGAGTTTACTGCGACAAGCACGCTGACGAGGAAACCAAGCAAAAGCTTCGGAGAGCTGAGACAACAGTGACCCGAGAGTTCAATCGACTATCCAGCAAAGCATCCGGTAAGCCACCGAGCCCAGTGAGACGAGCAACCGGGTATACCCTGACTGATATCAGAAAGAAACGATTGCTGGAGTTGGCCACACAGCTTCGGGATATGGGGAGGCAACACGGTTTTTTGTTTTCACCTTCCCAATTTCGTCCCATCGCGGAGGAGTTGTGGAAAATAGTTTCAAACTTTCGCAACGGAGCATAAATCATGCAACAAATCGGATCAGATCACGTTCATCTAACCCAACTACTCGCCCATGAATTCGCATCACTGCCGGGATGCGTAGGAGAGCGACCCCTGAAGATGTCGCGATTGCGCGAACTGGAGCTTAAGCTAAGAGAGGGGAGGTTTCATACTCCGCGATGGGCCACTGTGCAGATCGATGGCCGCCTCCTGCGCCTTGACGGTCAACACTCATCGAAAATGCTTGCGGGCATAGACGACGATTTTCCAAAGATGGATGTTGATATTCTACGGTTCAGCGCAGACAGCGAATTGGAGGTTGCTTTCAAGTTTGCCGATTTCGATCCCCGCGGTAGCACCCGCTCATCTGGCGAGGTAATCAATGCTCATGCAAGGATACATGAAAATCTTTCCGCAGTGAGCAATAACAGCCTTTTGAGACTCATTTCCGGTGTTGCATATGCCAAGGGGCTGGTGGAAGGCAACTTAGTCAGGGAATTTGATCGCCCGCGACTGCTCCATGATCCAGATGTGCAAGAGTTTTTGCTTTGGGGCGACTCTATTGCTCGCGAAGCAACCATGAAAAGGGCTGGTATTGTCGCCGCGATGTGGGTGACGTGGAGTAAGTTTGGATCTAGTGCTACACCATTCTGGCTGCATGTTCGTGATGGCGATGAAGAACGCAAATGTGCCTCTAGGCGGCTGTTCGAGGGCTTGCTTGGACTTGCGGCGACCGGTTCACGATCACACGACTGGGACCCCCGCCAGACCTACGCAAAAGCCATTCTTGCGTGGAATGCGTCCATCAGAAAGCGGTCTACAAGGCTGTCGTACCGCGAAGGTGTCCAGCTACCTAAGCCGATACCCCCCACACAGGATGAGGCATGAGGATATTAATCCATGACATTGGACCCATCAGTAACAGACCCGGACGGCGAGATAACCGGCGGCCAGAAAGAGTTGGCCAACCCGTGGATGGGCACGATAGCGGTAACCGTCAATGTCCCGATCTATCGAGACGAGCAGTGCAAAGACTTGGTCGCGGCGATGGAGATGGCTAAAGGTTATATCTCGATTCTTTACGATGCTGAGATTGTTTCTGCGGAGGAAGTTTGAAGGAGAAAAAATGAAAAACCAAAGGTGTATGACGTTGCCCCTGGGGGTGGAGGATGATTGTCTTATTCGGGATGCAGAGAGTCATACGGTGGGACATACTTACTTTCAGGCGGGGACGAAGGAGGGAGATAGGGAGAGGGCAAAGTTCATTGTACTTGCTTGTAACAACCATGACTTGCTGGTGAAAGCGCTTGGGAATTTGATGGACCAAGTTAAATCCCTTGACATAAAAGGGGCATCTGACGTCCTGTATAAGATTTTACTGGAGACTCCTCATCCGGAAGGAGACTGTTATGCTTGAGCAGTTGTTTTTGTTTTTGACCTTGTTTGCGGCGGAGTCGTTGGTGTACTTTTTTCTTTTGATCATACTGGCCAAAGGGAGATCAAGCCGCCCAACACCCCGAGGGTTTTTTTGCATAGGCTGTGTGTGTTGGTTGATCACACGGGCAGTGTATAAGTGGTTTTAGACGCCGCGATAAGCGGCGGGCTGATACTTTTTGAGGCACAACATGAACGATCAATTTGAACTCACGCACAGCAGTATAGAGACCGCTGGTAAATGTCTGCGAGCCTACTATTTAAGCTATATCGTCGGTCTTCAAAAAGACCGCGATAGCGAGCCTTTACGGTTTGGTAGCAACATCCATGACGGAATCGATTGGTTATCGCAGGGCGTTAGTATCGCTGATGTTTGCTCGAAGATTCGCGAACGATATTCGGAGCCGCCTGTGTGGGTAATGAGTGACATAGGTGACGAGCTTGATAAATGGTTCGACGAATGTGAACGATGTCTCAGAACGCTGTGTGTGTACGATTGGCGATGGACGAACGATGAATGCGAAATAATCGCCACCGAGCAGGAATTCGATCTCCCTCTCATCAACCCGGCTACCGGTCGTGCATCGACCCGTGTTCGTATTCGTGGGAAAATTGATAAGATTGTCCGCTTGGCCGATGGTCGATTAGCTGTTCGAGAACATAAAACAACCATAAAAGATCTAGCTCCTGGGTCTGACTTCTGGAAAACATTAAAGATTGATCAACAGATTTCAATGTATGTACTGGCCGCACGAATGATGGGCCATGACATTGCTACTGTCGAATACGATGTTATCGGTAAGACTGCGAGCAGACCCAAGAACCCGAACCACGGATTACTTAAGGATAACAAAAAAGAACTGGCGAAGGGTCGTTACTATAAAGAAGAATTCCCGTTAGCTGAGATCCAATCAGCACTTGCGGCGAAAAAGGAATCACTCGGTATGTACGGGGCTCGGTTGTCTACTTTGTTTTCGAGTGATATCGATAAATTCTTTGTCCGCAAAGAGATCCCCCGGATCGATTCTGATATCGAAGAATTTCGTTATGAGTTATGGCAGATGCAAAATCTAATCCGGCAATGTCGAAATAACGGCTACTGGTTCAAGCGAACTGCGTCTTGTTTGAGTCCGTATCGATGCGAATTCTGCGATATATGTTTTGCGGGCATCAGTGTTAAATCATCTGGTGATGTGCTCGACGGCTATCGTAAAAAAGAACGAATACACATGGAACTTTCAAAAGGAGACAATAATGGCGACAGCACCGCCACCGCCAGTGGCAGCACCACCTCCACCAACAAGCGGACCGACCATCAAGATCCCGAAGCTAAAAAAAATCGAGCCAGGGTCTCTACCGGATCGGATCTTGTTGAACGCAGTTGAGGGTTGGGGAAAAACTACTGCTGGAGCATACAGTCCGAGCCCGTTGATACTTATGGCTCCGCAAGAAACGGGTTATGAAACGTTACTCAAATACAAGATGGTTCCACAAGTTCTCGGTGGTAGAATTGAAACTTGGGATCAATTATTGGGCATTGTAAGATCGCTAGAAGATAACCCACAAGGCGTATTAACTGTTGTTTTGGATGCCCTAATTGGATTTCAGAAATTATGTTTTCAGTTTGTCTGTGATCGGGACTATGGCGGAGTGTGGGGCAAGAAAGGATTTATGTCATATCGTGAGGGGTTTGACGTATCTGTAACAGAGTGGACGAAACTTTTATCTGCTCTTGATCGAATTCGTGACAAAGAAATTGGCACACTGTGTCTGTCTCATGCCAAACCAGTGAAATTTGAAAACCCTGATGGTGCTAATTACGACCGATGGGTTTCAGATGCACACCATAAGATATGGGATGCGATGAAACAATGGTCCGATGCGTTGTTATTTGGAAATTTCTTTGAGCAGGTGGAAACCAGCCAAGAAAACAAACAAAAAGGTAAAGGAATCGGCGGCGATGAACGAGTTGTTTATTTCACTCACAAGGCTGCCCATGATGCAAAAAATCGGCACGGTGATCCTGAACCAATTACGCTCTTAAACGACCCTAAACTTGTATGGTCTACAATCACCAACACACTGAAAGGGGGTAGCGATGCCAGTCATTGATCGACCTGGGATATTCAAGGTGGCTTCCTGTGCTGAGCTTGGTATCAAAAAGAGTAAGATTGAGAACAGCCTGGCAATCGCGGCTGTAATCAAGTTTACTATTACCGAAATGTGGAATGGCAAAGAATGGGTAGAGTGGAATTATGCCCAGCATGTCTACGCTCAACTATGGTTCATCGGCAAAACAGGCCAGCTAAAAGACAACGCCGTGGACACGTTGCGGGATGTGCTCGGTTGGGACGGGGATCCCGACAGCCTCACCGACGGCACGCTTCAGACCCCGGAATGTAAGGTCGAGGTCAAAAATGAGCCCTACGAGAAAGACGGAATAACGAAAAACTCGTTTAAGGTTGATCGAATCTATGATTTGGATAGTAGTGGATCGGGCATTAAATCTGTAGCTCCTGATGTTTTGGTGAAAATCAAGGCGATGTACGGAAACAGACTTAAAGCGGCGTGCCAAAAGCAGCCTTCGAGTCCTCCAGGAAGCCCCGTATCCCCGCCTCAGTCCCCGCCATCAACATCGATCCAGACATATCCCGATAGTGACAAGAATGGGGCATGGGCGGCTTTCAAGGCTAGGCAACAAGAAAGCGGCCCGCCAATCGAAGATGACGAACTAGATGCCACATGGCATCGTGCATTGTCGGAACTGATACCAGGTAAACTTGAGGAAGAATTTACACCAACCGACTGGGGGATCATTAAGCACGAAGGCCCAGGCTTGGTTATTCCATTCTAGGCACGAACGCCTAGACTCGGAAGCCCCTCGTTCCCCAAACCGCGAGGGGCCGAGAGCGTGGGCATCTGTCGACGGGAAAACGAATCAACGCACGGCGTAGTGCTGCGACTCAAGGGCCTTCCGCGTGGGGGGCCTGAGAGTCGAGGCAGTTATAAAAAGGAGAAACAATAATGGATTTGGCCGAATTAGGACTAACACGAGAGGAACTGCAGCAACGCGTCGTGGATACGATTTGCAACAAACTATTGGCAGTCGGATCGAGTGATACTGTTTTCGCTGAAGAGCTTGAGACACTTGTCAAAGAACAGATCACATCATCTGTCTGCGCCGTCGCAGAAAAACACCTTGTGCCTGGCATCAGTGAACGGATAGAGAACATTTGCCTGCAGGCCACGACGGCGTGGGGAGAAAAGAAAGGCGAGCCTTTATCATTCACCCAATACCTGCTTGAGCGGGCCGACGCCTATCTACTTGAGCCTGTGGATTATGGCGGTAAGACGAAAGCGGAAGCTAGGGGATTATCGTGGAATAAGGACCAAACTAGAATCACATATATGATTCATCGGCACCTGCACTGCTTTATTGAGGCGGCCATGAAGGAGGTTCTCAAAAAAGCTAATACCACCATCGTCGAGGGCATCGAAAAAACTGTCAAAATTAAACTGAAAGAGGTGGCAAACGCCCTGAAGATTACGGTTACGACGGGGTAAAAAGACCGGTCGCCGGCGGGATGGCGCAGTCTGCGAGACCTGTGATGCTCTGGCAAAGTAAAGGATTGGCGTGCAATCGTGAGTCGGAAGTTTATCATGATCCCAAACGAGATTGTGAATCGTCGAGACCTCACGGGCGGGGCCAAGGTCGTCTGGGGCGTGTTGCGGGATCGGCAGGGACAGAGCGGCTGGGCTTGGCCGTCTTTGCGGCGACTTGGTCAGGATGCAGGAATGAGTTCCACGACGGTGGTCAAGGCTATCAGGCAGCTCGAAGCAAGGAGCCTGATCGTCGTCAACCGTTTCGGTCAAGGGAGCGGTCGATCCAATAAATATCAGATTGTGACTGTAGTCAAAATGCCCAAAGAAGTGACCAGAAACTGTTCAAGTAATGTACCAGAAACTGGTCAAGGGGTGACCAGGAACTGTTCAAGTGGTGTATCAGAAACTGGTCAGGTAGTGACCAGAAACTGTTACGTAACCATACCCATAGAACCAGACCCATTGAACCAGAGAAAGAAGAGGGGTGCAAAAAAGGCGGCCATGGAGTTTCCGCATTCTCTCGATACCCAGAAATTCAGAGCAACCTGGACCGAGTGGGTAACCCACCGCCGGGAGATCAAAAAAACGCTGACGCCGGCGACAACCAAGGCGCAGATTAAGCAACTGGAGAAATTCGGACATGACAAAGCGATTGAATCCATCGAGCGTAGCATCACCAACGGATGGATCGGACTCTTTGAGCCGCCTTCGGAGGGCAAACAGCCGGGGAATCAAACGGCTCGCCGACGAACGGCAGCGAGAGCCTCAGAGGATCGGGGAGAGTATCCCGAGCCTAACCGGCCAATCCCGCGCCTTTGACGCCCTGGCGCTGATAAAGCGGTCCAATGTGCCACGCCGGCACTGCCAGCCGATCCCAGAGGGGCTGAATGCAGAATGGGACGCCAAGCTAAAGATCATCACCAGTGCGGGCGGGAGCGGCTACCTGTTCGCGTTGATCGGCAATCGGGGCAACGGCAAAACACAGATGGCCGCTCATGCGATCGGGGCATCAGCCAGAACAAAGCGGATGTCGCTCTATTGCCGGGCAATGGAGATCTTTTTGCGAATCCGGGCAACATATCACCGGGAGAATACTTCCGAGCTCGATGCCATCGAAGAACTCTGCAAGCCGCAATTGCTGGTTATTGACGAGATACAGCAGCGAGGAGAGACGGAATTCGAGAATCGGCTTTTGGCGTACCTGATCGACCGGCGTTACGGCGATATGCTCGACACCATCTTAATCGGTAATTTGACACCGACGGCGCTGGCGGACTCGCTGGACCCGTCAATCGTTGACAGGCTTCGTGAGACCGGCGGCATCATCGAATGCACTTGGCCAAGCTTTAGAGGAACGAAATGAGAACAGATCGGCAACGATGTCTGAATTACATCGCATCGACGGGGAAAATTGGCGCGACACTCCACGATATAGTCACTCACCAGGGCATGCCGATGTGGATGGTCCATCTTTTCGTGGACCGGCTTCAAGGGGATGGATTGATTGCAATAAGAAGCGACAAGCCTTGCCGGAGTACAGATGGCATCCTCGGGATTGTTTTCGTCGTCAATCCAGAAAGGAACGCGAAATGAAATACAAGGCGGAACTGACTTTTGAGACGGATTACCTAACGTACGAGCAACAATTTGACTTACGCTGCTGGGTCAAGGATGCAATGCAGGCTACACCTGAGATCGCCCCCTTCGGTTTCCCCGTCAGTAGATTGTGCACCGGAATCACCGTCGGAATAATGGAAGAGGATCGAGAACACTAGCGGACCCTGAGTCCGAGAGGGATTGAGATGGGAATTGCTTCCAGCGAGATAACCATTCACTATGTCAGTGAAGATTGTGTCCTGCCCAACGAGGAATGCTACCTCATCCTAACTCTAAAGTTCACAACCGAAACCGTAGAACCCCCTATCACCGACATCTGCTACTTGAAGAGTCAGATCTACCCCACCCTATTCGAGGCAATCAGGCAAGCGGAGATACTGAGTGGCAACCTGATAAACAGTAAATCAATCAAAACCACAATAAAATATGCCCTCGAAAGAAGACGATACAGACCTGAAGTACTAACGTATCCAGGATCCGAGGAGACCAACCATGGCAAGCACATATGAGATAAAGCTGACATTTGAGATGAACTCACAGATAACAGCTTTTGCCGTTCTATCAGCTCTGCAGCAACAGGAACTGCGTAGCTGGGTCGAGGGTGTAATGGAGACTGCCCCGTTCATCTTACCGTTTGGTTTCCCCGTTGACAGTTTACGCGATCGTGTCAATGTTGGAGAAGTAAAAGCAACCCGAGGCAAGCAATGAATAAACAACACGACATATCAACGCTTCCGCAATGGGCCCAAGAGGAGATAGAGCGGATTGATAGGCGCGTCGCAATGATGGTCAATCATAGCGAACGAATGTGGAGAATAGCTCGAACGTGGGCACCATTTAAGATCAGTTGCTGGAGCGGGTGTAAGATTAAACCCGAGGACAGCCCTAAATCGGAAGCAGTAGCCATATTGCGAGGCTGGCGAAACGTGGTGTTTGACCCCACCGATACGATTTTATGGGCTGGAGATTGTCCCCGGTGCGTCGAGGCGAGTCGCACGGACGAGCCTCCAGTGAAAGGAAAACCATGAGCGTTACGATTAGGAACAAAAGGCCAAGGCAACCAACAAGCTTGAGTGCATTGGATTTGGGTGAGTTCTTTTGGCACAACGGAGATTTACATATCCTAGTTGACGTCCATAGCATTGCATCACGCCGGCAAACTGTCTTGCGGATTAATTCTTTTAGCCCCGAGAGTTTTAGGGTAGATAGTACTGAGAAGGTTGAGCCCGTAGACGTTGAAATAATCATCAAGTGAGGAAAACCATGAGCGTTACAGTGGTAGATCGAAGAGCAGGAGCACTAGAGACTCTAAGTTTTTTTAAAGAGGGGGAGTTCTTTTGGTATGACGGAATGTTGTATCTGATGTTACAGCGGCGGAATGCTGTATGTACTGTCCAAGCAATGGGAACTCCTCTTCCTGACCGTACTGAGTTAAAGAGCGGGACGAGGGTTGGACCTGTAGATATCCAAATAATCGTAACGTAAGCAGGTACTATTTGCGGTGGCAGCGTGGAGACAATCCACGGGTGGAATGTACGATATGCCGAGGTACGTCGTCAAACCTCGGAGAGCATTCTGGGCTGTTCGCACGACGTCGTACAGCAGCAGCCAATGCCGGGGAGGGACCGGCACACCGCATTACAGGAGAAACCGTAATGGCTAAGGCAAAAACCAAGAGGAAACGTAAACCCAGGTACATGATTGGGGATACAATAGGGGATCACTGTGTGTGGGGTGCCGAGGGCTATAGCGTGGCTCGTTCCCTGACGAAACTACAAGCAATACATCGAATAAAAACCACACGAGCCAAGAACCTAATCCTATACGAACTGGTCGAGCAGACGATAACCGAGGAGAACAATTGATGACTAAGACTAAGGCAAACCCCAAAGCAAAAAACAAACGTAAGCACAGGTTTGTGGTTGGATATCCAATGGCTAGACAGTGTGTATACGGCAAAGAGGGATGGAATAGTTGGATTGATCCCATGACGGAAATTCAGGCACTGCGTCACCAAAAAAAGATGCTCTTCGCAGGTATGGTAGTCTATGAGCTGGTAGAAGCTGGTAGAGATAGAGGAGACTGATTGATGGCAGGTAACGCAACTTCCGTAGAACGTATAGTGGAGGAGTATCTGAAGCTCCATCGCTATGATGGACTGCTGCATCCTAGAGGAGAGTGCGGGTGTAAGATGAAGGATCTGATGCCCTGCGGAATCCCACATCCAGAATGCCAACCGGGATACGAAGGGCCCGATCCAACAGGTGAAGCTGATTTTATTGTTTACCCTTCAACTGTGGACGTGAAGATGGCGAAAATGGAAGTGGCTAAACAAAAACGACAAAAAGAGAAGGCATGATCATGGCTAAGGCAAAACGCAAGCATAGGTTTATGATTGGGTATCCAGCAGATGTCAACTGTATATACGGCAAGAATGGCTGGGCTAATCCCATGACGAAATCCCAAGCACTACGTTATCAAAAAGACATGTTCTGCGAGGGTGCGATAATCTATGAACTGGTAGAGATAGAGGAGAACGTTCAATGACACCAGAGGACAAAATAGCACTACGGATAGCAGGGCTAGAGGACCAAGCCGAAATACAGTCGGAAAGAATTAGCGGGTGCAATGTGCGTATCACGCCCCTTGAGGCACATCACGAAACATCCGGGGAAGCCCTTATGAGACTTGTCACCAGAGGCACCGATTTGAGCGATAAGGTTGAGCGATTGTGGTGTGAGCAACAGACCGAAATCGAAAAGCTATCGAAGGAGATCAAGGAGTGCTGTGCTCGTCTCGAAGACCTCGCCAAAAGAGTTAGAAAAAACGAAACATATTTCACGGACAAGCAAGCCGAAACGCAACGTACCGTTGACCGCCAGTGCCAGTGGAAGCTGAAGTACGCCAAGTTGTTGGCAGCGGCAAAAGCTGCACGTAGCGACTGGAATAGGGATGCTCGTTATCCCACTGTCGAGAGTTTCCACAGCAGTATGTGCACGCTCCATAACACCATAATTGAGCAGGAGGATACGACGAAATGAGTAAGACTGCGCTGGAGATTGTGAATTTATTCGCGTACAGGACAGCACCACATATCCATGGCCAAAAGGTGGAAATGGTCTTGCCGGTACAGGTTCTCCCAAAGCAAACAAAAGAAAATGTCACCCTGTACAGCAAAACAGGCAAGCGATATATGGGCCGCAAAACACCGGACAAGATTGCTGTCAACGCCAAAGCAATTGGGATGCTTGCAAAGCCGTATCGGCCAGAACTACCACTGCGAGGGCCGATCAGGGCGGACATTGTGTTCTCGTCGCTGTGGCGAAACAGTGATACGAAAAAAATCATGAGGGATGGGTATGTGTTTCATTGGCAGCAGCCCGATAAAGACAATCTCGAAAAGCAGTTGTTCGATGTTCTACAAACGGAAGGGTTTTTTGAGAAAGGGGATGCGCAGATTGTGTCCGGGCTGGTGACGAAGATCAGATCCGGTATAGCCTTTGTGGCGATTGTTTTACAAGAAATGACAGGAGATAAAAATGACTGAGACCAGTGAAAGACTGTTAGGCAATCCGCCTATGCTTAGGATGCGCGTCGAAAATGACGATCGATACTACCTTTACGGGTATAGCGCCAAGCTGAATATGCAACAACTGAATAAGTGGGAGGCGTATATTCAAAAGCACCTCTCGTTCACGGAACTCAAGCTGATCGAGGGGGATAGGGAGGTTCTGCTTGCAGGTGCTGCCAATGGCAACATGGAAAAAGTCAGGCAGTGTACCAGAGAAGTGAATAGGGAGATTATCAAACTAAAGAGAGAGCTTTTCGGGGTCGCTCGAAAATGGTGTGAGGATAACCTACAGATAGGAGACGGCAATGATCAAGAAAGTTGATCTCATGGACTGGTTCTCGGCGAGAAACGTGTACCGCTATGGGGAAGTGTATTCCGTTGGTGATTATCTCATTCGCTTGAGCCTCGAACAAGTGAATGAATGGGAGGAGTACTATCGCAATCACAAAGTATACGCAAGGTGGATGCAGGTTGGGGCGCAGAGGGAGCTGTTGCTGGCTCATGCTGCTGGCGGACAGGCATGGGGGGACGACATAACTATCATAGAAAGCCTAACTCAAGAACTCATTAAAATCAGGCAAGAATTGCTTCAGGTCGCCAAGGAATGGTGTGCACCCATTCAACAGGCACGTAAGGAAAACGAAGAACGTGAAGAGGTCGATGCCAAGCAACAAAGCGACATCACCGATAACAATTGACATGGGCTGCCTCTACTGCGGTGAGCTTGTCGTCGCCGGCCAGAATGGTTGCACGTACGGGAATATCATTGCGCTATGCAAGCATCACGAAACAGAGTTCCATCGCGAGGTGTTGCCGCGAATCATCGAAGAGACGAACGCAAGACGACTGGGATATCCGAAAGGTTAAGCGATGCAGACAGAAAAAAGTAAATGGCATTCAATCATCTTCAGCAGCGAAATGGTGAGGGCGATCCAGGCAGGTCGTAAAACTCAGACGCGTCGAGTGGTAACATGGAAAAACAGCGATACGTCATACACACGAAAACACCTCTACAACGACCTATCTCGCGCTCATGGTGACCGTAGCTGGCGAACTGATGGCAAATCTGCGTATTTGCATGTTCCATTCGCTCACCGCGATGACGGCTGGTGTACGTCGCTCGATGAAGATAGGTACTGCCGCTGGTGTCCTCGCATATCGGCAGGCGACAATTTGTGGGTGCGGGAGACATGGGCGGATCTTCGGGGGATGCGACCAGGCATCTACTATGCGTATCGAGCAGATTCACCTATCGAGGAGATTGACGCCCACTTTAAGCCCGATTGGAAACCTTCTATTCATATGCCCTACTTGGCAAGCAGGATATCACTGCTGGTCGAAGATGTATGGGTCGAGCGGCTGCAGGAGATAACGCCGGAGGATGCGTGGAGTGAGGGTATCCAGTGGGAAAAGTGTTGCTCTGGCGAAGATTGTGGATGTAGGGGCGGAACAATTGACAACCCCATTCCCGATTATAAGCATCTTTGGAATTCTATCAACGAAAAACGCGGCTACTCTTGGGAAAGTAATCCCTGGGTTTTTGTTATTTCATTCAA
>SDBU01004942.1_pt1 | contig 16141 bp, 14 predicted proteins | sample 2277071 | NCBI WGS metagenome assembly SDBU01 (sample SAMN10397929, study PRJNA504765) | marine sediment metagenome | isolation source: marine sediment core GS08_GC12, 126 cmbsf | place: Arctic Ocean: Gakkel Ridge, Loki's castle | collected 2008
CCGGCCAGGTAGGCATGGGGGAAGCTGTTCCTGTTTCCGAGGACTATGTATTCCGCCGCGACACCGAGAGTATCCAGGGGAATCGGACCCAGAGTATCCGGTGGCAGGACGTGTCCCTGACGGCAAATGATGTAGCGAGTGGCGGTCAGATTCGCCAGACGAGGATTGAGATAGTTGCTGCGGTGGTAACCGCCGATCAGTTCATAGAACCAGATCAGTTCCTTGCCGTGGGGAAAGGTAGTACTCCTGATCCCGTAATAGCCAAGTTGAAAGCCTCCCTCCCAGATACCGTATGAAACCGTGCGTCCCGGCTCCTCCTGGCTGCGCAGCACGTCGATCACCGGATGCGGGCCGAACCGCCGATCGGCATCAAACACATACAGCAACTGCTCGTTGAAACGGCAGTTCGCAAATGTGACCACCAGCGGCAATATCCACAGCAGGTGACTTAACCTGGGGGCGGACAGGACTATTCTGACAACCACCGCCGCAATTACGGCGTAAACCAGCGCCAGCCAGAGACCGGTTTTGAGGTGTGGCAGGTTCGCCAATGCGAATGACCACTTACCGGCTGCCGCCGACTCTATCGGTAGTGCTGCCGGGTGAAATATCCGGCAGTACCAACGCAACATCTCCTCCCCACTGATGGTAAAACTGACTGCCGCCAGCAGCAGGATGAAAGGAACAGCCCTCAATACGAACGCCAGGATCCACTGCCTTGAGGTTCCGAGGGTGGCAGCCTGGTCGCGAAGGTTCTCTATGCCCATCCCACCCAGCACGGCCACACAGAAAACGAAGATAAACATCGCCGTCGAGGGACCGGCCATGGACGATAAGAAGGGAATCACGGCAATGATCAGTGCCAGGAAGGGAGTGGAAGGACCCAGGGCGTAGAGGAAAACCAGGCTCGCCAGCGCTCCCCAGAAGTACTTCTCTGAGCGTCCACGGATCAGAAATGCCAGCAGGGCCATGAAAAGAACCACGATACCGACGTTTTCCGAGGTTCTCTTGAACGTATTCTTGCCCCAGTACAGCCTTTGACCATTGGCCAGATCGGTGCCGCAGAACTCGGGGACAAGTTGCGAAACCGCCTCCTCGGCACGCAGCGAGTACTGTGAGGCAAACTCAAACCCGGCGAGGACGGAAGCCCGGGGTGAGTACTTCAAGAGATATCGAGCACTCGGCAATAACTGGACCGACGAAATCATAAGCCCCAACAGCACACCGAAAACCAGCAGTGCCGCCGGCCGTATCAGCGGCGTGACGGTCCGACTCTGCAGGAATAACCGGCCGAGTTTGTAGACAGAGAATAAAGCCACCGCCCAGAGAACGTAATAGGCCATCTGCAGATGCGGAGTGAGAATGATGACGGCCAGGACCAGTCCGAACCAGACGGCGTCCTGCAACCGGTACCGTCTGAAAAGCCGATCAAGAAACAGCATCAGGAGTGGAAACCAGGTAGCCACGTATAGTTTGCCATCGTGACCTTCCGCCGTCCAACTGAACAGACAGGGCGAAAGAGCGTAGGCCAAACCGGCGAAGACAGCTCCTAACCTCGACAGATTGAATTGCCGCGCCGCCAGGTACATAAAAACCCCGGCCAGGAAGTAGTGCAGCATGAAATTGTAAGCGGTCGTTCGGAAAACGTTACCGCAGAAATCGATAAACGTCAAAGGATAATAGATGCCGCCGTGAATGGCGTCTACAAAGGGAAGGCCGCAACAGATAAAGAAGTTCCAGCCCGGCACGGAATAATGACTGAGCAAGTACTCCTTCAACAGTGTGCGGTAGAAGACTCCAAACCCGACGACGTCGTGCGACGCGATCATGTAGTCGGAGAAGATGAAGTCACGAAAGATAAAAACCAGGGATGCGACCAGAACGGCCGCATAGAGTGCGGCAAAACAGAGTGGCCTATCCAGCCGGCGTAGCACCCGGGCGATGGGTGATGTGTTATCAGCCATGGAACATCCATCCCGAATAAAACCGGAGACGGACACCAATCATCGTCCCGGATTCCACCGCCGGATATAGTGCCCCATGGTGCAGCACACAACCACCTCGTCAGTTTGTCGGCAACCTTTCTCCGAGGGACTATATACCGCTAAATTGGATATCCGTAAAGTACATACTGGGGCGGCGCCAGGCCGAGTAGACCCAGGGATCGTTGCCCATCGCCACCAGCTTGTTCCACAGGTCGGCGGAGTTTCCGGAGATGTTCATTTCATTGACCGGACGGACGATCCGGCCGTCCTCGATGTACAAGCCCATGATGCCATAAGAGAAGTCGCCGGTAGTCGAATTACTGTTGCCGCCTATGAAAGTGTTGATCAGTATGCCCTTCTTCATTCCCTTGACGAGTTCATCCAGTGACTTGTCACCGTATTCGAAAACAAGGTTGGTCGAACCGCCGGTAGTCGGTTCCATGTCGAGTTTGCGACCATAGTACCAGTCAATGTAGTACGACTTGAGTACGCCTTTGTCGATCATCACGCGCCGTTTGGTGGCCATCCCGTCACCGTCGTACAAACGGGAACCGATACCGGTTTCGATAAACGGATCATCGATTATGGTCAGCTTTTCCGAGCCGATCTTCTGACCCAGCTTGCCGTCCAGAAACGATCTTTTCTGCTGCAAGGCGCTGCCCTGCATCGGGCCGTAGAGCACGCTCAGCAGCCTGCCGCCGTTCCGGTTGGTGACGATCATGTCGTACTTTCCGGATTCCATCTTAACCTGGCCGATTTTTGTCAGCGCTCGTTTAGCGGCGGACTTACCCATTACTTCCGGCGCCGGCAGGTCCTTGCGAAAACGCACCGTACGCCAGTCCCAGTCCTGGGGACGACCGCCACCGTCATCACTGACGGTAACTTCCGCTCCGGCCGAAAAGGAAGTTCCGCGACGAACACCCTCGAAGCCGTTGCTGTGGACCTTGACTGTCTCGTAGAACGAATCGGCAAATCCTGCCGTACATGATATGATGCGGTCGCTCTGAGCCTGCGCGGTTTCTTCTATGGCCTGAGCGAACCTGACCCTGGCCTCGGAGGTCAGCCCCTCGTAGGAGTCGTCGAATATCCGCAGGTCCATCTCCTCGCGACCGGCATAGTATTTGGGATCCGGGAGCGATCGGAAAGGGTCTTCGCCATGGTATTTAGTCATAGCCACCGCTTCGCTTATGAATCGAACCAGGCGTTCCCGGTTGAGATCGTTGGTGGAATGATTCGAGTAACGATTCTTGGCGTAGACCGGCTTGCCAACAGAGTTCAGCTAACGACTGACGGCCTTAGGGCGTATCTGACCGCTGTTGACGACATCTTTGGGGCCGAGATAGACTATGCAACGCTCATTAAGCTCTACGGGGCAGAAAAGACGGAAACGGGCAGGTACAGTCCGCCAAAATGCACGGGCATAAAACGACTCAAGATCAATGGCAAGCCCGACAAGCAGCATATATCGACATCTTATGTAGAGCGACAGAATCTAACAATGCGTATGAGCATGAGAAGATTCACGCGGTTAACAAATGGTTTCTCTAAGAAAGTTGAGAACCTTGAGCACGCGGTCGCCCTACACTTTATGTATTACAACTTCGTTCGGATTCACAGGTCGTTGCGTATTACTCCAGCTATGGCCGCCGGAGTCACCGATCATCTTTGGGAGATTGAGGACATTGTGAAACTACTGGAGGAAAAAGAATCTGTGATTATAGGCTGATTTCTTTGAGGGGCGGAATGCCAATGTTCTCAAAGTGTGGTATTGGGGGCAATTTCCCGATTTGCATACGGCGTCCGTAGTCGATTATCATAAAGCCAATTGGCTTTTTCGTATGTGGGTCCTTGCGAATATAGACGCCACCACCGACTGCATCATAGACGGACTCCTTCGGCTTGCCGAAGAAGGCATATAGAACATCCCCTTCTTGGTCATATTGGAATGTTATCCTTTTCTGCGACATTCTATTCTAACCACACCAGGTTTAATGTTCTCAGTCCAATGGGCCGTCAAAATCAGGCCTTTATCTCCTGTAAACCTTATCGGCACCCATAAGTACTTCTTTGCATAGACACCATGACCAACATCATAGCTGGCATGAATGCGCACGTCCTCAAGATCAGGCTCATAGGCAACAAGTTCTGGGTCGACGGCAGTCCCCCTAACCGTCTCCTCATAGCCCGCCATATCGGGGTGGGAGCCGAGGATTTTCCATTCCCACCGTCCATCCGGTAGGTAAACAGTCTTACCGTCAAAACAGATTTCCTCAAAGTGGAAACCTGTCTTTTTGCTACTTTTTTGTTTGCTTTTTCTTGCGGGTCGGCTTGGCTTCTGGTGTTGGGATTTTCCCATGTGCTACTTCGTAACCCTCCAATTGCTTGGTGGCTATCCTGACGAATTCCTTGAAATGAGTGGGGCTTAGAATAACCCGAATCTGCGGAATAATCTCCACAACCTTGGTTTTGGGGTCCAGTGGTGGTTGCGACAAGCCGAACAACATTGAGAAGTCGCTGATGCTGGTATGGAATTGTACAGCATTGGAATAGACCACGGACAGTTCTCCTGGGGTCTCTAATTTCGCCATTGATACTCCCTAAGTGAGTCGGACCTCGTTTACACAGTACCTCAATAATATACCCGACGGTCGAGTTCTTGTCAAGGCCATTAGTCGATACCGTTGCTTTCGGCTCCCAAACACTTAAATTTCGAACTGACCCACTACCGGGCCGCCTTTTCCATCGCTGCTGTCGTTATCTCTTCGGTAAAGGAGTAGCCGACACTTTCGTCCTCGATGACTCTTATGCCGACACCAAAATCGACATTGACATAGGCGCGATCGACGATCTTGTCCTCCAGGCCGATCCAGTTGGTAATCTTATGCTGGAAGTATACGTCACAGTAGTCTCCGCCTCGCTCCAATGCGGCCGCCATAACCCGATTTATAGCAGTCTGGTCGACACCAAAGTGATCAAGGTAATCAGCGAGCTTGCCCTCGCCGGTCGGCGGACCGGCCATAGCCGCCAGCGGGTTGGCTCGAAAGATGACGGGGACGCTGGCCAAAGCCAAGCCCTGAGCACTCATTTTCACGAATTTCCGGCGCGTAATAAGGTTCATGGCATACTCCTATAGAGATATTAGTTCATCTAAAGTACTGATTTATTGGGCATACTGAAAGGAAGTTCACCGGCAAATCATTATTACGGACAGCGCGTGATACTGGTTTCAGAATTATACGGCTATTAATGTGTTGACCGGGAGGGTCAGGTACCTCCGGCAATCGGAGTTTGTGGCCGGAAGCTTTCAGGATAGACAAAGAAACAACCCCGGAGCAGCACTCGTACGCACCCCGGGGGATTGTCAGCCAGATAACAAGCAGGCAGTTTCAGGTCATGCCCGGGACCGATTTCGGCAACCCTCGCTGCAATGGGCTGCCCTGGGAATAGTGAAGCGTCGCATGCAGTTCTCCTTCCTTCATTAAATTACTGCCACCATTAGCGGTGCTTCTGTCAGCGTTACGGTAAGTTACTTCTTCTGGGTGTCTGTCGAACAACAATCCGACTGCAACCGGCAGCAACAGGCGGTAAACATCGGCAGGCAACCGCAAGACATCATCTCCTTAAAACTTTTCCCGGTCACCTCAAGGCGGAAACCGTCTTCCGTCTCGGTCAACGTGATCTTGCCCAATTCCTTTTCCATAGCTCTCACCTCCTCTCATTCGTTTCTGTTTCTATATGTATATATGTACATATCTACATATTTGTTCCAAAATTTTTTGGCTGGGGCTACTTTTTTTTCTTTTTTCTGATGGGGCGCACTCTGATTTCGAGGCAGTCGCAGAAACCGGAGCAGCAGTTTCGGACTGAGTTCTTGTTGAGATTGTAAAATACCTGTTGCCCTTCGCGGCGATCGACTACCACTTCGGCCTCTCGGAGAATAGCCAGGTGGCGGCTGATGGTTGGCTGTGACAGGCCGATTTCGGTAACTATTTCACCGACCGTCATTTCCCCCGATGACAGCAGGGCCAGAATCTTCAGTCGGGTCTGATCTCCAAACGCCTTGAAGTATTTGCTGAATAGTCGTTCGTCCATTAGAGCACTCTATTGCCGGCCGTGAATTCCCGTGGTCCATACATATTTACATATTGATATCGGTCGATGGTTCCGATGTCAAAGAGTTTCTCGAGTGAGGGCATTACTCAGAGGCTTGGTTTCAGATCATAACCGACAACCTGCCTGACGATATTCCCCGGATCAACCACGGTGTCGTTAATCTCGACAAGCTTAATCTGGTTACGACCGGTCTTCTTCCTCACCCATAACAGGCAGTTGACACCGGCACTATCAGCATGGGAGCGGCGGGAAACCTCCCCGGAACTGATTGACATATTCTAAGAACGATATATCTTAAAGGTTGAAACTGATTACCGGGTCGACCCGACGAGACAATCGACTTACCAGGCTGCTGGAGGCAGAATTGTGAAAAACATGCCTGATGAGGGCGACATTTCAAACACACCAACAGAATCTTCTACCAGTAGTCTGATATACTTGGACAACGCTGCCACGTCCTGGCCCAAGCCGGAGAAGGTTTACACCTTCATGATTGATTTCTACCGTCGTTGCGGCGTCAATCCGGGCCGCAGCGGCTTTGACAAGGCCATCGAGGCCGGCAATGTCGTAGAAGACCTGCGCCGGCGTTTGACGAAGTTCTTCGGCGGCGACGAAATGCATCCGGAACGGCTCTGCTTTTCTTTCAACGCCACCGACGCTCTCAATCTCATCATCCAGGGTCTGCTGACTGAAGGCGACCATGTGATCACTACCAACCTGGAACATAACTCGGTCATCCGGCCAATTAACCATTTGGTTCGCGACGGCGGTGTCGAGGCGACCTTCGTGCCGTTTGACGATCAGGGATTCGTTGAACCGGACGAGATTAAGAAAGCCATCAAAGCCAACACCAAATTGGTGATGGTTAACCACGGCTCCAACGTGCTGGGCACCATCCAGCCGGTAGCGGAGATCGGCCGCATTTGCAAAGATCGGGAGGTGCTGTTTGGGGTCGATGTTTCGCAGACGGCCGGCATGGTACCCATCGATATGGCCCTGATGAACATCGATGTCCTGGCTTTCACCGGCCACAAGAGCCTGATGGCTTCAACCGGCATCGGCGGACTATACGTTGCCCCCGGCGTCGACATACGCCACAGCCGCAGCGGCGGCACCGGGGTGCGGTCGGCCTATCCGTATCACCTCAACGAATACCCCTATCGGATGGAATATGGCACGCCCAACGTGCTGGGCATAGCCTCCCTGTGGGCCGGTCAGGAATGGCTTGCCGAGCAGGGTGGTGTGGAAGCGATACATACCCGTGAGATGGCACTGGCGCAGAAACTTATCGACGGCTTCAACAACATCGATGGTGTTATCACCTATTGCTGCGACAGCCTGGAAAATCATCTGGCGACAATCTCTATGAACATCCGGGGACTGGAGGCCGGCGACGTGGGCATCATGCTCGACGTCGATTTCGATATCGCCACTCGCACCGGTCTGCACTGTGCACCCCTGGTGCATCAGCAGTTAGGCACGCTGGCCGGTCACGGTTCCGTCAGATTCGCCATCGGTCCGTTCAACACCGAGGAACACATTGCTGCGGCTATTGCCGCCACCACCGAGATCGCCGAGCGGGCCAGGACGATGTCACGGGTCATGACACCCAGGTAAGACACGCTCCCTGCAGAAACCACCAACCGTCAGCCGTCAAGACGTTCCCGAGATATCTGCCGGCCGTACATCAGATCATCACCCCACACCGAAAGTGTTTGGGCCAACGATGAGCGCTTGATACCGGCCCGGACCAGGTCGTGTACGATTGTCGGAGGGTGGCTGAAGGGGCAGACTTTCATGCACAGGCCACAATCGGTACCGACCACGCGCCAGTAATGAAAACAACGCTCAACATCAAGTTGCCACCTACGAACTCCACGGACGACGGTGGTAGCACCTTCAGGAATCGCGCGGGGGGGGCAGTTGACGGCACACTTCAAACAACGACGGCAGAAGTCCTGAACTCCAAAGGCGATGGGTCGGTCGGGCACCAGCGGCAAATCAGTGGTGACCGCACCCAGACGGATACGGGCACCGAACCGAGGTGAGATCAGGTAACCCAGACGTCCCAACTCGCCCAGACCGGCATCGTGCGCCACCGCCGGCAGGATGATCTGGTAGTTGCTGTCGGAGATATGCGCCCGAGCCGGATAGCCAAGATTGCGGATATACGAAGCAAGATTTACAGAAATCTGAGCGGCGCGCAGGTACTGCCGGGCAGACTCTTCCACGATCGGCATCTCAGGCGCCTTACGCACGGTTTGGTATGCCATTTCCAGTGAGAATACGATGGCAAAACTATGTCGATTGTCGATTGGGGCACCCCACGGCTCGGGGCCGCGGCCGACGTAGGAGTAGACAAACATCGGGTTCAACCGCGCCACGCCGACCTCGTCAGCGCCCAGTTGGAGAACGTACTTCTTGATTTCCGGAGTCATGCGGTCGGGTTCAACTTCGTGGGTCTCCCCCCGGACCTCGCCATCCACTTGAGAGGTCATGCTGTGGATCTCTGCAAATACTGACTTGACTCTCCGGGCCGTATCCGGATTGTAGAAGCGACCGCCGGGCTGGAGTATGGCCGGCAGTTGCCGCCAGCGATCATCTATCTTTTTTTTCTCCGGGTGGGTTGAATAATACTGTCGATATTTCTCGGAATCGGGAAGGTACTCCTCGCGGGCAAACATGGTATCGCGCTCGTCTATACGTTCATTGGCACCGGTGCCGTCAAGGACCGCTATGGGTCCGGTGGGGATGAACCAGAGGATGACCATCGCGGCCATCAAGGCCATCACAGAAGTCCGGACCCAATCCGGCGTCGGCCACCAAACGGCCAGACCATACCAGATTCCGGCAGCCATCAACAACAGTACCAGACTGATGACCGCCGCTCGCCTTTCCCGCTCCCGAAGGGAACTAACGACAAACATGGCCAGTCCGACCACGAGCATCCCACCGACCGGCAGGAACAGTATTTCAATCAGGCTCATCTTATGTTCTCATTTGATGTTGTGTCAGAATACTACACGGTGTCGACAATGGCAAGTTGTCGGGCTCACCCATGAGCCGGCAGCAGGTAGATTGCATACTAAGACAACGCCCGGTAATTCCGATAAACCCAATATGGTTAAGACAACTGAGTTGCCCGAATCATTCGCCGTTGACCACCGGCAGATGTCGGCTCCGCAGGTAAGGAAGGCCGTTGTTCATACCAGCCCGGGCGGGGATCGGATAAGCAAGTTCGATCTGCGGTTCGTCAAACCCAATTACGCGGCGCTACCCACGTCGGCCATGCACACCCTCGAACACCTGTTGGCTGTTTACCTGAGAGAACACCTCGAAGGCGTTATCGATCTGTCACCCATGGGTTGCCGGACCGGCTTCTACCTGACGGTGTGGGGAACTCCCGACACCGAGTCGATCCGTTCGGCACTGAAAGAGTCATTACGGAGAGTGGTACAAACTGAATGGTCGGAAGTGCCCGGTATCTCTGAGGCGGAATGCGGCAACTACCGGGATCATTCCCTCTTTTCGGCGCAGGAATATGCCCGGCAGATTCTTAAGGGACTCCAAGACTCATGACTGGTCTGATCGGCGCCATGGCCGAAGAAATTGAACTGTTCCGCATGAACCTGGAGGCGGCCGGATCGCAAACGTTCGCTCGCATGGAGTACCTGACCGGGCAGATCAAGGATCAGGAAGTAGTGCTGCTTAAGTCGGGGATCGGCAAAGTCAACGCCACTATCGGGACCCAGGTCATGATCGACCGGTTTGACATCGAGCAGATCATCTTCACCGGTTTGGCCGGAGCATTGGTGCCGAATCTCAATCGCGGCGACATGGTAGTAGCCAACCACGTGGTGCAGTACGATTTTGATTTGACCGCTTTCGGCCGCCGACACGGGGAGTTGCCCGACGTCGGCCGCCTGATCGAGGCCGACCCGCGCCTGGTCAAGCTGGTCTGCTACGGCTTCGACAACATCTTCAAACTAAAAAGGGACGCTCCCCGGTTGCAGGTGGGCACCATTGCCTCCGGTGATCGGTTCGTGTCGGACTCGCGCAAAATTGAATGGTTGCAGCGCGAGTTTGGCGCCGTGGCCATCGAAATGGAAGGTGCCGCCGTCGGTTACACTTGTCTCGTCAACGAAGTACCGTTCGTGGTCCTGCGGACTATCTCCGACACCGCCGGCACCAGCGCTCCGGAAGAATTCGACAGGTATCTGACCCAGGCCTCGCATAACTCGTTTCTAGTGGTCAGCAGTATCCTCGAAGTGATGTCCCACCGGGCCGCCGCAGAAGCATAGCGATGCGGCATTCTGCGACGCAGGGAGAGATGTGGAGAGGTTGTCTCACAAGTAAAATCCAACCACGTTAGGTTCCACACTTTACGAAACAACAATTCGCCAAATCCGCGTAGCGGCGGGCTTTACGTCCGCCAGCCACTGGTCGGAGACAAGCCCCGATCCTACGCGACTCGAGATCGTCACCTTCTGAGATAACCTCTGGACATCTACCACCCACTTGAGCGGACACCGCCCCACAGTCACATGCAACACTCATAAAAATAAAAGTTGAACTCCGCCCCCGGCTCCGATAACTTCCGGCAACGGAGCAGCAGGTCAAAATACCTGTGTTTTGACTTCTTGTCCGGAAAGCAAATGAACAAACATACACCATCAAAGGAGTGATGATGAAACAACTGTTGACCTTTGTTATGCTGGCGGCCCTGGTGGCCGGATGCGGCGGCGGTAAGACCGTCACGCGACTGGATACCGAGTCGGTGACCGACCTGAGCGGCAAGTGGAACGATACCGACTCTCGCCTCGTTGCCGAAGAGATGATCTCAGATTGCCTGTCGCGGGCCTGGTTGACCGGCTTCGCCGCTGCTGCCGGCAAGAAGCCGGTGGTCACGGTGGGCACTATCCGCAATATGACCAGCGAACATATCAATATGGAGACGTTCATTTCTGATTTTGAACGCGAGTTGATCAACGCCAACCAGGTGCGTTTCGTGGCCAGCCATGAACAGCGGGCCGAAGTGCGCGCAGAACGCTTCGAACAGGCGGAGTTCGCCTCCAAGGAGACCGCCAAACGTCTGCACGACGAACTGGGCGCAGATTTTATCCTGCAGGGCGCGGTCAAGACTATCACCGACCAGGAAGGCGGCAAGCGGGTAGTGTTCTACCAGACCGACCTGGAACTGGTAAACGTCGAAACGATGGAGAAAGTCTGGATCGGCACCAAGAAGATCAAGAAGGGTATCGCCCAGGGCAAGACCAAGTGGTAGTTGCCTGTGGCCGGTAGTATAGCCATACGAAAGCTTCTGACGGCGCTGCTGGCGCTGGCCGTTCTGGCAGGTTGCAGTTCGGTCGCTACTCGAAAGAAGTTCTACGAGCCGATCACGGCCGAACTGCGTGCCGGCAACACTACCGGCGCGGTGCAGATGCTGGAGACGGCCAAAGACAAAAAGAAATATGCTCAGAAAGACCGTCTGCTGTATTTCATCGATGCCGGTCTGCTCAATCATTATGCCGGGGAATTCGAGGCCAGCAACGCCAAACTGCACCTGGCCGAGGAAGCTGCCGAGGAGTTGTTCACCAAAAGCATCTCACGGGCGGCGGTATCGCTGTTTTTGAACGACAACGCCCTGGAGTACTCCGGCGAAGATTACGAAGTCCTCTACACCAACCTGATCAAAGCACTCAACTATATCGCCCTGGATCAGTTTGACGAAGCCTTCGTCGAGATTCGGAGGGTCAACCTGAAACTGGAACTGCTCGAACAAAAATATGCCGCTGCCGCCGCCGAACTTCAGCGCGGTTCTCCCGATGATACCGACCGCGTCGAACTCGACTACGAAGTCAGTGAGACCCGCTTCCACAACGATGCCTTCGCCCGCTACCTGAGCATGCATATCTATGCCGCCGACGGCAAGATGGATGACGCTCGTATCGACTACGATTTCCTGCAGCAGGCCTTCCGGACACAGCGGCACATATATGATTTTGATCCGCCGGACGTGAAGTATTACTCAAAAGACAGGGCGATTCTGAGTGTCGTCGGCCTGGCCGGATTAGCCCCGGTCAAGGAGGCCGTCAGCCTGCGCATCCGAACGGACAAGGATTTGGGATTGGTGCAGATTCTTTACGACGGCGGGGACAATGCCGGTGCCGAGTATGGGCATCTGCCGGTTCCGGTGAAGGCCGATTATTATTTCAAGTTTGCGTTACCGAAGATCGTGCCGCGACCGTCGTCGATAAGTGAAATCAGAGTGCTGGTCGACGGTGAACTCATCGGTCGATTGCAGCTTCTGGAAGACGTCGGCAAAGTGGCCGAGGGGACGTTTGCGGCCAGGAAATCACTCATCTACGTTCGTTCAGTAGCCCGCGCTATCGCCAAAGGTCTGGCGGCTCACCAGCTCAAGAAGAAAGCCGACACCGGCGGTTTGACCGGCTGGCTGAAGAAAGCGGCCATCGATGTCGGTACCGACCTGATCGAGAACGCCGACTTGAGATCAAGTCAATTCCTGCCGGGGATGATATACGTTGGTGACTTCGAAATCGATCCGGGCACGCATCGTGTGGCTATCCAATTCTATGATGCGGCGGGCAATCTCGTGGGCGAGACGACCTATGACGCCTACGAAATCGTCGATAACGGGTTGAACCTCATCGAAGTTTTTTCCGTCCAGTAAGCGACAGCCTGTCGGCTTCTCGGCACTGTGTCATCAGCCAGTATCAGCACGGCGGTGGCGGTTGACCGCCCTGGAACAGGTAGGCTACGAGAAAAGTAAGGTCGCCGACATCGACACTACCATTGGCGTCAACATCACCCTCGTCAGTGCACGGAGGGGGATTGCCTCCCTGGAACAGGTAGGCTACGAGACGAGTAAGGTCGCCGACATCGACACTACCGTTCATGTCAACATCACCACGCAGGTTGCAGCATGATGGTTCGATCGGACGTCCAAACCAGTATAGCATCTTGTCAACCTCGTTGAAGAAGTCACTGAGCGTACCGTCTTCCTGAGTCAATATCCCATAGAAGAATTGAAACGTGTCCGCCGCCGTCAATGTGGGCAGAGTGTCAAAGACCATAACAGCATACAAGTCTTCCCCGGTGCTGTCGGAGACAGCATAGCCGCTGTTGGCCATGTACTTAAAAAGTGAATCCTCAGGGAAACTGCCCGTCGGATAAACATCGCTCGGGTTATCCCGAGTGTAGGCGCCGTGCGGCAGGCTGTCGTAAAGGCTGCCGTTTAGATATGCCCCCAGGAAACTGATTCCCCCGTAGCGACCGTCGTTGAGTTGACACCCCAACCCGTCATACTCGGCGCCCTGCTGGTATACCAGGCAATGTGCCGAGTCACAACCGGAGTGGTTGCGCGGACCGGTATCCGAGGGAATGTCAAAATCGACTGCCTCACCAATACGTACGCTGGTGGGCGGTACTGGCAACGTATCATTCAGATAGATCGTGAGGCACTCAACGATGAAACTGCAGGTGTCGGAATGTTGTGGAGCATACCATGTCTTCTCCATGGCGATCAGTGAGTCATGGGTAACGAACTTGCCGGTCCGAAACATTCGGTAGCGGCCGGAATCGGCGGTGGCAGTGTCGCCCAGCGGGACCAGCCCACGAGGGTCATCACCGGTCACGTTGAACATGGAGTAGTTGACCATGGTATCATTCCCACCGGTAATGTAGCCGATAACGGGGGAACCATCGTAGACATAGATCGTGGCGGTGGTGTCACAATCACCGGAGAAGTAGTAATCCATATTGTACTTGCCGAAACCCTGCCGGCCGAAATTGCCGGTGTTGCTCACGATCAACCTGGTGCAGGCGGTGCTTATCGTGTCCCAGACGGGTTCGATGAGAGTGTCGACCACAAGATGGCTGACTTCGAGTGTGTCGGGCGAGGTAGCGGCGTTGGACTGGAAAATCAAACGTCCGACCAGATGCACCGTGGTACCGGGATCATTGACCAGGCCGCCGGTGTTGAGTGAGACCTGACCGGTATCAGCGTGGCTCAGACCATACGAAACGGAACCGGTGAACCCGCTGTAAGCCAGCCATCCCGACGGACCGGTATCTTCCTGCACTACAATACTGTAATTCAAAGTCGCGTTTCCCGGGTTACTCACCACCACCGATCGATCACGCTGGCTGCCGTGTCCGGACCAGGAGGGATAAGCGATTTCCTCCGGTTCAAGAATAATTCGCGGTTGCGCCAGAGGCTCCACGCAGGCGAGTCGGAACCAGCGTACCTCGGCCTGAGTCCACCACCCTTCCTGTTGCGCCACGGCGCCGGCACTGGGGTCGCTGATGTACTGGACATCAAGATAGTAACTTTCCGGATCGCTGGAACCGGCCGGAACGATGATCTCGGTGGCACTGAAATCACCGTTATAATTACTACCTCTGCGGGTCATCGAGGGCCACTGCTCGTTGGCGCAGGGACCACCCGAACCGCCGGTGGAATCACATCCGGGTGTGCGGGAATTGGTCAGGTCGCGGGCTTCATCCCAGGTCAGACCCCCATCGCCGGAAATCGTCAGGTACAGATCTCCATTGGCGGCACCGTCGGGGAAACCGGGACTGTTGCCGGCAGCGCAATCGTTGGCGACACCATGTGGAATGTCGTTGAACTGCACAAAGAGGACGTGCAGGTTGCCGTCACACTCCGAGAGGCTCATTTTTGAGGCCTGCAGTTGCCAGACACCTCCGTTACACTCGGTCTGGTCCCAATCAAAACTGTGAACGGTGCTGATGTAATCATCGGTCTCCGACCAGTGGCACAATCGTCCCCTCAATGATCCCGGCAGTTGGCCCTTGCCGAATTCTGAGGGCCAGATACGCTCATCCCAGACAACATGCAGATTGCCGTCGGAAGTCATCAGAGCCGAAATGTTGGCGAAAGCTCGATAACTACTTTCTCCGAGGACATTGCCGGTAACATTGCGGCGTGGTTGCCAGGTAATGCCGTAATCAGACGAGATTTGACAGTAGAGGTCATTATCCATCTGCGGATAATCTCGACACTCCCAGCCGGAGCAGGTGTCACAAGGGTCGCCGGCGCAGGGCAGGTTGGCCGTCCACACCAGCGCCACCCGGCCCGAGCCATCGACAGCGATATCGTGCGCGGGGGTATACACGGTATCAACTATATAAGGCGGGTCGTCCCAGGTGCCGACGGCCCCGACGCCCACTTTCCGAAAGTAGTAAAGAACAGCCGGTTCAAAATTTCCAAGCCCGGATTCTACTGCCAGAACATGCAAAACGGTATCGCCCGGACCCTCCTGGTAACGGAATTTCGGCCACATGACTTCCCGGCCGGGGGTACCGCCATAGCTGGAAATATGGTCCGGAACCTGCGCTTGAGCACTGAAATTGGCCAACCCCGGGCCGGTATCCCAGTAGAAGTGGCAGTCAATATCTCCATCGGCTCCCTCTCGGTTGTGGCCGCCAACCACAGCCCGACCGTCACCGCAGACGTCGATACCCACAAAACCACCGTTGTCGTCCAGAGGTTGCAGTCCGGTCTCAGCCTGGAAGCTGCCGGTGGCGGCATTATAGCTGTGGTAGCGGTACTCACGGCCGAACCAAGCAGCACCGGGCAGGTACATCCAACTGAAGTGAACAATCATAGTATCAGGACTGCCATGAAGCGACCAGGCCACCATACGCCCCATAGACCCCAAATGCTGGCCGTCAACCCACGTATAGCCGACTGTAGTGCCGGGCGATACGGCTGACAACGAGACACCCAGAGGGCGCCGGCACGTACTTGAAACAGTCGATTCGGTGCTATTGTTGGCAGAGTTGTATGGTCGCAGCAGACTGATAAAAGTTCCCTTTGTCCCGTTTCTGTCAGGAGAGGCTGTTGAACCAGCCTTCAGTGGGGTCACCATCCATACGGACAGCGACAGAACACCGAGAATAACAGGAAACAAATGTCTCCCGGTCGTCATACTGACTCTTGATTCAAGATAAAAACCTCCCGCAGGGCAGTTTATGCGTTGATTGACGGGGTCATCACTGCA
>SDBU01004943.1_pt1 | contig 16138 bp, 11 predicted proteins | sample 2277071 | NCBI WGS metagenome assembly SDBU01 (sample SAMN10397929, study PRJNA504765) | marine sediment metagenome | isolation source: marine sediment core GS08_GC12, 126 cmbsf | place: Arctic Ocean: Gakkel Ridge, Loki's castle | collected 2008
CGTCGATTAGCTCGGACACCTTGGACGAGATCTCGTCCGCGAAGTCGCTCAGGGACCCGAACGCTTCGGAGATCTCCGCTGCCACCTGGTCGGAGAGATTGGCCAGGAATTCCAGCGCGGAATCGATCAGAGACGAGACCGTATCGATGGCCTGGCTCGCCAGGTCAGTGAGCGTGGTAACGGCGCTCTCGAAGGCGCCTTGCAACGCAGTGGCCACAGAGTCAAATACGTCAGTCAGCACTTGGACGGAGCTGGCCAGCGCGTCGGACACGCTCCCCACAATGGAATCAATCACATGCGTGAGCAGCTCTTCGTGGAAGTGATACTGGATGTCAACGTCGTGCTGGCGGCACGCGTGGACCAGGGCGTCGAACACGCCGAAGTGCCCCTCGCTGAAAAGGTCGGGTCGGAGCGTCTGGACCTCCGATGGTTTGATCTCAAGCGGTCCGAGCAGCTCCTTGATGTGCATTAGGCCCGGTCGGTCGTCGCGCGGTCGGGTATCCCGGGGCGTACCCTCGATGCGGCGATTGGCGTCGTTTCCGAACGTTTCGCCCATCCGTCTTGCCACTTGCAGGAGGACCCAGGTTCTCGGCATGGCCACCTGGGGGCGGCGAAGACTACTATTCTAGTCCGTTGCGGCACCCAGATGCCAGTGCTGGACATAGATCTGAACAGTCACGGTGTGAGGTGCCCGGCCTCGCACGGAAAAGAGCGCGCGAGACGCCATGGGAGGGAATTCAAGCGGCCCGGCCGCCAGGAAGACGTGGCTCTGCGCACGATGCTCTTGTATAATCAGGGCAGCGGGTTCCTGGGCCGTTTGCCGTAGTGACCGGCCCGAGGCCCGTTTGGCGGGTGGCTGGAGCGACTTCTCTTTCAGAAAGGGGCGGGCGTGGCCAGGTTGCCGTGGGACAGAGGAGCACTTGATGGACACCGGCGCAGCGAGTTCGACCCCAGTGACTACGAGGAGGTCCTGCAACGTCTGGCGGCGGTGTGCGGGGTTCCTCTCCAGTTCCAGCCGGAAAGGGACCGGCGGGGTTCCGGTCTGCCCTACTTCCCGGTGCGGGTCGGTGGCAGGAGGTCCGGCTGGAGTGTGACCAGCACGGAGGCATCCGCCGCGGGCATTCGTGCGGCGACGACCGCTGCGGAGGTCATCGGCCGGGTGTTCACCGCTGAGGAGGATATGGCAAGCCTGGCGATGGAGCTGGCGGACCGGTACGAGGAGTTGAATTTCCTCTACGAGATGGGCGCTCGCGTTGGCGGGTTGCTGGATGAGGAAGAGATATGCGACTTCGTGGTGAATGAGGCGGCCTGGCTGCTGAACAGCGAGCGGGCTTCGATCATGCTGGCCGATCCTGTCACGCGCGAATTGAGAATCTGCGCCGCCGTGGGAGTGCCTGAGGAGATAGCGGGCGATGTGGCCGTCAGACCCGGCGAGGGCATCAGCGGCAAGGTGTTCGAGAGCGGACACGGCATCATTCACAACGAGGGCGAGCCGATGCCCGCCGACTCGCTCAACGTCCGTGAGCTGCACGATTCGCACTGTTTCCTGAGCGTGCCGCTCAAGACCAGCTCGGAGCCGGGCGGTGAGGAGCACGTTCTGGGCGTGTTCAACCTGACGCGCAAGCGGCAGGGCAGCATGTTCACGGCCAGCGACCAGAAGCTCGTCAGCGCAGTGGCTGCCACCACCGCCACCCAGATACACAACTGCCGTCTCATCAATGCAGAGCGCGAGCGCCGCCAGTTGGAGCACGAACTGGAGCTTGCCGCCAGGATCCAGCTCAGTCTGCTCCCGGAAGAAGCCCTGCGTGCGGGTTCGCTCCAACTGGGGGGGTACTGCAAGCCGGCGCGACACGTCGGCGGCGATCTGTTCGACTACTGGGTTCAGGATGATCGCGTCTGCCTGGTGGTCGCCGACGTGTCGGGACACGACATGGGAGCGGCGCTGATGGCAGCGGCGTTCCGCAGTGTGCTGCGGAGCGAGGCCGCGCATCGGCACTCTGTGGCAGGGCTGATGGCGCAGGTGAACCGGGCCCTGTTCGAAGACCTGGCGCATTCGGAGTTGCTGATCAGTTGCTTCTACGCCGAGATCGACCTGCCTTCCGGAATGGTGTCGTTCTGTCGGGCCGGACATCCGCTGCCTTTGCTGATCCAGAACGGGAAGCAGGAGTGGCTGGACACTGAGGGACTGCTGATCGGCGTGGCCGAGGACGGTGAGTTTGGGGAAGGGTCGGTCCAGTTGGACTGCGGGGATACCGTCATCCTGTACACGGACGGGTTGATGGAGGTCTGGGATGGGCAGGGGCGGCCGTTTGGCTCAGAAGGGGTGAGGAAGGCGGCTCTTGAGACGCTCGGCTCCGCTCCGACGGAGGCGGCGGTGCGCATCGTGGCGGCCGCCCGGGAGCACGCCGGCGGAGCGCCCCTTGCCGATGACGTCACCGTCCTGGTGGTGCGTTTCGAGGATGAATCGGAGAAGTGAGGTCATGAGTCCGCACTCGCGCGGCATCTTCCAGGCCAAGTTCGTCTACGTTGTGTCCGTGCTTGTCGTAAGCCTGGGCGTCGTGTCGCTCATGTGGCGTTTCAAGGATGTTGACTGGATCCTGACCATCTATGGCCTTGCCCTCGTTCTGGTGGTGACGGCGTTCGCATGGGAGATCGCTACGAGGGCGGAGAGGCTGGATGAGATCGTCAGGGCCCGCACCGATGCGCTGGCGGAAAGCAACCGCTATCTGAGCGCTCTGCTGCAGCAACTCAACGCGTTCCACACAATAAGCTACGAGATAACCCAGAGGATGGACCTCGACGAGATAACGAGCGAATTCCCGGAACGCCTATACAGTCTGCTGCCCGATGTGGACGGCGTCTGGCTGTGGCTGGATCGGAGGTCCCTGGGGGCGGAGGTCGCAGCGCCGAATCCGGAGCAATCACTGGAGCTGGTTGCGCATGCCGGCGAGGATCTCGGCGCTCCTCCGGAACTGAAAGGCCTCCGGGCGGGCAATCCCCTGGTGGCTGTGTGCTTTGATGAGCACCGGGTTTCGATTTGCCGCGACCTGCCGGGGGAGGCGTCCGCATGGGGTTGGGACTGGCTTGCCAGGACCGGCCTGCGTTCCTTCGCCGGCTGCCCGCTGGAAGTCGGCGACCGCATGCTCGGCATTCTGGGCGTTTTCAGCCGGTCGGACATGTCAACGGGGTTCATCAGCCAGATCAAGCTGAGCGTCAATCATCTGGCGGTCGCCCTTGAGAAGGCCAGGCTCCTGGCAGGGACTCAGGAACGTGCGGAGGCCCTCGCTGCGGCAAACGAGGAGCTGAGGCAGTTGGACGCCATGAAGGACTGGTTCGTCTCGGCAGTCTCTCATGAGTTGCGCACGCCCCTGACGAGCATCCGTTCTTTCGGTGAGATACTCGAGAACTACCAGGACCTGGCGCCACACGAGCGGGAGGAGTTTGCCGCCATCATACGGCAGGAGAGCGAGAGGCTCTCCGAGATGATAGACAACATGCTCGACCTGGCCAAAATCGCCGCGGGCGAAGCGGCGTTCCACCCGTGCTATTTCCACCTGCCGGTGCTGGTCGAGAGGTGCTGCAAGATGTTCTCTCAAGAGGCCGAGGAGAGGGCCATGGAGTTCGGCCACGCGGTGCCGGAGGGCCTGCCGCAGGTCTACGCCGACGAAGAAGGCGTCGCACGCGTGCTGATTAACCTGATCGGCAATGCCTTCAAGTTCACCTCGGACGGCGGCAAGATCGAGGTGAGTGCGGAACTGGCTGAGCGCGGTTCGGGCGACCGGGAGTTTGTGACGGTCCTTGTCAGCGACACGGGTGTGGGCATGGCACCGGAAGACCAGCAGAGGATCTTCGACAGATTCACGCAGATAGGGACGGATCTCACGGTGAAACCCGGTGGCGTCGGCATCGGTCTGGCCATCTGCCGGGAGATCGTGCAGAGTTCGAACGGTGAGATCTGGGTGCAGAGCGAACCGGGGAAAGGCAGCACCTTCAACTTCACGCTGCCCACGCAGCCGCCTCCGTAGCGAAGAGGCGTGCGAACCCGTTTGGCAGTGGCTGCACAGGGCCGCCGTGAGGGGGCGTCTGGGGGGTGTTTCAGCCTGCTTTGGCGCGTGGGGCGGCCTGTCCGCTGAGCTTGTGGTTCACTTCCTCGAACTTGATGGAGATCTTCTTGCTGACCCCGTCAGTCATGGTCAGCCCGTAGAGGATCTGCGCGACGCTCATCGTCAACTTGTTGTGGGTGACGATGATGAACTGAGTCTCTTGCCGGAACTCCTCAAGCAGCATGAGGAACCGCTCGACGTTGGCGTCGTCCAGCGGAGCGTCCACCTCGTCCAGCAGGCAGAAAGGACTGGGCTTGGCCTGGAACATGGCGAACAGAAGTGCGATCGTCGTCAGGGCCCTTTCGCCGCCGCTGAGCAGCGTGAGGGAGCTGGTCTCCTTGCCCGGCGGGCGGGCAACGACCTCGATCCCGGCCTCCAGGATGTCCTCTTCCTCCTCGTCCAGGATGAGGTCGGCAGCTCCGCCGCCGAACAACTTCCGGAAAATGCCCTGGAAGTTACCCCGCACCTGCTCGAACGTCTCGCGGAACTTCTCGCGGCTCTTCTTGTTTAGTTCCCGAATGATCTCCCGCTCGTGTCGGCGCGCCGTCTCCAGGTCTTCCCTCTGGTCGGTGAGGAACTGAGCGCGAATCTCAAGCTCTTCCTGTTGCCGGATGGCGCCGACGTTCACGTTTCCGACCCGGTCCACTTTGGCCTTGAGTTTGGCGATCTCTCCCCTGGTGGTGTCCCAGTCGGTGGCGGGGTCGTCGGCCATCTCCAGCATGGCGCTGCGCAGCTCAATGGTCTTTTCGAGGGTTATCAGCTCCGGGCCTTCGTCTTCGTCTGGCTGTGCCGCCTCGGGGCCGCCTTCCAGTTCCTTGTACCACGCGGCGACCGGCTCGACGGGAGCGGGCTCCGGGATGTCGTCCGTGAATTCACGGATGGCTTTGGCGGTGAAGGGCGAGTTCTCGTTCCAGCACTCGGGCTCCTGCGCCAGCGCCAGCAGATGCACGCCGTCGTTCTCGGCCGTGCGCTCCACCAGGTCCTGCATCTTGATGGCGGTTTCGTTCTCCGCCATGCGCAGGGAGTGCAGCCGTTCCTCGATCTCCTCTCGCTGCTCGGCAATCTCTTTGGACCGCCGGGCCAGGGCGTCTATTCGGTCGCGGAACTGCTTGAGCGTGGCGGACTCGCCCGTGAGCTTTTCGGACAGGTCGGCCTTCTCGGCTTCGAGCGCCCGGCAGTCGGCCTGGGCCGAGTTCGTCGCGTCCTGCGCCTCCTGCTGCCGCCGGACGGTGGCTTCGCGCTGGGCGGCTAGCGACGTGGTCTCCGACTCCGTGCGCTGCCTTTCCGCCAGCAGCCGTTCCGTGAGAACCTGGAGGTTGCGTTGCTGTTCTCTGGCGCGGGCCAGTTCGCTGCCCAGCGAGTTGACTTCCTCGGCCAGCGCCCGGTGCTGATGCTGCAGCGCGCGCAGGTCCGCTTGCTCCGCTTCGACCGCCTTCTGGGCGTCGGCGCGGTCTTGGCCAGCCTGATCGCACCTGGCTTCCAGTTGGGTGGCGCGGTGGCCCAGAGATTCCATGTCCTGGCGTATGGCCGTTTCTTCGGACCGGATCAGGTGGATCTCTTCCTGCAGTTCGGAGGCCCGGCTGCTTGCCACTTGAAGTTGGCTCTGAACGTCGCCGGCGCTGCGCCCCAGCTCTTCGGTTTGTGCTGCAAGCCTCTCACGTTCTGCTGTGTGGCCCTCGAGGTCCTCTGCGTGGCCCTGTTTGGTCTTTGCCAGTCCGGCGAGTTTCCGCTCCAGGTCACTGATCTGGAGCTCCAGTTCGGCCAGTTCGCTGCGCCGGCTGATGAGGCTGGGGACTTCGGGTGTTCCGGCCGACCATACGCCGTTGGCGCCGTAGCACTGCCCGGAGGGCGTGACGAATCGGACGTTGTCCGGCAAGGGGCCGGCCAACAGGTCGGCGGGTGACTGCGCGTCGTCTACCAGGAAAGCATTGCCCAGGAGGAACTGCACGGCGAGGGCGCTCCGCTCGTCGTGGCCGACGAGTTCGCTGAGTCGCCCGCGCAGGCCGCCGACGGACGGCGCGCTCGGCAAGGGCCGCGCCGGCAGACGGTCCAGGACCAACAGGTCCGCCCGCCCGTGTTCGCCTTGGGCGAGCAGCCGAAGTGCCTGCTGCGCCTGGGCGGCCGTTTCAAAGATCACAGCCTGGACCTTCTCGCTGAGGGCGGCCTCGACCGCACGCGCCAGCTCCACGGGCACCTGGAGCACCTCTGCCACCAGGCCCACCATGCCGGGCAGCCCGGAATCCAGCAGTGTCTTGACGCCGGAGCCCACGCCCTCGGAGCGGGCTTCCAGGTCCGCCAGCACATCGTGGCGCGCCCGCTTACTGCTCAGTTCGGTCAGGGCATTTGCCTGGTTTGCCGAGATCTTCGCGAGACGTGCTTCCCCCTCGGCGATGACGCTCTGGCATCGTTCCATTGCTGCTTTCAGGCCCGCCCGTTGGGCCTGCAGGGCTTGGAGCTGCCCGTGGGTCTTGCTACGTTCGTGCTGGGCCTCGCTCAAGTGCTCGTCGAGGTTCTGTTGGCGGTTCTTGATGCGCCCGAGTCGGTCATGGAGCGTGCGCTTCTCGGTTGCGAGCACCTGGACCTGGTTTCTGAGTTGGGACTCGCGCTGGAAGAGATCGAATATGCGGGACTTTCTGGTCTCAGCGGCGTTCTCGGTGTTGTGGATCTGCTCCTGGGTGCTCTCCATCTGATCCCGGGCGGCCTGCAGCTTCGCCGTTCTTTCGTCCAGCTCTTCTGAGCTGCGTTCCAGCTTGGCGGTGGCCTCTTCGCTTTCGCTGGCCAGGCTGCGCAGGCGCTCGAGCAGATCGTTGTGCCGCAGATTCAGTTCGTCCAGTCGGTGTTGCAGCTCTTCCTGGCGGCGGCGGCCCAGTTCGGTTTCGCGGCCCAGGCCCTCTATGCGGGCAACTATGCGCGTGAGGCGCTGACGGGATTCGGCCAGTTCGTTCTGAGCGTTCTGAAGGTCCCTGCGCGCGCCCTCCAGTCCGGCCTCGTAGGTCTCGGCTTCTTCGGCCAGGCGGGCCTTTTCGGACTTGCTGGCTTCTATTCTCTGGCTGTGCCGATCCCGCTCGGCGCTGAGCGTTCGATGGCTGTGGAGGCCGTACGCAAGGCGAAGCTGCTGAAGGCGCTCACTCAGCTTCCGGAAGGTCCTGGCTCGGCCGGCCTGATACTTGACGCTGCGGAGCTGGCGTTGGACTTCCTCGACGATGTCGTTGACTCGCGCCAGGTTGCTGGAGACCCTCTCGAGTTTGCGTTCGGCCTCCCTTTTCTGTTCGAGGAAGCGATTGATGCCCGCTGCTTCTTCGAATACTTGCCGCCTCTCTTTTGGGCTGGCGCGCAGTATCCGGTCAATCTGTCCCTGTTCGATAACGCTGTAGCAACTGGTGCCCACCCCGGTGTCAAGCAGCAGGCTGCGGATGTCCTTAAGGCGGCACGGTTGGTCGTTTACATAGAACTGGCCCTGGCCACTGCGGTCGAAGCGGCGGCGGATGCAGACTTCCGCGTAGTCCACAGGCAGCCGGCCGTCGGAGTTGTCAATGGTGAGCTTGACCTCGGCATAATTGAAGGGTTTGTGCGACTTGCTGCCGTTGAAGATCACGTTGGCCATCTCGGTGCCGCGTATCTTCTGGGCGCTGCGTTCTCCCAGGACCCACTTGATGGCGTCCACGAGGTTGCTCTTGCCGGAGCCGTTCGGCCCGACCAGCGCGGAAAGACTGTCCTCGAACTCGAAAACGGTTCGGTCCGCGAAAGACTTGAAGCCATGAAGCTCCAGCTTCTTCAGTCTCACGGCTGTCGCTCCGCAGGTCTGGCGCCAGGGAATCCTGTTAGAAATGACGACTGTCGGAGGCCGGCTGACGGATGAGGGCCCGCCCCGGGCAGGCAGGCACGCCGAAAAGGGTGGCGTCCGGCCTGCGCCGCGCTCAATTGTTCCCCGTATGGAATGGGCAACAAGGCCACGATTCTAAACAAACCTTGCCGGTGAATTCACACCGGAGGGCGCGCCGGCTGGCCGTCGGCCCGGTTTCCGCTCCGGGGCGCCGCGGGCCGGCGGCCCTGGCGGTTGCGTATCGGCTCGTAAAGCCTTGCCAGCGTTTCAGTTACGCTCGGGGGGCCGCGGCCCGTGGCGTCCTTCTGAGGCGAGGGGGCGTTCGTGCGGTCCCGTGCGAATCGCGGGTGGGCAGCAAAAACGGCGGGGGAAAATGGCCCTCGGTACCTGAGGTTAAGCCGGCGGCGGCCCTACTCTTGTCGGCTGCGGGTCAGGGCCGCATGATCGCGCCCGCGCACTACACACCGGCCGGCCGCCGGGGCCACGATCTGCGCGAATGTGTCCAGCTCCTCCGACGCGAACGGGACGACGTGGCGCTGGTTCTGGGACAGGCAATGGTCAGGCTTGAAGTTCTGCAGGGCTATCTGCTGCGCGCCCTGGAGGTCCGGCACTATGCGTTCCAACTCTTCTTGTCCGACGAGGCCCGGCACGAGCGTCACGCGGAACTCGTGGGCCACGCCGCTCGTCTTGATGACGTTGATGGAGCGGCGGATATCCTCGACGTCGACGTGCACGCCGCAGACGCGCTCGTAGTCTTCGGGGGTGAGGGGGGCTTTCACGTCCATGGCGATCGCTTCGACCAAACCGCCGCCAACGAGGCGCGCCACCCATTCCGGCCGGGTGCCGTTCGTCTCCACCATCACTTCGAGGGGTATGTCCCTGAACGCGTGTATCAGGTCGAGCAGTTCCTCGCCGTGGAGGGTCGGTTCGCCGCCGGTGATGACCACCCCGTCGAGCCACCCATGCTGGCGGCGCATGTAGTCGAGGACCTGGTCGCGCGGGATGCTTTCGAGCCGCTCGGGATGAATGATCAGATGGCCCGCGTGGCAGTAATGACACCGCAAATTGCAGCGGGGCAGGAAGACGACCGAGGCGATCTTCCCTTCCCATTCCAGCAGGCTGCTCTCAATGAACCCTTTGATTTCCATCGTTCTGTGGCCGCAGGTCGGTGAAGGGGCGCTGGCGAAGGGAAAGCGGAATCGGGCCGACTGTCCCTGCCTCAGGCCCCGTGCGGCCCTTGGTTCGCTCCGCGGGCTTCGTCTCCTCCGCGCTTGCCGTTCTCTCAGGCCGTCAGGCGGCGGCGCAGTTCTTCACTCGGAGGGGCGTGGCCGTCCCAGCGGGCGACAACCGATTCCGGGTCTTTCTTGACCAGGACGGAGGGGATTTCGAACACGTCGAAGTAGTCGCTTTCAGCGGCTCCTTCCACAGTCTCCGTGTCGTGGAAAACGACCTGGACCGAGTCGCTCATCTCCCACTTCCGCAGAAAGTGGATCACCTTCTTCTTTGCCGTTTGGCACAGCTCGCAGTCCTGCTTGCCGTAAATCTCGATAATCATCTTCTCTCCCGATGTCGCCTCACGTCAGTGCCACGCTGTAGTTGCCTCTATGACGGTCCTTCAACTCGCCGATCTTGGACTTGTTCCAATTGGGGATCCGGCTGAAGTACCCGACCACGCGCGTCATGCCATAGACGTGCGCGCTCTGGCAGTGCCCGCAGTTGTCCTTGAGGCCGGGCGTGGACCGATGGCAGTCCTTGCAGATGGTGAATTCCGGGCTGATGGTTAACTGGGCCGTCTGGGTGTTGCGGAATGTCTTTTCGACGAGGTTCCTGATACTCGCCGCCGGGGGCCGCTCCTCGCCGACGAAGGCATGGATGATGGCGCCGCTTTCGATGGCCCGATGGAACTTGCTCTGAATCCTGATTCGCGTAAGCAGGTCCACCGGTGCGTCCGCGCGCAGATGAATGCTGTTGGTGTAATACATTTCGTCATTGTCTATGTCGCCGCGGACGATGCTGGCGGCTTCGGGGAAGCGGCGCAAGTCCACTTTGGTGAGCCGACGCGCGGCGCTTTCGGCCGGCGATTCTTCCAGCGCTACCCTCATGCCGTGCTTGGTGCCCATCTCTCTGGCTCGGAACTGCATGTGCCGTATCAGGTGCAGTCCTCGACGGACCATGCCGTTGTCCTCGTGGAGTTCCTTGCCCGTCATGTAGAGCAGGCACTCATTCAAACCTATCAGGCCGATGATGTAAGTGGCCTTGTTCAGGTCCACGTAGGGGCGTCCGTCCTCGGCCATCTTGCCGATCTGCCAGAGCGGCTGGCTCGGGTCGGTCATCAGGGAACCAATGAACTGGCGCTTCTGGATGTGAGCCTGAATGGCCAGATCTATCACCTGGTCTATCTCTTCGTAGAGGGCCACGAAATCCCCCCGGCCGGCGCGGTAGGCCGCCTGCGGCAGGTTCAGCGTGATGTTCTGGAAGCCGCAGAAGCGCATGCTTTCGGGATGGCGGATCATGTAGTCGTCCTTGATCGTGGTGCGCAGCCGGCAGCAGGCGCTCATGGTGACCTCATCGCGGTCGAATATGAAGTAGGGCACGCCGTTCTCGCTGGCGATCCGGCAGGCGTAGTCGAGTATCTCGCACTGGGCGGGGTCCGCCAGCGTTTCATGGCTGATATGGAGATCGCACTTGGGGAAGGCGAAGATGTTGCCGTATTGGTCGCCGGCCCGCCACACGTCCAGCATCGCCTTGCAGAAGCGCTGCGCCGTCTTCTCGTAATCCCCATACGTCCGGCCGGTGTACTTCCCCCCGGGCCCAATGGCCGGAACGTCCTTGAGATACCGTGGCACGCCGGTGTGGATGTTGAAGTCGAGGAACAGCGTCTGTCCGCCGCGGCTGAAGGCGTTCTGCGAAGAGCTGAAGATCAGATGCTGCGCCTCCTGTTGCATCTCCTTGTAGGACATGCTTTCCACGAAAGGCGCGTAGAAGATGTTGATATAGCCGACGCCGAGCGCGCCGGCGTAATACGCCTGCATGGAGGCCACGAAGGTGTTGAGGTGGCCCGTCAGGGTCCGGGCGTGTTTGGCCGGGGCGCTGGACGTATCCAGATTCTCCAGGTGCAGCCCGTACTTCTTGAGGTACTCCAGCGAATGACTCGAGCAATAGACGCGCGTGGGGTAGCCCAGGTCGTGGATGTGGATCTTGCCGAGCATGTGGGCTTCGATCACCTCTTCGTCGAACACTTCCTGCTGGGCATATTGCTTCAGCGTATGCTCGGCGACGGAGAGGTTAATGGCTTCGGGGTTGTTCTGGGCGATGTTGGCGTTCTCGTTGCTCTTGCTGTGGATGATCTGGTCGAGGTCGTACTTCGGCATGCCGATCAGGGCCTGTGCCTTCAGCCGACCGGTCAGGCCCCTTTCGAAGAGTTCATTGTCCACCAACTCCCGGATCAGCGATGTGGATATGCGCGTGAGGCCGCTGTCCATTACGCGGCTCTCGACCTTGGAGGCGATGTTGCGGGCCAGTTGCTCTGCCAGATCGGCTTCCACCTCCAGGGCCCGGGCAATCATGCTCTTGTCCCACTCGGCCAGCTCGTCCTGCCGCTCGGCGTTCACAAACAGCCCGATGTCGGTGGAGCTGTCGCGTCTTTCGACCCGTTTGCGCACCTGGAGGGACTGGCGGATGCGTGAGCGGCGGTCACGGTACAGGATGTAGGCCTTGGCCGTCTTGGCGTGTCCGGTCTCTATCAGCACTTTCTCGACGGTGTCCTGGATCTCCTCGATCGTGGGGGGCCTGTCTGCGAAGTCGCGTTCCAGCAGCATGGTGACTGTGGACGCCAGCTCGTCGGCCGTCACCCTGTCCTGGCCTCCCACTGCCTGGGCTGCCTTGAAGATGGCGTTGGCGATCTTGTCCTGGTCGAACCGTACCAGCCGCCCGTCCCGTTTTCTGACCTGTTCGACGGTGGTCTCGTGGTTTTGCTGCTCAGCAGGGCCAATCTCTACGACCATGATTACCTCTCCTCTTCGACATCCCCCTACGCGTATCTCTCGCAGCCCCCCATGCCGGCCCGGTGGCTGCCCTTGGCCTTACCGGGCCTTGGCGCGCGGCCGGGCCCGCTTCTTCCTGCCGGACTTGTCGCGCAGCACGGCCCCGGCCTCTTGCACAAAATCGCTTACGTCCGTAAACTCCTGGTATACGGAGGCGAACCGGATGTAGGCTACCTGGTCCAACTTTCGCAGCTTCTTCATCACCAGCTCGCCGATCGCCTCCGACGGAACTTCGCCCTCGTATTTCCCGTGCAGGTCGCGCTCGACCTCGTCGGCCAGCTCGTTGATGCGTTCTGCGGAAACGGGGCGCTTGTAGCACGCCTTGTTCAAGCCGATCAGCAGCTTCTGGCGCGAGAAGTCGTCGCGCTTGCCATCCTTCTTGACCACCTTGAGGACGCTCATCTCGATGCGCTCGTAAGTGGTGTAGCGGCGCCCGCAGCGATTGCATTCCCGGCGCCTCTTTACATACGTGCCGTCTGCGTTGGGGCGGGAATTGACGACACGGTCGTCATCCTCATGGCAGAACGGACAGTGCATCGCAACGACGCCCCCACGGAGGGCCTGCATGCCGTAAAATCCGGCGCAGAAAGGCGATACGCACAATAGTCAGAACAAGCACCCAATGCCACATGTTGAGCAGCCGGGTATACTAACACGCTAGATGTAGTGAGTCAAGCAGAATGTGTTCTGTAAAGGGACGGTCGGCAAAGAAAGTTGATCCGGCTGACGCTGCACGGGCGGGCCGGATTGCGTAAGCGCTTCGGGCACTGGGCTTTAGCTTCGCGCGCGTGCGCTGCGCCGGCCTCTGTTCGGGCCGCGGCACTTGGCCCCGTGTCGTCGAAGACGACGAACTGCTGCCCGAAAAAAGGAGGCCCCTTGGGCCAGGTTACGCCGCCGCGGGATCGTGTCACCGGATTAGGTGCATTTTCGGGACGCCCGGGGTGGCACCGCGCCCGCACCGGCACGTTGCGGCGGTTGATTTCTCAGGCAATTGGGGCGAGAATTGAACGGCTTGCACGATCGTCAACGCAAAGTACGCTGGCATGAAGGAGCGCGACGCATGAGTCCTAATGAGGAAGAGCAGCAGGACCAACCGGTGGCGAGCGGGGAGGGTGCCGCCTCCCTGTTCCCCCACAAGGAGAATCTGCCGGGCCTGGTGGACGACATGCTGACCGAGCTGGAGAAGCGGGGCAAGGTCGGGCATGTCTGCCAGTACGCGCTGCCCAGCGGGGAGACGGTGATCCGTATACTGAACCTGCTGGCCGAGGTGCTGTTTCCGGGGTATTTCGGCAAGGCGGCTCTGGACCGGGCGAACCTGCCGTTTCACCTCGGCGAGACCATCAGTTCGGCTTACGATCTGCTGGCCGGGGAGATCGCCCGGTGCCTGCTCCACGAACGTCAGCACGGCCAGAGGCGCGACCGCCAGGAATGTGAAGAGGAGGGGTGCGCTCAAGCTTTTCGGCTCCTGGAGAAGCTGCCGCGTCTGCTTGATGTCCTGGACGAGGATGTCCGCGCCGCTTACGCCGGCGATCCGGCGGCCAGCGGTTATGACGAGGTGATCTTCTGCTATCCAGGCTTTCGGGCCATCATGATCTACAGGATAGCCCACGAGCTTCACCTCCAGGGCGTGCCGTGGCTTCCGCGCATCATGACGGAATACGCCCACAGTATTACGGGCATTGACATCCATCCGGGCGCCACAATCGGACGCAGCTTCTTCATAGACCATGGCACCGGCGTCGTCATCGGCGAGACCAGCGAGATCGGGGACAATGTGCGCATGTATCAGGGCGTCACGCTCGGCGGCTTCCGGTTCCGCAAGGACGACGAGGGGGAGCTGGAGCGGGGCTACAAGCGGCATCCGACCATTGAGGACGACGTGATCATCTATGCCAATGCGACCGTGCTCGGACCGGTGACCGTGGGGAAGGGGGCCGTTGTCGGGGCCAACGTGCAAGTGAGCGAATCTGTGGAACCCGGCACGCAGGTGACCATAGAGAAGCCGCGCCACCGCATCAAGAGGCGCGAGAACCAGTAGGCGCGTGTGCCGCGGACGCCTGGGCACCGCGGCCGTCAGGCCCGTTCTGTCACGCGCAGGATCTGGCCGTAGTAGAGGCGGTGGAGGTCGCCCTTGGCATAGGCCTGGGCGCGGATCTCCGGGCTCAGGGCGGCGTCCGCCACGTCGTTGTAATGCACCACCTTGCACTCGTAATGCCTGACGCACTCGCCGATGAGGGGTGCCCGCACGGCCTCCGCCTCGACGATGGTCAGGTCGCCACCTGCGAACTTGTTCGTGTCCCGGCCCGATTCTGTCCCGCAATACATGCACACGTCGCCCATGCCGTCGGTCGGTACGCTGACGACGAACTCGCCGGTGGCCTCGATGTTCTGGAAAGTGAAGCGGGACGGCCGCACCAGGACAACGAATATCGGTCTGGACCAGATGACGCCGGGATTGCCCCAGCCGATGGTCATCACGTTCGGCTTGCCGTCGGTGCTGACGCTTGTGAGCAGCAGGCCGTCGCCCTTCAGCATTTCCAGGGTCTGGTCCACGTTCTCCGTGAACTCGATGCTTCTTGTTTCCACGTCTTCTCCTCCAGCGCTACTGCTGCGCTGCGCGTTCTTGGGTTGGTTCCTGCTCGGTCGTTTCAGAGCCGACGCCGGCCGTCAGCGAGAGCTTCAGCAGGTCCTCCACGCTCAGTCCTTTGAGTTCTTGGACGGCTTCGCGCGGCACGTACACCGTAAAGCCGCCAATCTGGTAGCTCATCGGCAGGTAGACGGCCACCCGCTCCATGTCGTCCGACAGGAACTTCCCGGGGTGCTCCTGGGTGATGAGCCCCAGGAACTGGACCGTGCCGTCCTGGAAGTTGATTGCGGCCGGTTTGCCGCGGTCCTTCTCCTCGGTGCCCCCCAGGAACTGCAGCAGGTCGCGGACGGCCGAGTAGAGGCTCTTGACCAACGGGATGCGCCCGACGATCCTCTCGCCCAGCTTTATTACGTTGGCGAACAGCCAGTTCCTGGTCAGAAACCCGATCAGATAGACCCCCGCCACGCCAACGACCACGCCGATGCCGGGCCAGGGCTCTTCCCAGACGTAGCTCAGGCCGTTGCTGACCAACCTGTCCAGCCCCTGGAGTGCCGCCACGACCGCGTAGACCGTGATCAGGATCGGCGCGACCACAACAAATCCGTTTATGAGAATTGTCGCATGCTTCTTCAGACTCATCGGACGCTCCTCCTGCTAAGTGCGCGTGTTGCCTTCCACCAGACCAACCTGCCCGCTATTGTGCCATTTTCCGGCGGAGGAACTCCACAAGGTTCTCCGCGTCGTCAGTTCCTACGAACACCGTCTTTGCGCGCCAGATGCCCAGGCGCCTCTTCAGGCGTATCTGCACGGCGTCGGAGCCCCGGATGTTCAAGGCCAGGAACAGCCACGGCAGTCCCTGCACGCCGAACCCGTACAACATCGAGGTGCGCGCGCGTTCGGCCGACTCCATCGCGTCGTAGGGGATGGAGGTGCCGAAGAGGGGCAGGGGGCCGAACCGCACCGCCAGCCGGTCTCCATCGCCCCGGACCTCCAGGTACGCCAGAACCGCCGCCCCCAAGAAGAAGATGCCGCCCACGAGCACCAGCGACACAGCAACGGACCCGCTGATCTGGCCCCGGGCCCGGCAGACGGCAGTCACGCCGAAAACCCCAAGGCCCAGTACCAGGAACATCACATACCACGGCCCGTACTGCCTGTGCACGTACTCGATCAATGCAATCGTCCATCCGGCGGAATCCCGCGCGTGATTGTATAGGCGAGGGCGTCTTCGAGCAACCGGGATGCTACGGCTGGCATTTGCGATCTTGGCCTCTGGCAGGCAATTCTGGGCTCCCGCGCAAAGCGGCGCGTGCCTAGTCCGGCGCGGGGGCCGCCGTAGCAACGGCCTCCCGGCACATTACCTCTTTAGCCTCACGCTGAGTCGGCGGGCCACCGTAACCAGCCCCGCAGGGGCGGCAGTCATATAGCCACGGGCCCGCCCGAGGCGGGTAAACGTGAGCCCGTGGACTTCGGTGTCCTATTGAGGTTAGCCCCCGCAGGGGGCGGCAGAACTCTACCACGCAACGAACAGCTCTGCCGCCCCCTGCGGGGGCTGGGATATTCTTGCCTCTCGATACCCCGC
>SDBU01004944.1_pt1 | contig 16138 bp, 13 predicted proteins | sample 2277071 | NCBI WGS metagenome assembly SDBU01 (sample SAMN10397929, study PRJNA504765) | marine sediment metagenome | isolation source: marine sediment core GS08_GC12, 126 cmbsf | place: Arctic Ocean: Gakkel Ridge, Loki's castle | collected 2008
ACTTGGCTGTGGTAACCCTGTGGCTATTGCTGAACTGAGCGAGGGCGAGGTTGTATTGGACTTGGGTAGTGGTGGGGGGCTAGACTGCTTCTTAGCCACCCAAAAGGTGGGGGCACAAGGCAGGGTCATCGGACTGGATATGACACCGGAAATGATTCAATTAGCCAGAGAGAATGCCCAAAAGATAGGAGCTAGCAATGCGGAGTTCCGCCTCGGTGAAATGGAGCACATGCCAGTTGACGATAATTCCGTAGATGTTGTCATCTCTAACTGTGTCATCAACCTTTCGCCGGATAAGGATGCTGTCTTCAAGGAAGCCTATCGAGTGCTTAAGCCAGGGGGAAGGCTATGTGTATCGGATATAGTGTTGCTCGGCGAGCTGCCCAAGAAAATCAAAGAGAGCCTCGACCAATGGGCAGGGTGTATTGCTGGGGCCCTTAACGAGAATATATATCTGGATAAAATCCGGGCTGCTGGTTTTGTAGAGGTAACCGAAAATAAGAATACTGTTCCTTTCTACGTGGAAAGTGAAGCACCACAGGCACAGAACCCAGAAGGGCAACAGACCTATCTAGATTTAAGGGATAAGGTAGCATCGGTTAGGGTTAAGGCTTTCAAGCCCAAGAAGGCATAAGCTCACTTTTTGAGGATTTCTAACGTATGGATATCAAACAGGTTCTCAAGAACGTTAAATCTGAATTGGAAAAGGCTATAACGACTGCGGAATTTAACGGCGAACCATATGGTGATGGGAATGCAGCAAAGCAGGCTCTTATTAGGTCACAAAGACTCATAAACTATATTCATGAACTAATCAAATCTGAACTTATTGGCTGCGGTGTAAATCCTAACAAGTTATACCCACGTTTGAATTCAACGAAACCAGAAATCAAAATACAAGGCTTTTTGAAGGCTAAAAAGCAGGACATTTGTATTCTCCCCAACCCTTTAATATTAGAGAATGAGTCTGAAATAGAAAAGGTCCTCATAGTAAACGCTCGCAGTCAGTTAAGCAGTCTACAAAAGAACATTGACACGCTTCATGAAAGAACTTTCGCCGAAGCCTTGAATTTACACTTGAAATATCCTAAGCAATGCCTGGGAGAGGTCTACTTAATTCCAACTCATGAATACGATGATAGGGCAACGGTCGATAATGAGGTAAAATTTAAGAAGGTGTCGCAGATAGAGCATTATATACAAATATTTCAAGCACTCAACAGGAGAATTGACCATACAAAAGACGAATATAGATATGAAAGGGTGTGTTTATTGATTGCTGATTTTAGACAGCAATCGCCGAAATTGTATTCAGATATCCAAGAGCTTATCGAGGACGGCCTAGTCTCGAAAGGCACAAAAGCAACTTTGAAGCATTTAACCTTTGATAGCTTTGCCACCGATTTGCTTGACACCTATTCTCAGAGATTTAATATCAAGGAACTATATTAGAATTTAGATCACTATTTGGTATTTCTTTGCAAGAAATTCATCAATGCTTTTCTTAGAAGTCTGTTCTTTTAAGAACCGCACTTCTTCATCCTCGAAATAAGGGATACCAAAAAGTTCGATAAAGTTCTTTTGATAGCAGGGATAACCGCCTTCGATAGAAACACTCGTGTTACCAATGTAATATCCCATTACTTTCGAGTTCAATATTTTCGAAATTACATCCAAATCTAATCCTTTAATAGAAAACAAGCCTTTCCCTTCTCTTAAATAGACTGCGTATCCATTACAGAAAAGTGCCTCTGGGCTTTTTTCATATAGGAATCTTGGTTTGGCACTAAACGTTGGAGTCAATAATTTTTGCCCCCAAAAGTTGAGACCTTGGGTTCTTCCATATGCATACCATTCCAGATACTCAATTTTACCTTTATCTCTGGTAGCGAGTTCATCTTTACAAGCAACTAGATATTCATGGCATTTTGGATATCTAGATTTGAATTCTCCTTCCGCTATTATTTCTACCTTGCCATTGGTTTTCTTATAGGGGAAAATGATGCGCCTATTATTATGCTCTAGATACTCCTGTGATTTAAAATCCGAAATCTTTGCGATCGGTTTGGTAACTTCTGCCTCAATAGAATATGCCTTCCCCTTGTAGTTCTTTCTGTAGTAACCATCTTTGTACATAGTACCATCAATAAAATATACCGAGTCTTTCAAAGTAGCTATGCCTACACGTATATCAACCAAATCACCAAGTCTAATCCCCGCATTCTCAATCTTTCGTATGTTGGCTTGGTCTAGTGATCGCAGAAGACGCCATTTCCGGTTGTTTAAGCTAGAGAAAGATATAATTGAATAATTGATTGGCTGATTTAGTAATGCCAAATTTTCTATTCTTTCGTATAAAAAACTCTCATTTAGAGACTTTCTTAAAATAGTAATGCAGGTATAAGTCTGAGCATCGTATATTTTTATCTGATTGAAATCCATACTCTGACGCACATATTTTTTGTAAGCCAAAAATTCTCTTAATCTGATGCCAGCCAATGAAGTAAAATAGTTATTAGGCGTTATATAACCCAGGATCCCATTTTCTTTTAGGATTTTGACCCCTATTTCGAAAAAGACAAAATACAAGTTATAATTGCCATTCCTTAAAGTAAGCCAATTCTCGTATAGCTTCTTCCTTAGATAGTCCGGTAAATCTTGGAATTTCACATAAGGCGGGTTCCCGATGACTATGTCAAACCCTCCCTGTTTAAAGACTGCAGGGAATAACTTATCCCAATCAGCTTCTAAGCTATCCTGCTGATAGATGTTAAACTTAATCTCTCGAATGTCCTCCTTATTCTCTAAAGCCAGCAAGGTAAGGAGAATCTTAGCTCTCCTTACGCTGTAATCAGCAATATCTACTCCATGCAGATTATCTTGAATTATGCTTACTACACTTTCCCCAAAATCTCTATGCATTTTACCCGCTGCCTCAATTAGAAAAGCCCCACACCCACAACTAGGGTCACAAATCTTTACGTCTTTTGAGGTTATCGTTTCATTGGCAATAAAGCCAGTAATCAAGTGTGGTGTGAAAAAAGCACCGTTGATCTTCTTATCTTCTTCGGGAACTAGCATTTCGAAAACCGTAACTAGATCAAAGAGACTAATGCTTCTAATGTCTCTTGAGATAACCTTCTTAATCTCGATTGTCTGCTTGGTTTCATTTTCAATGATTGATTTGATTAATAAGTTATTTTGCACAGCAATATTATTTGTAGCAACATAAAAATCGGCAAAGGCACTTTCTATGTCTTTTATCTCATATCTGTTTATCAGTTCATTTATAATTTTCATAGCTATCAACCTTTGACGAAGTTTTAATCATTATACACGCTTCCGTGTAACATGTCAATAGGTTTTTGAAAAATAAGTAGAGGAAGCACGCCAAATTTGCTCTTCTATAGACATTGCTCTTATCCCAGCGTGTCTTGGCGTTATTATAGCATGGGAAGTTGTTTTACTAATATAAAGGGGAACGAGAATAAGGTGAGAATTTTAAAAAGTGGGGCTAGCTTTGGTAAATGTATAGGGGTTCGTTATCGGTTATGAGCCTGGTTTGTTTGGATAACTCACTTCTCAGATGCTTGGGCAAGCAAAATATCCCTTGATGGGTTAGTCCGTCATAGAATTTCAAGTTACTGAGTGACCGGGCTGAAATTCTGCTGTCTATCTCAGTGGCTGAAAGTAAAAGGGGATTAAGATTTAATGAGGCCAGGCAAAACCCCCACGGACCACCAAAGCAGGGCACATCTACCTGATAAGGAGAAACTATAGGAAAAACGCTCTTTAACGTGTTATATACTGATGAAAAATTTAATAGCTCGGTCAAGCTTGCCGAGCCGGCTTGAACAGTGATAATCCCATTAGCAGTAAGCCGCTCGCAGACTAGCTGATAGAATTCCTGGGTGTATAGCAAATAAGCCGGACCCCTCTCCAGAGGGTCAGGCAAATCAATAATAATTATGTCGAAGGCTTCCCCACATTTAGCTAAATAATCTCTAGCATCGACATGGTAAAGTTCGGTTCGTTTATCTTCAAAGGAGCCCTGGCTATAGTTAGGTAGAATTCTTTTACAGGTAGCTACCACCTCTTCATCAATGTCAAGCATCACTGCTCTCTTTACCGTATTATGAGACAATACCTCCCTTAAGGTAGCCCCTTCCCCACCCCCAGCAATAAATACTGTCTCAGGGCAGGGATGAGTTATCATTGCTGGCTGAACCAAAGCCTCATGATAGACGAACTCATCAACCTCACTGGATTGCATCTTGCCATCCAGCACCAGGCATTTGCCGAAGCTACCAGTACGAATAATCTCGATGGATTGGAACTTCGTCTGCCCGCTATACAGCACCTCTTCGATGCTGTGCAGTTGAATTAAATCTCGGCTTACTCTGTCGTAAAACCATTTATCAGGGTCTGTATCCATAACCTTTACCCCAAACCACTCTACGGGATGTCTATTATCCCTCTCTGTATCTCTAGAACAGAATGGTTCTTAGCCCCAAGCTCTCTTATCAGTGTCTGGGCTGCCTTCTCTGGCTGGACTGAATTTCCACAAGTAAAGATGTCAACGGCAGCATAGCCACATTCTGGCCAGGTATGAATAAACAGATGAGACTCGGCGATAATTACCACCCCGCTTACTCCCTGAGGATCGAACTGGTGAAAGGACTCCCCTAATACCGTAGCCCCGGCTTCACTTGCTGCCGCCAGCAGAGTACCTCTAATAAAGCTTAGGTCATTTAACACCTCCTTATTGCAGTCCTTTAATTCCAAAAGTAAATCTTTCCCTAGTGCATTCAATCACCTGCCCTCCTTAGAAGATTTTTCTAAAGCCCTGGTCTCTAAGTCAAACCAGGCGCAAACGAGATTGTATAACAAACTATTCACTTTAGCAATACATAGACGGGAATTCGGAAATTTAAGCTACTGGCTTAATCCTAACAGAACAGGAGGAAACTATTCTAATAAAGGAGTTATAACTCCATATTTTTAAGGTCTTCAGCAAGTTTCACCTTTGGCTCAGTAAGGGCCTGTACTTCTTCAGGTGTAACCAAAGGAGCTACTTCCTTAAGTAACAAACCTTTAGGTGTGACTTCAATTACTGCCAAGTTGGTAATAATCATGTTAACTATTCCTCGGCCGGTAAGTGGATATGTGCATTCTTTAACAATCCTTGGTTCACCCGACTTGGTAGTATGCTCCATAGCAACGATGACTTTTTTTGCTCCGCTAGCCAAATCCATGCTGCCCCCCACGCTCCCCACTTTTCTTTCTGGCGCCATCCAATTTGCCAGATCACCTTTCTCTGATACCTGGAATGCCCCCAGCACTACCAGGTCAATATGCCCTCCCCTAATCATGGCAAAGGAATCGGCACTATTGAAAAAAGCAGCACCAGGGTTCAGGGTTAGTGGCTGCGAGCCCGCATTGATAAGGTCAGGGTCTATTTCGTCCGCATTAGCTATACGGCCATACCCCAAGACCCCATTCTCAGCGTGGAGGATAACATCTATCTCATCAGGGACAAAATTTGAGACCAAGGTGGGTAAACCAATACCAAGGTTCACATAATATCCATCTCTAAATTCCTTAGCCACTCGCAGGGCAATCAATTCTCTACTCAAACCTGATTTCATGTTTTCTTCCTTTAACTATTCGATTCACAAAGATGCCCGGTGTAATAATAACCTCAGGATCCAGTTCACCGACTTCGACAATTTCATCGACCTCGGCGATCGTAACCCCAGCTGCCGTTGCCATCAACGGATTGAAATTTCGGGCGGTCATACGGTAGGTCAGGTTCCCCATTCTGTCAGCTTTGTGTGCTTTAATTAAAGCAAAATCGGCCCTGAGAGCTAGTTCAAGCAGATATTCTTTACCATTAAAGGTTCTATTTTCCTTCCCCTCACCAATAATCGTTCCCACTCCAGTGGGTGTGTAGAAACCAGCGATTCCGGCTCCACCAGCCCGAATCCTTTCAGCGAGCGTCCCTTGTGGAACCATCTCAAGTTCAACTTCTCCCTTCAAGTATTGTTGCTCAAAGACATTTACCTTTCCAGAATAAACAGGATATGAAGCTATTAACTTCTTTATCTGACGGTTCTTAAACAAAACTGATAAATCCAAATCCTCCAGCCTACCACCTGGGCTATTACTTATTGCCGTTATATTCCTTGTCCCCTTTTTGTACAAGGCTTGGATGAGCGTAAACGGGATACCAGTTACCCCAAAGCCGCCAAACATAATGGTGCTGCCATCGGCAATATTGCTAACCGCCTCTTCCGCACTCAAAAGTACCTTGTTCATCCTTCTACTTCCCAGCATTGGCTCAAGACCATGTAGCCAGAGAAACGGGGCTTTCCCTTGTTGTTAATCTTACCGGGTATGTAAGAGAGGCATTAGCCCTCTTTGCGTTCCTTCCCCTCCTTTGAGGGAGATTTGAGGGAGAAAGGAATTTGGAGAACGAGGCTAATAAAAGTTCTCAAAAATTCTAAACTGTTTCTAACAGGCTAAACCCAACCCCTTATATACTGCCTGAAAATTGAGGTGCTGCTCCATAATTTCAATAAGCCTTGGCAGTTTCTTTTCCTGGTTAAATCTGGCTTTGCTCAGAGCATCTTCAATCTTCGTCACTATGATAGCGGTATCATCCTTGACTAGAATGATAGGAATTTCCTTATCTTCTGCCCGATAAAGCACAGCCGGAATCGGTGCCGTATTACCACTGAGCACAAGGCACCTAATCGAGGTCTCCAGGGCTGCCAGTTGCATATCAGGGCGCTCGCCCCTAACTACTACTGCCTTATTAGCTTTGCGACCAAAGTATTCTGGGCCAGAATCAACACACATTGCCCCTAGCATGATGTTCTCCACCAACTCCGCCGATTTCTCAGCACCACTCAATATCTCTCCTTCAATATGTCCGGCCACCTCGCCTACAGTTAGAGCAAATAGAGCCCTATCCTCAGGCAGCACCCCCAGAATATTTATTCCTTCTTTACCAAATGAAGTAGACGTTTCGTCTCGCACATGCTCTACTCGACTTCTTGGCACTTTATTCAATACTACACCCAGTAAGTATTTCTCAAAATTCTTATAGCTGGCTATTGACTCTACTTTTACTGACTCTTTAGAATAACCTTCCACAACAATCACTTTGGCATCCAGTGCTTCGACTATTCCATGAGAAGCCGGGCTCTGCTCAGAAGCGCCCTCTACAATAACCACATCTTTATCCCGAGAAACCTTAGCATAGGCTTCCTTAATCCTACTGGGCAGATTGCCCTCATCACTAAAAACTGGGCAAAGAAGGTCTACAGGCTCCCCTAGAGTGAAAAGGTGTTTCATAAATTCAGCATCCCGGTCAATATCTCCCTGCAGCAGACTAGTACTAGAAGCAATAATCGGTTTGAAGAAACCTACTTTCTTACCATCACTGAGCAAATGCTTACCTAGACCAGCACAAACTGTAGTTTTACCGCTACCCCCCTCTAGAGCCGTTACATATAAAGCAATCAAACTGTGCCTCCTATTTAAAAGTTCCGAACATACCAGCTTATTATAAACCCTGGAATGTTATTGGTAAAGACCCGCTTGAGATTATTTATTGCCCCCTCAGCATATGGACAAGAACAACTTCTTTTACACCCATGCCGACATGTGCTATAATTCTTTGGCTTATAATATTTCCAATGAAAGTAATCAAAAGATACATAGTAGAGGTGTAATTTGGACAAAAGAAAGAAGGCAGAAACCGTAGAGAGGTTCGCCCTTCACGACAAAGACACCGGCTCGACCGAGGTTCAGGTAGCCATACTTACCGAAAGAATAAATCACTTAACCGGGCATATGGTGGCTAATCGGCATGATTACCACACCCAACGCGGATTACTTGGGCTTGTCGGGCAAAGAAGAAGGTTATTAGCTTACCTGAGCAAAGAGGATGTAGGGCGATACAACAACCTGATCGCCAGACTTGGTCTACGCAAGTAAAGCCTTAAAAATCAAGGAGGAATTATTGCTAAGTTCTCAATCTTTTGAGTGTGAGGTTGGTGGCAGAAACCTCACTATAGAAACAGGAAAGCTCGCCGGGCAGGCAAGCGGGGCAGTAACCGTCAGCTATGGAGATACTGTGGTTCTGGTTACTGTTTGCGTCAGCGATAAACCTCGAGAGGGTGTAGATTTTCTGCCCCTAACTGTTGACTACGAAGAAAGATTGTATGCCGTTGGTAAAATTCCAGGTGGTTTTATCAGAAGGGAGGGACGCCCCAGCCAGGAGGCGACCTTAGCCTGCCGACTTACCGACCGCCCGCTACGTCCGCTATTACCCAAGGAATGGCGTAACGATATTCAGCTTGTAATCACTGTTCTTTCCGCTGACCAAGAAAATGACCCGGACATTCTAGCTGTTATCGGTAGCTCAGCTGTACTCTCGATGTCAGAGGTACCATTTTCCGGACCGGTGAGTGCCATCCGTATCGGCCATATTAATGGTAAGTTGGTATTAAATCCAACCCTAGCCCAACTTGAAGACAGCTTGCTTGACCTTATTGTTGCCAGTACCAAAGAAGCCATAGCGATGGTAGAAAGCGGCGCCCAAGAGGTTTCAGAGGATATTATTATTCAGGCAATTCAATTGGGTCATGAGGCAAACCAGAATATTATCAAACTTCAAGAGCAGCTTCAATTGGCTTGTGGCAGGCCCAAGGTAGAAACACCTATCACTGAGACTAACTCTGAGCTAATGTCAGCCATCTCATCAATTATTAATGGGAAGCTTAGCCAAGCCTTATACCAAGCAGAGAAGCAACAGCGTGAGCAAGCGCTCTCCGACCTAAAGAAAGAACTTATTGACAGCCTGGGGGAGTCATTCCTTGAAAAAGACATACTCTCTGCCTTCGATGCCATGGTCAGGGCTGAAGTAAGAACTAACATTTTTGACAAGGGACAGCGTATCAGTGGACGTAGCCTAACAGAAGTCCGACCCGTTAGCTGTGAAGTCGGCCTTCTACCCCGCACCCATGGCTCAGCCCTATTCACCCGGGGTCAAACACAAGTGCTAACAATTACTACCTTGGGCTCTACCAGAAAAGAGCAGCAGCTTGACGGACTGGGTATTGAGGAGACTAAGCGTTTTATTCACCACTACAACTTCCCTCCCTTCTCCACTGGTGAGGTGAAGCGAATTGGCACCCCTGGCCGCCGTGAAATCGGGCATGGTGCTCTGGCTGAACGCTCCCTGGAACCGGTATTGCCCAAAGATGAGGATTTCCCTTACACTATTCGTCTTGTCTCCGAGGTCCTCAGCTCCAGCGGCAGCACATCTATGGCCAGCGTTTGTGCTAGTAGCCTATCCCTGATGGATGCTGGAATACCGATAAAGAAAGCAGTAGCCGGGATAGCTATGGGCTTGGTCACCGGCGACGAGGGTAATTACGCTATCTTGACCGATATTGAAGGCATAGAGGACAATTACGGTGATATGGATTTCAAGGTAGCTGGCACTACTGAGGGCATTACGGGGCTACAAATGGACACTAAGCTCAAGGGTGTAAGTTTGGAAATCGTGGAAAAAACTCTAAATCAAGCCCGAGAGGCCCGCTTGTTCATTCTGGATATGATGAATCAAGCTATCAGCGCCAGTCGTCCTGAATTAAGTGGCTATGCACCGCGAATGTATAAAATGTCAATTTCCACTGATAAAATTGGCGCTGTCATCGGCCCGGGAGGCAAGACAATCAGGTCCATTTCTGATGAAACTAAAGCAACTATTGATATTGACAATGATGGCACGGTGCTTATTGGCTCAACTGATGAGGCAGCCGCCCGCAGAGCAATTGAAATCATCGAAGGTCTAACCAAGGATGTAGAAATTGGTAGTATCTATACTGGAAAAGTAACCCGCCTACTTCCCTTCGGCGCTTTTGTAGAAATTCTTCCGGGGAAAGAAGGTATGGTTCACATCAGTGAACTAGCCGACCATCGGGTGGCAAACATCGAGGACGAAGTTAAAGTGGGTGATGAGATTACAGTTAAGGTAATTAAAAATGAGGACGGCAAGATAGGTCTATCACGACGAGCGGTGCTTGACAAGCTTTCTCAAGCACCTGGAAGCAAGGTAGAGGATTCACCCTCTCCAGACTACCCATTTAGAACGCAGCGTGAGGCTCGTTCCTCACAGCATCCCCACCCGCCACAGTATAAGCGGCGTTACTAAGATAAAAGGTCTAAGCCATGAAGCTAATAAGGGTAGTTGTTCAAGGGGCACTAGGCAGAACAGGGCGCGAGGTAGTTAATGCCCTATGCCAGGAGCCTGAAACGCAGGTAGTCGGCGCTGTAGAACTGCGGGTTTCTGAAGATTACCTGCCCTTGCCTGATGGCTCAGGCACAGTCCCCTTTACTTCCAACTTAGATTACATCCTTACCAGTTGCCAACCCGATGTATTAGTAGATTTTACTACCGCTGGAGCTACCGTGCCGGCAGTGCGGATAGCTGCTAGACAGGGTGTCAACGTGGTAATAGGCACTACCGGGTTAACCGCTGATGAGCTTGGTGAGATTGAGCAACTGTCAACAACCCATAAGGTTGGGATAGTGGTCGCACCGAACTTTGCTCTAGGAGCAGTTCTGATGACACACCTAGCCAAGATAGCTGCCAAATATCTTGACTATGCTGAAATCATAGAGTTACACCATCACCTTAAAGCTGATTCGCCTTCAGGAACTGCCCTAGCAACAGCCAGGGCAATGGCTCAAGCCAGAGGCAAGCCTTTCTACCACCCACCAGAACAAGGGGAAACGCCAAACAGCCGAGGACAACAAGTTGAAGGTGTTACTATTCATAGCGTGCGACTACCCGGTCTTCTGGCACACCAAGAGGTAATCCTGGGAGCACCAGGACAAACACTAAGCATACGGCATGATACTATTAGCCGAGAATGCTTTATGCCAGGCGTTATACTAGCCATTAAGGAAGCAGTAAAGCGCCAAGGACTAATCTATGGGCTGGATGCTCTGCTCAACTTACAGGAGGGGTGATGAAAGGGTATAGAGTGGCTGTTGTTGGTGCCACCGGGCTTGTCGGACAGGAGTTTATCAAAGTCCTAGAGCAACGCAACTTCCCTATGGAATCAACTAGTCTTCTAGCCTCAGACCGCTCGGCAGGCAAGAAGTTGTTTGTCAATCACCAGGAGATTGAAGTCAAAGAGACTGTTCCCGAGTCTTTCAAAGGAATAGATATTGCTCTCTTCTCAGCTGGCACTGAGACCAGTCGCCACTTCTCGCCTATAGCCGCCAAATCAGGAGCGGTAGTCGTCGATAATAGCTCAGCTTTTAGAATGACACCTTCGGTGCCGCTGGTAGTACCTGAGGTCAATGCCGAAGATATTCAGTGGCACAAGGGAATCATAGCTAATCCAAATTGCTCCACCATTCAAATGGTAGTAGCTCTATATCCATTACACAAGGTCAATCCCATCAAGCGCATTGTCGTCGATACCTACCAAGCAGTGTCAGGTACCGGTGCCGCAGCAGTGGAAGAGCTAACCACACAAGCCAAGCAGGTATTAGACGGGCAAAACACTATTCCCCATGTCTACCCCCACCAAATAGCCTTTAATTTACTGCCAGAGATAGATGTCTTCCTGGACAATGGATATACCAGAGAAGAGTGGAAGTTGGTAGAAGAAACAAGAAAAATAATGCATGCTGATGATATAGCTATTTCGGCTACTTGTGTGCGAGTCCCGGTTTTTATCGGACATAGTGAGGCTGTCCATGTAGAATTCTCACAACCTATGTCTCCCGACGAGGCACGGCGTATTCTCGCCCAGGCTCCAGGAGTCAAAGTATTGGATGACCCGGTTATCAGTCTTTATCCTCAGCCCTGGTCAGCAGCCGGCACCGACGAGGTTTTTGTCGGACGCATTCGTCGAGATGCTTCCCAACCCCGGAGTTTAGCTATGTGGATTGTAGCCGACAATCTGCGTAAGGGAGCCGCCCTAAATGCAGTCCAGATTGCTGAAGAGATGATTAAAAGAGAATGGGTACCTTTAAGAGGGAAAAAATGAAGAAACTTGGACGATTACTGACAGCAATGGTAACTCCCTTTGATGAAAAAGGGGCAGTTAATTATGAACAGGCCAAGAAGTTAGCCTTAGCCTTACTCAACTCAGGCAGCGAAGGCCTGGTTATGGTGGGCACAACCGGAGAATCACCCACTCTTATCCGACAGGAGGAACTGCGCCTGTTCGCCGAGGTCAAGTCAGCAATAGGCGAACGAGGGGTAGTAATAGCTGGCACTGGTAGCAATAGCACGGCTGAGGCTTTAGAGGCAACCAAAGAAGCAGAGCGGACTGGAGTTGATGCTTGCCTATTAGTCGTCCCCTATTATAACAAACCTACCCAAGAGGGCTTATACCAGCACTTCAAGACTATCGCTCAGAGCACTAGCTTGCCCTGCATCCTCTATAATGTGCCGTCACGCACCGTTGTTAGCTTATCGGCTGACACGGTTATCAAACTAAGCCAGATAGACAACATTATCGGAGTGAAAGAAGCTAGCGGTAATCTCGAGCAGATTTCAAGAATAATCAGCAACACAAAAGAGGACTTTCTTGTCTGGAGTGGCAATGATAGCGATACCCTGCCTATATTAGCCCTTGGTGGCTATGGGGTGATTAGCGTTGCCTCCCACCTTGTGGGCAACCAGATTAGTGAAATGATTCATAGCTTCATTAATGGTAAGGTCGCTGAAGCCGCCGGTATTCATCGCCACCTCATGCCCCTAATTAATGCCCTGTTCATTGTCTCCAACCCTATCCCAGTTAAATATGCCCTTAACCACATCGGCTTCTATGTAGGGAAACCACGCCTGCCTCTTACTGAACTCGATGACAAATCAGCCGCCGTCATCAAAGACACCCTGAAGAATTATAAGATTGACTTGCCGATACCGGTGAAGTTGTATGATAATTGTAAGGAGCAATTAAAAGCACTTGGGGTTACGCTTATACCAAGCAGTAGGGGTGGATTTAATGGACATTATAAGAATAGGAGCTTATTGTACCTGACATCTCTTTCTCCTAAAGATGGTTCTTTTGCTATTAATGTCAGACAGGCGGACGGCGAGTGGAAAGGCAGACGGCGAAAAGCCGACGAGCAAGGGCTCAAAGAAGTCATTGATGGTTACGTAAAGCCCAGAATAGCGGAGTTAGAGAAGCAAGACTAAAGAGTGCTTGCTTAGTTGGGTCGTTTAGTAACTATAAATATGAGATTTAGCTTCAAATTGTACTGTTTAGTACCATATAGTTTTTTGTGGTGGTGAAAAGTTCGTTAGCAAAAATGTTAGCATAATACATTTTATTGATTGTCTATTCTGAGGCTGGCTGAATTTGTTTGTAGTGCTCTTTTATCTTCGGGAAGAATTGAAATTGTGTAAAATCAAACAATAGGGCTTCGTAGCCTATAGCAATATCGCAAAATGTAACGTCACGAGACTCTTCCCCATAAAAATTTGGATAAATCTGATGTCTCATCATTGCCCATCCGGAAGAGGTAATTGGCAATTTGTCTGGCTCTATTCTCTGTCTATCAACAGCTAAAAGATAATCATGAACGAGGGTTCGTTGTACAATAAAAGTCATAATGTCACACATTTGTAGAAATAGACTATCATGAGAATGTAAAAAATGAACACGGTCTATAAGATATGCTGACATTGATTCCATTTGATATTTTGGCTGAATAGTAAAGGATGGTTTACCTTGTGTTGAACGCCATGAAGTCATTTCATGAAATTGTTTTAATAATGCCTGTGCGGGTGTTAAATGGTATTTTTCGATATTCAGTTGGATAATATCCTTTATTTTTAGATTTTCGGCACTCGCGGATGAATCACATACAAGGACTCCAGTTTGATGAATATTGGCCAAACTGTGTTCTATACCAACTAACAAGCAGTACGCAGCTTTCATCATATCAAGATTTCTCTTTTTAATTTCTTGGTCTAGGTGCTTAGGATTAAAGGAGAAAACATAGGGTAGTCCAAACTTCCCGCATAGTTGTAAGAATTCATCAAAGAATTCTCTTCTTTCATCGATGTTTAACTGAGAAGATAAGGCGTTCCCGAACCATATATCAGTTGCATGCACTTCGTTACCTAGCCAATCATCGATGCCAAAATATTTATCTATAATTATGGTAAATAGTCTTTCCATATTCCAATAGACATCCTCGCTAATAAACATTGCACCCATTATTAAAAAAGGACCGTCAACATATAGACCATCTTTAGTCTGGTAGTTCGTTCCAGATTCATCAAGATATATTAAGTTCATGTAAACCTCTTAGACACTACTTTTTAACATAATCTTGATTTTAATTATAATCTACACCTTTATTTACGATTGTGCAATATGCGAAATTGTGAATTTTGACTATTGACACCCTGATTAAAGGATAGGCGTCTTGTGGATAGTTTGCTCCCGCTCGGGACCAACACAGATAAGATTTACCTGCCTTTATAAGGATATCTTCCGGTAGAAGAGGGGGCAATAAGCTATGAAGCTGAAACGTGTGTCTAAGTACAAAAATCCTTAATATTAATTACTTTAGAAGTAGCTCCGAGGGCTTTACCCCGCTCAACCTCACTCGCCCATCTTCAAACCAGGGGGTAACTCACCGACCGTATCGAGGAAACCTTTCTTGTGAGCCTCATACTGGCTGTTGTCGAAGGCACCTACATGAACATACCACACATCGGGGCTATTAAAAGTACTCTTGGGAACAATGATTCTCAAGCCGCTGTCGGACTTCTGAAATTCAAGATAAGTATAATCCCCGGTGGCTCGTACAAAATAAGAGGCTTCTCCAAGCACGTAGTTTACACCTGCGTCGCCTTCTTTGGATTCAGGTGTGGTAAACACGTCAAACATATACCCAATCCCCAATTCATCGCTTATCGAGCCTTCAACCTCAAGCCAGAAGATGATATTGTCGTCTTGTACCCTGGTGTGGGCATTCTTGATGTCTATCTCAGGGTGTCCCCCCACTACCTTCGGTGGGGCAAAAACGCCTTCCTCCCACTGCCCGACATCGCCTGTCTCATCGGTAAAGTAGGCGTAGAAAACCTGCCCCGACTCGGCGGTGGTTGGTGTCCAGCGAGCTTCAAGCTCCACCCAACAAGCTTCAAGCGCCACCTCAATCTCGCTGTCGGTCTCGCTGTTCAGGGACACTGCCTGTTCTATATTACTTGCCACCTGAGCGAGAGATGAGCCGAAATTCTCCTCAAACCAGGCGTTGGACTCATCCCACTGAAGTCCTCTCCCAAGAATTTCCAGCTCCGCTTTACAGATTGCTATTACCTTGTCTCCCAGTTGCTTCATTCGGGTGACGTCTTCGGCTTGGGCTGCCTCAAAGTACTGCATACAGAGGTCGACCGCTTCTCCTAGCGGAGGGAACCTATCAATGAATAACAGAAGGATGGGCATTCCGGTCTGGTTATAATAGTCGCGAAACCCCTCTTCTAAAGCATCTATTGTAGCCGGCATAGGGGACAACTTCTGTTGCGCTTCAGCATAGTTGCCTGCTCGGATAGCCTCAGGAACGTCTCGTGCAATCTCCTCCCACAAGTTGACTATCTCGTTCACAGCCGAGATAGTCTCTGGTAGGTTCTCTACCATCGGTGCCACCCCCGTGAGAAACTGTTCCGCCTGCTGGAGGGCAATGCTGAGATGGTTAACCACCTCCTCCTTGGAAGCGAAATAGTCCCGATACCAGGGCGGCAGTTTCAACGCTTTCGCTTCGGTGATAATAGCCGGAGCCGAATCGAGTTCACCTTGGGCCTGAGTCACCTTAGCGAGTATCTCAGGATGGTCGTCGGCAAGCTGGAACATTTCTTCCTCGGTTCCGTCTCTAAAGGTTCCCCAAAATGTGTCGCAGTAATCCGCTATCTCCTGACTCATAGCAGTAGCCCAATCGAGATGGCCCGAGAGTTCATCACGCCACTCGTTGGCTTCGGCAAGCTGGTACTCGGTAACAACCTCAGGGGCAGCCTCTTCAGTAGTCGTAGGGGCCTCCTCAGCGGGGGACGGCTCACCACAGCCCAAGAGACTTGATACCATCATCA
>SDBU01004945.1_pt1 | contig 16136 bp, 13 predicted proteins | sample 2277071 | NCBI WGS metagenome assembly SDBU01 (sample SAMN10397929, study PRJNA504765) | marine sediment metagenome | isolation source: marine sediment core GS08_GC12, 126 cmbsf | place: Arctic Ocean: Gakkel Ridge, Loki's castle | collected 2008
CTCCTATTGCATTAGGATCATTTTGGGCACTAATACCTTTTATATTATTGCCGATTTTACTTGTATTCAGGATACTAAATGAAGAGAAAATATTGTTAAAGGAATTAGCGGGATACAAGGGATATTGTCAAAAAACACATTATCGTTTAATTCCTTATATTTGGTGAATCAATGACATTGTCACAACTTCTGCAAATCCGAGGCCCAATGAAATTGACTATGCCCACCAAATTAGTCTTAAACGAGGATAAAAAATGGAAATTGCAAATATAGTTCTTTTAGGCCTTGGTGTTTTCATCGGAATCATTTTGCTTTATTTAGTCGTAATTATCTTTTTTCCTGTACTTTCCGTAGCTAAGCAACCCATACTAAATGCCAAACAACCGGACAAAGAGGATATAAAACCGCCGAAGTGCAGAAAAGATGTAAGTTTTGAAGTGGGAAACACAGCTTTAAGTGCCTGGTTGTATTTGCCTGAAAATTTGTCTACTCCGGTTGCCTGTATTGTTATGAGTCATGGTTTTGGTGGTACAAAGGATATGATTTTGGAATCATATGCTTTACGTTTTGTGAAAGCCGGCATGGCAGTACTTACCTTTGATTACCGGTATTTTGGTGAAAGTGAGGGCGAGCCCAGACAGCTGTTTATGATTTCCTACCAGCTGGAAGATTATAAAGCAGCGCTCGAGTACGCTCGTAACCTTAAGGAGATTGATTCTGACAAAATTGCTCTATGGGGCACCTCTGCCAGTGGAGGTTATGGCGTGATGATTGCTGCCCAAGATAAAAAAATCGCTTGTATTGTGGGGCAATGCCCGGCACTGGATAGTCAAGAGGATGGCAAGTTGGCTTTAAAGAGAGAAGGTGTAGGATTCTTTCTTCGTCTATTTATGCATGCCCAACGTGATATGGGGCGGTCGAGGTTTGGTCTTTCACCTCACAAAATACCTGTTGTTGGAAGACCCGGAACCCTTGCTATGATAACAGCCCCCGGTGCATTTGATGGCTATGCAAAGGTTGTCTCGGCAAGTTTTGTAAATGAAGTCTGTGCCCGGCTACTGCTTAGGACCCACGGTCACAATCCCGTTGGCTATGCCAAAGATGTACAATGTCCAGTCCTGCTGCAGATATGTGAAAAAGACAACCTAGTCTCAAAGAACTCATATTTGAAGACTGCAAAAATATTGGGTAACTACGCAGAAGTGAAAGAATATCCTATCGGTCATTTTGATATCTATAGGGGAGAAAGCTTTGAAAAAGCAGTAAATGATCAGATTGCATTTTTTAAAAAGCACTTTTCAAAATAATATGAATGAGAATATAACATTTAGCTATTTGCTCATAGCTCATTCCCAACATATGCAGTTGGGTTGCTTTTTTAGATAATTTTCGATATAAATGGGGTTGCTGAGCAGGAAGTATTTTGATGTGGGCGGTTATTTCACCAATGGTTCGAATTGGTTGCAACTGCGTCCGCCACTGATACCAACCCAAACAGAAGACCCTCTCTCGTTATGAAACCGGAGCATCGCTACCATTCATCATGATCTAAGCAACTATAAACGAAGAGGAGTAAAATGTGTGAATATTGCACCGAACACGGGGAGGGAAAGAAGTGGTATCTGCAGATGCAGAACTATTCGGATGAATTGCTCCATCAGGAGCTTTCATCCACGCAAAAGGAAATCGCTAAAGCCTCCTCGCGCATCGAGACGAGACTCCGCTTTTTTGAGAACCGGGTGATACCGGCGATTACCGGTGTACCAGAGCCAGAGAAGCAATCACAAGATGCATGGGGATCAAAGGCTCAACTCAGCGAAGAGGAGATAGCAAAACACAGAAAGGTTAGCTTCGGTCAGGTACTGCCGATCGAGGACGTTGAACAAGTAATAGACATAGCGGACTCTATCACGAGGTTCCCTTGCGGGTGCCGATTTATTACCACAGGGAAGACAGATAAACGATACTGCTTTGGATTAGGAGTAGACAAACAGGGTATTCTAGGCAAGTTCCCTGATGCGGCTTCATCCCTGGAGGTGCTCAGCAAAAAAGAGGCGAAAAAGATATTCCGTGAATACGACGAGGAAGGACTGATACATACTGTTTGGACAGATGTAGTTCCTTATGTTGACACCTTATGTAACTGTGATCGCGATTGCCTCCACTACAGACGATATATCGAGTATGAAGGGGTCCCTCGTTTCTTCCGAGCAGAATACATTTGCCAAACAGACTGGGACCTCTGCAGAGGTTGTAAGTCCTGTATGAGTCAATGTCAGTTTGGCGCCAAGTTCTACTCGTCTGTACTTTCTAAAATCTATATTGATCCAGCTAGGTGCTTCGGATGCGGGGTGTGTCGAGCAGCATGTCCAAACGATGCCATTGCGCTTGTTCCAAGAGGCGAAGTCCCAGAGGCAGCGAATATTTGGTTAAAGAAGACACCGAAGTGAGGTTACCTCCCTACCCTATTTCCTTTTATACTTATTATACCTACAAGCTTTTTTGGCAGTTTCCCTATTTATTTTCAAGCTTTTAGCTATTTGCTCATAGGTCATTCCCAGCAAACGAAGTTGGGTTGCTTTCCGGGATAATTTCTGATATAAATAGGGTTGCTGAGCAGGAAGTGGTTTGGTTATTTTAAGTTAGGCGAAATTCACTAGGCTCGCTTTATGTTTGAACAAATATTAAAATATATTGTATCTCATGGTTTATTATGAAAAAAATTTTAGCGTATTGGACGGTAACTTTAATTTTATACGGAGTTTTACTTGCTCTGACACAAACCTATGAAATTCTTTCAATGTTCTATCATTTTGCTTTGCTTTTCTTTCCTTTAGTTCTTATTCTTTCTAAAACAGAAACTTTTGATAGCTTAGGTTTCAAGAGGGGCAGAGTTAAAGAAGCCATTTTATGGACATCTGCTATCTTCATAGGTTCAGTTGGCGGAATATATTTTAACGCTTTTTTATTACATAAAACTGTAAATTTAGTTTTTAATCCCTCCTTCTCGTTTATAACGTCAATAACTTTAGGACCGGTATCCGAAGAAATATTTCATAGAGGTCTCTTACAAACTAAGTTCGAAAAACTATTAGGCAAAACAAAGGGGTTAATCCTTGCATCTGTTTTATTTGCCCTGGTTCACGTTCCGAAATTATTATTTGCTAGAAGCTATGTTTCAGCTTCTACGCCACTACCATTCATATCTACTCCAATTATAATTCTATTTCAATTCTTTATTGCAGGAATAGTATTTGGATATATTTATCAAGAAACAAAATCAATCAATTACGCTATCATAGCTCATATATTCATTAATTTAAATCTGGAAATTTTTGTATATTAATTTTCTCAAGGCGGGCTCCGTGAACTCTCGTTCGCTATCGCTAACTCGGTGCCATCGCACTCGTCTATATTTCCTAAGGTGTGTCAACTGATCTTTTTGGGGTTAGGTCTCAGTTATAGGATACACTTCGCCATTTTACCTCAATAATCGCTTTTGCCCCTCGCTTGCTAATTGGCCTGCCCGATAGATCTTTAAAAACATAAGAGGGGCGATGTTGGCTGTTATTCCCTGCTCATCCCCACGCCTATTTTCGGGCATTGTCAGCCGCCAGAGATAGAGACACTTCTTTTTCTATTATCTCCTTTTATATTTACAAGCTCTTGTGGCAGTTTTTTTGTTGATGTTCAGGCTTTTGGCTATTTGCTCATAGGTCATTCCTAAGAGGCGCAGCTCAGTTGCTTTTTGGGACAGTTTCTGATATGAATAGAGTTGGCGGGCAGGAAATATTTCTTACGTCTTTCATGACTGACTTTCACATTCACTCTCCATACTCCCGTGCTACTTCCAAAAATTTATGCTTTGAGGCGCTATATCAATGGGTTAGATCAAAAAGTATTTTCCTACTAGTCATGGAGGCGTAATTCGAAGGGAAAATTAGGGATAGAAATCTTATGAACCAACAACATCTTGAAATAATTACAGGCAAACTAGCTATTTCAGCTAGACAGATTGAAAACACCGTAAAGTTATTAGAGGAAGGAGCTACTGTGCCCTTTGTTTCCCGATATAGAAAAGAGGCAACCGGTAGCCTTGATGAAGTCAAAATTACGGCAATTAAAGAACAATTGGCAAAACTAAAGGAAGTGGATAAGCGAAGAGAAAGTATTACCAATTCCATTGAGAAGCAAGGAAAATTAACAGATGAATTAAGGGCTCAGCTTGAAAATACATACGCTTTGACTGAACTGGAAGATATTTACCTGCCCTACAAAATCAAAAGAAAGACTCGTGCGCTTCTTGCAAGAGAAAAAGGACTTGAACCCCTGGCACAGATAATCATGAGGCAGCAGGAATCTAATATTTATGAGAGAGCAAAATCATTCATTAATGAAAAAGCTTCAACTATTGAAGATGTCCTACAAGGAGCTACGGATATTATATCGGAATGGATTAATGAAAATCAGAGGGCCAGAAATAAAATCCGAAAATTGTTTAGTGAAAAGGCAATGATCAAGTCAAAAGTGGTAAAAGCCAAAGAGGAAGAAGGCATTAAATACAAAGACTATTTCAATTATGAAGAACGTTTGAAGAAATGCCCTTCTCACAGGCTATTAGCTATAAGGAGGGGAGAAAAAGAAGGATTTTTGAGAGTATCAATAGCTCCTCCTCAGGATTGCGCTTTGATAAGTCTTGAAAAAATCTTCATCAAGGGTAACAATGAATCATCAGAACAAGTTCGTTTAGCCATAAAAGATAGCTACCAACGGTTGTCGGGACCTTCCCTTGAAACCGAATTCGCTAATAGTTCAAAGGAAAAAGCAGACAAAGAAGCTATCAATGTATTTGCCGAAAACCTAAGACAATTATTACTAGCGCCACCGTTAGGGCAAAAAAGAGTGCTGGCAATAGATCCAGGTTATCGTACAGGATGCAAGGTAGTCTGCTTGAATGAACAGGGAAATGTGTTGTCTAATGAAACTATTTTCCCACACAAACCTCAAGAAGAAATCAATCAAGCAGCTAAAAAAATTAAGTTATTGGTTGATCGCTATAAAATTGAAGCGATTGCTATTGGTAATCGTACAGCCTCCAGAGAAACAGAAAGATTTATAAAAGAAATTCAATTTGGAAAAGATATCCAGATGTTAACAGTTAACGAAGACGGGGCATCAGTATATTCTGCCTCGCCTACCGCAAGAGAAGAGTTTCCGCAGTATGATGTAACAGTAAGAGGAGCTATTTCCATAGGAAGAAGGCTAATGGACCCATTGGCTGAGTTAGTGAAAATCGAACCCAGGTCAATGGGTGTAGGACAATATCAACATGATGTTGATCAAAATAAATTAAAGGAGAGTCTTGACCGTGTAGTAGAAAGTAGCGTGAATTTGGTAGGAGTAAATTTAAATACAGCAAGTAAGCATCTATTAACCTATGTTTCCGGTTTAGGGCCTCGATTGGCCAAAAATATTATTGATTACCGGAAAGAAAATAATCCATTTCAATCGAGGGAGGAATTAAAAAAAGTCCCTCGACTAGGCAACAAAGCATTTGAACAATGTGCAGGATTTTTACGCATACAGAATACAAGGAATCCTCTGGACAATAGTGCTGTCCATCCAGAAAGTTATCATATCGTAGAACAAATGGCAGAAGATCTGGGAAATTCTATTTCTGAATTGCTGAATAATGAGGAATTGAGAAATAAAATAGAGATAAAAAACTACGTAGCCGATCAGGTAGGCCTGCCAACATTAATTGATATTGTAACGGAATTAGCAAAGCCAGGTAGAGATCCGAGAAAGAAAATAAAGATCTTTGAGTTTGCAAAGAGAATACACAAGATTGAAGACCTGGATATCGGAATGATTTTACCGGGAATTATAACGAACATTACTAACTTTGGAGTTTTTGTGAATATAGGAGTTAAACAGGATGGCTTGGTGCATGTTTCACAATTGGCAGATAGATTTGTAAGTAAGCCAGCAGATGTTGTTCAGTTGCAGCAACACGTGAAAGTAAAGGTGATGAACATAGACATAGAGAGAAAGAGAATATCATTGTCAATGAAGGATTTGGGATGATTTCTACCCTGAATATTTGGTGATTTTGTAGGATATATAGGTTCTTTAGGAGTCTAAGCTATGATCCATAATAAGAAGCAGATTATATGGTTAGTATTGGGGGTTTTCTTCATACTCTCAATTATTGGTTATCGGTCTCTCAAACCAGGTCCGGTCGAGGGACAGGCTTACGTTTTGGAAAAAGGTATAGTATACGGCGAAGGCAGTGATACCAAGCTTAAACTTGATCTTGCCCGTCCAGCGAGTGGGAAAGGACCCTTTCCAGCTCTGGTTTTCATTTTTGGTGGTTCATGGTCCATAGGAAGTAGGGCACAATTCTATTCTGGAATTATAGAAGCTGCAGAGAGAGGCTATGTGGCTGTCACGGTTGACTACCGACTAACCAGCCTGAAAGAAAACGGTAAGCCTAAATATCCTTTTCCGGCTCAGGTTCACGATGTCAAATGTGCCGTTCGTTGGTTGCGAGCCAATGCAAAGAAATACAAGATAGACCCCAGCCGTATCGGAGCGGTAGGGTGGTCCTCTGGTGGACATCTGGCCTTGATGCTTGGCTTAACCGACTCGTCTCACGGGCTGGAAGGTGAATGCGGAAATTCAGAATTTTCCAGCCGTGTGCAGGCAGTGGTCAGCCTGGCGGGGCCTACAGAGTTAACTGGCCTGTTCCATGGGACAGGATCTTCGCCTATCGTAGATTTGCTTGGAGGCACTCCTGAGGAGGTGCCTGAGAGGTATAAGGCGGCTAGCCCCCTCACCTACGTGAGCAAAGATGATCCACCTGTTCTTAGCATTCAAGGTGACATGGACCTTCTGGTACCGCCGAAACAAGCTGAGCTTCTTGATGCTAGGATGAAGGAGGCGGGAGCCTCTCACACCTTGATTCTGAGGAAAGATGTAGGACACTGGAACTTTTGGTATGACAAAGACGTATTAGACTTCTTTGACAAGGTATTTGAGCTGCTCTAAGGCTCTTTCCTTAAACCCGTGGCAAAAGCTACTACGGGGAATACTCATCAGTTCAGGTCCTGTCTATGGGTTGTCCTCATCACCTTATCTCGACACTTCAGAGTTCGCCTAGGCAGCTTATTTCGAGCGTTGGGTGCACAATTTGTCACCAGGACAAGAGCAATACCAAGTACTATGAATAGAAATGGCCCTACAAACGATCTGGTTTTTTTGAGCAACGGGTGCTTGAGAGAGTATGGGATCTATCCGGCCCTGGGTGCTACCTTGATTCTTGGTGTGTTGCTAGGTGCGATGCTGGCAGTAGATGCTCATGGTCGGGGAGCACCGGCAAGCAGTAATTTAGTTGTTGAAACGGCCGAGCGGCAGAGTACTTACTTTCCGGTGGCACTTTCTTCTCCTTACCACTATACCTATCGGGTGGTCAACTCCTTTCCTCACGATCCGGAAGCTTTCACCCAAGGCTTGGTGTTTGAGGATGGCACGCTGTTTGAAGGAACGGGACTCTACAGGCAGTCTACTCTACGTGAGGTGGAGCTAGAGACGGGGGTAGTGTTGCGGTCTCTTTCTCTTGACTCTCAATACTTCGGCGAAGGCATAACCATCTACAAGGACCAGGTGGTACAGTTAACCTGGCGATCCAACACCGGTTTCCTCTACGATAAGGACAGCTTCGAGTTGCTGCAAACCTTCAGCTACTCAAGTGAGGGGTGGGGGATTACACACGACGGGATACGCTTGATTGTGAGCGATGGCACGCCAACACTCTATTTCTGGGATCCTGTGACCTTTGAGGAGATCGGTCGAATTGAGGTGCATGACCAATATGGTCCCGTGAGTCGGCTCAACGAATTGGAATATGTGAGTGGAGAGGTTTTTGCCAATGTCTGGTATACGGATCTTATCGCAAGAATCAATCCCGACACAGGCAGAGTAACAGGGTGGATTGATTTGGAGGGATTGTTGGAGTCAGAGCAGGGGGTAGCTTCGGCTGATATTCTGAACGGTATAGCGTATGATGCCCAGAACGACCGGTTATTTGTAACGGGAAAGCGATGGCCCAAGCTTTTTGAAATCGAGTTAGTTGCTCGACAGGAATGACAGACGTTGCTTTCCTGGATGATTTTTGATATAATTTGATATGAATGGGGCTGGGAGCCCGGCCAGATTATTCGGAGTACCAAGGCTCACGGCAGCGGGACGGCTAAGCCCCGAACCACACTTCCCATTCGCCATAATTAAGAATAACCGGAGAGGTGACTGAGCGGTCGAAAGTGCACGATTGGAAATCGTGTGGGGGGTTAATAGCTTCCCCGAGGGTTCGAATCCCTCCCTCTCCGCCACTGCAACCAATTCGAACCTTTATACCTGTCATCCAACAGGGCAAGGGTCTGAATTTTTGTATGAGCTATGTAATAAGGTTTAAATTTCTTCTCACCATTACTGATGATATAGTAAAAATCCGATTCTTCATCTGATACAGGCTCAAGCTGGATAGTTCCGAGAATTTCTTTGAGGACTAGAGCGGATGAGACAGTATTTTTGCTCAGTGTTTCATGTAATTTTTCCAATCTGTAGTTTATCCACTCTTTGGGCGGCGACTTAAAGGAATTCTCTTTCTGGAATTCTAACGATTTTACCTCCTCCTTCAAATCATCACTTCTTCTCGTAGCCTCGTCTAATACTTCTGATACCGCTTTTGAGAAATTGCCCATCTTAATGAAGTTAAGGTAGTTCCGTATTTCTGATGAGAGTTTCTCGTGTTGGGATTTCTTTTTCTTAATAAGCTCTGGTACCTTATGGCCGAAAATCCCAAAATTAGGAAAAATGGCAAATTTGCCGAAATCGGTATTACTCCCACCAAAAAAGAGGGGAGGTGAGAGGAAAGTTGAAAAAGGAAGATTGAAAGCTGAAAAAAAGGCTAAAGATAGAAGAGATGCAAAGGCTAAGGGCAAGATTGAGCACTCCGGAATTCGACCATTTGACGAAATGATCAGCTGGATGGGTCATAATGATCATACTCACTGTTCTTATCGGAATCGGGTGGCTCTAGGATATCGGCTATTTTGGTTGAAAGAGCTAACAGACTTCTAGTATACCTGGTGTTTGTGGTCGGGGTGTGCTGGTTACTCTATTCAAGGATGTAGTTATAAATAAAAAGAAAGGGGGAAAGAAATAATGAGGAGAGCGACAAAAAAAGTAATAGGCTTTGTGGTGCTGGTAGTGCTGATGATGGTATTATTAACAGGGGCGGCTTTGGCTTTTGAGAACGAGCCGGAGGGTTTTAGGGGGCTAAAGTGGGGAGATCCACCAATGGAAGAGATGATAGTTTATGACGCATACCCACTCGTGAACTGTTACACACTTCCAGATGAATCCCTATACTTGGGGAATGTAAAACTCAATCTGATTGAATACCAATTCTTCTCTAGCCCCGAAGGTGAAATATTCTGGGGGATTGGACTCTACTTCCTAGGCGAGGATAATTATAATTCAATGGAGATCTTCTGCAAAGATGAGTTTGGAGAAGAGACACTAAAGACATGGGACGGACTGAACTGGTATAGTCAAGAAACGATGGTCATATTAAGTTATGATTTGACAGAAGAAACCGGTTATCTGGCGATGCTCTCTACCCCGCTTATGCAACAACAACAAATGGCCGTTGAGAAACTAGAAAGTGAAAAAGATGTGAAGGATTGGTAGAATATGCATAGAGTTCATTAATGAATCATATCAAAGAAAAAGAAAGAGGAAAGGAAAAATGAGAGGCTTACCTCTCTTCATATTTGTATGCTTTTGTGGCGGTTTCTCTGTGGATGTTTAGGTTTTTTGCTATTTTCCCATAGCTCATTCCCAACATATGCAGTTGGGTTGCTTTTTTGGATAATTTTTAAATAGTACACGTCTAGAGTCTATCTAACAGTGATAGCGGCGTGCTTGACAAATTCACTCAGGGTGTTAAATTAAAAAGCGCCATTAAGCAAGATGTGTTGAGGCTTTGTCAACTTTCGGGTCCAAATAAGACATAAGGAGGTGAGGAAGAAATTTAGAACCTGGGAATAAGAGATCAAGAGAGGAGAAAAAATGATGAAAGGTAAAGTATGGTTGGCTATCGTGGTGGCAGCGGCTCTAGTATGCGGTACCATCTTTGTTGCCTCCACCGCGCAGGCCGCGGGAACATTAGTATTTGGCAGTAGTGGAGATGCAGTCAGGCTGGATCCTGCAGACGTAACCGATGGAGAATCCATACAGAGAATGGATAATATTTTTGAAGGTCTAGTTGAATATAAATTAGGATCCACGGAAATACAACCCGCCTTGGCTACATCATGGGAAACATCTGAAGATGGCAAGGAAATTACTTTCAAATTGAGACGCGGAGTCAAGTTCCACGATAGGACAGATTTCAATGCGGATGCAGTCGTTTTTTCCTTTGCCAGACAATATGACAAAAGTCATCCCTATAATGATCGCGGCGAATGGGTGTATTGGGGGTACATGTTCAGCGACGTAGACAAGATGGTAAAGATTGACGACTATACAGTGAAACTGGTCCTGAAGAGAATAAACGCGTCAATAATGACCAGTCTGGCCATGTTTACCGTCAATATTGTCAGTCCCACCAATGCAGAAAAATGGGGTGCGGATGCTTTCAGACACCCTGCGGGAACAGGTCCTTTTAAGTTTGTTGAATGGGTGAAGGATGACCATATTACCCTGGAGGCTAATGATAATTATTGGCGGGAAAGGCCCAGCCTGGACCGACTAATCTTCAAAGTCATCCCTGATGCTTCGGCAAGACTTATGGCTTTGGAAGTAGGTGAGGTGCAGGGAATAGAGTATCCGGATCCGGCTCATTTTGACAGAATAAGAGCCAATCAAGATTTGAAACTCTTAACAGAACCGGGAATGAATGTTGGATATATGGCTATGAATACCGGGTATGGATACAAAGATGCGAATGGAAACGGCGTGCGTGATGCAGATGAGCCCTGGGTTAAGACCCCCGGATATTTCGAGCCCCTTACCAAGAAGGCGGTAAGACAGGCCATCAACCATGCCATTGATAAGAAGGCCATAGTGGATGACCTTTATATGGGAACGGCGTCAGTGGCAAAGAACGGGATGCCTCCCTTCATGCTGGGATACAATGATGATGTAGAAGATTATGCGTATGACCCTGAAAAATCAAAGAGGCTCCTGGCAGAAGCGGGATATCCAGACGGCTTCGAGGTCACTCTGCATGTAATGCCGGTATCAAGACCTTATATGTTCGACCCTCCCAAGATTGGAGAGGCGATTCAGAGTTATCTAGCTGCTGTGGGTATAAAGGTGAAGTTTTATCAAGTGGACTGGGGAACCTATCTTCAGGAAACCGAAGCTGGAAACCATCAGATGTGTCTTCTGGGATGGACAGGTGATAATGGAGACCCGGATAACTTTATGAATGTGCTATACGGGGCAAATGCTACATCAATAGGCTCAGCCGGAAACTACGGCTTCTACAATGATGAGGGGGCACAATTCCTACTCTCCGAGGCATTACAGACCTATGATGTGGAGAAAAGGGCACAATACTACCGAATATTTCAGCAAATGGTACACGAGGCTGCTCCATGGGTATATCTGGCTCATTCGAACCAGAATGTGGTCTTCAGGAAAAATGTGCAGGGTTATGCCCTCCATCCCACATCGAGAAAGTTCTTCTATCCTGTGCGGATAGAATAGAAGAGACTCTTTCTGTTTGAGTTTTACACAGTAAGGGGGTGATTCTGATCACCCCCTTACTAATAGAAATGTTGTATGAGAACATTTGAAGAGTCAAGCCTACCCAAGTTCGAAGGATGGGAGAGGCTAAGACGTCATTTCATCAGGGCCTTTCCACTGGCAGGAATCTGTCTAAAAGGCGATAAGGAACTAATGAATTGAAGTGGTACATTACAAAGAGACTACTAATGCTAGTGCCAGTCTTGCTGGGGACTTCAATCATTGCGTTTTCTCTCATGCATCTTGCCCCGGGTGATCCCGCAAGAACCATGGCGGGACAACATGCATCTAGTCAGACAATCAATGCTATAAGGGAGAAATATGGACTAAATAAGCCTATCTACATTCAATATGGGATATGGCTGGGTAATGTCCTTCGCGGCAATATGGGCCGCTCTATCGCTTCTAACGAATACGTAACCAAAGAGATACTCGATAGATTTCCCAGTACCTTTGAGCTTACTCTCTCGGCAATGATCTTGGCTATACTTGTGGGAAGCGTGGCGGGTATTATCTCCGCCTCTAAGCAGTATTCTGCACTCGACTATACATTTATGGGAATAGCACTCTTTGGTGTGTCAATGCCCGTTTTTTGGCTGGGCATCATGCTTATGATGATTTTCGGAGTGTTTCTGAGATGGCTGCCCATAGGAGGGCGAATGGATATTGCCATCTCTTTTCATCGCATCACAGGTTTTTATATTCTCGACAGCATAATTACCGGAAATCTCACAGCTCTGGTGAGTGCACTTCGTTACTTGATTCTGCCTTCCATTGCTCTTGCGACAATACCCATGGCAACCATCGCCAGAGTAACCAGGTCCAGTATGCTGGAGGTGTTGAGACAGGATTTTATCCGTACGGAAAGAGCGAAAGGGTTATCAGAGAGAATAGTAATCTACAAGCACGCGGTAAAGAATGCGATGATTCCCGTAATTACGGTAATTGGACTAAACTTTGGCTTGCTGCTTGCAGGGGCTATCTTGACAGAAACGGTTTTCTCCTGGCCTGGAATAGGTAGATACGTTGTGAATGCCGTACGTATGAGGGACTACCCTGCTGTGCAGGGATGTGTGCTGTTTTTTGCTTTCGTGTTTGTGATTGTGAACTTGATAACGGACATCCTCTATGTCTATATCGACCCTAGAATTCATTACAAATAGGATGAAATGAAAAGGAAACGAGAGACAAGAGCGAAAGAGCTAATAAGGAGGTTCAAATACAATAAATCGGCAGTTTTTGGTCTGGTAATCCTTCTTGTGCTCGTTTTGTGCGCAATACTGGCCAATTACATTGCTCCTAACAGCCCCAGTCCTTCTCCTCCGGAACTATTCAAGAAGTTAACCCCCGGGTTTTGGGCTGAAGAGGGAATAGAGGGCATGCCCCTGGGAACAGATGCTTTGGGAAGATGTATTCTCTCGAGAGTTATCTATGGAGCCAGGGTCAGTCTGAGTGCAGGTTTTGTTGCGGTTGGAATCGCCATGTTTCTCGGCATAACCTTCGGAGTGGTAGCAGGCTATTATGGGGGAGGAGTAGATGCTGTAATTATGAGAATAGTCGACATCATGTTTGCCTTTCCAGCTTTACTTTTGGCAATAGTGATCGTGGCAGTCATAGGCCAGGGATTGAGTAAGACCATGGTTGCTATAGGCATAGTTTACACTCCCCAGATGGCGAGAATTATAAGAAGTTCGGTGCTCTACATCAAGGAGATGGAATACATCGAAGTGCAAAAAGCAATAGGTTCCAGTGATTTGAGAATTATCTTTCGTCATGTTCTGCCAAACAGTATAGCGCCCGTCATTGTATACGGAACCCTGATGCTGGCAACAGCTATTCTTGACTGCGCAGCACTGGGTTTCCTGGGACTGGGTGCTCAACCTCCGACACCGGAATGGGGAGCCATGCTCTCCAAAAGCTATTCTTATATTGTGAGCGGAGCGTGGTGGGCCGCAACCTTCCCCGGCATAGCTATACTACTTTCGGTACTGGGGCTGAACCTGTTAGGTGACGGCTTAAGAGATATTCTAGACCCAAGACTCAAGACATAGAGTAGGATATGAAAGAACTACTTAAGATAAGAAACCTGGAAACGGACTTTTCTACCCATGAAGGGACGGTAAAAGCTGTAAATCGCATTAGTTTCACCATTAACAAGGGGGAAACCCTGGGACTTGTTGGAGAATCTGGGTGTGGTAAGAGCGTTACCGCGCTCTCCATTATGAGACTAATTCCTGATCCTCCCGGAAAGATCGTAGGTGGAGAAATCTATTTTGAAGGTCAGGACCTCTTGAAATTAGATGAGAAGGAAATGAGAAAGATTAGGGGCAAAAAGATATCTATGATTTTCCAGGAGCCCATGACTTCACTGGACCCGGTATTTACCATTGGTCAGGAGATTGTGGAATCCATTCAACTACATCAGGGCCTAAAAAAAGAAGAGGCGAGAGAGAAAGCGTTAGAAGCATTGAAAATCGTAGGGATACCTGATGCAGGAAAGAGGATGAATAACTATCCTCATGAGCTATCCGGAGGAATGAGACAAAGAGCAATGATTGCTATGGCCTTATCCTGCAATCCTACCTTACTTATTGCTGACGAGCCAACCACTGCACTGGATGTTACCATTCAGGCTCAGATTCTAAGACTAATCCGTGAGTTGAAGGAGGAATTCGATGCTTCTGTGATGCTGATAACTCATGATCTTGGAGTAATTGCCGAAATGTGTGATTATGTTGCCGTGATGTATGCAGGACATATCGTAGAGAGTACGGACGTGGATACACTTTTCCGCAATCCACTTCACCCATACACAAAAGGATTAAAGAAATCAATACCCAGACTCGACGTAGAGACTGAACATCTCGATACAATTAAGGGTCTGGTACCCAATCTCCTCGATCTTCCTCCCGGATGTCCATTCCATCCGAGATGTGATTTACGCTTGAGGAAATGCGCCGAAGAGGTACCTGAGGTCTTAGAAGTAGAAGACCTTCATCTGGTAAAATGCCATTTGGTTAGAGGGAATAGATGAAATGGAGAATATAGTAGAGGTTAGAAATTTGAAGAAATGGTTCTGGACCGGTGGAGTGCTCTTTGGGCAAAAAGAGGCTGTTAGAGCCGTAGATGGTATGAGCTTTCATATAAAAAAGAGAGAGGTTCTTGGTCTTGTGGGAGAGTCCGGGTGTGGGAAAACTACTTGTGGAAAGGTAATCTTGAGAATACTAGACGCCACCGACGGTAGCATTTACTTCGACGGTCACGATATAACTCATTTGAGAAGAAAGGAAATGATTAAGTTTAGAAGAAAAATGATGATTATCTATCAGGACCCCTTTGGCTCCCTCGACCCAAGAATGACGGTAGGATCAGCTATTGCTGAGCCAATAGAAGTGCACAGGGTCGTTTCGAAAAGGAGAAAAGAAGAAAAGGTAATAGAGATTATGAGAAAGGTTGGTCTTACGCCAGATCAAATAAGCAGATACCCTCATGAATTCAGCGGTGGGCAAAGGCAGAGAATAGGAATTGCCAGAGCCCTGGCAGCAAGTCCAGAGTTTATAGTTGCAGATGAGGCCGTGTCAGCTCTAGATGTTTCAATTCAGGCTCAGATCATCAATCTCCTGCAGGATTTGCAGAAAGAATTCGGACTAACCCTTTTGTTTATAGCTCATGACCTGAGTGTAATAAAACATATAAGCGATAGAGTCGCCGTAATGTATTTAGGTAAGATAGTTGAAATGGCTTCCAAGAAAGAATTATTTAATAATCCAAAACATCCTTACACTGAAGCTCTGTTTTCTGCCATACCTATACCGAATCCGCGATTTAGAAAAAAGGGAACAATCCTGATGGGAGACGTTCCCAGCCCTATCAATATTCCCTCGGGGTGTAGATTTCACACCCGCTGTAGCCATGTTAGATCTATTTGTCGAGAGAATGAACCAGAGTCAAAGGATATAGGCAACAGACACCTGGTAGCCTGCCATCTGTTTTAAAAAATCTCTTATGGATGACTCAATGGAAAACATTGACTTTCATCAAAAAATAATATATTCATTAGACATACTCTTGCCTCACACTTGGTAATGGCTGGGATCGATTTTGTCAAAGCTTGATTAATAAACTGTTTATAATCTGTGCGCTTGTAGCTCAGTTGGATAGAGCGTCGGATTGCGGATCCGAAGGTTGGGGGTTCGAGTCCCCCCAAGCGCGCCAGATTCGGAGAGGTGGCTGAGTGGTCGAAAGCGGTCGCCTGCTAAGCGATTAAGTGCCCTAAAAGGTGCTTCGAGGGTTCGAATCCCTCCCTCTCCGCCACTGCA
>SDBU01004946.1_pt1 | contig 16136 bp, 18 predicted proteins | sample 2277071 | NCBI WGS metagenome assembly SDBU01 (sample SAMN10397929, study PRJNA504765) | marine sediment metagenome | isolation source: marine sediment core GS08_GC12, 126 cmbsf | place: Arctic Ocean: Gakkel Ridge, Loki's castle | collected 2008
CCCCTGGACCGTGCGCGCCCTCGTCTCGTGGAGCATCTTGATGAGCGTCGCAAGCTCGATCCCGTAGGGGTGCGGCTTGATCTCCCTGGGCTCGACGGGCAGGTCGCTCGTGGCGCGCTCGTAAAGGGACTTCTTGCCGTCGGGGCCGACGTAATCCAGTCGCACTGGTCGCGCGCTCCCGGTTTGAGAAAAGTGCGCAAACGATTTGACACTTCTGTCCTGGGGGCGCCTCGTGCGCTGACATAGAATCACCGTAGGCGACCAATGACGCTTTGTCAACGGGCCGTCAAACGGCCGTCCACAGTGCTATGAGACGTCCTTCTTTCGCCGCCGGCGCAAGGCCCGCAGCTTGGTTAATGGACGCGGTGCCGCCCGGAGTTGCGCAGCCGTCGGGCGGTAATTCGTGATGATGAGCTGGTGGCCGGCATCTGCAGGGCCGTGGGGCAGTGTGTAGGGGGAGTCGACGGTCCAACATGGATAAGCCACATACGCCGTCCTCACCCAGGGGTGGTCTCCATACGTGAGAACCCATCGGCTCTGCACGCTCTCCAGGAGAGCCCGCAGGCGCTCGTGATCCTTGTGCGTGAACGGCACCTCGTATACCCCCTCGCGGCCGTAATAGGGAGGATCTACGAAGAACAGCGCCCCGGGCTTATCGTATCGCAGCAACACCTCTGCAAAGTCCATATGCTCGATGCAGACCCGTTCGAGACGTTCCCTCGCCGCTTCCATGTCAGCCCGAACACGCGCGAGGGCGAGCCGCGTGCCGGCGCCGAAACTCGCAGCCTTGGCCCCGAACGATAACCGCAGCACGTAGAAGAATCGTGCGGCTCGCTGGATCTCCGTCAGGCCAGGCTGGTCCCTGAAGTCCTCAAACATCTCCCGGCTGGGCACAAGCATCTCGAGTTGCCGTGCCATCTCCTCCGGATGTTCTTTCACAGACCGGAACAGCTCGATCAGGCGCCCATCCAGGTCGTTATAGACTTCATGCTTCGCGGGATCCTTTCGGAACAGAACCCACCCCGCGCCGCCGAAGACCTCGACGTAGCTTTCGTGTTCCGGGAGCAATTGTACGATGGTCTGGGCCAGGCAGCGCTTGCCGCCGACCCAGGGGATGAAGCTCTTGCGTCGCATCGTCTCTGTCCTGACTGCGCTGCCCATAGTAGTCTGTTCTGTTCGGCGCAAGGTCGACCCCCGCGGTCCGACTGTCTTCGCAGTCGGGCGGGCAGGTTGTGCGTTGTCCCCTGCCCGGGGTCGGCCTTCCCGTTCAGGTGTTGGTCCCTTTCGTTGCCAAGGGGACGGCAACAGTCGCGAACTGTCCTTCGACGCGCTCGGCGGCCCAGGCGATCAGGTCCTCGTCGGGCGGGATGAGGGGCCGGCCGCCGCCGAAGTCGCGGTCGCGGCTTTCCTGTCGGCCCTTGCGGGCACTGACGTGGTCGGCGCCGTCGGACCAGCGGTAGACGTAGCTGACGCGCTCGGGCGGCGGGTTCCAGGTGTGGAGTCGGCCCGCCTTCTTGAACTTCCGGAGCAGGTCCCGCGCCTGGCCGCTGTCCTTCGGCGGATAGCCGCCCAGGTCCAGCGCCGCCTGGCGTCGGAACAGCATCTGTCCCTCGAAGACGTTGTGATGGATGCTCCGCGACTCCCAACTCCCTCGCGGCCCGACGCCCCACCATGCAGACCGGGGCTTCACACAGTCCACGTCGGCGTCCCACAGCGCCCCCACGAGCATTTCCAGGTGCCACGGCAGGTACAGGTCGTCGTCGTCCCAATGCGCCACCAGCGGCGTCTCTGCGCCCCGCAACATCCACTGGCGCTTGTACCCCAGTGTGTCAAACCGGCGCTCATACGGGCGGGAACTCCAGACGCAGACAAGTTCGCCGAGGTCATTGCGGCCGAGATCGATGCGCTCCAAAGCGTCGTTCAGGATGAGCAGACGCCGAGGCGTGTAGGTCTGGAGCAGGAAGCAGGCCACGGCGTCCCGCAGCTTCTCGAAGCGCCCGTAGGTCGGGCAGAGGCACGTCACTTCCGGGAGTTCCATCCGACATCCTTCCTGTCGATGGGTTTGCCGTCTTTGTAGATGATCTCGAACCGCTCGGGCGCGTCGATGACCACCTGGGGCCAGTCCGGGGTGCCTGCGTAGGGACGTATCTTGTCCTGCTTGCTGTGGAGCAGCATCCGCATCGCGCGGGCGTGTATCTCCTCGTCGCCCAAGCCGCGCATCGCGTCCGACGAACAGCCCTCCATGCCGTTGCGCATCCAGCGCCGCATGAACTGCCGCTCGACCAGGCGCCGGTCGGGCTTGACGCCCTTCATGTGCCAGAACAGCGGCCCCGGCCCGGCCGCAGCCGAGATGGCGCCCTCGGCCTCGATCCGCGCCGCCGTGCCGCCGCCCCACGTGAAGTCACGGAACAGACGGCGGTTCACGAAGACGTGGCAGCGGTCGTAGTGCCTGAGGCGCTGGGTCGTGTGATTGAAGTCGCCCCACATCTCGGCAAGCTGGAGCCGCACGACGGGCCGGTCGCCGGCGGCGATCTCGCGCAGCAGGTGCGCCTGGCTCTCGATGAGCACGTCGTCGGCGTCGAGGAAGAACAGCAGGTCGGAGTCCGTCTCCGCGATGAGCCGGTTGCGGGATTCGATCCAGCCGAGCTGGCGCGCGAATGGCTTGGATATCCGGATGTGCGGGAAGGGGCGCCCATACAGTTCTACGACGTCGCGGGTCCGGTCTGTGCTGCGGTCGTCGAGGACGATGATCTCGTCGAAGTGCGGCCCGATGGAGCGCAGGCAGAACCACAGCGTGTAGGCGTCATTGTGTGCCGGGATTAGAGCCGTGATCTTCATGTTTCAGCCTGGGCCTGTTGATGGTGTTCCTTGACCTTCGCGATGGCGTCCTGCATGTCGGCCAGGCACCCGGCACTCCAGACGGTGCCCCGCTCGGGGAAGAAGCAGAACTGCCGCCAGGGGCCATACCACTGGATCACCCCGATCAATGTGCGCCGCCGCCTGTTCAGGACCTCGTACTTGTGAGTCTTGCGCCCCGGCCGAAGGGACGTCGCGAAGACGCGAAAATACTCGTACTCCGCAATCGCGTTCATGGGTTCACTCCCTCGTCCGATAGGCGATGATGTGGCTGTTGCCGCCGCTGTCACATTTGCCGACCGTCGCCACGTCGAAGCCCCAGGCGGGAAAGTCGCAGGCATACATGGTGCTGACGTGCGCCTGGTGCGCGTTACCGTCTATCGCCTCCTGCTCCATGACGCCCCACGGACAGCCGAGCAGGATGGCCCGCGACCAGAGTGCGTGCATGTCCCCCTTCCAAAACCGCAGAAGGTCGATCAAGTCACGTGTGCTCACGTGCTCCGGCCCGTGCCACCAGCAGACGATGTCGAAGGGGGCCAGTGCCATCAGCTCGGGGATCTCCAGGACCGACCGGATATCGCCCTCGAAGACGCCGGCCACCGGACGCTTGCGCGACTCCCTGACCTGCCGGCAGTATTCGGGCCAGACCTCGAGCACATAAAGGCCCTCGCGCCGGAACATGCCATACATGTGGAAGCGCTTTGCGTTCGCGCCGATGTAGAGGCACGTCTGGTACTCGTTGAGCTTCGGCAGGCATTCGAGCGCCTTGCGCCCCTGGGTGCCGTTGCGGCGCGCCCGCGCTTGCATCTCCTCGTCGCTGCACCATTTGGTCATACCTTGCCTCCCCGCTTCTTGTAGCCTTCCGTGCCGATGTGATAGACGACGTTCCGCACGGGCCGCGCCACGAGGAAGCCACCGTCCTCGCCGGATCGCTGCCGCGTCTCGGCCGGGCTGCGGGCGTTGACGACCATGCGGGCGGCCACGTCGATGGGCGTGATGCAGGGCGGATGACCCCACGGCGCCGGGCCGACCTCCACGATCTCGCCGCCGCACAGGTAGGGCGCCCAGTGGATGCACGGCGATCCCGGCAGGCCACGGTGGCGGTCGCGGCTGTGGTCGTGCTTCGTAGGCTCGCGCTCCTTGCTGTATCCGTAGAGTTCGAAGCACTGGACGTCGGGCCAGGCCAGGGCGGCCGTCACGGCCTCGAGCGGGACCGGGCGGACGGACTCCCAGTCGTTCTCGAGGGTGAGGACGAGGTCCTCTGCCCGCGCGCGGGTGGCGATCTCGCAGATCATGTCCTCATACATCCGGGAGATGCCGACGTGCGCCGCCTGGAGCACCAGCGGCCGGAACCCATAGGACTCGTAGATGTCGCGCAGCTCCGGGGCGGCCTTCGGCCCGCCGTCCAGGCCATACCAGAGATGAAACCCGGCCGCGTCGTTATGCCGCCAGAAGGAAGCGACGGTCCGGAGCGTGCAGACCGACCGCCGCCAGCCGATGGCCGCCACGTGTATCTCACGCATATCCGAGGGCCCCCAGTTTCTGCTGCGTCGAAAGCCGCTCGTCCCGCGCTCCGTCGAGCATGAGCCAGGGCACCTGGCGCAGGACGGGATAGCGCCATCCATCCTCGTGCCCGAACTTGCCGTCCACCTCCGGCTCGCAGAGGCACTCGCCGTGGTCGGCGGTGATGGCCGTCGGCCCTTCCACCTGGCCGGCCAGGTATCGGACGGCGTCGAGGGCGAGCTGCAGGTTGCCTCGATATGCCTTCAACAGCCCCTCACGGGTCAGCTCCCCCTGCCGGATGGCGCGGTCCGGCCGGGGCAGCTTGTGGCAGGCGCCCTGCAGTCCCTTGCCGTTGCTCCAGCGCGCCATCGCCAGGGGCGGATTGCCGATGTAGGGCGAATGGGGCTGGAGGTAGTGGACGACGATCGGCCGGCCGCGAAGGCCCGCGAGCTCACGCATGACGGCCGAGGTCACCGTCATGGGATGCACGCTCGGGATGCGCACGTCGCCGGCAGAGACCCAGAACCAGGCGTCCTCCCAGACGTCGCGCAGGTCGAGGTCGATGTGCCGGCGGCGGACCTCGCGGGTCACCACCGGGTTGGCGTTGAAGTAGACGGCCCCCATCGAGGCGAGGAGGGGGCCGACGGCGGCGAGCCATCGGGGGGTGCAGCCGCCGGGAGACTGCACACACTCGCCACCGCCGGCGACTTCTCGGAAGACGTCCGCGCGGCAGGCATCCAGCACGACCAGCATGCGCCAGTCGCCCGCCTCGATCAGGTCGATCTGCTTCGTCATGCTGCTCAGTCATCTAGAAGGATGGCTGTATCTGCCGGGAAGACCCCGTGGCCTTCCACGGCCTTCTCTCCTCCGATGACATCGGCGTCGACCGGCAGGTCGATGTCGAACTCGTTGATCTCGATGTCCACCTCATAGCCGGGGCCCTCGCCCTTCGCACGGAACCCGACCAGCCGGCAGCCGACGACGACGGCCACGAACGCGCCCGCCATCATCGCCACGATCACGACAGTTTTGCATGCGTTACGCATCTCCGTCTCCTTCAGGGTTATGGGAACAATGGTCCCGGTAGTGCCGGAACGGGACCAGCTCGTCCGGCCCCACCAGTTGAAAGTAGGTCTCCGCCCAGATGTGCAGCCGGAGCATGTCCGCCGGCGTCGTGCCCGACTCGTTGGTGCCCGCCAGGAGCCCACCTGCCTGGAGGGCCGCGACGGCCAGCTCGGAGCAGAAGTATCGCGAGGACGAGCCGATGTTCGAGCCCCACGGGCTGCCGACTGCGCCGACCGGGTCGTAGCCGGCGTGCATCTTCGCGTGCAGCCAGTCATGGTAGGCGGCGACGTCGAGCCGGCGGAATGCTTCGTCGGACAGCGGCACATACCACACGCGGCCGGTGCGGTAGCCCGCGTAGCGCGCGACCGCCCAGGACATGCGGTTGCGCTGCACCCGCGCCTTCGCCTCGATCAGGTCCACCATCAGTTTGCCGCCGCCCGACGGCCGGGACAGGACGATGGGGGCGGCGTGGCTCACTACGTCTCCGGTGACTTTACGAATCAACCAGGATGTGAAGTCCCGGCCGATGGCCCAGAAGGTCATGTCGCCGGGCCGGAAGCCGTGGCGCGCCTGCTCGTAGTCCATGCGCTCGATCTGGCCGCGGTGCGTGTCTGTCATGGGCCGACCTCCAATGTATCCGGGCTCGGGAACTCGCCCTCGCACGCCTGCCAGAACAACACAATGCCCTGGCGACGGGCAGCAGTGTCGAAACACCGGAGGCAAAGCAATCCTGCTCCGTCGGGCAGGTCCGTTACTCGCGCCCACAGGCTGGCCGGGACGCAATAGACCGAGAGATAACGCCGTCCGCACTCGTGGCACATCTCGCATTCAAGGGTCGGGCTCCCGGCCTTCGTCCCACATTTGGGGCACCGGAGCTTCTGCGTTGGGAGGCGAGACCCGGCGGGGATCTCGCACACGCCTCGCCAGCCGTAGCCGCACAGCCAACAGACGCACGGGCCTTGCCAGTAATGCACCGCCTGCTTCATGCCACCGCCTCCGCCGGCTGCCGGCTCTGGAGCCACTCGCGCACGGCCCGGACGGCCGCGCCGCGCTTCTTGTAGTGCCCGCGCTGGCACGCCAGGCTCTGCCCGCCCTGGCCCAGTTCCTTCCATCGCTTGCCGAGGATGCCGGGCACCAGGTGGAAGCCCGGCTCGCCGCCCGACAGGCAAAGGTTCAGGTAGATGTCGTCGCAGCGGAACAACACCTCGTCCGCCTCGGGGATCGGCGGCCGGAGCGGCACCCGGTCCAGCAGCGCCCGCCGAAACAGCATGAACCGCCCCTTGATTACGTCGACGTGCCGATCCTCGCGCGATCCGTTGATATGCCGCGCGCCCTGGTAGCCCTTGCCCTCGACGTCGCACCAGCCGAAGAAACCCACGGCGCCGTCCGGGCAACCTTCCTTCGACGCCTTGACGGCGTCCTCCAGCACGCGCTCGTCCTTGAAGAGCAGGTCGTCGTCCATCGAGCAGACGTATTCGGTGTCCGCCGTGCTCGCCATCCACCAGCGGGGCATGCAGCCGAGGTTGGCGGTGCTCTGGACGTGCCGCGCGACGAGCGGGTGCATCTCGATGGGACACGGGGCGCCGCCGCCGGTCTGGTATTTCAACGGCTCGCCGTTGTTCCAGATGTAGACCTGGAGCGGCAATGTCTGGCGCGCCAGGCAATCGAGCATCGCGCCGATGTTCTGCTCGCGCCGGTAGTTCAGCAGGCAGACCGTCACGATCGGCTTGCCCTTCGGCCGCGCTTTGGTCCCGGCCTTCGCCGCCACGCTCGCGGGTACTTGCGCGAACTGCTTCAACTGCTTGCGCTCCTTCCGGGCGAACTCGTCACAGATGAGGTTGCGGTCGGCGGATGGGTTGCGGATGATACTGCCGCCGGGCCGCAGATACTTGCGGGCCACCTTCTCGCAGGCGTCCTGCTCCTCGCCGCCGACCAGGATGAGGTCGAAGCCCTTCTTCCCATCGAGGGCATCGACGATCTCGGGCGCCTGCCAGTAGCGGGGCTCGAGCGGGATGGTGTGCAGGAGCACGTCCATGCCCTTCGCAATGTCATACCAGTTGCTCGTGCGATGGCCGGGCAGCTCGATGGCGTGTATCTCGGCGTCGGGGAACTGGAACCGGGCCATCATCGTGCTCTCGCCCGGCCGCCACTGGAGGATGCGCATGCGGCCGGCCTCTTTGCCCCGGGCGACAGCGATGTCGCTCTGCGCCCTGGCAAGGGCGCGCAGCCACGCGTGGTCCGGGTGCTCGGCGGCCACCGTCGCGCGCTTCCCGCAGATCTGCTGAAACACGCCCCACGCATCCCCACCATTGAGCCCCTCGGGCAGGGCCGCCCAGGCTTTGGCCGTGAGCACTTTTTCGACCTGCTCGCCCAGCTTCTTCACGCACCAGGGGCCGAAGCGCCGGCGGTAGACCTCCGGGCCGAGAAGCAGCGCCATCGAGTAGCAGCAGTTACGCGCCGTCGCCATTCCGGCGCCCGGCAGCGGGTTGGCCTTCCGGTAGAGGTGCCGGATGATCACGTCCCGGCTGAACTCGACCGGGATGTCCAACAGGTAGCACTTGACGGCCATCGCCTGCTCGCTGAAGCCCCAGCGCCCGACCACGTCGTCCCACAGATTCCCGGTGGCCTCTTCGAGCCGCGCGGCCGTCTTCATGCTCACGACGTAGCCGGCGCCCATCGGCGCGGGGCTGCGCGTCCATTCCTCGGCCGGCTGCTGCTTGCCGCCCACGTGCAGCCACTTCGGCTGGAGGCCGTCGTCGCGGTTCCAGAACAGGTCGCAGCACCAGAGGCGGTTGGATCCCTTCGTCAGGCCGCAGGACGCGGCGCAGACGAACGTCCCCTCCTCCTCGGCCCGGCGCCCCAGCGTCGATAGGCCGCCGGCGGGGAAGCGCATGTGCGCGTCGTGGAAGCTCACCACGTCGGCCCCGAGTTCCTTCGCCGCCGCATAGCCCGCGTTGCGCGAGCGCCCGACGCCCTGCGCCTTGTCGTGGCGGACCAGCATCACGTGCTTCATGTCCCGGGCGATGTCACAGCTACCGTCCGTGCTGCCGTCGTCCACCAGCACCACTTGGAGCGTGCCAAGAGGCTCCGAGTTGATGAGATCGACGACGGTCTTGCGCACCTCGTCGCCCTCGTTGTGCGCCGTGACGACGGCGGCGATCTTCATCTCGCCCGGCTCGCCGACGATCTCCGTCACGGCGGGGTCGATCTGGAGATCGAGGGCCGCCCGGTCCGGGCACGCCTTCATGCAGTGGCGCCTGGACACGACGCGTATGAGCCCCTTTGCCGCGCGCCGGTGGCACTCGATCTTGTTCCCGCAGCAGCGCGCCTTCCGGGCATGGGTGCACCACGCGAGCGGCGCAGCCAAGTTCCTTGCCCGCTTTGGCTTACCTACCCTCTCGCTGGCCTCGATCCGTTTCTGCATCTCGCTCTTCTTCTCTTCCGGTATCTCGCTCATTGCACTCTCAAGGGGTATAGGAAACCGAGGCCGTGGCGCCGGCCGAATCCTCGCAGGAATCCGTGTCGTCGCAGTCCGCGTCCATGCACTCATACTCGTAATAAGACGTCCGGCCGGGATCGTCGGTATTCGGAATCCGGGGGTCGCAGTCGTCGCAGTAGGGCTCGGCGAGCGTGCGCCAGCGTTTGTAGCAGTTGCCCCCGAGCGCGAGCCCGATGCGCCAGCGGGCGCCCGTCCAGTCCAGGGTGATGGTCACGTCGCCGTCGGTCGCATCCCAGTTGCAGCCGACGTCCCACGTCAGCGCGGTCGTGCCGTTGGCCGCCGCGAAGTCGCCGGCCAGGCCCGCGAGCGTCACGTAGAGGATGTCCGGGATGCGCGGCTCGCACTCGTTGCAGTCGTTTTCGGGCGGCGCGGCCGTGGTCGTGCTGGTCGAGGTTGAGGAGGTGGTAGTGCCCGGCAACGTCGTGCCCGCGCACGTGAGGACCAGGTGCCCCGCGCTGTTCTTGAGCAGGTGGCCGGTCGCCGCTTTCTTGAGGTGCGCCATTACGTGCAGGCCTCCGGCGTATCGATCGTTACCCGCGTCTCGGCGCTGATGCGCACGAGCCGCCCGTCCGCGTCGTACGTCCGATCCCGGTAGAAGGCGTAGAGCTTCTCGTCCCCCGCATCGGCGTAGGCGAACCGAGCGAGCACGGTCTCGACGACGCAGCCCTGCGTGATGTTCCACTCGTCCGTCTGGGCCGCCTCGGTCTCGGCCGTCGTGCCGATGGTGTTGTCGCCGCACCCGCCCGGCGTCGTCGTGGTCGGCGCTTCCGTGGAGGTCGTCGTCGTGGTCGGCGCCACGTCGTCCTCGTCGTTCTGCGCATAGGGCGCCTGCACCTGGCAGTCGTAGATGCTCTCGCTCAGGTCCAGCTCGCGCCGGGCGAAGAGGTTCATTTCGAGCCGGCGCTTGAGCTCCGAATAGCCCTCGAGCATGAAGAACGTGTTGGCGACCGTGATCTCCGTCAGGTCCCGCTCGAAGTCGTAGAACACCTCGACGGCGTTGATGCCCAGCGTGCGCCAGCACAGCGGATCGGGGCACGGGCTGGTCGTGCTGGTCGCCCCCGACGTCGTGGTCGACGTCGAGGTCGGCAGCGCGCAGTAGTCGAGGTTCACGACGTCGTAGCGGCGATCCAGGTTGTAGGCGTCGAAGTCCACCCGGTCCACCGAGAGGGTGCCCTGGCGCCGCACGTCCTCGTAGAGCCGTAGCAGCCGCGCGGCCAGGACGCCCATCGCCGTCGCGTCGTCGGCCGTGCCCGGCTGCGGCCAGCTCGTCGTGTGCTTGAAGGCCGGGTCGAAGACCGTCCGCACCCGCTCGTATCCGTAGTTGCAATAGGCATCGCCTTGCGGCCCGACCTCGACCACGAAGGGCGTGTGCGCCCAATACCAGCCCCAGAGCTTCACGCCCGGCCCGAGCGCCGGCGCCTCGTAGAAGCCGATCATGCCGTTCGAGACCATCCAACGCGGGTGGATGCCCGACGAGGGCCGATAGGCCGCCTTCGCGCCGGCGTCCGTGCCCTCGTATACGCGCGGCTTGTGACCGTAGGAGATGTAGCCGACCGGCGGGGTGTAGACGCTGCCGTCGTCGATCGTCTTGTCGGTGAAGCGCCGGGTGGGCTGCGCGACCGCGCGGTAGGCTGCGTCGAAGTCCTTCCACGGAGCGTCCACCAGCTCGAGCTCGCCCAGGTTGCCGGCGCCGGGGTTGGCGTCCCCCCCGATATTGGCCGGCTGCTCCTCGGTCGTCTCGTCCGTGCCCTGGATGCGGATGGTCGAGCAGACGCCGTCGAGGCTCCAGCGCAGCTCGTTGCCGAGCAGGCGGTAGTCCGTGCCCGCCTCGTCCTGCCAGTGCCCGTATTCGCCGGCCTGGATGGACGACTCGGCCAGCGCGTCGAGGTTCTGGACGACGAGGTTCCCCGTATCCGGGTCGATGTACCATCCCCAGAAGCCGCCGTTCAGGCCCAGCAGCATGCTGATGGCGTCGGCCACGGGCGTGTCGTCCACGCTGAACTCGCCGGCGACGCTGTCCAGGCCCAGGATCGTCGCGGCCGTGTAGCCGGCCACGTCGTCGGCGGTGAGGAAGGTATCGGAGACGCAGGACGCGTCGCCGTGGTGGCCGGCGATGTCCGAGCCGCCGCCGGGCAGGCCCAAGGCGTGCTCGAGGATGTCGATGATGATCTCGCCGGCCGTCCACTTGCCGCCGTCCTGGCCGGGGCTGTCCTCGCCGCCCTGGCCCTCCTCGCACGTGTGGCCCCGGCGGTTCCAGACGTAGTGGCCGCGCCCGTTGATGCGCACCGGCTCGTTGGCCAGGCGGAAGCGCTTGTCGGCCGCCACGAAGGCGACCCCCTCTCGCGCCACGCCGCCGGGCCGCTGCTCGAAGATGTTGCCTCGGAAGACGACCGTCCCGTCGCTCTCGACCCGGACCTCATCCCAAAGCGCAACGCCCGTCTCGGCGTCGTGCCGGCCGTCGAAGAACAGCTCGGCCTCCCACGGCTGCACGTAGCTCGCGCGGATCGAGCGCAGGCACAGGTCGGCGTTCAACACATCGTTGACGAACACTTGAAGGCCCGGTGATGGGGTAGTGGTCGAGCCCGGCTCGGCGGTTGTAGTGGTGCCGCCCTCCTCTGTGGTGGGCGGCGCCTCGGTGGTAGTCGTGGTCGGCTCTTCGGTCGTGGGGGCTTCGGTGGTGGTGGTCGGCGCTTCGGTCGTCGGCGCTTCGGTGGTGGTGGTGGGCTCTTCGGTCGTGGGCGCTTCGGTGGTAGTGGTCGGCTCTTCGGTCGTCGGCGCTTCGGTGGTGGTGGTCGGCTCTTCGGTCGTCGGCGCTTCGGTGGTGGTGGTGGGCTCTTCGGTCGTGGGCGCTTCGGTGGTAGTGGTGGGCCCCGCCGGCTCGGTCTTACGGGTCGCCTGCATGTTGCACTGGTCCATGTAGAGGGTGCCCGGACTCTCAGTAGCCCTGAGCTGTCCCATCTGCACGGTTTCGATGTTCTCGTTGAACGACCCGACGTGCTCACCGGCGTATTCCTGATTATCGTTCACCCAAAGTTCCAGGTGAACATCCCCGTTCTCATACATCACGCGAACAGACAGCCACAACCACGTATCGGTCGGCACATCGTAGCCGGTATCAATCAGGCTCCCACCGGCCGTGCGCCATTTGATGCTGCCGTCGTCATAGAGACGCAGGACGTTGAAGCTGGCATCGTCATTGATGACCTTGAGAATCTCTACCCATTTCCCTGCCGCCGCCCAATCGTCAAAATACCAATAGCTGTTGACCCAGAGGTCGCTGACGGTGGGGTCGAGCGTGTTGTAAGCATAAGCCGTGTCATAGTTGGTGGGGTAATCGACCTTGTAAGAGTTCGTGGAGTTCTTGACGATGCCCTGCTCATTAGCAGTGAAAACACCCGCGCTCGCTACTGTGACACCGTCCCAGTCGCCGGTTGTGCCGTCGTCGGTCTCAGTCCAGGGCAGTGCAGTGGTGAGGTGGCCGCCACCCAGTTCGCCGGTGTCCTCCGAGACCCACCAGTCGCGCGGTATCTTCTGCCCGCGCTCGGTTACAAGCAGTGCGGGGTCTCCGTTCTCCAAGAATCGTGTATAGATGTCGAGGTCCGGGAACTCGGTGCCCAGGCTCTCCTTGATAGCGGTCTCAAGGTCATCGTCCGTGATGCCGGGATTGGCGGTCTTGATCTGATCGACGACGGACCGCTCCAGCCGCCACGCAGCCTGCTTCACGCGGAGGAGTTCCCAGCATGCATCCGGTGACTTCGCCAGACACCGTATGCCGTGGAGTTGTCTCAGACCGTTACCCATGTCAGGCCACCTCCTGAATAAAAGTGGTCGTCGTCATTAGCTCGCAGCCCCCACTGCGTCTTCCACGTCGGCCACGCCCACCACGGCCGAGAACGCGCTACGGCCCGGCCCTCCATCGGACTTCACGGCGATGTGAAATTTCTGATCGCCCTTGCCGCTCAATGCGGCCGTCTCTTCCTCGGTCATGACCGAGAAGGTGAGCTCGATGTCGTCTCCGTCCATGACCGCGTCGGCGGCCGTCAGTTCCACGTCGACGGAGCCGCCGGCTTTCGCTCGGCTGAACCTGAGCGTCCAGGTCCAGCCGTCCGCGCCGACGGGCCAGCCATTGTCCTTGATCACGGTCACCAAGAAGTCGTCGCCGGCGGGCGGCCAGATGTAGCCGCGAATGATGGAGCCGCCGGAGGTGTATTCTAGGGGCATGTTTCATCTACTCCTAAGCTGGCGATGGTGAGCCGGCCGCTGATCGCCGGGAGCGTCAGCGCGCCCGTGATGGTCGGCAGATCGAGCGCCACCGTGAACACGGACGGGCAGCCGGGCACGATGAACGGTCGAGTGGCCAGCCATTGCCACGTTGCCATGCCGAGAGAAAAGCTGATGCCGACCGGCCATCGCCACGTTGCCTTGTCGAGATGGTAACTCACGCCATTGCCACCTCCGCCGCGCTGATCGTCACTTCACCGCCGGCTGCATAGTCATTGACCTGAATCTCGACTGGGACTTGCGCCCCGTAGTCACCAGCGTCGAGAGTCAACTCGACGGTCAACTCGGTCTCCGCGTCCTGCGGGGTCGCCTGGACACTGGCAACTGGGCCGCCGTAGAGTCCATCCGGGTCAATGACGAGCGTAACACTATCCGCAACCTGGCTCGCATTGAGCGTGACGGTGCAGGAGACGCTGATCGTATCGCCCCCCGATGCAGGGATGCTCGGCAGGGCTGCGTCGAGGATGTTCCAGGTTTCAACGCCACAAGCGCTGCTGGGCGTCATTAACCGCGAGGAGTCGGCGGCCGAAACGCTCTCGATCTGCCCTTCCCATTGCCATTCGTGGTAGATGTTTGGATCACCATTACTGCCGTCGGGGTAACCGTCACGGTTGACGTAGCCCAGATTGTCAATGATTATGGTGCTCATTGGGTTGTTGGTGGTGACTGGAGTAGCCGAGGCCAGGATTACGTTCATGCCGACCGCAGAATAATCTATGTCCCTTGCATTAGGAACCGCCGCGCCGTCGGCCTCAACCCCGAAGAGCGCATTGAGGAGCATCGCATTGGAGCAGAGATTTAGGCCATCATTACAGCCAGAGAATACACCTGAGAATATCGAGTTGTGGCACTGATACCCACCTAGTCTGCAACCGGAGAATACACCTGAGAATATCGAGTTGGCGCAGAGAATCGCTGCGTAATTGCAACCAGAGAAGATGCCCGAGAATATCGAGTCGTAGCCATAATACACACCGCGCAGGCAGTTGGAACATATACCTGAGATTGTCGTCCCGAAACAGACAAACACACCTTGGGTACAACCAGAGACTGTGCCTGAGATCGTTGAGTAGTGGCACTGCATTAGGCCATTCGTGCAACCGGAAACTTCGCAGCCAATGTAACTGTTTTCGCACTGATAGAAGGCGTAATCGGTCGAGCCTGTAATGCGGATATTGCGGTTGATGAGGATAACCAGGGCGTTCTCGATCTTGGCAGCGGTCAGTCCTAGTGTAACGGTAATCTCCCCCGCAGCAATGCCCCCAGTGTCAATGGTGCGCTCCTCGCTGTCCTGCCCCTTATTCACGTCGTTTATATGAATCACATCACCATCTGCCCAGATGTCGCCGGTTACATCGGTATCCACACTCAACACAGTCTGCCCAGCGGCCTCTGCGCCTGAGAGGCGAATATATCTGTGTGTGGGTTCCGTGCAGTAGAAGCCAACGGTCAACCCACCGCCGCCTTCGATGCTGTTGCCCTGGCCGTTGAAGTCGATAGTGAAAGCTACATCGCTTGGCAAGGGTGTCTCGGATGAGCCAGCGTTGAAGTTGCCCGCTCCATCAATGTCCGCCGAGCACATGAGGTAGTAGGTACCTGCATCTGTCGAGCAGACAAGCGTGCCGGTGATGGTCAGGTCAACGCCGTTGGCGAACCCGCTCTGATCCACGTCGAATGTAACCGTGTCGCCCACGGCCACGATCACGGTATCGCCATTGACCGGGACACCCGTATCCCAGGTTCCGGCAACCGACCAGCGGCCGGTGCCGACTGATGTGCGGATAGCCATTATCGCACCTCTCTCTTGTACGCCTGCCAAATCGCAGGCCAGGCTATACCCGCAACCCGTTCGCCCCGGACAAGCTTGCCGATGAGCCAGCGCAGGCAGGCCAGTACCTCTAATCTTTTAGCTGACTTGGCTTGCGAGGGCATCGCAGTCCTCCTCAGACAGCTCAATCGTCAACGGCTCTGTGTCCGCCTCAGCAGCCATGCGGACCAGCCGCGCGTCAAGTGCAGCCTGCACGTCGGCTTCCTCCATGGCAGGCAGGTCAATGGGGCTGACCAGGCGGGGATCGGCCAGATACGCATCGTGCCAGACGATCCAGCGGTCGCCCCGGCGGCGCATGGTTTTGGTTTGTGCCATGTCTCACCTCATCGTTATGACGGGACGGGGGCTCAGGCCACCTCCTGGATGAAGACGGCCTCGAATGCGGCGTGCTTCAGGTCGCCGTGCTGCGGGCGCAGGGCGTCGAGCAGGACGTCGGAATAAGTGTTCCCGTTGCCGGTGAGCGCAACGGCGCGCGGGCCGATGCTGCGGGCCAGCGTCTCGAGGGCCCCCGCGAGGCTCGCGGCCCGCTCGATCACGTGCCCGGTCACCGCGAAGCGCATCAGCGCCCGCCGGGCGGGGCCGCGCGGACGTGCGCCGCGCGCGCGGGGCACCTCCAGCATGGGGAACTCGCGCACCATCTCGATGCGCATGCTTGCGGGATGGTCGCCCAGGGCGACGCCGCCGGCAGCGTAGTTCTGCTGCGTGGACGTGCCGCCGTAGGTCCCGGGCGTGGCGGGCACGGCGCCCCACGCCGGCTGCGCCGACCGCTCGGGCGCGGCGAAGTCGAACGATATCTCCGCCATGCGGTAGGCGTGGAACTCGGCCGACGCGCCGACGCAGACGGCATCGGCGAACGTGGCCCGGTTGCCGCGCTCGTCCTCGACGCCCAGCGTGCCCGACTCGGACGCGGCCAGGGCGAGGAGCAGTTCGTAGGCCCAGCGTTCGGCGTCGCCGAGGTTCGCGCGGACGCGCTGGCCGGTCACCTCGAGGGCGAGCGTGCCGCCGCCCGAGTCCATGACGGACGCCGGCGCGCAGTGCGTGTCCAGGATCACGCTGCGCCGCTCGGCGCTCGGCGTGACGAAGACATGCTGCCCGAGCTCGACG
>SDBU01004947.1_pt1 | contig 16134 bp, 15 predicted proteins | sample 2277071 | NCBI WGS metagenome assembly SDBU01 (sample SAMN10397929, study PRJNA504765) | marine sediment metagenome | isolation source: marine sediment core GS08_GC12, 126 cmbsf | place: Arctic Ocean: Gakkel Ridge, Loki's castle | collected 2008
CCTCTATACCGGAAAAAGACCTCCTTTGAGAATAAAGGATTTGGCCCGTCATGTGGGATGTGAAGTGGAGCTGATTGTCAGAGTGGTGGATGCCCGTCTGAAGGGAACGACTAATGGCCGGAAGTATTTTTTTCTCTTTGAGGACGAGACCGGTCTTTTGGAAGGCGTGGGCGAGACAAAAGGTCAAATATTCGGTTCTCCTCCCACATGCTACTTGAGAGGGGAGATCAGACGGTTCGGCAGCGGACTACCCAAAGTTTTCAACTGTACCTTCCTCAAACCCTAAAAACCACAGCTTCACCCACTTCGTCTACCATCTACCAGTGAAACTCGACTCGTGAATAATCCAGGAAAAATGCTATAATAAAAAAAATATCTATATGAAAATATTTCTGGCTATATTTGGAGCTAGTCGTCTGGCTAAGGAGATGCCATGACTGAGAAAGCTTGGATTAAAAGTCAGGTCAAGCAAATTGTCAGAATTAATCTTTTCCAAAAAATAGGAGATCGAATTGGATGTTTACCATGCTATTCAAAACCGTCGAGCTTTTCGTGCATTAAAACCTACCGCTGTGTCTCCCGAACTCATTGAAGATCTGGCCAATAGTGCCCGGCTGGCACCTTCCTGCTTTAACAATCAACCATGGAATTTTGTGTTTGTCTCTGAACCGAAGAAACTGGTTGAGATGCGGGAAGCTCTCTCAGAGGGAAACAATTGGGCTTATGATGCTTCGATGATAATCGCTGTTTTTGGAAAAAAAGAAGACGACTGCATTATTCGAGATAGAATTTATTATCAGTTTGACTGCGGTTTGGCAGCAGGTTTTCTGATCCTACGTGCAACGGAGCTCGGGCTTGTTGCCCATCCCATTGCTGGATTCAGCCCCAAAAAAACAAGAGAAATTCTGGGTATTCCTGAAGAATATAAAGTCATCACGCTAATTCTAGTTGGAAAAAAATCTCTTGAGTTGAACTCGATTCTTTCAGAAGAACAGGCTGTATGGGAAAAAAGGAGACCAAGACGAAAAAAGCTGGATGAATTTGTACATATAAATATCTATGGATCATCTCCAAATGAGCTTGCAGAATCATAAGGATTCTAGGATTCTAGGGTTCAAGGATTCAAGTGTTTTTTTTATGAATTATTCTTCTTGAAATAGATCGAACTGGCCGCTCTTGATCTTTTCAGCAATATCTTTGAGAAGGGGATATGTTTTGAGCAAGGAAAGTGGAATGTCGAGCTTTTCTCCAGTGATCTTGTTTTTAATCTGAAGTGCATTGGCCAATGCCTGTCCTCTATAATGATTGTTGGTGATGACAAGGACTTTTTCACTCATGTTCCCCAGTTCCTTTATTCTTTTGACCCAATCATCCAGTTCATTTGCTTTATACATATAATCATAGCGGTCGTCTCTTCCGGCATCCTTTTTGAACCAGTTTTCATAATTTCTACCGTGGAGTCTTACATAAGACAACTCAGGTGTTGTAACGATTGTGCTGGGTTTTAAGGAATTTCCGATTAAGGGCTGATCTATGTTGCAAAAACTGACACGAAAATCTTCGAGAAGCTTAAAAAAATGATCGTGATTCCAGGTGCCGTGCCTGACTTCGATGACAAGGGAGTAACCGGAGAAGAGATTGAAAAGTTTTATGAGGTAGTCAAGATGTGATGTAGTGTTGTCAAATGACCAGGGAAATTGAATCAGTATTGCGGCGAGCTTGTTCTTGGCCCTGAGTGGTTCGATCCCAAATTTGAAATTATCGACATCTTTTTGAGTGAAATCTTTTCTCTGGTGAGTGAAAATTTGGTGGAGTTTCACTGTAAAAAGGAAACTTGGGTTATTGGTGACTCTTTTGGTCCAAGAGAGAGCGATGTGCATTGCGGGGGGTCTGTAAAAAGTGCTGTTGATTTCGATAACATTGGTGTATTGGGCCAAAAATGTTAGAGCCTGGAAATGTGGTTCTTTTTTCTCAGGATAGACAATTCCTTCCCAATCTTTATAGCTCCAACCCGCGGTGCCAATAAAATAATGCGCCATTTTGAGACTATTGTAAACAATCTATCCAAAATGCTCAATCTAAGAAACTTGGGAAAAAAAGTTGCTCATCTCTATCTTTTTTTATATGATAAAAAAAATGTTGTCATTCTGAAATGAGAAAAATCAGCACACTATTTTTACTTTTTGTCTTGCTTTTCTGCAGCTGCCAAAAAGAAAAACCCGACCTCTATACTCTTGGAATATTCTGGTTTACGGATGCGCCTACGCTCAATGATGTCCGAAGAGGAGTTCAAGCCGCACTCGAAGATAATGGATTGTTCGACAAAGCAAATATTCGACTAGACTTAAGAAATGCAAAAGGGAGTATTCCCGAAGCCCAGAAGATTGCCAAGGAGTTGGTCTCGGATGAAGTGGACATGATTATCGTCTTTTCGACACCTTGCTTGCAGGCTGTTCTTCACGCGACACGGACTATTCCTATTGTGTTTTCTTCTGTGGCCAATCCTTTTCTGGCAGGTGCAGGGAAGTCAGAGAATGACCATTTGAGCAATGTGACGGGGGTCTCCTCACGGGGGCCAATCAAAGAAAGCTTGCTTTTTATTAAAGAGGTGCTTCCCGATGTTAAGATAATTGGAACCCTATGGACGCCGTCTGAGCTCAATTCCGGATATTATCTGGAACTGGTTAGAGAAGGAGCAGAAGAACTGAATCTGGAGATAAAGGCAGTCTCGATTGCCAGTGCCAACGAAATTCTCTTATCTGCACAAGTTTTGATCAACGAAAAAATTGATGCCATCTACCAGATTTCGGATAATACGATTAATGCATCATTTGAAGTTATTGGAAGAGTGGCGGAAGAAAATGCCATCCCTCTTTTTGGAGGCTTCCCTCCTCATACCCTGAATGGGGCCTGTGCCGCTATGGGATGGGATTTTTATGCCATGGGTTATAAGGCGGGCCGGATTGCACTTCAGGTTAAAAACGGAACAAGTCCCAATGATATTCCTATTCAATACATGAAAGAGATCAAGCTTCATCTCAACTTAGAGGCGGCGAGGAAACAGGGGATTGTGTTTGAAGATTATATCATCGAAAGAGCTGACGAGATCGTAAATCAAGATAAAAACAAGGTCTTTAACATTGAATGATAATGAAAAAAATCTTCGGATTCACTCTCCTATCGATCTTTGTTTTTGTGGCAGGACTTGTTTCTTTTCTTTTTCTTCATTTTCATCTCAGTAAACCAAAAATCGAAGGTGAAGCCTCTATGCAGGGGCTTCATGAACAAGTGCGAATAGTCACGGATGAATGGGGTGTCCCTCACATTTTTGCAGCCAATGAAGAGGATTTGTTTTTTGCCACAGGATTTATTCATGCCAAGGAAAGAATGTGGCAGATGGACCTGACACGCCGAGCCGGTTTCGGTCGTCTATCGGAGATTTTGGGGAAAGCGGCATTGAATCAAGATAAAATTCTTCGGAATTATGGCATGAAGGAGTCGATCCTCAAAGACTACAGCCTGCTTTCATCCAAGGTGAAAAACTTTCTTCTGGCGTACAGCCGGGGAGTTAACGCTTGGATGAAAACAAGGAAATTCCGCTGGCCTCCCGAGTACATCCTTTTGCGCTGTCGTCCGGAACCATGGACCCCACTGGATTCTTTGGCGGTTAAACAAGTCATGGCCTTGCTGCTCTGTGTGGACCTTGAAAGTGAGGCAGTGAGGGGAAATCTGGTCCGGCGTGTTGGAGTAGAAAAGGCACTGGAAATATTGGAAGAAGACATTACTTCACTCCCTCCGGAACTGAAAGATCTGTCCCTAATAGAAATGAAATGGACTTCCGAGTTTCAAGGCAGCAACAACTGGGTGATTTCAGGAGAGAGGACAAATTCAGGGAAACCTCTTTTAGCCAATGATCCTCACCTTGAAATAAGTGTTCCTCCCGTTTGGTTTGAGATTCATCTGAAGAGTCCTACAATCGATGTGATAGGCGTTTCTCTGCCAGGAGTTCCCTTTGTTCTCATCGGACATAATGACTCCATAGCGTGGGGAATTACAAATTCCGCTGCTGATGTACAAGATCTCTTCATCGAAAAATTGAACGACTCGAAAGACAAGTATTTGGATGAGAATGGATGGAAGCCTTTATTGAAAAAGGAAGAACAAATCAGGATAAAAGGCAAAAAGGATCCGATCAAGTTTGATGTATTCTGGACGTCTCGCGGTCCGATTTTATCTCCTCTTATTTTAAAGAGCGATGTGCCTTTATCATTGCAATGGGTCACACATGAAGGAGGCCAAGTCGCGGATGCATTTTATTTAATGAATAAAGCAAAGTCCTGGGAGGATTTTTCAGAGGCTCTCAAAATGATGGATGCTCCATCTCAAAATTTTGTGTATGCCGACAAGGAAGGAAATATCGGATATTACTTGAGTGGTAAGATTCCTGTTCGTTTGAAAGAATCCGCTCTTTTCCCCTATCCTGCATGGAAGGAGGAAGGGCAGTGGCACGGCTTCCTTGCGGAAGAGGATAAGCCCATCGTCTATAATCCTCAGGAGCAGGCCATTGTGACGGCCAACCAAAAAATTGTACCTCAAGATTATCCTTTCTATATTAGTGTGGACTGGGATGCTCCTTTTAGGGCAAATAGGATTAATGAACTTCTCGAGCAGAGAGAATCGCACAGCGTTGAATCGTTTATGAAAATACAGAACGACATTTATAATAAAAAAGCGGAGCTATTTCTGCCATTTCTTCGGGATGTCGAGAGCACGGAGGAGAGTTCACAAAAGGGATTAAGTCTGTTGAAAAACTGGGACCTGCAGATGGGAGGAGGCGCAGCACCCGCATTATTCAGTGTTTTTCTTGAGATTTTATCAAAAGAGGTATTTTCGGATGAACTTGGAGAAGATTATGAAAGTTTTAATCTAAGAAATAGGCGTAAACAGGCAGGCTTGCTCCGCCTCATGTCTTCTCCTGAAGCTTCATGGTGGGATGATAGGAACACCAAAAAAATTGAAACCCGGAAAGACATTATCAATCGAAGTATGAAGATAGCCTACGACTCAATGACAGGAGAGCATGGATCTCAAGAGAATTGGGATTGGGAGCACTTGCATTCACTGCAATATAAGCATGTCCTTGGTCAGTTTCCTCTTTTTAAATTTTTTAATTCAGGGACATTCCCGATCACTGGCGATCGTTTTACAGTTAAGGCTTCTTTTTCTAAAAATTATAAGACAACACACGGGGCCTCTTACCGGCTGATAGTGGATTTGTCGGATTGGGCAAATTCTGTCTGTGTGTTAACTTCAGGCCAAAGTGGGCATTTTCTCAGCAGGAATTACGATGACCAGATCTCTTTGTGGCTTGGGGGCCTGTATCATCCAATGTTGTTTACGCCTCAGGATATCGAATCGAATTCCCAGGGAATTTGGATTCTGAAGCCGGTTAAGATCAAATGATTTAGGATCATATAGAAATATTATTTATGGAAGGAAAAAAGGTTCTGTCCTTTGCCGATCCGGACAGAACTCTCTATGTGTGTATGAGTTTTATTTATGGCTAAATGGCAGGCTTTATTTAAAACTTCTCCTCTGCCTAAATATGCGAGTAGAACAGATGAAAAGAAACATCCTGTGCCATGGACCATCGCATCGATTTTTTTTTTCTTGAAGACATGATGGTTTTTCCCATCATATAAAACATCGATTGTTTCTTTTTCAAGATGGCCTCCTGTGATCAAACATGGAGCCAAACAAAGTTTGAATATTTTTATAGCGGCTTTTTTCATTTCTCTAAGAGTTTTAACTTGAAATCCTGTGATAAGGGCGGCCTCCTGAGCATTTGGTGTGAGGACGGTTATTTTTCCTGCGATAGCTTTTATGTATTCAGAGATGGCTTCCGGTTCGAGTAGCCAGGTTCCTGAGCTGGATTGGAAAACCGGATCAACAACCCGGGGAATGAGGGAATTACTGGACAAAATGTTCGCGACAGCATTAATGTTTTTTTTACAGCCCAGCATGCCTACTTTTATGCCGTAAAGTTTGAAATCATCCCCCAGACTTTTGTATTGGTTCATAATCATGTTTGGAGGAGGACAATAAACTTGGCGGATCTGCTGAGTGTTTTGAGCTGTCAGTGAAGTGATGACTCCCATCCCTGTGAAACCAAGGTCCTGGAAAACGTTTATATCGAGAACAACACCCGCCCCTGAAGTCGGATCATATCCGGCAATGGTTAAAAGGATTTTTTTCATAATCGTGTCACCGTTGCTCTGCCATCAAAATTTTTACCAGACTCCCCTAACCATGTCAACTTTTACAGGCATCTTTACGATTGCCCCAACCATATGATATTATGAAGCGTAATTGAGAAATGAATGTCAGAGCACACATTCTGGTCCATGGAAGGGTGCAGGGTGTTTTTTTTCGTGACCATACACAAAGATGGGCCGTCTCTCTCGGTGTCTTAGGCTGGGTGAAAAATCTGGCTGGTGGAGAAGTTGAAATTCTGGCTGAGGGGGAAAAAGAGAGAATTGAAGACCTGCTCGGATTTGTTAGAAAGGGGTCACCCTTGTCTCGAGTCGAGAGTCTGGATATCGAATGGACATCCTATATTGGAAATTATGAAAATTTTCGGATCATCGGCTGAATTTACGAAAAATCCTCTAATATTAAAGGTAATCCTTGAAATGAACAGATCAATCTTGGAAACAATTATTGATGCTTGGAGCTTAGCTCCCTGATTTGATGCAAAGGATTCGAGGATTCTAGGGTTCAAGGATTCAAGTGTTTTTTTTCTTTAGGGATTTTTCTTGGCATTCCCTTGAGCAGAAATAATATTCTTTTCCGTCTTTTAACTCTTTTATGGCATCTTCTTTCGGAAGATAAGTTTGGCAGATTTCGTCTTTGACCATCACTCCTGAAAGACTTTTTGAGGGACGTTCTGCTTTGGGAATGGCTCTGCTTCTTAAGGACTGGATAAAACGGAATATTCTCAGGCTGGAATAGACAAGGAAAGCGAAAAAAATAATTCGAAGAAATCCTGGAAACATAATTTTAATGTAGACGATTTCCTGTTCGCTGTCAATTAAGAAGCCTCCGTGCCAATTTACTTGATTCTTCACTATCTAAAAAGTAATATGAAAAGGGTATTATAAATATTTATGGATCATCTCCAAAAGAGTTGGCAGGATCATAAGGATTCAAGGATTCAAGGATTCGAGTGAAATGATGAAGAAGAATAAAAAAGAATTCAAGAGATCAGGGATTTGAGTAAACGGCTTATAATCATAAAAAAAGGAGTCCAGAACCCAGGAACCCTTGAATCCGCTGCAACAAAGCAGATGGGGTATTATCGACTCGCCTTCTTGAGGTAAAAAATGTTGATTATGAATAAAAAATCTGACAAAAACAAAGTTTTCATATTGTTTTCCAGAAACGCAAAGGAACATACAGATAATACAGAAATTAAGAAAACATCGATATTTTTTATAAATTATTCAGGTCAATTATATTTTTATATTACAGAGGATAGATAATGGACTTTTTATTCTCCCAAGAACAAAATATTCTTAGAGAAGTTATAAGAAAATTTGCACAAAGAGAGATAAAACCCCTTGTAAAGGACAGTGACGAAAAAGGTGTTTGGCCGGAAATATTTACAAAGAAGCTGTCTGAGATGGGGTTGCTAGGTATTATTATCCCTCCTGAATACAATGGATCAGGTTATTCAAATGTGGATTATGTCATCATTCTCGAAGAACTGTCGAAGGTCGATCCTTCAGTTGGGCTTACTGTTGCCGCACACAATTCGCTTTGTTCCAACCATTTGAATCTTTTTGCCAGTGAGGAACAGAAACAAAAATATCTTACACGTACTGCATCCGGACAAACTCTTGGAGCCTGGGGCCTGACTGAACCTGAAGCCGGATCAGACGCCGCTGCCATGAAAACAAGAGCTGTAAGAAATGGGGATCATTGGATCCTCAATGGGTCTAAATGTTTTATCACCAATGCAACTCTGGCGGACATTGCTGTGGTTCTGGCAAAGACAGATCCTGAAAAGGGGCGGCATGGCATTTCCGCTTTTATTTTAGAGAAGAGGATGGAAGGTTATAGCGCAGGAAAAAAAGAAAACAAATTGGGGGTAAGGGCTTCCGACACAGCAGACCTCATTTTTGAGGATGTTAAAGTTCCAGTTGAAAATTTGATTGGAGAAGAAAATAAAGGATACTCTCAGGCCATGGCCGTTTTAGATGGGGGACGGGTGAGTCTAGCTGGGTTTTCTATAGGAATAGCTTCCGGAGCCCTAGAAGCCAGCCTCAAATATGCTAAAGAAAGGATTCAATTTAACCAGCCGATTGCCAAATTTCAGGCTATACAGTGGATGCTTGCCGATGGTTTTACCGAACTGGAAGCCGCTCGACTTTTGACCTATAAAGCGGCCTTCCTGGAAGATCAAGGAAAAAAAATCGTAAAGGAATCAGCGATGGCCAAACTTTTTTCCAGCGAACTGGCTGTTAAAGTTTCATCGATGGCTGTTCAAATTCACGGCGGTTATGGTTTTATTAAGGATTATCCGGTAGAGAAATTCTACAGAGATTCCAAGCTGGCAACCATAGGAGAAGGGACATCTGAGATCCAGCGATGGATCATTGCCCAAAAGGTGCTGTCTGAGTATTGAATGATCAACATCGCTCAGGAGATACTCGAGGGAAATCCCCTGGCTATAGCTAAAGGGATTACCCTTGTTGAAAACAGAAATCCGGAAGCCCAGGAAGTTTTGAAGGATATTTTTCCTCACACGGGAAATTCAATCATTATTGGGATTACCGGTTCTCCCGGTTCTGGGAAAAGCACTCTTGTCGACCATCTCATAGAATCTTTTAAAAAGAAAGGGAAGAATATCGGTATTATTGCTGTCGATCCTTCCAGTCCTTTCAGTGGAGGAGCTATCCTTGGAGACCGGATCCGCATGATGCGTCACAGCACTGATCCCAATGTTTTTATCCGGAGTATGGCGACAAGAGGACATCTTGGAGGATTGGCCAGAGCCTCTGGAGAAGTCATTTCCATCTTTGAGGCTTCAGGGAAAGATGTCATTCTTGTTGAAACAGTAGGAGTGGGACAGGATGAAGTGGAGGTTGTCAAACTTGCAGATATTGTTCTAGTTGTGTTGATTGCGGGTGTCGGGGATGAAATACAGGCATTTAAGGCTGGTATAATGGAAATTGCCGATATTTTTGTTCTGAATAAAGCCGATTCTTTAGAGTCGGATAGAACAGAAAGACAGATCAAAGCTATGCTTGATCTCGGGCTTAAGAAAGAAAAGATTCCTCCTATTGTCAAAACGATTGCTACGATCGGGGAAGGGATAGATTCACTCATTAAGGAAATTGAAGAACTATCTCACATCCAAGATGCAAAGGCTCGTTCGATACGGAAGAAAAGGCTTCTGTCCTGGATTTTAAAAGACATCATTGCAGAAAAAATATATCAAGTCATAAATGACGGTTTCACGGCAGGAGATTTTGAAAAATTTGTCGATAGGATACATAAAAAAGAGATCGATCCCTATGCTCTTGCGGATGAAATTATCAATAGATTTAAAAAGAAATCCAATGACGATTGACCGGCCTATTGTTGTGCAAAAAGTGTCTGAATCCAATGGGCGAAAGAACGGGCGTCGGAGAGGTCGTTATCATCGGGGTGGCTGCGGGCTGAAACGGCCATTTCAGCCCATGCGCTGTGCTCGGGAGATTTACTGAGTACGTCCAGAGCATGCTTGGATACTTTGCCGCGGCAAGTAAAAGTCCCAAGTATTTGAGTGTGCGAGGCGACTACTACTGCATATTCAATAGCTTCCCGGGAAAGATGACCACCTGTTAAAGAACCGTGAGTAGAAAATAGTGCGATTTTCTTTTTCTTTGGGATTCTCTTTATCAAAGATTCTCCTTTGAAGGAAATGCTGTGCGAATGAACGGGAAAACCGATGAAAATAAGGCTGAATTCTTTCAAATCTTCATCGAGCACATCCTCTGCGGATTTGATTGATTTTTCACCTTCGATTGCGGCATAGATGGCTTCTGCGATGGATTTTGTATTTCCTGTCTGACTGACGTAAGTCACAAGAGTTTTTGACATCTAACTGTCCTCTTCTAAAAAATGAATCTGATCCCTACCTTAAAGGAATATCCGCTGAAATTCAACTCGCCTTGCCGGATATTTCGAATATCTTCACTGTCCGGTCTGCCCTTATGTCCCATGAGAATTGAATAGTGGTTCCCCAAATCCCATTGATTGCTTTCATAAAAGTACAAGGATGCTTTATTGTTTTCGTCTATTCCGTCAAAATTTTTATATGAGGAAGGGCCTTTAAAACCGTCTATTTTGGCCCATTTCTGTTCAGCTTCCAAAACGACAGCCATGAATTTAAAAAACTCGTATTCAAATGTGGCTGAGGCATAGAGTCCAAGAGCTTCTGACTTGTAAGAATTTGACCTCTCGTACCAGTAATTGAATCCCTCCTCCGACTCTAAAAAATCAAGTTCGTATCTTTCAAAGGTCTCATATTTGCTGAAGATAATGAGCCTTCCACCGCCGATGCCGATGGATAGATTGGAGAAAAAGGGCAGACGGAACATATAGCTGAAACCGATTTTGAATGGATAGACAAGGATATCGTTTTTTAAGAAATGAGTTTCCGTTTGAGTTCCTCCGGTTTGTTCGAAGTCAATTGTTCCCTCACTAGTACTTTTTAAGCGGTTGCCTCCCAGGTTTAAGGCAAAGCCGGAAAAAATAGGAATCCTCAACTCTAACTCGTAATTATATCCATATGTAATGGGATCAAACCTGCCGTTCAAACTTCCTCCTTTGCTGTTTTTCCAATCCTGCCAGAGTGTGTTGAAAGATTCTGTTGATGTGAAAATATCTCCCCGCTGGATGTTATTTGTGTTGTAGCTTAATTTGAGGCTGACATTTTCTGCAAAGACCGGTTGAAAAGTCCATGCAATCAGTATAAAAAGGAAGGTTTTGAGATAAATATTTTTGCTCATTCTGTCAGTTATTTTTCCATATTTTTATTAAGAATTCCAGGATATTATTTTAGTCGGAAGTTTTTGGAAAAAATTTAAAAATGCGAATCTTCTCATCATTCGGGTTGAATCCCTGGTAGTTTGATTGTTATGGTTGATCCCTTGTTTTCTTTACTGGAAGCTTCGATAGATCCGTCATGATCTTCGATAATCTTTTTAGCGATGGGAAGTCCGAGTCCTGTGCCCACGTCTTTTGTTGAAAAATAAGGCTCGAAAATTCTTTTCAGCATATCCTCATCAATGCCGGCCCCGGTGTCCTGGATGACTAGCTTCAAATATTTGTTTTGTCTCGATAACGAGATGCTTATCACACCTTTTTTTTGAATGGCCTCAATCGCGTTTGTGAATATATTTCTTAACGCGATTTTTATTTTCACTTTGTCCCCAAAAAATCGGAAGTTCTGTCCACTGACGTGTTCTTTTATCTGGATTCTTTCAGTGAGGATTTTTTTGTAAGGGCCGATTGTTTCATTGATGATATCTTGGAGATTAAGGATGTCCTTTTGCAGCTCTATATCCTTTGAAGTTTCTAGAAATTCATGAGCAATTCTTCTTAGATTATCCACTTCATGGATGATGTATGAGGTCGATTCTTTGAGTACTTCGTCGAAATTATCACTTTTGTCATTATAGACACTTAAAAGGTGTTCGGCCGATAGCTGGATAGGTGTGAGGGGATTCTTTATTTCATGAGCCACTTTCCTGGCCATTTCTGCCCAGGCCACCTTTTTGCTCATATCAGCCAGATCCTGTTGGTGTTGTTTGAGGTTTCGAATCATTGTGTTAAAACCATCGATCAACGTTTTCATTTCATCTTGATGTTTATGAGAGATGGAAATCTCGAGATTGCCTAGGCTGACCTCTTTGGTGCCGGCCAGGAGTTTTTGAATCGGCGTGATGATCATACCACCAATCCCACGAGCAAAAAGGAGTACGGCGGCCAGAAAAAAGACAGAGATCAATATGAAAAATTCGATCAATTTTTCTGATATCTTTGATATTTCTTGCTGTTGTAGAGGAAAAGGAAGAGAAATAAGGAGCAGGCTTTCCTGGAACAGATAGGGGATAGTGAGGGTCTGGAACGAATAATCGCCGATTTTCTGGGCTTGAGTATGGAATGGATGATTTTCATACAATATTTTGTAATAGATCTCTCCGTTGATGAGATCCGGAAGTATGCCGTAATCAAAAAATTCTCTCCGGCTTGATGAAATAAGAAAGCCATCACGATAGAGATTGACGTCATTTGAAATTGTCGAGCTTATCCAGAATACAAGGTCATCCGGAGGGTAGGCTGAAGAAATTTGTTCTTCCTGTTCGAAGTAGAATATATCATACATGACTCTCTGGGCGAGCTCAGCTTGATACTCCGCTTTTTCTGTGATCTGCTGTGTGAAAATTTGGTCAAAAAAATTTCTTGTCAGAACTGTGAAAAGGATGAGTGGGATCAAAGCCACAACGACAAAGGAGATGTAAACCCTATTGGAAAATGACCAAAATGGATTTTTCGGCTTTTTTCTTGTGAGGGAGACCGAGATTATCAGAAAAAGAGTCATCGAGAAGAAAAAATAAAGGAAAAAGAGTTCTAAGTATTCCACCGAGAAATCGAGGAAATTCTCCTTCGGGAGAAAAAGAGAATAGATTTTATTTTCATCCTTGAAATAAAAGCTCAGATATTGATTCCGGTTTTCTTTAAAAGAAGACCATTGGGGAACTGAGTCCAATTCGATATTATGAAGGAGATCGGGATCAATGCCGGATGAGATATTGTATGGATTAAAAAGCAGATTTCCATTTAAGTCATAGACAGCAAAGCCAAAGTCCAATTCATTGAGCGATGGAAGAGAACTGTCTCGAAGGAGTTCGAAGTATGGATTGGCCGAATAGAGAAATGGCAGCATGTCGTAATCGAGAGACAGGTAGATGATCAATCGTCCGAGATAGTCTTCTCCTTCAAAATAATCCTTATAAGCAAGAAGAAAGTCTTTCTCTCGTCCAATAAATGGGATTTTATTAGAGGAAATGGTCCAATCCTGACTAAAAGGGAGATCAATAGTGATGAGTGAATAGTCAGGGACATTCAGGGAGAATCGCGAGAGAATTGTCCCATCAGGATCGAGGAGCTCAAGACTGGAATACCAGTTAAATTTTGAAATGAGGGTCATCCCCCATAGAGAATGGGCCAAATTTGATGGCAAAGAGCTCTTAAAAAAAGAACGGATCGACTCCTCTCTGACATCGATTTCCGGTTGGGATTGTTTGATAAGAAGCATTCCCCAATTTTTTTGGGATTCGATAGTGTTTTTTATCGTATTCTGTAAAAGATTGCGATGGCGTGATGTTGAAAATTCTTCTACGGATGCATAAATAAAAAGAGTTGAAAGACAGACAAAAGCAAATAAAAATTCTTTTTTTTGTCCTATTTTTGGCCGATATATCCAGAAAATACACGAAAAAATAATGAAGGCTTGAAGGAAGACTAGCAGGATGCTTTTGCTTTTGAGGAAAAAGAAATACGAAACAAAATAGAGCAGAAAAAAGCCTAGAGGGATATACAGGCTTTTTGTAAAAGAAGAAGCGAACCTTAAGCTTGCCAAACTGCTGAAGATGATGACAAGAAAAAAGAAAAGGATACTCAGGTGGATCAACAGAAAGGATGGATTAAAAGAAAAACGGAGTAAATTGAGATTGGAATTGAGGACAAGACGAAAGAGGGCTTCTAGAAAAATAGTGAAGAGCACAAAGGGAAGAAGAACGAATACGGCGTTTGGTACAAAAGCCAGGGGAAAACGGCTGTTTACTTCTTGCTGTTTAAATGGCCAATAGAGGCAAATCAAGAGGTAGCCAAAAATGAGAAACAAACAGGCTGATGTGAGGAATATATCCGCTGGAGATTTAGTCAAATCCCAGAAAGAAAAAAAACCTGCCGTCGAAGTAGAGAAGATAGGAAGCGTCTGAACCCTTTCGAGTTGGCTCAGAGGGAAAAAAATCAATCTGATTCCAATCAGAATAAGGATAACGATCAAACTGGAGAGAGGCCTCCATGATTGTGTCGGAGGAGATATCTTTAGAGTGAAAACAAGAGAGAATACAAGGAAAACTCCAAAAAGTATATAAAAAAAGAGGAGGAAATTCTCCTGCCAATTGGTGACATTGGATGGCATTGGAGGAGAGCTTAAAGAGACCGTCGAAATGATCCTTTTTTCTTCATTTCTTAAAGGGAAAATAAGAGTGAGGATATTGTTGGGTGAGATCGGTTCTCCTATAAATTCATCATTGTGCTTGGAGAAAATTTTCTCAAATCTCGACACGTCATCTTGGAAATCTATATATGATATGATGCTGTTTTTTAGAAGTTTTGTCTTCAGGAAGTGATACTCGGTGAGGTAGGGAGATTTTAGTTCAGGCTGGAAAGCTAAAAGGCGGTGGAAAATTATAAATTTATCCGGTTGAACTTGTTCTATACTGACCAGGAAGGAGGATGCTTTGTTTTTGATAAGCAGAGACACTGGTGCTTCGGTTAGAGAGATCTTGTCTTTGTGGGCGGTAAAAATGTTTTTGATATCAACCACATTCCCCAACCAGAGGATTATCTTTCCTCTGTTGTCATAATATCCGACTCCCTCGATCTCTGAGTCCGTGATGAGAATTTTCAAAAGAGAGAAGATTTCTTTTTCATTCTCAGGAAACTCGGATGTGAGAAGGAGTTTTTCTCTAGAATGGATTTCTTCTAATTCGGATTGGAATTCTTTCAATATAATCTGTTTTTTGATCTTTAGCTGCCTGAGACTCTTTTCTTGATTTTTTGCAGATGCTGTCTTAGACAGGGAAAATGAGAGGGTCAGGAAAATCAAAGAGAGGAGGAGAGAAAGAAGAACGCCTAGAGAAAGAATCTTATGTTTTTTCGCGGGCTCAATTATTTTCACTTTCGGCCCTTATCTCCGAGATCTTCCATTGTTTTTGTATGCCGTCTTTTGTCTCTGTCTGCTCATATATAAAATAGAAAAAGACAAGGAATACGTACATGTTGTTTTTTCTGTCTTTAAAGGACCATCTTGCTTTAATAATAAAGCTGTTATTCGATGTTGAAGAGGGTTGTTGATCAGAAAAAAAACCGGAGGTCGAATAGGAGGAAAGTATCCGGCGGAAGAGAAAATAGGCTTGCTGGTTTGAGAGTTGATCGGAAAATGAGATAGGTTGGGGAAGAGAGATGTTGATATTGCTTTGTTTTGAAAATAAGGAATGGAGCATTTTCGGGCTGTTTTGAAGGAAGGCCTGTTCAATGTTCTGGGATGTTGCGGTAAAAAGAAGGGACAGAGTTGTTACGAGAGAAATAATGAGGTTGGCCACCTCAAAAATGATAACACAGCAAAGAGAAAACGTAAAATCTAAAAAAATCACGGAAAAGGGGATACAAAATCTATTTAGCAGTTTTTTGAGGTTTTGTTTTGGGTGTGGTCTTTTCCGTTAAGTCATTTTTTGCTTTGATTTCTTCAGATATAATACTGGAGAGTTCCACCTTGATTTTATCAATTTTTTTAAGTTTGGCCGTAATTCTTGAAAACAGAGATTCCTGGCTCTTTATGCCTTCATTGATGAGGAAAGCGGCGCTCTCCGACCGGCTTTTAAATATCCCTGACTCCACCAGCATATTCAGTTTCAAATTACTTTCATCGTCTACACGTATTGTAAGGACTGTATTTCTTGAGGACAAGGTTCTGTCGAGAATTTTTTTAATAGATTCAGCGGTTTTTGATGCAAATTTTTCAACATGATGGCTAATGTCTTCGAAGGTATCCTTAGGGATTCTTTTTTTATCTTTGGGTTTAGATTCATTGTCTGGTTTTTCGGTTGTCATCACATTCCTCCTAATGTAATTTGTAATTAAAATACATATTACAGGATTACAATTGTCCTGTCAAGTATATGGATATAGGATCAGTGATTCAGACAGTAGAGGGCATTTTGGGAAAAATCCACTAGAAGCTTTTAGAGCAAAGATCTCAATATGGGATAAGAAAAGGGTCATGGATGACAA
>SDBU01004948.1_pt1 | contig 16133 bp, 10 predicted proteins | sample 2277071 | NCBI WGS metagenome assembly SDBU01 (sample SAMN10397929, study PRJNA504765) | marine sediment metagenome | isolation source: marine sediment core GS08_GC12, 126 cmbsf | place: Arctic Ocean: Gakkel Ridge, Loki's castle | collected 2008
GTGTACGTGAGGCTCCCGTCCTTGACGAGGGGAATGCCGACGGGCGAACCGTTCTCCGAGATCACCTTGATGGGGTTGTTCAGGAGCTTACGGATCTTGAGCATTCGGATGACGGCCGCGGCCATGTCCTCGTTGCCGACGAACAGGACCGAGAAATCCACACCGGAGTTAATCAGGCCCTGCGTCTGCTTGACGGCGATGCTCGGGTTGTACTTACCGTCCCTGATGGCAACGATCTTGTTCTTGCCCAGTTCCTTGACCCTGGGCTCGAACGTGCTGCGATACATCTGAACGGGAACATGCTCGAAGAGCCCGGTCACCATGGCGATATTCTCGCCGGGGTAGTTCTTGGCGATGTACTCGGCCCAGTCGTTGCCCATGGCCTTCCAGTCGAAGTCGATGCAGGCGATGACGTCTACGGGTTGCTTGAGGACCTCACCCGCGTTGTCGGTCACGACCAGCGGGATGCCGGCCTTGGCGCATTTTCTTGCGGCGATGCGTGCGCCGCCCTCGTTGAAGGTGAAGACACACATGCCGTCGACGCCCTGGAGGATGAGCGATTCGATGTTGGCGGCCTCCTTCTCGACATTGTAATTCGAGTTTAGAACGACCACCTCGACGCCGGCCCTCTTTGCGGCGTACTCGAAGCCCTCGACGTCCTTCTTGTACCACGTATCTGGTCCGGGCGTTACGTACCCATAGACGCAGTCGCGGGGGTTCGGCGGGACCTTCTTGCCGCCTTTGCCGCTGCTGTTGGCGTTACCGCCTTTGTCGCCGCTCTCGCCGGGCGGGACCTCGTCGCGGCAACCTGCAAGCAACGCCGCACACGCCACCAGCACCACAATCGCGACGGACACAACGGCCCGCCATCTGGCGGTCTCTTTACGCATGGTCTAGTTCCTTATCTGTTCGTTGGTGTCCTTCGGCGCCATCCGGTTCAGGCCGACTGGCCGAGGCCCCGCCGTGGCTGGCTGAGCATGCTGACTGCCAGAGCGCCAAGGATCAGCAGTCCGGTAGCGATGACCTGGTAGTTGGAGCTCACGCGGAACATGTTAAGTGCGTTCGATATCACCTCCATCAGGAGCACGCCGAAGAATGTCCCGATTATCTTGCCCTTACCCCCGCGCATCGGCGCCCCGCCGATGACCACAGCCCCAATGGCCCGGAGTTCATATCCATCGCCCATACTGGGCCCCGCGGTTTCGAAGCGTGAGAGCAGAAGGGCTGCCGCCACGCCGACGAACAGGCCGCTGAGGGCAAAAAACACGAGCTTGTTCCGCTTGACGCCTATGCCCGCAAGGTACGCCGCGCGTGGATTGCTGCCGATCGAGTACACTCGTCGGCCCAGCCGCGTGTAGGTCAGCATGAAGTGAACGACCAGATACCCGAGAAGACCGATCAGGAAGAGCAGGGGCAAGACGATGTGAAACCCGAGGAACCAGCAATCGAAACGCATTTCCCCGAGCATCCCGAACTTCCCGTAAACCGTCTGCAGGGAGCTTTGGGTGAGTACCTGGCAGATCCCCTTGAATATCCCGATGCAGGCCAGTGACACGATGAACGACGGGGCGCCGAGGGCAACCGAAACCACTCCCACGAACAGGCCGCACAGTATCGCCACGCACACGCCGGCGAGCACCGCCAGGCCGGGCGGCACGCCGATATTCATGAGCATGGCCATGATGCAAGCGGCCAGTGCCATGGCGGCCCCGACCGAGATGTCAAAGTTGCCCGATATGATCAGGATCGTCGCCCCGCAGGCCACCAGACCCAAAACGGAGATTCCGTCCAGGATGCTCACGATGTTGGCGGTATACAGGTACTTCGGTCTTGCTATCGCCGTCACGACCGAAACGGCAAGGATGACCAGCAGGAGGAAGAACCACTGGCTCCTGAGCAGCCTCTCCTTCCACGGCGTCACGGGCGCCCCCTCCCGGACCGGATGCGAGCGCGGAGCCGACGGCCTTCGCGAAGCAACGCCACACGTTCTGGGGCCAAAGACCGGTACAATTTGCCTCTTTCCTCGATTCAGGTCCGCGCATTGTCGACCGTCCGCGTGTGGCCGTCAAGGACAACTGCCACCCCCGAAGCGCGAGAACGGCTCTGTCAGAGGCCGGCGATGCCGCTACAATCCCCGTCACGGCCCTGGAAACCCGGGAACACCATATAGATTCTTCTTGCCGGATTGGCCCCTGACGGCGTGTAGTGCGTTGCCATGGCGAGACTTGCGCGAGTTGTGGCGGCGGTTCGGTACGCGGAACTCAACCCGGTGCGGGCGGCTCTGGTGGACCGCCCGGAGCAGTGGCGGTGGTCCAGCACGGCGGGCAGTGAGATCTTCCCAGTGCGGCTGCAGACGATTCTCGCCAGGCCGCTCCGCCCCGGCAGACCCGGCCGACCGAGAAAGACAACTCAAGAGAGAAAATAGTGCGGTGTCCCCGGAATACCAGACGTTGGCCCACAACCGATCCGAGAGGACCCCACGGCAGACAGAGATTCTGTTCTCCCATAACACCTTAGTTGACAATGGGTTCGCTCTCTTTAAGCTGCGAGACGCTAAAGTTTCAGTGGAACTCACCAAACTTCTAGTCGGATCCGGTGTCAAATCTGCGAACAGACTCAACTGAAAGGAACCTGACGGTCAGGGCAACCGACATCGCGTTGATTTCCCAGCCCCGCGATGCTTGCGGGCGCAACGTCATCTCGGAAATCCTAGCGCGGCCACGGGCCGCAACCAAAGAGAATCAGCCACAGATGAACGCAGATTAACGCAGATAGAGCCACGGTAGAACAAGAAGATCGACACCAACGTTTAGCGGCGGAGCTTGCTCCGCGTTGGCGTTAACAGCGAATGCACCACAGAGGGCACAGGGATCGCAGAGAACTCAACGACAGACAATCACCGGAGTTACAACAGAAGGCACAAGGAAGTGCAAAAGAAATTCGACATCTTGAACGTCAGTAGTCCAGAGTAGGCAGCATCCCGCCCCGTTACGATCATTGGAAAGGCCCGCGGCGGTCGCGGGCAGGAGTTCGTCCGGGGCGTCTCGGTCCATCAGATACAGGGAGATTCAGAATGAAGATGGCATGTTGGCTTGTTGCAGCGGTTTGCTTGGCAGGGCTTGCACTTGGCGGGTGTGTCACGCCCGACCGGGAGCGGATCCAGGGGACGTGGGCCGGGCATGAGATCGGCAAGGAGGGGTCCCAATACACGGTGATCATTTCCGACAACAACATGGAGTTCCGCTCGGCAGACAACCGGGAATGGTACAAGGGCACAATCACGCTGGACGAGACGAGCGAGCCGAGAACGATGGATCTCCTCATCAAGGAATGCGTCGTTCCTCGCTATATTGGGAAAACGGCCAAGGGGATCTACGAAATCGCGAAGAATACCCTCACATTCGCAGGCAACGAGCCCGGGATCGATAGCAGGCCTGCCACGCTCGCGCCGGCCGACGGCAGCCGAGCCTTCGTGCTCACGAAGAAACAAACACAACAGTAGCGGAGCCCAACGGGCTCGGAAACCCGGAAAACCCGGGGATACCGTATGGTTGTTTCTTGGCTGGTTGGCCCTGATGGTGTATAGGGCGTTGCCCTGGCAGACCCGACCGACCGAGGAAGATGGGCCAAGGGAGAATATAGTAGGCTGTCCCCGGAATCTTTTCTTTCAATATCCAATGTCCAACAAGGAATGTCCAATGTCCAAGGTGAACATCCTTCTTCATTGGAGATTCCTTGTTGGACATGGGATATTGAGTGCGTTTCTCCCTTGGAACTCCGGGGATACCGTACGGTTGTTTCTTAGCTGGTTGGCTCTGATGGTGTATAGGGCGTTGCCCTGGCAGACCCGACCGACCGAGGAAGATGGGCCGAGAGAGACAACAGTACGGTGTCCCCGGAATCTTTTCTTTCAATATCCAATGTCCAACAAGGAATCTCCAATGTCCAAGGTGAACATCCTTCTTCATTGGAGATTCCTTGTTGGACATGGGATATTGAGTGCGTTTCTCCCTTGGAACTCCGGGGATACCGTATAGTTGTTTCTTGGCTGGTTGGCCCTGATGGTGTATAGGGCGTTGCCCTGGCAGACCCGGCCGACCGAGGAAGACGGGCCAAGGGAGAATATAGTAGGCTGTCCCCGGAATCGTTTCTTTCAATATCCAATGTCCAACAAGGAATGTCCAATGTCCAAGGTGAACATCCTTCTTCATTGGAAATTCCTTGTTGGACATTGGATATTCAATGCCTTTCTCCCTCGGTACTCCGGGGGCATCGGATAGTTGTTTCTTGGCTGGTTGGCCCTGATTGTGTATAGTGCCTTGCCATGGCAGACTTGCGCGAGTTGTGGCGCCAGGGCATCCGCGCCATGTAACGCAACGGGGCAATCGCCGTCAGCAGACGTTCTTCTGCGATGACGACTACCACGCAGGCGTATCTGGCGATGGAGACTGCCGAGGAGACCGTCTCCCGTCTGCTTCGGCACCAGCGCACCGGCCCCCCGGCGGGCAGAGAGAGCTTCGTGATGCCCCTGGAGTCGATCCTCGGCAGACCGCTCCGCCGCGGCAAATCGGGCCGACCGAGGAAGACGGGCCAAGAGAGAAAACAGTCCGATGTCCGCGGAATATTGAGCGTGAGGATAGGCATGAAGAATAGACCACCAATCAAGTACCCGTTGGCGACTGTGACGCCCTACGGCCCTGACGACAAGACCGTGACCAAGCTGGCGGTGGGGATCATCCCGGCCGCCGAACATGGCGAGGTCACCGTCATGGAGCGGTGGATGGCTAGCGACATCGCCTCCAACGAGGCCATCGCCCGTGCGATTTATTTGTTCCTGCGGGCGCACCGCGTCAAGACCGTGGCCACGGCCACCGTGGTACTGGGCTGCCCTCACGAGGAAGGCGAGGATTTCCCCCTGGGCGAAGGCTGCCCATTCTGTCCGTTCTGGCAAGGCAAGCAGGGCAGCGGCACTGACAACTCACGGTTCGACCAGCTAAAGAGCCTGAGACTGGAAACGCTGGGCTTCCACTACCGTTTCTGGCTGCCGGGGAACCGGCCGTGAAAACGAAGGGGGACAGAGGGGTCGGCCGGCGGGCAGTGAGCGCTTCGTAATGCCCCTGGAGTCGATTCTCGCCAGACCGCTCTGTCTTGGCGAACCGGGCCGGCCGAGGAAGACGGGCCAAGGGAGAATGTAATAGGCTGTCCCCGGAATCTTTTGTTTCAATATCCAATAACCAACAAGGAATGTCCAATGTCCAAGGTGAACATCCTTCTTCATTGGAAATTCCTTGTTGGACATTGGATATTCAATGCCTTTCTCCCTTGGAACTTCGGGGACACCGCATAGGTGTTTCTTGGCTGGTTGGCCCTGCTGGTGTATAGGGCGTTGCCCTGGCGAACCGGGCCGACCGAGGAAGACGGGCCAAGGGAGAATATAATAGAGTGTCCCCGTAATCCTTTTGTTTCAATATCCAATAACCAACAAGGAATGTCCAATATCCAAGGTGAACATCCTTCTTCATTGGAAATTCCTTGTTGGACATTGGATATTGAGTGCCTTTCTCCCTTGGAACTCCGGGGACACCGTACTCAGTTGTTGAGCGTAGGTGTCCAGAGGGACAGCTTCCGTGCATTACTTAATTCCGGTGTCACCGGAACAGATGGGCCACGTCAGCTCTTGAGGCCCTGGAGTTTGCCGTCGAGCTTCGTGGCGGATGTCATCATGCTGTTCCATGTGACCACGTCGCCCTTGTAGGCGGCCTCTCGGCCGAGGATGCAGGTCAGGTTGCTGCGGACGGCGGGGGCGACGGTGGTGTTGGCGAAGTTCCCTTCCGTGATGAGTGTGTGGAAGTCCTTGATGTTGTTGACGGCGCCGGAGGCGTAGAGCCCACGGCTGTTGCCCTCGAGGCGTGCGCCGCCCCGGATCCACAGGTCGCCGCTGTAATGGGTGTCCACGGTTCCCCGAGAGCCGTACAGGCGGCAGTGGATGTCGCCGAAGCCCTTGAGAAATTGGGTCGAACTGAAATCCAGCGGCAGGTCATTCGGAAAGAAGTAGGTTACGAGGAAGTGGTCCCAGCAGTCGCCGACGTCCACGCGGACCTTCCTGCCGCCGGTACCGAACGCCTTGATGGGGTCCGCGTCAATCAGCCACGACGCCACGTCCAGCGCATGGATGTTCTGCTCGACGATGATGTCTCCCGAGAGGGCCTGATCGAACACCCAGTTTCGCAGTCGCCCTTCCGGCCCGGCCGGGTCGCCCTTGATCCCGAGCCGGGAGGCGTGATAGTGCGCCTCGCCGCAGGCCAGCCGGCCGATATCGCCGTTGAGCACGCGCTTGGCGACCTCGCGATAGACGTCGTTGTTGCGTGTCTGGAAATCCGCGAGGAAGACTCGCTTGTCGCTGGTGGCCTTCTTCCCTGCCTCGGCGATGGTCAGGCAGCCGGGCACGTCGACGGCGACCGGCTTGGCGACGTACACGTGCTTGCCGGCCTCGACGGCGGCGGCCGCCTGCTCCGGATGGAAGTACGGGGGGCTTATGATGACCACGGCGTCCAGCTTGGCATCGAGAAGCTTCTTGTAGCCCGAGAGCGTCGCGTGACAGTTTGCCGCGGCAATCCCGTGCTTCTTGGCGAAGGCCTGGGCCCGATCGGGGAAGTAGTCGGCGCACGCGACCCACTTGTACCCGCCGTGTTTCTTGAAGTACCCCCCTATCCAGTTACCCCGCCCCCCGCAGCCGATCAGGCCCAGGGCCAGCGTGGAGTTGGCCTTCGCGCCCCGGACCAGATCGGGCTTGATGATCGTAACCGCTACCGCCGCCGCCCCGGCCAGAATGGTCCTGCGAGCCACACCGCCCTGGGTTGTCTTACGTGCCATGATGTCTCTCCCTGCACTTGACGTACTCGCGTTGAGAAATCGTTCTCGGTTATGTTCGGCCCGCCGTATTACTAACCTTCACGATGTCGAATCTGTTTCGCACTTTCGTGCGTCATCTGCTGTAACTTCTGTCCTTGTCTTGCTCTGTGTGCTCTGTGCCCTCTGTGGTGCATTCGCTGTTAACGCCAACGCGGAGCAAGCTCCGCCGCTAAACGCTGCTGTCGATCCTCTTGTTTCAGCGTGGCTTTATCTGCGTTTATCTGCGTTCATCTGTGGCTAATTCTCTTTGCTTGCGGCCCGTGGCCGCGCTAGGTGCTCTGTGGCCTCTGTGGTGCATTCGCTGTTGACGCCAACGCGGAGCAAGCTCCGCCGCTAAACGCTGATGTCGATCCTCTTGTTTCAGCGTGGCTTTATCTGCGTTTATCTGCGTTCATCTGTGGCTGATTCTCTTTCCTTGCGGCCCGTGCCGCGCGCCGTGTTGTCGGTGTCCATGACCACGCGGAAGCCCATGTGTGGCGCCCCCGACACCGGGCGTTCGCCGGTTCTGGCCGCGCTGCGACAGGCCCGCGCGAAGTGCAGGCACGAGCCGCCCCTGGCCACGCGCGTCTTGCCTTCGGCCGGGCCGGTGGGGTCGACGGCCTGCTTCGCGGAGAGCGAAGCGGCGTACCAGTCGGCCGTCCATTCCATCGCATTACCGTGCATGTCGTGGATTCCCCACGCGTTCGGCGCCAACGTCGCCACCTCGTGCAGCCGCTCTTGGCTGTTGTCCATGTGCCAGCCCATCTTGTCGGCCTCGCCGCCGCCGGCAAAGGCGCCCTTCGACCCGGCGCGGCAGGCGTATTCCCACTCGGCCTCGGTCGGCAGGCGACAGGTCCGGCCCTCTTTCGCGCTGAGGGCCTTGCAGAACTCGACGGCCTGGGGCCAGGAAATCCCGTTGACGGGAAGTTTCTCGCCCTTGACCTTGCAGGGGTTGTAGCCCATCACCGCCTGCCATTGGGCCTGGGTGACTTCCGTCGTGGCGATGTAGAATCCCTTCGTGAGCCGAACGCGGTGCGGGGCCTCGTCGTCATGGCGGCCCGTTTCGCCGGGGGCACTGCCCATGACGAACTCGCCGGGCGACACGAAAACAAACGCCATGCCCGCCGATTTCAGCACGACGGGATCTCTCCGGCCCGGCCCGCGCGTGGGCGCCTTCAGGCCGAACGATTTGCGGACGAACTCCGCGTTGCCTTTGAAGTACGACGCCCGGTCCCGGCCGAAGGAGCGTTCGAGGACGATCCACCCACGATAGCCGATGGCCTTGATGGCCTCGATGATCGGGCCCATCTTCGGGTTGCCCGAGTCGAAAGAGCCCTTGTTGTCCTTGAAGTGGAACTGGCAGATACGGCCCTTGAGCAGGCGGATCTCCGCGGGGACGTCGTAACCGACCCGGGTGGAGTTGGCGATGTCGTAATACACCCGGACCGACGGATGGGCCACGGCGTCGAGGATCTCGATGTTCTGGCTCGCCGACAGCCAGCTTTCCAGCCCAAGCGTCACGCCCTTGGCCTTGGCCCGGGGCGCGGCGGCCTTGAGCTTGGCGACGACGGCGTCGACGGCCTCGCGGTTCAACTTTCGCGGGCCCGGCTGGCCTTGTTTGCCTCCGGTCAGCAAGTCGCCCTTGCCGAAGAAGGCCAGCAGGATCACCCTGGCTCCCAGCGCGGCGGTGGCATCGATGGTCTGCGTCAGCCATTCCGCGGCGCGGGGGTCCGTCGCCAGCGGGTGGGCGTTGGTGAGGGTCGTCGCCAGCGAAGAGACGGCCAGTCCCGTTTCGGCCATCTTGGCGTGGTATTGCTTCTGAACGGCGGAGGTGGCGTAGGAAAGCGTCCGGGCCGCCTCGGTGGGCGAGATCTCCACGCCGTCGAGCCCGAGGGTCCTCGCCACGTCGAACGCCGCCGGACTCCGCATGCCCAAAGACCAGTCACAGATGCCCACGCGGATGCCGGGCCCCGCGGCCTTGGCGGCCAGCAACTCCCGCCAAAGCGTCGAGCCCGCCACGGCCATACCGGAAGCGGCCAGAATCTCACGACGTGTCGCTCGCATCCCACACCTCCGCGATCGATAGTGGCCCGTGTTCGCCTGACGGCGCCGACCCGTGACGTCCGCACGACACTTCCGTCGTCGGACCCCAACCGGCTATCAACCCGCGATACCCAGGAAGCCCTGGATGACCGGCGCGAATTGGACAATGAGTGGCGCGAAGACAATGCTGACCATGCTCATGAGTTTGATCAGGATGTTCAGTGACGGCCCAGCGGTGTCTTTGCAGGGGTCTCCGACCGTGTCGCAGATGACCGTGGCCGCATGAACCGGATTCTGACTGCCGTCGGGAAGTTTCTTGCCGCCAAGGTTCCCCTTCTCGACATACTTCTTGGCATTATCCCAGGCGCCGCCCGCATTGTTGAGAACAGTCGCCAGCACGAACCCGGTCGCGACGCCACCGGCAAGCAATCCCATGAGACCCGTAACGCCGAGCAGGAGCCCCACGGCCACGGGCACGACAATGGCAAGAATCGAAGGCACGATCATTTCCCTCTGCGCACCGGCGGTGGAAATCGCGACACACCGTGCGTAGTCGGGCTTGGCCGTACCTTCCATGATGCCGGCAATTTCCCTGAACTGACGCCTGACCTCGTTAACCATGGCGCCCGCGGCGCGGCCGACGGCCTTCATCGTCATGGCGCAGAACACGAACGTCATCATGGCGCCCAGGAACAGGCCGCCCAGGAACAGCGGGTTCATAACGTCGATCTGCTGTACGCCCGGCAGACCCAGTTTTTCGGACCACATGTTCACGACTTCCCGCAGCGCGGCGAGCAATGCCATCGCTGTCAGGGCCGCCGAACCGATGGCAAATCCCTTGCCTGTCGCCGCGGTCGTGTTCCCCAGGGCGTCGAGGGCATCGGTACGCTCCCGGACTTCTTCGGGCAGAGAAGCCATTTGCGCAATGCCGCCGGCGTTGTCGGCGATGGGCCCGTAGGCGTCCGTGGCGAGCGTGATCCCCAGCGTCGAGAGCATGCCCACCGCGGCGAAGCCGATACCGTAGAGCCCCATGCTTGCCTCAGCGAACCCGCCGGCGAAGCCGAACGCGCACAGCAGGCCGATGACGATCGTTACCACGGGGATCGCCGCCGAATACATGCCGTTGGCGAGACCGTCGATGATAGACGTTGCGGCGCCCATTTTTGCCTGCTCGGCGATCTCTCGCGTCGGCGGGTGCTCATCGGACGTGTAGTATTCCGTCGCGTGGCCGATCACGACACCGGAGACCAGGCCCGCCACGACCGATCCGAAAATGCCCCAACTGATCATATCGATCGCGGCCATGCCCGCGACAGCAGCAAGCACCAGGACCGAACTGCTGAGTGTGCCCGTCAACAGTGCACGCAGCAGGTTCTTCTGGCTGGCTCCTTCCCGGCACCGCACCAGGGCCATGCCGACAATCGAGAACAGAATCCCGATCCCTGCCACGATCATCGGTGCTGTCACGAAGCCAATGGCTTTCTGCAGGCTTCCCATGCGAGCACCTGCCGCGGCCCCCAGCGCCGCGGTGGCCAGGATCGATCCGCAGTAGGACTCGAACAGGTCCGCGCCCATACCCGCGACATCGCCCACGTTGTCGCCCACATTGTCGGCAATCGTAGCCGGGTTGCGGGGATCATCTTCGGGAATGCCCGCCTCGACCTTGCCCACAAGGTCGGCTCCCACGTCGGCGGCCTTCGTGTAGATGCCGCCCCCGACACGCGCGAACAGCGCCTGCGTGCTGGCCCCCATACCGAAGGTGATCATCGTGGTCGTGATGCGGGAGAGTTTCTGCATTGCCGTGCAGTCTGCCGGCACGATCTCCAGCCCCCAGAAGGTGAGCCCCGTCGCCATGTTCGCGGCGGAGTATACGAATCTGTCGAGCACCACATACCACGTCGAAATGAAGAGCAGGCCGAACCCGACGACGACCAGGCCCATCACGGCGCCTGCTCGGAAGGCAACCTGCAACCCGCGGTTCATGCCTTCCATGGCGCCCTGTGCGGTTCGAGACGACGCCCTCGTCGCGGTCTTCATGCCCAGGAACCCGGTCAATCCGGAGAGTATGCCGCCGGTGAGAAACGCCAGCGGCAGGAACGGGTCCTGAAGGCCGAGCTTCGCAAGCACCACAAACACGATAAGCAACACCAGAAAGACGGCGCTTACCACCTTGTATTGGCGGACCAGGTAGGCCATCGCCCCCTCGTGCACGTAGCCGGCGATCTCGACCATGCGTTCGTTCCCCGCATTCGCCGACATCACCATGCGGTAGAACACGCCCGCGGCCAGCAGCGCAAACACCGCCGCCGCCGGCGCAATCCACCACGTTGATGTGATGACCGAGCTTCCGGTTTCGCCGGCGTAGGCGCTCTCGGGCAACATCAAGAACGCCAGCGTCCCCAAGGCGGCAACCCATGCTTTTCTACTCACGGACGTACCTTTCTGTTAGCCCGGATTACTGTGCACCCGGCATTCATGCTGCAGATGGCCATTGCCTCGATGTATGACACCTCGCAGGGTGTCGGGCCGCGATCTGTTCTCTCAGGGCTGCCACAGCTTCCGGACAGCCCATTCGGCGAAGAAAAGGTCCGGAGCACCTATTTCGAACAGGCGTCGGCCGCAGGGAGGAGACGGCCAACGCATTCAGACGCGAACGCGCGCCGGCCCGTGATTCGACTCACCGCCCTTGTGGGCCGCCATCAACACACGTGCATCATGGGCAGGCAAATGAAAAAGTCGGCTGCAGTTCGTTCACGCCCACTGCACACCGGCCTGTCAATTCAGCCGATCACCTTGCGGGGCGACCCCTGTCAATCTGCCTGTTCGTTCTCTTTTCCGGCACGGATTGTACGCAAGCCGGACACTGCCAATCAAGGGAAATCAGCCGTTTCCCCGCTTGATTCCCATTGCCGCATGATTTCTGTGTTGTAAACGATTGATGGTTCATGGTTTACGATCAGTTCTCCGGAAACTCCTGCCGTTCCCAGCAGCGGCCGGGAGACGTTCGGGTGTCGCCGCCGCTCAGGTCACGTGCGCTGCTAAACGTACAAGTGCGACACCAGAATCCGCAGGCCGATACCCAGCAGCACGGCGCCTCCGGCGATCTCCGCCCACTTGCCCAAGCGGTCGCCGTAGCGACGCCCAATCCACATGCCCACGCCCGTCAACGTCGCGGCGACCAAACCGATGACAATGCTTGGCGTCCAGATCGACACGCGGAGGAAGGCTAAGCTCAACCCGACCGCCAGGGCATCGATGCTCGTGGCGACGGCCAGTGTGATCAGCAGCCAGCCGCGTGTCGGGTCGCCGGTGCGTTTCTTATCCTCGCCGCTCCGCCGTGCCTCCCAGAGCATCTTGCCGCCAACGAAGCTCAGGAGCCCGAAGGCGACCCAGTGATCATAGGCCTGGATGTATTGTGACACGCTCCGGCCGGCAAACCAGCCGACCACGGGCATCAGAAACTGGAAGAGCCCGAAGTGGAACGCCAATCGAAAGACGCGCCGGAACGTGAGTTCCCGGAGAGTCAATCCCGCCGCCACCGACACGGCAAAAGCATCCATTGCCAGCCCGACGGCAATGCCTAGGATGTTCTGCCAGGTCACTGCGGTTGACCCTCTCCAGGACGGTAGTCGGCGGCCCCGCTGGTCTCGGCCTCGATCTGCCCTTTACTCTTCATGCAACGCCCTGCGAAGAACCTAGTTGGCGCCACGCAACTCCGCCTGCATGCCGCACGATACGGATGTTACCATGACCGACTTCGCCTGGCAACGACGTCACCCCAATGACTCGTCTGGGCCGCTACATCAGGCACATGTGCTTGAACCGCAGCACGTGCTCGGCGGGGGTATTGTAGGAGACGCAGCCGCAGCCCCAGACGAAGTTCGGCATCTCCCCCGCCTTGGCGGCCAGGGCGTCGACGGCTCTCTGGAGGCCGGGCCAATCCCCTCGCTCGATCATCTTCGGATCGACGCAGCCGCGGACGATCATGGGGCGATCGGCGATGCGGGACTTGATCGCGTCGAAATCGGTGTTGAAGTCCGCCACCACCAGCGACGTGCCGACCCGGATGAACAGGTCGATCAGCAGCGCCGTGTCGCCCCCCATGATCACCGCCGGCGGCGGCGTGGCGAACTCTCGGCCCACGGCGTCGATGACGAGCTTGTTGTACGGCACGACGAAGGTCTCGAATATGCTCGGGGCGATGAGCGGCAGCGTTGCCCACGACTCGTACAGGTAGACGCCCGCCCCCTGCTGCGACAGTCGCCGGGCCTGCTCCAGCGACAGTTCGGCCGTCTTGGCGAGCAGGCCGTGCACGGCCTCGGGGGCGTCGACCATGTCGCCGATGAGCCCCTCGAAGCCCCGCAGCTCCACCGCCTGGGAGAACGGCCCGCCCATGCAGCCGTAAACCCACACCCGCTCGCCGATGGCATCGACGACGCGACGGGTCGCCTCGACGATCAGGTCCAACCGGTTGGCATCGCCCCGTGGCGGCATGGCCAGGCGGGCCGGGTCCAGCACGTCGTCGCCGGCCAACGGATGCGACGTGACGCCGGGGATCGAGTTCCCCGCCCCGTCGGACAGTTCACAGCCCAGCGCCTCGGCCTCGATGTTGTACAGGTCGATCCCCACCGTCACCAGGTCGTGGTCGTACAGTTCGTGGCCCCTCACCGCGGCCGCCGCCATCAGCTCGGCGCTTCGGCAGACCTCCCCGGGGCTCTTGTCCAGGAGCCTGGCGCCATGCTCGTAGATCGACGGGATGAACGGGGCCCGGTCCGGCCGCCGGCCCGAGAGAATGCCGTTCAGTCGATCGATGCCTCTCATGCCAGCGCCCCCAGCACGGCAAGCATCGCGAGCACGCAGGCCACGCAGATCGCCAGCGTCACGAGAAAGCCAACCCAGGACTGGGTAGACGGTTTGACGATGAAAAGCCCGCCGGCCTCGCACAGGCGTGTCTCCGGCGGCACGGCCTGGTCGAGGGGCAGATCGAGCTTTTCCTCCTGCCCGATCGGCACGTAGATCTTCTTGAGGAACCGCTCGATGCGCTTGGGGTCGGGCGGGGCCGACAGCAGGCTGCCCAGCACGCCGAGAACCAGCCCGGCGGCCAGGAACCCGCCGTACATGACCGTCCGCGGCACGCCCGGGATGGCCCGGCAGGCGACCAGGACGGCCATCGCCGCGATCGTCCCGCAGAACACGCCGGTCTGGTTCATTCGTCGCCAGAGGATCCCCAACGCGGTCGAAATCCCGATCGCGGCCAGCACGTTGAAGTACAGGATGATCGACTTGACCAGGCTGCTGCGCATGAGGATCGCGAAGAGAAGCGAGGCGGCGATCACGCCCAGGCCGGCCAGCCGGGTGAACCGCACCATTTGGGCCTCGCTGGCGGCCGGGCGTATGTAGGGGCGATAGATGCTCTGGGTCCACAGCCCCGCCACGGTCACCTGCACCGCGTCGCCGGAGGACATGCTGGCGGCCATCACGCACGCGAGCATCAGCCCCTGGAGCACCGGCGGCAGCAGGGCGGCGATGGCGTCGCCGAACGCCGCGTCCGGGCGGGTCGCCTCCCCCCGGCCGATCAGATGCGCCATCCAGCACAGCGCCAGTACGCTCCAGCCGATCGTGCAGACCCGCTTGAGCAGGTTGCCCCCGGTAAAGCCCATCCGCCCTTCCCACTCCGTCCGCCCGGCCGAGGTGACGCTCATCAGGTGCGGCAGGGCCAGCGCCGTCAGCGGCGCGGTGATGCACAGCAGGATCACCTCGGCGAGGCTGAAGCCCGACCGGTTGAACAGGCTCAGGTAGTCGACGGGCCGCGCGTCGGTGAGCAACCCGACCGCCTCCTCGCGGTCGGCCTCGTGTGGCCAAAGCTTCAGGATTCGCCGGATCGGCCCGGCGGGTTCGTAGCCCTTGGCGGCCTCGAGCGTCGCCAGCATGCCCTCGATATCCCCCGCGGCGTGCTGGCGACGTGCCTGCGCCAGCGCCGTGTTGACCTTCTGGGAGGCCTCGGCCAGGCCCGCCCGCATGCCGCTCAGGCCGCCGACGCCCACCAGTTTCAGCGCCGGCGGAATCGCCAGGAAGCTCAGCACGATGATCATCAGCCCCTGGACCATGTCCGTCCGCACGGCCGCGACGATCCCGCCCCAGTAGCCGTACACGACGAACACCACGGTCGTGACGATCAGGACCCCGAAGAACCAATACTCCTCCTGCGGCGAGCCGGCCTTGCCCATCATCCCCAGCACGGTCCTGGTCGTCGCCAGCAGCACCACGCCGAAGAAGATCACCATGCCGAGGCTCGCGACGACGGTATACAGCACGGCCGCGGGCCGGCCGAAGCGCTCCTCGAAGTAGTCCGTCATGGTCAGGCACCGCATGCGGCGCATGATCGGGGCGATCAACCAGTAGAACGGCGTGCCGAACATCCACATCCACGAGACCCAGATCCCCGCGGCCCCCGCACCGACGCTCTTGCTGACGGTCCCGGTGGTGTCGGTGGGGTTCGTGCCGGCGCCGAAGGCGTGCATCGTCATCATCGCCACGCCGAACCGCCGCTCGCCCAGCAGGTACCCCGCGCGGTCATGCACGCGGCGCTTCGACCACCAGCCCAGACCCAGCATGCCGGCAAAGTAAAGCGACAGGACGATCCATATCTCGTAGTGCAGTCCGAGGAACATTGTCGGGCTCTCCACACCGGCGGGCCCCTCGACGCCCGCGTCGGCCTGCAGCCATGCTAGATTTCCCGCCCGCCCGGTGCAAGCCCATTCAACCGACGTCTCCCGCATCGCCTCCCCCCCCCGCCCCGACGTGCATCGTGATCGCAGGGCCTAGCGCGGCCACGGGCCGCAACCAAAGAGAATCAGCCACAGATGAACGCAGATAAACGCAGATAAAGCCACGGCAGAACAAAAGGATCGACATCAGCGTTTAGCGGCGGAGCTTGCTCCGCGTTGCCGTCAGCGGCGAATTCACCACAGAGATCACAGAGATCGCAGAGAACACAACGACAGACAATCACCGGAGTTACAACAGAAGGCGCACGAAAGTGCAAAAGAAATTCGACATCTTGAACGTTAGTGTGGTGCCATGCCCATGCTGGCGTGAGCGTGTCCGATAATTCGTGCGGCGCAAGCCCTTCATGGTAGCCACGGGCGCGAGCCCGTGGACTTACCGGCGAGCGCCGGAACGGAGCTGCCGGAGGCAGC
>SDBU01004949.1_pt1 | contig 16130 bp, 15 predicted proteins | sample 2277071 | NCBI WGS metagenome assembly SDBU01 (sample SAMN10397929, study PRJNA504765) | marine sediment metagenome | isolation source: marine sediment core GS08_GC12, 126 cmbsf | place: Arctic Ocean: Gakkel Ridge, Loki's castle | collected 2008
GTGGGTAATTCAAGACCGATAAAATTCTCAAGTATTCAAATTAATTCTTGGCATTAATGAGGTGAAAGATAAAAAAAAGCGGGTAGAAAGATTTTACAAGTGAATGGCGTTGAAAGTCTTTATAATTCTTCATTCATTTATAAAAATACCCCAAAATTTTATTATAATTTTAAAAAACCTTATTCATTACTTTAATTAAATTTTAGAATTTATGATGAAGAAAATTCTTTTATTTTCCCCGCTTGCTCTTGAAAATGGTAGAGGTGGAGAAATTTCAGTAATGGAACTAGCAGCAGGATTAAATAGATATTACGAAATAACACTTATTGATACAAATATTTTCATAGGTAAAAAACTGTTATCTAAGAAAATAATTAAAAATAAGTTAAATGGAGTTAAATTAAAAACTCAAATGAAATTTGCAACAATTACCATTTCACACTTAGTTTTTTCATTTCCTTATCCAAGTGAATTATTAAAACTCTATAAAATAGTTAAAAAAAATGATATTATTTATACATCATGTTCTAATTTTAAAGAGAATTTAATGTTCATGTTTTTCAGCCTATTACATAGAAGTGGAAAGTTTATTGTAGGATATAGAAAACCATTATATAGTAGTAAGTTATTCTCTTTGTATAATATTAAATATAGATTATCAATATTATTTTTCTCGATTTTTAAAAGAAGATTTTATCATCATACACTATCTCAAAATGCCAAAAAATTCTTAATTAAATTTTACAATCCTAAGAACGTTGTTCATATAGTTCATGGAATTGATTTAAGTAAATTCTACGATAATGGATTCACTTCGAAATTAAATGATATTTTAAAATTTATTTATATTGGTTATCTTGATGATATACACAAAGGAGTTAAAGTTTTAATTGATGGCGTAAACGATTTCCTAAAAGAAAATAAGAATCTAAAAGTTTTTTTTGAGTTTTGTGGTATGGGACCATTAGAGTCAAAAATTAGAGCATTAGAAAGTAAATTTCCTAAATTTATAAAATTTCATGGATATGTGAGTAATGATTTAATTTCAGAATATTATAAAAAGGGTGATGTATTTCTGTTTACATCCAGAGTTGAACCCTTTCCTAGAACAATAATGGAAGCATTATCTTCTAATTTAGTTATATTATGCACTAAGACTATTGGTTCAGTAGAATTATTGAAAGGTAAGGAATTTGCATTTTTTATTAAGGAGTTAACCCCGAAATTAATTGCTCAAAAATTGTTGGAAATTTACAATTTATGGGCTAATAATCCGGAAAAATTCAAAAGCCTACAAGAAAAATCCAAAAAACATGTCTTTGAAAATTATTCATTTTCAAAAGAATTAAAATTTTTTACCAGTTTAATTAATGATATCTCAAAAATTAACTAAAAACTAGTTTTCTAATTTATTTCTTTAATTTAAAGAATAATACTCTGTTCATTTTAATTTATGAAAATTACTTTTTGTTTTATTTTTTTCCTGATATTAAGTCTTCAAAAAGATTAATGTAATCATTTACAATTAAATTCCAGTTAAAACTTTTGATAACTCTATCATGACCCTTTATCCCCATTGATCTTCTTTTATCTTCATTAAAATAAAAAAATAATATCTTATCAACTAAATCATTTAAATCATTTTCCTTTACCAATAAGCCGGTTTCTCCATTTACAACAGCCTCAATTATTCCACCAGAAAAGGATCCTATCACAGGAGTACAAAAATAATTTGCTTCAATAAACACAATGCCAAAACCTTCAATTGATTCTTTTTCAATTACCGAAGGCATTATAAATACATCTGAAAGTTTATAGTATTTGTCTCTCGTTTCAATATCTGTAAAACCAAGAAATTCAACCTCTTTTTCTAAATCTATCAATTTTGTCATTTTTTTTAATCTTGGTGTTTCCCCCCCTTCTCCTATTAAATAATATTTTATTTTCATCAAAGGTTCTTTTTCTTTTATAATTTTTATTGCTTCAATTACTAGATCAAACCTTTTTCTTAATATATGCCGTCCAACACTTAATAAAACAAATTGGTCTTCAGGAATATTTAATTCTTTTCGTAACTCTTCTCTTGATTTTTTAATTTCATAATTCTCAGGTATTAAGCCATAGTGAATAACTCTTAATTTCTTTTCATCTAAATGATGAATTTTCTTTATTAATTCCTTAAGAGTATAAGTTCCTAAAATCAAGATATCTATATTTTTAATTAGATAGGTTCTTAATGAATAGCGAGAATGAACAAGGAATTCATTTCCATAAGTTAATGATGCAACTTTCTTGTTAAACATTCTCGATAAAGTATATACTATAGATAATGTATCTCCCGTTGCGGTACCGGCAAGAAATATATCAATATCTAACTTTTTGATTTTATCATAAATTTTAATCAAATTATCAATCGTATTCAATAAAGAGTTTGGTTGAACAAAAAGATATAGAATAATTTTTAATCTATCAATAAGTCTTGTTCTTTTATCGCTTAAAATTTTCCATATCGTTAATAGAAATAATTTGAAAAATTTCCTGTTTTTTAATTTAAAAAGAAAACTGCGTATGGTATTTTTTTTTCTCTCTAAGATATTAAAAGTATATTTAGTTTTATAATATGGATTAAAAAAAAAGATTCTATGAGTTGTTTCATTAAATAACTTCAGTAAATTATCTAACACGTGGCCAACTCCTCCTTGTTCAGGAGGATTAGAATAGTAAAAAAGCGCGATTTTCATTTTGTCTCAAGTATGTAAATAATTATATATACGTGCTTGTTTTTATCATCTATGCTTACATTATGATTATATCCCTTATTACTTTATTTTAACTTTTATAGAAATTTTTAACAAACAACAAAATATCTTTAAAGAGAATTTTAATGGACATAGTTTAATTATTAAAAAACAAATATTTTATAAGTTAAAGATTTAATTGGAAGTTAGAAATTAATATTCTTTGCTCAAAAGTAGAGATGAAACTTAATTTAGGACGTGGAAACGATATTTGAGAAGGATAAATAAACTTACTATTGACAAAAAGGATTGTGCCAATGTTGTACATAACTTAAATGAAATTCCTTTAACTTTTGAAGATAATTCATGTAATTATATTATATATAAAGAAGTATTAGATCATGTTAATCATGTAATTTTAATAAGGGAACTTCAAAGATTAATAAATAAGGTTAAACTGGTTAATCCAAGATAATTTAATATGTATTAAGCACTTTAAAATTTTATTTTTTAATTGATCTGTAAAATTTTGAATTTTTCTCTTGTAATATCTCCTTCTTTCAATAACTGATAAAAGAACATCCATAATTGCTTTTAATTTTAATTTTATTTCCATAAATCAAATAAGGTAATTTTTTTTTGAATTCATCTAAATAAAATTATGGATTGTAAAAAGCTTAAGAATTTTCATCAATAAAGACAAGAATTATTGAAAAATAAAAATAAGTTCACAGCTTTGAACTTTTGCCAAATATTTCGAAAAACATGATTGGCCAATAGATAAGGTAATAAAACATGGTTTATTATGAAAAATTATTGAAAGCTTAGTCAAAATAAAAGTTAATAATCAATTGCACATTAGAAATAAGGTATATTTATTTTGTGAAAAAAAGGATGCAAATTAATGAATTATTTCAATAAAAAAAAAATAAAAAAAAATAAAAAAGGAAAATATAGAGTCTTATATTTTACACCTATTTTCACTTATTCAGATATTACAATAGAAAACTATATGACGAATGAAGTTAACGCTGTGGTAAGGAATTACAAAAATATAGAGTTTTTAGTATATGCCACATCCTCCATAAAACAAAATGAAGTAATTAGATATCATGATAGAATCTTACAAGTAAACAGGATATCTTATAAAAGTCTTATTTTTATCAAAGACATGATAAAGATTTTTACCAGATTTAAACCACATATTATACATTCACATTATGTAGTTCCATCAATATTAATTAATATCTTTGCAAAAATTTTCAGAGTACCGACTATTTTGCATGGTAGGGGGCAGGATGTGAATTATTGGCCATACTATAGTGTTAAAAGTAAAATTTTATTGTTATTGGCTGGAAAGTTAAATAGCATGATTTTAACAGTTTGCAAATCTATGAAAAATGATTGTTTAAGATTTAAAATATCAAAAAATAAAGTTAAGGTAATTTATAACGGTATAGATTTTATAAAATTCAATCCAAAAGATAAGTCTTTTTTTTCAAATCAACGCCCGTTGGAATTACTACATGTAGGAGCATTTGTGGTCAGAAAAGGGCAACATTTAATCATTGAAGCATGTAAAATATTAAAAGAAAATAATATTAAATTTTGTTTGACATTGATAGGGGATGGCATCCAACGACAAACACTGGTTGATTTAATTAATAAGTATGAATTAGAAGATTATGTTCGATTATTGGGAGTTATTGAACACAAAAACCTTCCAAATTATATGGAAAAAGCGGATGTGTTAGTTTTTCCATCAATAACAGAAGGGTTACCAAATGCAGTTTTAGAAGCAATGAGTATGAAATTAGCTGTAATAATGACAAGAGTAGATGGTAATATAGAGCTGGTTCAAAACATTGGAAGTGTTTTAGTGGATATAAATAACCCTCAACAGTTATACGAAGCTATATTATACTATTATCATAACCCCAGAGAAATTGAAATTGGTGGTGAAATAAATAGAAATTTCGTTGTTAATACATTTAGTTGGGAGAAACATGCAAAAGAGCTATATAATGTGTATAATTTATTAGCAAAGAAGAGAAAGACTATAAATGAGAGGTAATAAAAAAATTCGCAGGATTTTCTCAAAGACATGCCCAATAACCGATCTTTAAGAAGATATCCATAAAAAAAAGAATGTAATTCACAATTTAAAAAAAAATTTATTTTTTTATTAACTTTTTATGCTCTCATTTTTATACTAAAAAATAATAAATTTAATTTTAATAAAAGTTTACATAGGTTCTATAGGAATTTAACATAGACATCTCCCCACAACAGATTATTATCTATGGATGTTAAAATCTCAAATATTTGAATATCATTTACCCAATTTCTGAAAAAAAATTCATAATTTTTCCCAATAGTAAAATTAAATTTTGCAGAACCAATAGATAGAATTCTCTTTATACATTTTTTTGTTTCATATAAAAATTCCTTGACAAATTCGAAACATAAAAAAGGAATTTTTTTTGATAACCCTTTCAATACTTCTAATTCATATCCTTCCACATCTATTTTACAGAATTTTGGTAATCCATACAATTTGATTAGTTTGTCTAATGTTGTTAATTCTACTTTTTGTTTTTTTATTTGATCAAATTTATCAGAATGGCGACTTTCATTCATCCACTTTCGAGACAATGTAGAAAGAGAGCTAGATTTATTACAAATTATCATTTCTTTCACACCTTCACTTGAATTAACTGCCTTACCAACAATTTTTACTGATTTATTTCGACCATATAATTTATTAAGAATTTTAAGACATGTTTTTTGAGGATCTACACTTACTACTCTTGCTCCTAATTGTAAAAAAATTTTAGTATATCTGCCCATATTTGCACCAATATCAAAACATAAATCCCCTTTACTAAAAAGCATTGAATAAAAGAATTTAATTTTTAAAAAAGTTCTAATTCTCCATGGTGTATAAGAGTATACCTTTTTAAGAAAAAAAATAATTTTAAAATTAAAGTATGGAAGATTAATTATAACAAATGTAAATTTTTTTACTCTTTTTAATATAATTTTGAATAACATCAAATATCATTTAGGTTGTATATTTATATTTCTACACAGTAATGCTTAAAATTAGTTTAAATTAATATATTTATTTTTTTAAACACCTGTTTTGATATTTATTGCTATTATATTTCTAACAATGTTAATTAATAATTTCAATTATAAGGATTATTTTTTTCTAAAAACATAAAAATTCTATAGCTATTAGTTAAAGTAAGTGAAATTCAATCCCCTTTAAGGAGAGTAATCAATAGCTATTTGCATTATTTTTGTAGGATTGATTATTGTAAATTCTACTAAAATTTTTAATGGAAATCAAATAGTTTTTTAGGTGTAGTAAAATTTCTAAATTTGATTCATAATAACTCAGTGATTTTTTTTTTAATGAAACAGTATCAAAGTAAGTAAAACTACAAAAATCCATCGAATTGTGTTCTTTTCTACATACATTTGATTCTTAATTCTAATTTTGAAACAATAGTTTTCTAGTTTTCACTTATTCGATACTTTACTATAAAGTTTATTAGAAAGAAGTTATAATATTTATGTATGCCAATATAAAAAATATCTTCTCACTCAGTTCTGAATTTAGGAATCAATCCACTTCTTTCTGATGAATATATGTTGGCTTTTTATAAAAAGTTTTGTGAAGCGATTAAATCTCGAATTTGGAGGCTCAAACGGGGCAAAAACTCGAAATATGATGACCTGGATTTTCTTCGAGTATTTTTTTATTCCGAGGTTAAAGGTTTATCCACTTATATTACCAGTGAACTACTGAACGAGCATCTTTTGAGTAAAAAGAAAGGAAGGCGGAAAGTTTTCACGGATGGGCGGAGAAAAAGAATATTACCACACTAAACTGGAGTCAACAAGTACCTACGGAGAATAAAGTTAAAAAAAGTTCGAGAAGTTTTGCGGGAATGTCTCGATTTCCAATTAAAGAAGGCTGTAGAACTAAAAATCATTTCAAAAAGAATTAATGTGTTAATTGATTTCACTGAGCATCCTCATTACGGAAAAAGGGACAATAACATGATTAAAGGAACGAAACGGCAGAAGAGAACAATGAAAATGAGACATTACTTAGGATTTTCAATTTTGTCGAATCATACTCATCTCTTAGCAAGAATAGAATAGGTGGTAAAAAAACAATCTAAAATTCCCATAATCCTCAACTTTCTTGAAATTTGCTTGATTTAGGGTATAAGCTGAATCCTGTCTTAATGGATCGAGAATTTTATCGTGCTGAGCTGTTTGAGGAGATAAAGAAAATGGGAGGGAATGTAATGATTCCTGCTAAAGCCTATAAAAAAATTAAAAGTTTTATTGAATCCTATGTCCAAAAAAAGAACAGACATGTGAGGAGATACACTGTTTCTAGTGCTCCTGCTTCAAATTTCCAATTTTCTCAAATTGTTTACCTGATAATAAAAGCTAAGCGGAATTTTACTCTTCAAGGAGTCAAAAGAGACTTTCAGAAAGGGAGAATATCCCTCGAGGATGCGCGGAAACAAATATTTGCCTTGATGACTACCGAGATGCCAAGGAGAAATAGTAACTCTTGGGCCTCCCGCACTTCGATATTTTATAGGCGAAGATGGTTAATAGAGACGGGTTTTTCCGACTTAAATCGAATTAATAGACAATGGAAATCGAACCATGATAATGTGAGATTTTTTGATATCTTCGCGGGACTTATTCCCTACAATTCGTGGAAAATAAATAGAAAGCTAAATTAAATGAACGGTAAAAAAGAAGGAAAAAAAAGGAGTGGATATTAGTTCAAAATCAGGATTACTTAAAGGAATTGCTTCTTTTATCAGAGAAAAAATCGCTAGGGGGTGATGGGATAAGTCAGGAATTATGGCGGTTTATCGACCTCAAAAAATAAATGAAACAAAAATAAATACTTAGATACTGTAATGAAAAAAAAAATTCAATTTTTACTAAAAAAAACATTAAGATCATTTCTGAGAGATTATAGGAATTTTATCTCAATAATCTTAAAACATATAAAGGTATTATTTACACATCCATTATATTATTCTAGGGAATATTTAAACCTGTTTAAATCTTTAGTCTTAACTTTATTTAGGAGAAACTTTGTTCTTAAGAAAATTTCTAGAAAACTTAATGGTTTAATTTTTGAATTTGATTTTTTCATCGATATTTATACAGTAAATAATTATTTGGGAACATTTCAATCGGATATCATAAATATCTTATTAAAATATCTTAAAAAAGGGGATATTTTTTTCGATGTCGGTGCTAATATTGGATATATTACCACAGTAGCTGCAGGAATCGTAGGAAAAAAAGGAAAAGTATATAGTTTCGAACCAATACCACTATATTTCAAAAGATTGCAAAACGTAGCGTTATTAAATAAAGAATATAATATCAATAATTACAATTTTGCTTTAGGAGATACTATTGGAGTAGCAGAAATTAATCTTCCTAAAGAAAAGAATATAGGACATAATTCTATGGTTCCGGGTATGATAAAAAAACAAGAGATAAAAGAGACAATTAAAATAAATATGAGAAGACTTGATAATTTTATTTTAAATGAAAATATAGAGAAAATTGCCTTAATTAAAATTGATGTTGAAGGATTTGAATTTCCAGTTTTGAGAGGTTTAACAACATTTTTCGAACATAGCATAGAAAATCTACCTCCAATTATAGTTGAGATTACTCCTCAAGCTTATAAATTAATGGGTTCCAGTTTAGAAGAATTAGAATTATTCATGAAAAAATATTCTTACTATGCCTATACTTCTGATGGAGAATATAAAATAGATCTAAAAAAAATAAAAAATATTAGAGTAATCGATATATTATTCTTAAATAAATAAAGAAAACAAGTTTTAAATTCACTTGGATTAACGATTTAAGAAGCTGAATGATTCTTTTTTATCTATTTTTGGAAATTCAATTATCTTTTATTCTTTAGGATTTATTTTTAATTCATTTTTAATTTGCGAAGCATCTTGCCTAATATCATAATCTTGAACATATGTTTTTGCACATTTATTAACTTATTTCAAAAAACTTGAATGGTAATAGATAACGTAATAAAAGATGGTTAATTAGAAATTATCATTAATACGAATCTATTGGGAGCGGTTGATTATAAAAATATACCAAATTATAAGGAAAAAGCTGATGTGATATATTTCCATCTTTTAACTGAAGGTTTACCAAACGTAGTATTAGGAAAAATGAGTATGAAATTAACTGTAATCCTAAAAAAAGTAGATGGTAATGTTGAGTTAGCTCAAAAAATTGGAAGTATATTAATATAGAGAAATAATTCTCAACAGTTACTTGAAGCTATATTGCATTATTATCCCGGAGAAATAAATAGAAATTTATTGTTACACATTTAGCTAGGACAAACACGCTAAAGAGTGATATATAATTTATTAGAAAAGAAGAGAAAGAATATAAATGAGAAGTAAGAAAAGCATTCGCAGGATTTTCTCAAAGACATTTGCAATAGCAGAAAAAAACGTGCGAACCCAGTTTAGATTCAAATTTTCTGTGATTTATAGGTGGGGCTTTCCTATTATCACTATATTAATGCCAATTATTTTATTAGAAAAATTTTTTGAGTTAAGCGCAAGTATTGGTCAGTGGACACCACAGAACTTTATGATTTTTATATTTATCGGATACAATATTATGATAATGCAAACTATGATAGATTACATTCCAAAATCTTTATTAAGAGAAAAATATTGGAAAACACTTCCCGTTCTTATAACCGCTCCGTTTAACAGATTTTATTTGTTATTCGGTTATATCATTTCTGAATTTATTGGAATTCTTTTACCTTTTACAGTATTTTTTATTACAATGCTAATTTTTTTCCCAATCTCAATACCCACAATAATATTAATAATTTTAATGTTTTTAGGTGTTGGAATAGTATTTTCAGGAATGGGATTATTTTTAGGAGTATTCTCAATTTCAAATGAAAATTTTTTATATGTCTTTAATGTTCTGATAAGGTTCATTTTTTGGTTAAGCTGTGTAACATATCCCTTTCAGTTATTCCCAAAACCAGTCCAAAATATTATTAATTTTAACCCAATTTATTATTTGATTGATCTTATTCGTTTAACCTGGATTGAAAATAATATAATTCTCACTACTCTTTCCTATCCAATACATGTTTCCATATTTGTATTATCTTCTGTTATTTTTCCAATTGTGTGCGTCGCTGTTTTTAATGTAATATATAAAAAATTAGGCATTACGGGGTATTGAGTTGAATAACAAGATTATAGAAACTTTTAATTTGTCTAAAACTTATCATCTAAAAGGGAGAGGCATTATTCATGCGTTAGATGATATAAACTTTCATATAAATGAGGGAGAAAAATTCGGTTTATTAGGGCCTAATGGAGCTGGTAAAACCACGTTGATTTCTATATTATCAACTCTAATACAACCTTCAAGTGGGTATGCAATTATAGATGGCTATAATGTACTCAAGAACCCCAATAAAATCAAAAGTAAAATTGCGCTTATGCTTGGAACTGATATGATTTATTACAGAATCACTGGATATGCAAATCTAAAATTTTTTTCTAAAGTATATGGTGTGAAAGATTACAAGGAAAAAATTGTTCAAATAGCAAAGGAATTTGAAATTGAAAAATGGCTAAATGAGTATGTTGAGAAATATTCTTCAGGAATGAAGTGTAAACTAACATTGTGCAGAATTTTAATTTCAGATCCTAAGATTTTATTTTTAGATGAACCCACATTAGGTCTTGATGTTAAAACAACAAATTTCATCGTTGATAAATTAAAACAATCCGACAAAACAATATTTTTAACCAGCCACAACATGGATGTAGTAGATAAATTATGTACAAAAATTGCTTTTATAGATAAGGGTAAAATCATCAAGTTAGGGAGTAAAGAAGAAATTAGCAAAGTATTGCAAAAAAAAGTAAAAATTTTCATAGGAATCGATGAAAATAAAGAGAAACTAAAATTAGAATTGGAACAGCAAAATTTTATAGCAAATGTAAGTAACGACCAAAATGGACTTAAAATCGAGTTGTTAAAGAGAGACTTCTATAATAATTTGTTTCCAATTTTCGGAAAGTATAAGATTAAGAAAATAAAAGAAATAGATTTATCTATCGAAGATCTATTCTTAAAAATAGTGTAGATATAATTTTAAACCGAAAAATGTAATAAATGTAATAAATTTTAGATCTATTGAGTAGTCCAAAAAAGATACTGCAATGAGATAAATATGTAGAAGTATTAACTGAACAACAGTTGTTAAAATCAACAAAATCAGATTTTAATTCAGGAAAAAAATTTTTAATATATTATTAAATATAAAATCACTTCCTACACTATCCAGTACTATCAGAAATATATTTTTCATACAATGCGTGAATTTTTGTGAAATAATTCTACAACTTATTCTATTAAATCGTAAAATTCTGCGTTATTAAAAAATGTAGGTTTTAAAACTTGTTATTTTTCTCTGCTTGGATTTGATGTTTTAGTCTTACCTTAACCATATTTATTTTTAAAATACCCCAATCTTGTAGAGATTGCTCTTGTGGTTTTAAAATTTCTATTTCATAAATATCTCTATTTAAACTATCAATTAATAAATTACATCCATATTTTTGTATAATTTCGTCATTGTCATAATAATCATCAAAAATAATAACAGTATTATAATCCATTAAATTTTTAAGATTATTCCAATCCAAACTAATAGTGTTAACAGAATGACCTCCATCAATGAAGATGAAATCAATCTTATGATTTTCCTTTTTGAATGTGTCTATAAATTTTGGTAGAGTATCCTTTGTATATCCTTTGTATAGATATATATTAGCTTTTGTTGCTTCAAGTTTATTCTTTACATATTTAAACTTAGGTGGTTGTTTTGGATAATATTCTTTTCCCATATCTTCTTCCATAAAGACTTCGAATAAATCAAAGCCATAATAATTAACCTTATTAATCGGATGAAATATTTGAGCTGTTTTGATCATGTGATATGCATGTTCTCCATCAGAAGTTCCTACTTCGATCAAATTACAACTTTTCTCTTTATAAATTGTTCTTAATAAATTTTCATATCTTGAGTCCCTTAGTTTATAGGGATACCAAAAATAACTAAAAAAGCTGTAACTATTTGACATTATTAAGTTTATTTCTTTTAAAAATTTCAAAAACCTAAAGTATAATTCCTTAAGAAGAACTATTTGGTTTTGAGGAATTTTAGAAAATAGATAAACCTTAATTCGAGCTATAAGTTTTAATAAGAGAGATAAAATGTTTCTAAGAGTAGATTTTCGCATTTCTCTTAATCTATGAGTATTTTATAAATTATTGTAATTAAAATCATGTGTTTAACAAATTAGGCAATTATCTTAAAAATCTTCATTAAATTTTCCACTTATGGTTTTATTAGATAAAGTCCTGAAAGAATTCGATCTATATCTACTATCAATACCCCATCAAAAAAATATATTTCTTTTTTTAGTGAAGTTATATTAAATAGGGGAGCCTTAAAATAATTACATTAAGATATAGTGCATAACCCTATTCCTCAGAAAGTTATAAGATCTGGTACGATTCTAATATGAATCGTTAATATTCCTATTATAAATCTTAAAGGTCGCGTTGAGTTTTTTATTAATGAAAACAACAATCAAAATTTTCTTTAATTGTAATTACTTTCATAAAATAAAAAAATATTAGTATACCGGAAGATCTAATTTTTCACATAATTCTCCTGTTCTATAACGAATATATTCAATAGATTCTGGATTTAATATTTTAGTTACATCATTTTCCTTATAATTGAAAAATTTCGAAATATTCGGAACGTTATTAATCAATTTCCAATCATCTTTAAAATAATTATATCTAACTATTATACTTTTTTCATGTTCTAGCATAACACGCGTGTGATTAATCCAAAAATGTATAGGACCATCTAGATACGCATCTATCCATTCTTTAGTATTAATAGATTTTAATCCTCTTCTTAAAAATTCATCTTCATGTCTTATGGATTTAGAGTACGATATTAAAGAATTAAATGGGTCTCTTACTAAATATACAGTTTCAATACCTAAATTTTTGAAGACTCTATGTTCACCCCAGCTACATGATAGAAGAACTACTTGAACCTTTTTTTTTTTTTCAATTTTTATAATCTCTTCTATATAAGTCTTTACTAATGATTCAATTGAAGTTGTATCAATTTCTTTATAATCTATTTTTAAACCACCAGATCTGGTATGAATAGTCTCAAAAATAAATGATTTCAGTTTATTGATTTCATTTTTATAAGATTCACTCTCTGGGTCATACATAAATTCTGAACGATAGCTATCAGGTCTAGTTAAAATTACTAGATTTGGTGTTAATATTTTAAAAATCTTTCCCAATTTTTTTAATGGCAAATTCAATAAACTACGGAATTCTTTCCTAAAATTCTCTGTAGGATTATAAATAGAACCTGGCCAAAAATCATTTGGACGAGTTAAATTATTTAATGCCGGCTTATTTCCTCTTAAAATTCTTAGAGAAATTTTTGAAAAATTATTTTTTCTCTCATAAATCATACTTGTTAATTTAAAGAAAGGATCAACAACCCAATGAAATGTCGACAAGATTTTTTTTAGATGATTGAAATTTATTTGATTATATTTGAATCTTTGGAAATTTCTAACTAGAAATGAAGATCCACTTCCCCCAATACTACTTATAACTATCATAAAACTACTTAAAAGCTTTTAACCTTCTTATTTATTAAAAATTTTTTGTTATAATACAATTTTTATCTATATCAATACTTCTAATGTATTGATTCATTCGATTATATTTTTAAATAACTTGAGGTATTTGTTTATTAATGATTCCCAGTTATAATTGTTTATAACTCTATAATATCCATATTCACCCATTCTTTTTCTTTCTTCTTCATTTTGATATAAGTATAAAATTGCGTTTACTAAACCTTTTAAATCATTTGGTTTGATAAGTAAACCAGATTTATGATCTTCAATAGCCTCAATAATTCCACCAGAAATTGTGCCAATTACTGGTAGTTTATAATAATTAGCTTCTAAATAAACAATACCAAACCCTTCAATAGACTTTTTTGTTGCTACAGAAGGCATTATAAAAACATCTGAGGCTTTCAAAAATTTATTCCTCATATTATTGTCAATAGCACCAAGAAATATTACCTCGTCTTTTAACCCAAGTTTTTTTACCAAACCTTTTAACTTTTCTGTATCTGATCCACTTCCTATTAAGAAATATTTAAATTGTGCATTTGGGTGTGTTTCTTTCATGAATTTCATGGCCTGTATAACTATTTGGAAATTTTTTCGTGGGACGTGACGACCAATACTAATTAAAATAAAGTCTTTAGGATTTATTTTCAATTCATTTTTAATTTGCGAAGCATCCTGCTTAATTTCATGATCTTGAAGATAGAGACCATATGGAATTATTTCCAATTGGTCGTCGTTTAAGTGGTTTATCTTCTTTATCAGTTCTTTATTTTTGATGCTACTTACAATTATTTTATCAATAGCTCTTAAGTAATAAGTTTTAAGAGAATAACGAGTACGAACTAAGAAATCAGTGCCGTGAGCACTACAAATAAATTTTTTCCTCATGAGTTTTGATAAAATAAACCCTAATGGCATAACAACGCTATCACAAACGCTTCCATATATCAAATCTGGGTTTATTTTTTTTATCAAAGGATAAAGTGTTGATAAATTTTTCAACAGGCTAATTAAAAATTTCGGTTTAATGAAAAGATACAATAACATACTTAACTTGAAATAAATTTTTAATTTTTTTGCAGTAAGTATCTTCCATATTGAATTTAAAAAATATAAAATGAGCTTTCGCTTTTTAAATAATGCCAGTAAATCTCTCAAATTAAAAATCTTAGTATACACTAATATATCGAATATATTTTTTCCTCTATACGTTCTATTAAAGATAAAGAGTTTTTCTTTCTTATCTCTAAACGCTTTACACATATCAGTGAAAAATCTACCAATTCCTCCATATATAGGATAAAATTCAGATGCGAGTAAACAAATTTTCATATTGAGAGAATTAATTACACTTTAAGATGATAAATTTAAGTAAATGAAGAGATGTTATCTAAAAAATTTTGGTATGAACCTAAAATAGAGTAATATAGATTAATTATCCATCATTACATATCATTAAATATAATGATATATTACTATGAATTATTATTAAAAAGAGAAATTTTTATGTCAGAAGATGAACATAAAGTAGAATATACCACAGTATCTATTCCAAAACCTCTTGCAGAAAAAGTAAAGGAAAGAATGAAAGGAACAGGCTTTGCTTCTGTTTCTAGCTATGTTACTTATGTATTAAGACAAGTTATATCTTCTATAGAAGGAGAAGAAAGATCAAAGCAAGCATTTAGTAAAGAAGAAGAAGAAAAAGTGAAGCAAAGATTAAGGGATTTAGGATATATTGATTAACAATTTTAAAATTCTAAAAAAACAATCAAAATATAGAGAGGTTTCAAGCTTAAATGATAAAGCCACACGGTGATATCTTAATAAATAAAGAATTGCCCAAATTTGAAAAAGAAAGGATTAAAGGAGAAATTAACGAATTTGAGAAGATAAAAGTTAGGCCAGAAACTCTTAAAGTAATTAAAAACATCTCTTTAGGAGTTTTTAGTCCATTAGAGGGATTTATGAACGAAAATGATTATCAATATGTTTTGGATACGATGTACCTAGAGAATAATATCGCGTGGCCATTTCCAATTACTCTAGATGTTTCAGAAGAGGAAATTAAAAATATAGAAGTTGATGAAAAAATAATTATTACAAATAGTAGTGCAACTCCTATAGCGTTAATGAGTGTCGAGACAATTTTTGATTACGATAAAAAACAATATGCTGAAAAAACATACGGAACATTAGACAAAAACCACCCTGGAGTTAACAGCGTATTTGATTATAAGGAAAAACTTCTTGGGGGTGAGATTTTCTTAATTAATGAACCTAAATCAACTTTCCCCGATCTGGATTTAAAACCTATTGAAACAAGAGTCTTATTCAAGGAGAAAGGTTGGGATAAGGTCGTGGCATTTCAAACACGGAATCCTCCTCATATAGGTCATGAATATGTGCAAAAAGCAGGTTTAACTTATGTGGATGGTCTATTTATTAATCCTGTGATTGGGAAGAAAAAAATTGGAGACTTTTTAGATGAAGTAATCATAAATGCCTATAAGGTATTAATAAAAGAATATTATCCCAAAGATAGAGTTGT
>SDBU01004950.1_pt1 | contig 16127 bp, 9 predicted proteins | sample 2277071 | NCBI WGS metagenome assembly SDBU01 (sample SAMN10397929, study PRJNA504765) | marine sediment metagenome | isolation source: marine sediment core GS08_GC12, 126 cmbsf | place: Arctic Ocean: Gakkel Ridge, Loki's castle | collected 2008
TCGATAGCCTGGGCGAAGAAGCCCAGATGGAAGTAGAAGAGGATTATCAGATCTGTGTGCGCAGGAGCGGTTGAGGATGATCGAAGAATGGGTGCTTGAAAAGATTGAACCTCTAAAGAAAGAACCACTCATAATTCTCCGGGATCCGCAACGGATGATCCAACCAGGAGCACATGTTGTCGATGGGTGGGCTGAACAAGCAGGATTTGTTGTCCCCTTCTGCTCAGGGAACATGGCTCTGCGCGAGATGGTCGAATTTGCTGGGGTGGATCCTTCGCTGAGGTTCTTGGTGGTAGATCGCAGTCGCGAAGACGCCAAGATCCCATTGTTCTACCCTGATCTGGATGCTGCTGCAAAAAGCCCCGCGCATATTCATCTATCCCTTCGTAAATACCTGGTTGATGTGACTGGCGATCACAATTGGCCGCAAATTGTGAATGATCGCAAGGTTTCTAGACTTATCCTCGAGCATCTTGAGGATACACTGCAAGCACACCGATATCTTCACCAGGTCCACCCAACGCGTTTTACAGACAATGATTGCTATAAGATCATCCTTGGCGGAGCATTGAAGATCAACCCATTCAAACAACTTTCGCCAACTGAAATCCGCCACCTGTGCATCGAACAACATCAAGAAATTGATGAATTGAAATCTGTGTTACCGGAGGATGTCATCTCGGCGCTGAAGGAAACTATTCAGCGAGCAGAGAAACCTTTCTGCTGGCTTCTGGAGCGTGATCCTAAGCTGATCGTACGGGCATTCACCATGGCTGCTATCCTTCACCAGCACGGTTTGGAATACCAGGTTTTACTCAGCAATATTGATCCTGGGTTGCACGATTATCGCGAGATCGATCCAAAATTCTTAGATAACGCCATGCAGGATCAGCTCCTTGCAGATCCCGATAAGGTAATTGCAGACGTTGAAGATACTGAGACCTTTCTTCTGGATGATCCTTCCCGTTTAGCCTTTCTGCTTCATGAACGCCTGCAAATCGATAAACCCAAAGAAGCTTACAAGGTATTACAGAAGGAGCGATTGTCACCGTTAATCCGTGGTATGGCTTTGGTTGCCTTACTGGCCAACTTGATCCAAGAACAGGATGTGCGATTCCATAAGAAAACCCTTACTCTCTTGGAAAAACAGGGGGAGGCAGTCAACTTCCCTGCTCTGAGCAGGCCAACCCCACAATGGGGTACGCTTCAGAATGCTTATCGCCGGGCGCTGGAGTGCTATGAGTTAACCATTGAATTGGTTGATTACGTAAAGAAAATTCAAGTTACACCAACTGATGAATTAACTTTCGATGAATTTGACCAACTGTGGAATAAAGATCGATTGAACCGGCTTGATTTTTATCTTGCGGATCTCAACCGCATGCTGCGGGTTGGGGATATGCTGCCGGCACCACTTAAATCATTTTGGCCAGAATTGAAAACCAGTTGGGAAGACGCCCGCAATAAATTCGATGAGGTGATCGCCGCGATTCAAGATGCAATGGACATGATCAACCAGCGTTTCCAGGATTTATACCGTTTAAGATATACCAAGTGGATCCATCAGGATGATGCACCAGTCGTGTTCACTCACCAATTTCTCTCCCGAATGTTGAAGCCGCACTGGGATCCTCAGTCTAAGCAAAAAGCGGTGGTGATGGTATTCGACGGTATGCGCACGGATGCCTGGGATGAATTCCTGCGTCCAGTATTGGAGGAGCGCTATGAAGTGATCGAATCACGTCCCGGCAGCGCTATCTTACCAACCGAGACACAGTTGACTCGGAAAGCGATCAGTGCTGGCTGTTTGCCGACGGAATTCCCTTCCACTCGTGAAAGCGATCTTCTAGAAAAGTGGGTGCGGAAGACCTGGGGGACTAATATTAAGTTCAAAGTAGTCAAGGATGACGATACAGTTGATTCGGGGATGACAGTTCGCTATGTCTCCGAACAGCTCGAATACATCATATTTAATTTCACCGATCACAACCTGCACCACAATAATCAGGATTTAGCCTTGATCTACAACACCACAGTGAGCGAGATCATCCGCCAGGATGTGCGCAGTGTGCTGCGGGATCTGCCCGATGACGCGCTGATCTTCATCACCAGCGATCACGGTTTTACCCCGATGCCCAAACCAGTTTATCGTATTCCAGAGGAAGTTGTGGCTGATGTGTACGACATCAAATACCGCAACGCGAGAACTATAAGCAAGATTGAAGGAGATAGCAGTAAGCAAGCCATAGATTTCGACGTACGGGTAATGGGCATCCCGGATGACAGCCCCTCGATTAGAAACACCCAGATCAACTATATGTTATTTCCCCGCCCGGGGTGGATCTTCAAGCGTTGGAAAGGTCCCCACAACCCTGATCGTTACTCACATGGTGGTTTAAGTCTGGCTGAGTGTCTGATCCCGATGGTGGTATTAGGACCTAAGAAGGAACAGCAGTATTGGTTATTTATCGAGGGTGTGCATCAGGTGGGTTCAATTAGCGAAGGGGAGCCTCTCTCATTTGAAATCACTCTTGCACCGGGGATACTAGGGATGGATGATATCCCCATCATGCTTTCTTTCAGCCGGGAAGAGATTCCCTCGAGACGAGAGATATTCAGTGGAAAGAAGACCACCTATACGGTTAGCTGGCAGCCTGAGATTGCTGAGCTCTCTGAAGAAATTCGCCAGCAAGGGGAAATCGCAATTCCCGTAACAGTGATCTTATCTTATCGGCAAGAGAAGGAAATGGTTCGCTTGAGCAAGACAGTTGAATTGAGGTTGAAGCTTGATCCGACAAAATTACACCGGCGAGTCGATTCGAAGCTAGATTTCTTGATGGGTAAAGTGCCGAAGGAAATAAATAATTAATAATGCAGAATGTTGTGTATGAACCAACCGTTCGGTTTATATACTCCTGTGACTAGTAAATCAGATTAGGAGGGACTGAAATGACGATCGTATACGTAACTAACAATGCAAAGTTTGCTGCCCAGTCTTGGAACATAAAAAATAATTTAGAAAAATTTGTGGTTGACTTGGAAAAGCGAAATTTTGATGATGCAATAAAACTATTTGGAGTACGTTTTCCGTATAGATATCGGAGAATGTCCAACAACCGGGTGATTGCAAAGGTTGCCACGGTTGAAGGTAAGAAGGTGATTTGTATTTTAGACATCTTAAAGAAAGGGAGTAATGAAGCAAATGAATTTCATCTCGACGCAAGAGCATTTGGAAAAAAGAAGATAGAACCTTTGCTTGACCATGATGATCTTCGCCAATTTGTCCAGAAGAAAATCGTTGAGGAAAGTGATGCTTTAGTGGGAGAGGAAAAAGAAGATCTTCCAGAATCCTTGAACAAATGGTGGTATCCGTTCGTTCAGCTGAAGGCTGATGAAATCGTGATGGAAAGTGAAGATTGGATAAGAACTTTTGAAATTAAAAGGTATTCAGATTTCTGGCAGAGTTACTTTAATTTGGTCAATAAAATTGTGAAGAGTGATTACGAAAACACAACACCAATTAAAGCAGGAAGCTGCATTAAAAGTGTGGTCGACGAAAACGGATACAGCATTTTTTATGCTAATTTACTTAGTGGTGCAGTTGATGCAAAGGATGGATATGTATCTATAACCTTTCTTATCAATGCTGTTGACAATCAGGAAAAAGATAGGAACACTTTTATAGATAAACTCTATTCAAGTTATTCCTGGTTAGATGATAAAACAATTCTAGAATCTACTGATGAAATTGCCCGTCATTCTAAGCGCGGCTATCCAGCTTATGTCATTGATAGTGCAAATATCTGGCGAGAGATTCAACAAAGCGATTCTTCGAACTTGGCATTATCCGGAGAGGAATCCCAACTATTAAATAAAATCCGTCATTTGCCATCTGGGAAGGCTGTTCTACCGGTATTTATTAATGGGCGTGCGGGTAGTGGAAAATCAACAATCCTATACTATTTATTTGCTGATTATGTGTATCGCAAGTTTACAGACCAGCCAGAGGGAAAATTGCTGTTCTTAACTTATAGCAAACCCCTTCTTAAGATTGCGAAAACAAATGTCAGGAAATTGCTCGATACCCGTCCAGATATCATATTAGACAGGGCAACCTCGCTCAATGATGTCGATGTAACAACAGATCTTGATCAATATTTTCGATCATTCCTAGATTTCCTGGGCGAGCTATCGAGAGAAAATGCTTCAGATCAATTCACAACAGACCAATTCATTGATTTTCGCCGGTTTAATCAATTGTTCCTTGGTAAGAATCTACCGTCACACCTAGAACCGTATAAATTACTCTTACCAAAAAAAGGATTAACTCCTGATTTATGCTGGCATGTTATTAGAACATTCATAAAAGGTTACCAAGGAGAGTCATATTTAACCCCAGAAGAATATGACGAAATTCCCCAAAAAGAGAAGAGCGTATCGATCGATGTTTATCAACAGGTTTATTCAGTTATTTGGGAAAAATGGTATCAATTTCTTCATGAGAAACAAAATTTCTGGGATTCACAAGATCTTGTGAGAAAAATTATTCGTGAGAGATGGGCACAGCCAGAATACGCTGTTATTTTCTGCGATGAGGCTCAGGATTTTACCAGGGTGGAACTTGATCTAATTCTAAGTTTGGTGATTTACAGGAAGTATGACTTAGGTTGGCAAAAGCGAGTACGCTTACCATTTGCCCTGGCCGGCGATCCTTTCCAGACATTAAACCCGACAGGATTTCGATGGGAAGCAATCAAAGCATCTTTTTATGATGAGATTGCTGGTAATCTGGATCCAGAAGGTAGGGGAACAATTGAGATACAGTACGAAGAATTGCAATTTAATTATCGATCTGAAGCACCTATTGTTCGTTTCAGTAATTTGCTCCAACTATGGAGAAAATTTTTATTCGAGACTCCTGTTATATCTCCCCAAAAACCTTGGCGGGAAGAACAGCACATAATTCCTCCCAGGTTATTCATTCTTGGAGATACCATATCAGAGATCCAATTTAGTGAACTAGTGCAAAATGCAATTCTTATTGTTCCGTGCGAACAAAATCAAGAACAGGAGTTTGTACAAGAAGATCCATTGTTATCGAAGATAAAAGATCAAAATGTTCCTTTCTCCGTGCAAAGCCCCATCTTAGCCAAAGGGCAAGAATTCCCAATGGTCATCTTGTATCGATTTGGTGATCGTTGTCCGGAGGATTTTTTTGAGGTATCCGATTTTGAAACCAGACTTTCGAAGGAATATTACCTCAATAAACTCTATGTTGGCGCTACGAGAGCACAGAGCTCTCTGATCATCGTCGATACAAAAGAAGGAAAACGGAAACTTTGGTCTAAGGCATTAAACTCCAAAGAGATTGATGAATTCCTGAAACGAGCTAGTAATCCGGATATCTGGCGACAGGCAGTCGGGGGAGTAACACCAGGGGATTATTATGGCATGGAAATCGTCAAGCAAGATCCGATTGAGATGGCTGAGAAATTACGTAAAGGGGGAAAGGAGAACAATAACTCAGACCTGCTACGTCAAGCAATGGATTTCTACCGACGAGCTGGTAAGGAAAATTTAGCAATTATATGTCAGGCCGAAGCCTTAGAAGTTGATGAAGCATTTAAAGAAGCCGGGGATTTATATAAAGGTTTGGGGGTAAGCAAGGAAGTTGAAGGCGCATACTGGAAGGGTAAGTGTTGGGGTGAATTGAATAGTTGGTATTCTACTCATGAACCCGATGATGAACTTCATAAGCACATTTCGCTAATGATGGTCTCACCAGATGATCCAGAACAGGCGTTGAATCTCACGAACTTTCTAAAGAAGTCGATTGATGCAGGAAATAAATTCACATTTTCTGAAAGCCAATTTCAAGAAGGCGTGAAAGAAGCACTCATTTGTTTATTGGGATTCGAATTCGATGGTGCTGAATCTGGAAAAACCTGGTTGAAGCTTGCGGATCTAATGGACAAGCTCAAACCTCTAAATAGAGTTATCGGAGAAACTAATGTAGGAAAGGTTTTCTTTAATGCACAGCGGTACTCAGATGCAATTCGGCAATGGGATAACGCTGGTACAACATCAACTAAAGAGTATTACTTGGCTCGGGCGGAAATTGAGGTCAAGCCAAATGATAAGATCCTTTGGCTAGATCTCGCAGGTGAGACAGATAGATTATTAATGGAATATTCTCAGTTTGATAAAAATGCAATCAGTGATAATAATAAAAAACAAGTTGCTAAAGCCCTCAAGTCCAAAGGTCGACTAAAAGAATCTTTAAACCTTTATTGGCAACTTGGTGAATACGATGATGCAATGGAGGTATTGAAGGAAATCTCTCCTAATCCAGAATTATTCCTAAGTGAAGATGAATATATAGAAATGATTAGGGAACTGTATGGAGATCTTATAAATAAACAGGAATTACCATACGCAAAGGATTTATTTAAGGATACTATTCGATCGCTTCCAAAACCTGATGTGCTAAATTTCGCTTACCAATATATTAAAGCACTGATGAGGACTAATAAATGGGAAGAAGCTGTCGGCTACACGTTGCCAACACACACCCAAATTAGAGAAATTAAACATCAGACCTTTCCTAAAATGACAAAGTTGTCAGAAAGCGATCGACTTTATTTGCAATCTGCAGCAGTCAGGGGATTTGTTATTCACACTCCTGATACAAGTTTAAGAGATAAACAAGTTCTCTCCGAGTATTTTCTGGAAGTGAAAGACATTGGATTCGAGAATTGGGGAAAACACATCACTATACCTGAGATGTCGTCAGCAATAGAACGAACAGGAAGGCATATCGATGCCTTACCATATTACGAAGGACTGTTAGATCAAAAAATAACCGGGGCAGAACGAAGATATGTTCAAGAACGCTGGCTAAAAGTAAAATCTAAGCAAATTGAACGCGCAGAATCCGATGAGTATATTGGCAGCAAGAAAACACTGAGTTCAAGAAAACGGGAATTAGAAAACAAATCATTTGAGTGGAATATCTCTCTCGATACTGTCTCAGCACTACCGGATTATCCGTCTCCTGTAAAACTTCCTAAGAGTAAAACAGAAACTGATGCTCTCGAAATGTCCATTGACATAATCTGGCAGACACCAAAGGGGAAGATTATGAATCAAGATAGTAACGCAGTTGTAATAATCGATGTAGAAAAGGGTGATATTACTGCATTTGATATGGAAGTTAATGAACGTGAGATGGATCAGAAGGTTGTATTTGAGATCCCCTCTTGGAATATCAAAGGTAATATGATTATCGGCAAGAAATTAGTTATTGACATTAAAGGGAAGAAGACAATTTACAATGTGGAATAAGTAATCAGAAAATTGGCAATTAAACTTGTCAATCTTAATATAGGTTATTCACACTGAAATAATTTATTGTTAAATACAGGTTTATTGGACTAATTCATTCTTGATTTGAGGTTTTATTTTGATCATCAGTGCCAGCCGACGAACGGATATTCCAGCCTTTTATTCTCAATGGTTCATGAATCGCATTCAAGCTGGATATTGCACCGTCCCGAACCCTTTCAATCGAAAACAGGTATCTTACGTCTCACTGGAACCAGAGGATGTAGAAGTGATCGTATTCTGGACTCGGAATCCAGCACCTTTACTTCCTTATCTCCCGGAATTAGATAATCGTGGTTACCGATATTATTTCCAATATACAATTTTGGATTATCCCAAAAAGATAGATCAGAAAACTCCTCCACTAGATTCTGCAATTAAAACTTTTACACGAGTTTCCGACCATGTCGGTCCAGACCGAGTGATTTGGCGATATGATCCGATTTTATTCACCGAAAAAACTGGAGCCAGCTACCATTTGGATAAATTTAGTTACATCTCAGAAGCGTTACATGGGTATACTCGCCGATCAGTGATCAGCATAATGGATGTTTATAAGAAAACTCGAAAGCGATTGCGGAATATGGGGGAGCAGGGATATGAAACTATGGATGTATCTAATACCATCAGCCCGCGCTTTGAAAGGTTAATGCGTGATTTGAAATCTGTAGCAAATGATAACGGGATGGAAATCGTGAGCTGCGCTGAAGAGTTGGACTTGACCCCATACGGGATAGCCTCAGGAAAGTGTGTTGACGATATTCTGATCCAACGTGTATTTAACATCAATATAACCCAAAAGAAAGACCCCAACCAACGGCAAGTGTGCGGATGTGTTGTGAGTAAAGATATTGGTATGTATGACACTTGCCTTTTTGGCTGCCAGTATTGTTACGCCACTAAGAGCTTTGACTTGGCGCGGCGGCAAAATGCCGAACATGACCCAGATTCTCCCTCCCTGGTTGGTTGGTATGATGCTCAGCCGCCCAGGAAAACTTCGCAGCCCGAGCTGTTATAAGTAAAGGAGTACCAAATGGACCAACATGATCCCTACGGTCCGATGCTTGCTGAATTAATTGATGTAAATGATGCAGATACTGACGAACTATTCCGGGAGAGTTTACGAAAAACCCAAGAATATGTGGCTCTTTTACGCCAGGCATATAGAAACTCTCCATCCAATGTGGATTTCTCATGCGAAAACACTCGAGCATCATATTTACTTGCTTATTACCCGCACTACATCGAAACTCTTTATCATATTCTTGCTTTACTACCTGATGATGTGGTTCGAGTAAACTTTGACAATGAAAAACTAAGGGGATGCTTTTTTGGTGCTGGGCCTGCTCCGGAAGTGGCTGGATGGATTTCGTTTTTACAAAAATATTATCCAGAAGTCACTTGCGCGATGGCGTATTTATTAGATAAGTATTCAAATCAATGGCGTAAATGTCAGGAGATTACTCGTTATCATATATCACCAAAATATTGGAATGGGAAGTTGATCACCTTCCCGATGGAATTTGATTTGTTGGAAAACGCCCAAGAATGGACTCCTAGGGTTAAACGTGCTGTTAAGAGTTCAAATTTTTTTGTAATGCAAAACTGTCTTAACGACTTATTAGGTAGAGCAGATGATTTATTAGAAAGCTTCATGCGGATATTCCGGGTGACATTACCGGGATCTTTATTCATTGTTGCTGATCTCTGTTTCCAAGACGTATCAAATCTTATGGAGCGACTAGTGAGAAAAGTGGAAGATGAGAATATTGGAGTTTCAATCCTTCATCCACATGTAAAATATTCTGAATTTATTTCGAATTTTATACTGCCTGACATTATCAAAGAGGAACTACTCACTGGATATAATGATTTAAGGCCAAGGATATTCACAAAATATTATTACTCTGTGATGGTTCGAAGTGTAGATCCAGAGTCCGAGAAAGAAGTTATCCCATTCTAAAAAACACATGAGTATATCAAAATCCTCACCCCACCAGCCAAGCTTCCTGAATAGAGAGATCCCAAAAATGACGGAAGGTTATTATTCCTCAGGGCCGAATCCCAACCTGCGACGCTTCGTAGAAGAACATGCCACACCCTATGATCCCGAGACCGATGAATATGACGTGCCGCCTTTTGATAAGCCGATCAAGACAACCAAAGCTACGGCGATCTACAAAATGCACTCCTACTGGTCGAAGAAACCCCACGATGCGATAAGAGAGTACATTAAACACTATACAAAACCAGGTGATATCGTTTTAGATCCGATGTGCGGATCGGGGGGGACAGCTTTGGTGGCATTAATGGAAGGTAGGGCAGCGATTGCCATCGACCTCTCACCAGCAGCATCCTTTATCACCAAGAATTACTGCACTCCAGTAGATGTTGAGCAATTACAACAAGCATTCGAGGATCTAAAAGAAAAAGTTAAGCCAGAAATGGATTGGCTGTACGAGACACGCTGCGACCGCTGTGATGGTGCTGCAACAATGGCTTATGTTGTGTATTCATACCTTTTTGAATGCTCTCGATGCCTAGAAAAAATTCCTTTATTTGACTGCATTGAAGCTCAAGGACAAACTGCTAGCGGAAAGCCAAAAAAATTATTGGCTTGCCCAAACTGCTTGTCCCGTGGGCACATAGAAGAAATCAGCACTCGTGATAAAAGATTTGATCCCATAGAAGTAGTGATAAGCTATCTTTGCGAAGAAGGTTGCACGCCTAAGCGAGACGAACGCAGGTACAATGACTCTGACCCCAAAAAGCGTGCCTACTTCAATGATCACGACCTGGCAAAGTTACACGAAATCGAAATAAAAGATATCCCATATTGGTTTCCAACAATTCGGATGATGAACTCTCCGGCCTCTCAGAAAGAATGGGGAATGCTATGGAGGCCCTATCATGGAGATATTCAAAGAGTTGACCAATTTTTTACCAAACAAAATTTATGGGCATTAGCTGTGATAAAAAATGCTATTGAAAACTTAAATGCAACAAACGAGATAAAAGATACATTGAGGTTTATATTTCAATCTAATATCCTAAATAGTTCTATTATGTATAGGTTTAGAGAAAGTGGGAAAGGGGGGATTGCAATGGGCACATATTATGTACCCCCAATGTATCAATCCATGAATGTCTATTCAGGATTGAAGAATAAATACTCAGATATTTCCCGTGGGCTTTCTGAGCTATTAGATCTTAGAAGCGTTGATCTGATGATTTCTACCCAAACATCCTTGGATATGTCAAATATCGCTAACAACAAAATAGATTACATTTTTACTGATCCGCCCTATTCATGGAAAGTGCAGTATGGCGAGTCGAATTTTATTTGGGAAGCTTGGGGAGAATTTGAGACAGATTGGTTATCTGATGAAGTTATTGTGAATCCAATAAGGGGATTAGATGAGATTGAATGGCAGCGAAGATTAAAAATATCATTACAAGAATGTTTTCGAGTACTGAAACCCGGCAGATGGTTATCACTTTGTTATCATGACACATCCGAAGGAACATGGGAATTCGTACAAGATATTGCTTGCGAAGTTGGCTTCATTTCCGAGAATACCGAGGCTACAATTTATATTGATGCGGGACAAAAATCTTGGAAACAATTGGTTGCCAAAAAAGTCACCAAACGCGACTTGGTGATTAATTTTCGCAAGCCACACCCTGATGAGCTGACTTATCAGCTCACATTAATTGGCGATGAAGATCAGGCTACATTTACCCAAAAAGCCCGTGCCATTATCACAGAAGTATTAGAAAAACATCCTGGTTCTTCTTCTGATCGACTCTACGATGAGCTGGTCTCCAGGATGGTCCGCAAGGGAGAATTCGAGCGTCACAACTTCGACGAAATCCTGCGCAGTGTCGCCGAAGATGTGGATGGTCGTTGGTATCTGTTAGAAACTGCCGATCAGGTCGATGAGGCCGAAAGTCGCAAGGAGAACGAGGTAGCTTCTCGCCTGGAAGCTTTTATGCGCCAGTATCTCCAGAATAACCCTGCTGATATCGGCGTACACTACTCTGACCTGTTCGAACAATTTCTACCGATAAAGGATAAGCCTCGTCGGTCGTTATTGGAATTAATCCCAGAATTCTTCTTCAAGACTGAAGAGGGCACCTGGCGTCCACCTGCTGATGAAGAAGAACGCGCCCAGAAGGAAGCCCTGCGCACCAGCGGTACGCTGCGGCGAATCAAACGTTTTGCCAATGCACTCTTGGAGGGTGTGCCACCCTATGAGAAGGATATTCCAGCTAACGCTCCTACTGCAGCAGATTGGATCCGCCAGTGCCGTCGGGCAGGGCTTTACGAACAGGGACGAGCGCTCTATGAGAAGGGCGGCTTCACCTTCGAAGGTCTGAGCGAAGAAGCTCAGATGGAAATTGAAGAGGATTATCAAGTGTGTGTACGGAGGAGTTAGTATATTCCAGTAGCTTGTTATATTAAGCCCTTTGCCATCAAAACATTTATAACATTCGATTTGGAAAGCCAATGAAGAAGACACAGCACGGGTCAATATGGTATTTTGTAGACGAATCTGGCGACGCCACCTTTTATGACCGTCGAGGTAATTTTATCGTGGGGCAGCCAGGGTGCTCGCAACTGTTAATCTTGGGTTTTATTGCGACCCCAAGTCCCAATACTATCCGTAAGGCAGTTTTTGATCTGCAGCAAGAAATCATCAACGAGCCATACTTTCAAGATGTGCCGTCAATCGCCAAGACTGCAATCGCTTTCCACGCAAAAGACGATTCGCCTGAAGTCCGTTACCGGTTTTTCAAATTAATTGCTGGGTTAGATTTTAGAGCTCATTTTGTTGTTGCTAGAAAGATTGAACGAGTCTTCCGGAACAGCTTCCAGACACAGGAAATTGCTTTCTACGACCACTTGGTTTCACAGTTATTCCAAAATGTATTACATCTCTTTCAGGAAAATTACATATATTTTTCGAAACGAGGATCCAGAGACAGACAAATACCGTTGCAGGGAGCTATTCAACAGGGTGTAAAACGGTTTGAGGATAGATGGGATACACAAGTGAAAACTGCTCACCATATACAAGCCCAAACCCCAAAAGGTGAACCTTGTCTGAGTGTGATTGATTATATGAATTGGGCTGTTTATCGCGCATTTACACGCAGAGAGATGCGCTTTTACAAAGTGGTTGAGCACAATGTGGATTTATTGCTTGACCTGTACGATATAACGAACTATCCAAATAATTGGTACAACAAGAGTAATCCCTTCGATATAGAAAAAATCACCCCTCTGTAGCTAGATCCGGTTACCGGACGCACGGCATGTGAAGCCGACTTTCACTAACAGAGGAGCGATCATTTTATAATATCATTTTAGCAATAATCTACTCAAAAGTCAACAATTTTGCTCAATTACTCTGAATTATGTAAGGAAGTCATATGAATCTAGAATTTAAAAAGGCTTTTTCCGGCAAAGTGGTCAATAAAAGATTGACATTCAATACTGGGATGGATGAATTTCCGCGTTATGTGTTGGAATATTTGATCGACAATTACTGCGAAGAAGATACCTTCGAAGAAGATTTTGCCTCGGTAAAAAAACGGCTGCGTGAGAATTTCGTACACGGAGCAGAAGCAGAGCGTATTCGCCATTACATCCGCGAGAATCGCCAGCACACGATCATCGCTACTCTGGAAGTGCGATTGGTCGAGACCGAGGATAAGTATTGGGGGACGATCGGGGCGATCAACGAGAATTTTGTCAATGTTCCGGAAGAGATGGTCAAGCGTTATCCAATGCTGCTGGCAGGTGGTATGTGGGGAACCATTGACCTTACCTACGATGAGACCGAAGTGCATAACAAGAAGATCCGGCCTTTTGTGGCCGAAGAATTCACCCCATTTCAAATTTCGATGATCGATCTGGGGGAATTCCTTGAAAAAAGGAGGATGTTTGATGATCAGGAATGGCTGGATATCCTGATTAACTCGTTTGGCCTGGATCCAGACATGATGAGCCGGCGTGAGAAACTTCTCTATTTAAGCCGAGCTATCCCACTAGTCGAATCCAACCACAACATGATTGAGTTGGGTCCGCGAGAAACTGGAAAAACATACCTTTTCCGCAACATCTCCTATTATGCTCACGTGATCTCAGGGGGAAAAGTAACACCCCCTAGCCTTTTTATTAATTTGAACACTGGAAAAGTGGGCCTGGTAGGTACCCGCGATTCAGTGATATTTGATGAGATTGCCAACACCGATTTCACCGATCCGCGCACCATGGTCAGCATCATGCAGGGCTACATGCAGGATGCCAAGTTCAGCCGGGGGAAGAAAGAAATCCTTGCCTTTGGATCAATCGTATTATTGGGCAACCTTGATGTACAGGGAAGCTTACCCCATGAGAAGTATTATCACCTATTCGAACCATTGCCCAGTTACTTACAGGTAGAAGCCTTCATCGATCGCTTGCATTATTACCTTCCTGGATGGGAGATCCCAAAGATAACCCCTGAATCATCCAGTAAGGATTATGGTTTTATCACGGATTATTTCTGCGAGATTATGCATGAACTGCGTCGGATAGATGTACTGGGTAAGGTCAAGAATCGCTTTGAGCTAGTCGACGCATCCGAAGTTGGTCGCGGTCTTACAGGCAGGGATGTGCGCGCAGTTGATAAAACACTATCTGGTTTACTGAAGCTTATCTATCCCCATGGGGAGGTTTCCGATGAACAGCTGGAGGAAATACTACTCTTAGCTTTGGAAGGTCGCCAAAGGATCCGCAATCAACTGCATATTATGGCGCCGGGTGAATACCGACCGATCAAACTTAGTGCCAAGCTAGTTGATACAGATAAGGTCATTTCCCCATCATTGCTTGAAGGTGATCGAAAACCCCATATTGAATTGCCTACTGAACCATTGATCGGAGAAGTAATCGGATTGGCTGTGGCCGGCGAGCATGGCGTTATCCTGCGGTTCGAGATGCAAGCTACTAAAGGCTATGGTCGAATTGTGCCGCTCGGTTCCATCCAAAGGGTGATGCGGGAATCGATTGAAGCGGCAGCCCAATACATTCGCTCGCACTATAAAGAGCTCCATATCGATGCTGAGTGGAGAGAGAATTACGATGTGGCAGTGCTGGCAACTATGATGGCCATTCCAAAAGAAGGACCATCAGCTGGGGTAACCATTGTGACTGGTATTGTCTCGGCACTGAAGAACATCCCAATTCGGCACGATGTCGCTATGACCGGAGAGATCACCATCATGGGTAAAGTGATCGGCGTTGGAGGAATTCAGGCTAAACTGATGGCAGCTATTGAATCTGGCATTAAAACAGTTATCCTGCCAAGAGATAATGAGCAGGAAGTGAGTCATCTTCCAGATTATATTAGCGATAAGGTGGAGATTAGGTATGTGAGTGATATCGAGGAGGTGTTAGGGTTGGCGTTGATCAATCCCATTTAATGAAAAGTAACCGGCATAAGAAAAGGTGGGTAACTGTTAGGAAGAATACTAAATGGATATTGGGAACATCATCCCCAAGTATCAATAGCATAATTCCATACTTAGATGTTTAACCAAGGAGAACCATGAAAATTCGAAATATTGTTGGAAGATATACCATTTTCATTATCATTGCAGTCTTATCAATAACAGTAGCTGGCTGTACAAGTTCTACTCCCCAGCTCGTTGAAGTAACTCGGATCGTTCCTCAAACTGTATTTGTGACCCAAATCGTGGAGCGTGTGATTACCGCAACCCCCATACCGCCCACGCCAACTCCTGAACCGACTCCCACTCCCCAGCAAACTCCGACCCCCTCCTATGTAATTTGGAGCAGTCCTCAGGTGGTTGAAGTATTTAAAGCAGCTGGATTAGAGGTCGAAGGGACATACAATATGACAAAGGATGATTATGGGTTTGCACCTTTGGTCGCCATCGAAGGGACGCGCTTCCTTATACCCTCTTTGTGTTCGGATTGTGGTGGTCGCATCATGAGTTTCGTTTCACCAGAAGACCTGGAAAAAGTTCGCGAGTACTATGTCAGCCTGGGTAAATCCAGTGCCTTTCTATTTTCTTGGACTTTTGCCTGGGATAATATTCTCGTCCAAATCAATGGTGACCTTCCTGAGCAGCAGGCTCAGCAATACGAGATTGCTTTGAACACAATGGAGTAGATTGTTGTTAATTTTCTCTCTGGAATTCCCTCTCTGATCTATCCATTCTAATAGTAATTGGCTAGCAATCGAGAATTGTTTGGCGACTTCTTTCCTTGTTACTTTATTAGTCATGATTCATTTCTCCTGATTTGTAATTAGAAATGTTTACACACCTTTAGCTCAATGGATCAGAGAGTCGCCTTTCTTTCTTTATGTCCGGTGCAACCGCCATAGAAATTATAGACAATAGAGACACAATAGACACTTTTAACCCCCATAAGTAGATACAATAGAAACTATAGACATAGATGCAAGGGATAGACACAAAACTCTGTGACTCTTAATCGTTAGCCCTTGCAAGGACAAGCCCCTTGCAAGACGCGGCCTGAAAGGACAAGTCCTTTCAGGATGTAGTCGCAGGTTCGTTTCCTGCCGGGGTCACCATACATGCAGGGGGTGAATGCTTGAATACCCCCTTGCTGTCTTGATAGTACACAATTAAGCGAGTACAATTGTGTACTATCATTTTAAGACAAGAGGCAAGTAGATGGCAAAACAACCCCGGCATCGACCCTA
>SDBU01004951.1_pt1 | contig 16126 bp, 22 predicted proteins | sample 2277071 | NCBI WGS metagenome assembly SDBU01 (sample SAMN10397929, study PRJNA504765) | marine sediment metagenome | isolation source: marine sediment core GS08_GC12, 126 cmbsf | place: Arctic Ocean: Gakkel Ridge, Loki's castle | collected 2008
ATATGTTTCGATTGAATGATATTCTCCGGCAAAGTTTCGATACCATCTTGCGCCGGGTTCATACGTTTTTATCTGCCGGGTGTCTACATGAAGTCCCGGACTGATCCAGTGAGGATATATACCGATGCCTCCCCATCCGAATCTTTCAGCCATTACCAACTGTTCAAGAACTGGCATGACCGATTTATCCTTTAGAATGAAATGAAAGTCAATAGCCTCCCCTGTGTAGTGTTTTGATATTTCCGATTCATGCCCGCCCGGTTCCGAGAAGTCAGCGTGGACGAGATAAGTCAAGCCCGGAATTCTGCCTTGAGCGAAAACGATCATGTGGTCGAACATCAGTACCGTTCCCGGATTCATCCGTTCCGGGTATCTGAAATCCTCCGGAGTGACCGCATTTGCAGTCCTGAATATCTTATCAATGCTTTCCATGAATTGATTTGTTCTCTACGTGTCCGTTAAGTGCGGTTTGAATACTGCCAAATTGTACCTTTTGAAACTTCTGTTCTGTAAGGATGCCGGCTGTTGATATTTTAATTTCCCCAATCGCATCCCTTGTCTTATCCCGTTCCGCCCGCTCGATTTTCTTTTCCTTGCGATACCAGCGATACAGCCAGGGGATGCCTTTCCAGATAGTATAAAACACAATACCGACAATCAGCATCCCGATAGGATTGTCTCTAAACCATGCGTTAATCGCTTTTAAAAACAGGCTTTCCATTATTCCGGCTCTTTCGTTAAATCAATTACTTCCCGCTTCTCGATAATTTCATTGCCATCCTCATCCAAAGTCATGATGATTTTTATCGTGGGTATTGGGACAAGCTCTTCCTCATAAACCCGTCCATTAAACCCGAACTTTCGCACAAAATATCGCTTGCCATCTACTTCACGGAATGTTGCCGATGGTATTTCAGAATATAAACTCATATTAACCCCCGTTATTATTCACAAAAAACTTTTACATATTGTGCGTAAGTGTACCAATTCCCGCTATTATCATCGGTTGCTCCTAATCCAACTTGCCATACAGTACTTGGAACTCTTGCTGCATGGGTTGCTCTTAATGTTCCGTCCACATAGAATTTCACATCTGTTGCCGAAATTACAATTTCTATAAGTGCCCAAGTATCATCAGATATATGCGCCGATATATCAGTTGTTTCAAGAACCGCCCCATCAGAACTGACAGCTGTTGGTGTGCCTGCATCCACCATTATAGATGCACAACGATTGGCAGCAATAACCATTCCCGGCATATCAACAAGAACACTATCATTTGTCATAAATCCAATACCAAGCCCATTCGCCACAGCACCCCAATCAAATTTTACATAGGCTTTTAAGTGAACCGTTGTAACCCCATTTTTCAGCGAGACTACTAACTTATCCTTTGTATAAGCGATGCCATCAGTACCAGCCCCATTGCCTGAATCACATTTAAGATAACCGGGAACTCCTGCTATGTCATTTTCTACTTTCGCAGTACCCGTGTTTTCTGTAACATTCCAATATGTAGCATCGGGAACAGCATCATTAGCAACTTTATTAAAATAATCCTGCCATCCGGGAAATACACCGATACCAAGAAGCGATCTTTCTTCATCGGTTAGCACGCTTAAACCTGCAATCGCCGCCGCATTGGCTGCAACCGCCACGCTTATTGCCTCCTGGCTCATGGTAGTATCATCATAATCTGAAATATCACCGCCAACAGCCAGCATGTGAGCGATAATACTGTCATCAGCTACCCGTGCCATTGCCGCCCCTGCAGAGTGCAGGAATAACAGGACTTCGGATTCGTGCATGACCTTGAAAGCATCGCCGGTTTCTACATTCGCACCGAAAGCTACCGTAGTAAAATGCCCGTCATTACTGACATAATCCGTTATCTGCCTGATTTGACCCTCCGGCGCATTGCCAACACTGTTTACATTCTCGGTTATCATTATATAATATTTGTTATTATATAAATCGTTAGCGGCTGCAAGAATAAAATCATTTGAATAAATCTCGGTAGCGCTTGCCCCCATGCCGGTTTTGCATCTGCCGACCTGCATTTCATTTCGGCTTATCTTATTGTAAGTCATCGCTGTTAAAGGGTCACCTGGCATCTTAATCTCCTTATATAAAGTCGTGTTCTATTCTGTCCAATAAATCATCTCCCGGCCAAACATAATTATACCGGATGGTACAGTCCAATTCACCCGCATCGAATACTGCATCAATAAAATTCAGCTTTTCTCTGCCCCAATCATACGTAGCTACCGCTGCCGGATTCGTGGTTGTTATCGTGGCAATCTTGCCATCCGCACCGTAAGCGATCACAGCAGATGACCCCACAACAGGCATGGCGATACGGTGCATTAAAGCGTGAAGCTCATTCCTCAACTGGTTATGATGTTCGGCATAGATGATATTTCCTGCGCCGTTAACCTGCCGAAGCGAAGGCGTGTAAGCCGGGAATATCTGCGTTTCATTAAAGATACGTGTGATTTCTGTTGGGGTGAGTTCCCTGTTGTAAATGCGCCTATCGGACATACTGCCATCAAACCATGCAGCGGCAGGCAACCTAACACCAATAGATAAATCCTCCCCAGAACTCCCTAAAGTATCGGTCGAAGTATCGTTTGCTGTCCCGTCTGCTCCACTATCAATATACATTCTCATTGTTGTTCTATCAGTCGTTCCGACAACATGATGCCAAGCGTTATCATCAACGTGGGCTGTTGAATTAACAGCAGAAATATTGCCCAAACTATTGTTTGAAACTAAAAATTGCATTTTTCCCGCAATAACTCTAAAAAGCCAAATCCCTTCATCAACCGCATCATGAAGTCTTTGGCCCACACAACCGTCTGCAGAGGTTCTAATCCAAGCCGAAACGGAGAGCCCGGCAGGGAATTGTAAGCTTGCATCATTCCCACAATTAATCAAATCACTAATCCCATTAAATGTCATTGCCCCATTCGCCACGCCATTATGGTCAGTAGTAAATACAGGTGCATTCGCAGCCGTGCCATCGTTACCATATCCGCTGTCATCATGAACGGCAACGCCCGTACATCTGTTGCTTCTTAACCACCATTGACCGACTAATCCCATATCAATTCCTATGTGTAATCCACTCTGGTTGGTTTGTCACCGGTGAAAGTAAATGTTTTTGTCTTTGTAACATTCATGTCCGCTGCGCTGAATACTGTTACAATCGTTTGTATCTGGTCAAGCAGCCATGTCCATGAACTCACAGCTACTGGGCAGTCATGATAAACCTTGCTTAACCTGTCACCGTCAAATTCAAGCGTATCTGTCATGCCTGAAACCGGGATTTGCATACCGAAAAAAAGCGCTGAGATTTCATTTCTTATCTGGTTCTGATGCTGTGCATGAATTACTTCGCCATCGGTTCTTTTCAATGTCGGTGTATGTGCCGGAAATACCTGGTCTGACATGATGCCCCTTTAAGTTAAGTGATATATGACTTCTTTTATTTTATCAAGTTCCCACGTATATGTAGCTGTTATTGTCATGTTTAATTCTCCCGCATCGAATACAATCGCTATCTGTGAAAGCCTGTCTCCCGCGAAAGTATAAGTTGCGATTGCATCGGGGTTTTGTGACCTTACCGTTGTTATTACATTATCGGTATAATTATACATCTTATTGCTGCCGTCTATTGGCAACGGGAATCCCCGCATTAAAGCATGAAGTTCGTTACGCAACTGATTATTATAAACCGCCGCAGAAGTTTCACCGAGATCGTATCTTCTTGTCGGTATGTATTCAGGATATGTAGCGTCTGCCATTACGCCCTCAATTTATCGTTAAAGTTAAATCAACAGTCAGGGTCATTGCCGGTGTCTTTGTGAGGTCAATCGCTCCATGTTCGAACATCGTCCCTGAATTAGCCGCTCCGGTCGCAGCTTCGCCGAAAAAGCCCACTTCTTTTAATGCACCGTTGCCTTCGCCGGTATCAAAAAACACTGAAAGAGACGCAACATTATTCGCATTGTCTCTGCTTGCGCACAGCTTTCTTTCAAGCTCTGTTCCCAGAAGGGTATCGCCGTTTGCCGGCGCTGCCGCATTCGTCCCCACTGCTCCGTAAGTAATGTCGCAGGTGTTCGCCGTACCGACTAATACCTTTGCAATCGCCGTACGGCTTATCGTGGGAATGATATTATCGTATTCGAAAACCGTATTAACGCCTGTATATACATTATGAAGCGTACATTTCAGATGTCCTTTAATGCCAACCGTTTCTTTTATCCCCAGTAGCTTTTTAGCTAAATGCTGAAAGTCCATATTCTGCTACTCCATATACAAAGGGGTCTGCTGCCAGTACCCGCAAATCCGTTGCCACTACCTCACCTATTGTTACCGCTTCCGCAAAACCGAAAACTCTGTCAATAACTTCCTGCTCATCTATGTGCCGCCTGCGGTATGCCCGCTCTGCGATTGACCGGAAAAACTCCTCCAGCCGGTAAAGTCTTTGTGAAAACTCTACATTATAAATATTATGGTCAACATTACTGGGAATAATTGCTACTCTTTGAATAGTATATTTACCGTTATATGTCGGGTCGCTTACTACATCCACATTTATTGTCTGTCCGGCTCGCCAGCCGTCTGTATAGGTTGTAAACGAACCCCTGATCAACGGCTCGGCAAAAGTATTCAGTTCTGCATATCCCCTGTCCCGCGCCTCTTCTCTCGTGTCATAGTCCCGTTCCTCAATAAGATCCTCATATATCCCGTCTCCGCCTTCCAGTGCCGCAAGTGATGTTTGACTATCCGTATCATCCATCTGCACGATTACGGCTATCTCAGGCTTGTAAATAAAGACCACAGCAACACCCGCCGCAGGTGTTGCTGTGCCGACAGAGCAGCGGATAGTTTTCTCTGCATAATTGAACATATAATCAAACAAGGCTTCATCGTTTAAATATTCTATACCGATAGTTTTCGCAGCCCCGCCTTCTGTCATGGTAATTTCATGCGCTTTATATTCCAGATTCCATTCACGCTGTATGCCGTCCGCATCATCCGACTGTGTATAATTTGCGCCGAGATAATAACTGCCCCTTACGTACACCCTGTTCTTTACGTTGGCTGTATCCGGCTGTACCCTGTAAGAATTTATTATCGTTCCCAGATTTGCATCGGTGATATCATGCGGCGTCCATGAGGTTTCCTGTGCGAAGAAATGTATATCCTTATCATAATCTACATACCAGGCATAGCCGATTTCCTGTGCAAGTAATCTTATACATTCACTGACTTTTTTGTAGTTAAAATTCGTCTTCGTCATGGTTTCCCCAGCCTGAACATTTACGGTTGTGAACCCGGAAGTATATTTTGCTACAATATCTTCGATAATAAACTTGCTTGTTTTGCTCGAATAGGATTCCGGTACAAGCCTGCGGTCGAGAAGCCTCTGATAATCGGTACATTCTATATCGTAACTATAAGCTAACGATGGAAATGATATTATTTGTTTGGTTTTTTTTGTTATTATACCGCTGAAAATCTTATCGCCGCCTGTGATTTGAACTGTTACATCCTGCCCCTCGAATGGCTCATTACCACCGCCGGGATCAATCTCCATGTGGAATGAATAAGTGTCCGGAGCGTGTGCAATATTGCTTTCAATAAAAGGCTTTTCCACATATTTCGTTTGGTCTATGTTATTAATTTTATATATAATAGCCATCAGTACGTTAGCCTCGTTCCGGTTCTTTGTAATTTACTCAGTATATCATCGCTGACTTTTCTTGATATATTCCTTAAATCCATGTCACTGCTGATATTATTCCCGGTAATGTTCACTACAATATTATTCGCAATCGACTGTCCTTTATTAAGCGCGCTGAGAACTGCGTTGCCGCCGAGAGACTGCATCCCTTTTAACGAAAGAACACCTTCGCCGCCATGCCCGAAAAACGAACCCGTATAAGGGAGCATTCCGCCCTCTTTAAAACCTTTCGGCAAAAATGCTTTTCCGGCGTGCGTTTGTGGACCTGCTCCTGCCGCAAGGGCCTTCGCCCATCTTCCCGGATACCCTTCTTCTTCCATTAATGCCCTCCTACCCTCATCATTAATGGCGAGCCACATTGCTTTTGCTACTGTATAACTTCCTTCTCCTCTGTTCGAGCCTGCTTGATTAATTATCTTATCACTCAGTGCTGCCTTCATGGCGCTTAATACATCTATGTTACCCTCTGCGTCAGTATAAAAGCCAACGTGTTCTTCAATTTGTTTTTGTACCGATTTGCCTTGTGGCATTAAAGCCTGTGCAAGTTTAAAGCCTCCCCATATACCGCCTATAAGTAAACCGGCTGGGCCAAGAACGCCAAGCCCACCAAGCCCGGCGCCACCACCAGCCCCTGCTCCGCCTGTTGCTCCCGATATAGCTCCCGTTATTTGAGACACAAGACCGCCCTCGCCTGTGAACGCCCCGGTTATTTGCCCGATTAATTTATCAATGAAGCCTTTTATTACATTCTTTTGAATGTTCTTGAAAGCAGTGTCGAACGTATCAATTAAGCTGTCTTTTATTGCATCCATGCCGCCCTTTAATCCGCCGCCCTCGACAATCGAACTGGCAAGGGATGAAGAAATATGATCCATAGTGCCGTCAAATGCTGCTTCAAACTCTCCCCACATCTTAGCAAAGCCGGTAGGCAACTTGCTTTCCAGTGTCTGTTCAATGAAAGTCTGCCAGTCCTCGCCCTGGACTTTCATGAAAGCGGCGTGGCGAAGTTCATTCTCGGTTAATGTATCACTGTATTTTCTGCGTAAAGCGTTGTAAACAGTGGTTTCTTTTTTAACCTGTTCATCTCTGGCATCCTGCTCCCTCGCTGCTTTTTTCTCTGCCTGTGCTATTAAGAATGCGTCAATCTGTTCCTGTGAGGTTTTGGTTACAGCAACTTGTTTTTCCTGTGCCTCTTCCGTTTGAACTACTTTTTTATCTTCCTCTTTTTTGTGTGTGACAGTGGTTTGTTCCATGCCCTTTTCAAAGCCTTCCATGAAAATATCCCACTTTGTTGCGATACCGTCCGCCGCGCTCTTCCCATCTGTCTCCATTTTTAAAAAGGCTTCGTTTATTTCAGGCAGTTCAATTCCAAGTTTATCCAATACCCACCGGAACTTGTCATATATCCAGCCCACAGCCTTCGCCACTATGTTATATACAGATACAAAAACCTGATCTACTATCTGATACATATTCAACCAACCGGAAACGACCATCCCAATACCTTTGACAAATATCTTTATAAAATTAGTTATTCTATCTTGATTGTCAGCTACCCATTTGCCTGCCCCGGAAAGCATTTCCATTATGCCCGCTGTTACCTGAGAAACAATCGGAAGTACGGTATCACCAAGTGTCTGTTTGAACACTACCCATTTAGCTTTCATTTGTTCAATGTCAAAGCCCGCTCTGTTAATGCCCTCGGTCTGCGCCTCGAAAGCATCTGTCATCGCTCCAGTCGAGTCCTGCATCTGGCCGAGCTTATTAAGGTAAACATCATGCTGTGCATCTGTTAAGGCGAGCGCCAGGGTTTGCCCTTCGATTGAACCGATATATTTCTGTAATGGTTTCCCGGTAGCTTCGGCAACGCCCTTGATAATATCCATAGTTCCCATGAGGCCGTTCTGTTTAATCATAGCCTTACCGGATTCGTAACCGAGCGATTCCATTAATTCTGACATATCCTCAGTGGGAGCCATGAGGGCTTGTAATATGCCCCGGAACTGTGTTGATACTTCGGCGGCTTTTCCGGTTACTCCTGTGCCCGTTGCCATTACAGCAAAGAGTTCTTCCTGGCTAACGCCAAGTGCTGCCGTTAGCGGGACAGCCCGCCCAATAGATGCAGCGAGTTCCGGGAAAGTAGTTTGTCCTAACTTTACAGTTTGGAAAGCGAGGTCGGCTGTCTTGTCAACCGCTTCAATGGAAACATCGCCATATCCTTTTGTAACAGCAGATAAAAGATTAATGGCATCGGTAGTCGTAGCCGCTCCTGCGGTTGCCGCCCGTGCTGATGTGGCGAGAATATCCATTGAGTCAGCGCCGTCACCGAAAGCGGATACAACCTGATAAGCGCCTTCGGTTAAATCAGCAGAGGACTTCCCCATTTCAACGGAAAGACTCTGTATTTCTCCTTTCCATTCCTGCATCCGCTCGGCATTGTTGCCTACCATTGTTTGAAGGTTTGCAAGGTCTTTATTGAACTTTAAGGACTCTCTCCCGGCAATAGTCAGGGCTGCGCCAACGGCAGCGCCCATGATACCGAACGCCTTACCCATATCGTTTACGGCTTTTCGGCCTACCTGAACAGTGCCTTTAAGCCCACCGAGCGATTTCTGCGCATCGGTTATGCCCTTTTTTAGTCCGGCTATTTTCGTCCCGATAGCAACAAATACCGAGCCGACTTCCATCCCAGTCCCTATCGCCATTCACCTTTTCCCCTCACTTCACAACCTCACTTTTTCTTTTTGGGCTTCTTCTTGCCATGAACACAACCAAATTCCGGCCCGGAATAATAAACCGATTTGGTTTGTTTGTCTATGCTGAATGTAATGCTGTCTGGATCGAACTTCATTTTTGGTATATAGTAACCATTCATGAATTTAGGGCATCCACAGAATCCGCCCTTGACTCCATAGGCAGGTTTCTCTAACCAAAAGCCACAAGCTTTACATCTTATTATCTCTGGCTCCATTTATTTCTTCCCTTATCTGAAACGCGCTTGCATCATTTTAATACGTGCCGTTCCCGCCCTTATTTCGTCAGCGGTTGGCTGTCTTGTGGTTCGTGGCTTTTGTTTATCAGGGCTTACAGTTGTTTCTTCCCGCTCCTGATTCATCCGAACCATAATGGCAATATCAAAATCAAATGCGCTTATTGGATTTTCTACTCCGATTATTTCGCTTGGCCTTTGGCCGAACTTTTCTGCTACCGCCCCCAGTATCAGGGCTCCTTTTGACTTTACGAAAGGGTTTTAGCGGCTTGCTTCCTCCTGTCAAAAGCTGAAAGAAATGGAACTTATCTGAAAACAATATCTCGTCAACAGATATTTCGTTTTCATTAGCCGCATTTCCCTCGATCACCTTTGGATTTATAGATAAAATGACGAGGGCATTATTAACCATTGTGTTAATTTCCTGTACGTCCTCGTCACTCATATTCCCGGAACTCAAAGTCTTTCCCATGTTCTCAAGTCCGCGTGCCAAAGTAAGCGGAATTGCACCGGCAAAAACCAAATCCAGTAATTCCGGTTTTCTTATTTCTATACTCGCACCACTCGGAAGTTTAATAACTTCCGTCTCCCGTCCCTTCTCCCGCCATTCCTTTGCCGAAGAGACTGTTTTATTTTCCACTTTTACTCCTTTTGTTTAAACAGCAGTAGTATCACCGATTGTCAGCAATCTATTTCCTGCTGCCTTTGTGGTATCTTCAATCGCCTTCCAGGTGACCATCACAATCCGGTGGTTTTCACGATCAATGCCTATCTCCGCCACATCGGCGACATAAGCCTTATGGATTGTATAACGATGATTGTCGTCCGGAGCTATGGGAACGCCGGTTGGCTGCAAAATCAGTTCACCATAGTCTATTGTCTGATCCCATAAGCCGCCGCCAAGCTCGATCTTCTCCTTGATCCCGTCAAGAGTATATTCTCCGGTTGGGAATATGTGTCTTATTTTAGCAAGATTATGTTCGGACAGCGGCGTTTTTCCTTCAAACATCTCCTTTATCGGCCACACCCTGCCTACCATCGTTGACTGCTGAGCCTGAAACTCCTTTAATTCCTGTGTGTATTTTACCGTACTGGGGCCGTCAGTGCTTCCCAGGTCAGTCCCACCTAACGATACATCACACGCTCCGATTACAACTTCTTCTACATCAATAGCCATTTTCCTCTCTCCTCCCTCTTCTTCACATCACAATGGCAAGGCAGCGGCAAGAATCACACCGCATCCCTACACCATCACTTTATCTTACCGCTACCGTTTTATTTTCCCATGTTGTATGTGTATAATCATACCATTTATTCATATTAAAAAGTCTTCTTACTAAACCTCTCCCTTTGAAGTGTTCCCGAAAAAACTGTCCGCAACTGAAACATTCCATGTCTTCACCGTATTTTTTTCTATACCCATAACGTATAATTATTATTACTGGCTCTGTGTCTAAGCTTTTACAAAAAGGACATGCGCCTCTTCTCATTACTCCTTTCATTTACACAACGTCCTTTCTATATTCAATCATAAATATCATTGTCCAGACTGGGAATTCACTGTCACCGTCAATGCTTGGCGTTGGGGCTTGAAGTAAAGTTATCGTTGTTATCTTTGCCCCTGTCATTGTGCCGGGTGTTTCAAAGGTATATTGCAATATGTCCATAATTTTATTTGCGACATTATACGGTGTTTTCGTGTCCTCTTCTACTCCCCGAGTAATAATAATAATTCGAGCAGGATCGAACGGGATCATGTAATATTCCGGCCGGGCATTTCCTTCCCTGCGAATCTGTATTGTTTCCGGCAAATCCTCTTTCGCATAATGCCCGATTATTATTGGCGTTGCGATTGGGGCGGGAAGCACAGCAAGTTGAGCTACCAAATAGGTTCGTATGTCCTCTTCAATTACTCTCGCTGCGAATCCCATTATTTCTTAACCTCTTTTGTGATTGTAACATCAACACCCCTACCAACCGCTTTTGTGATATTCTTAAAATTCTCTTCAAGTGCCGGGTACATGAATGGTTTCTTTTTCGTTCCCGGGTGGTGAACTACTTTTACGGGATGCGCCGCTCCCGGCCAGAATAAAGCTTTTTTAGTTTTCGGCCGTATCTCATGAGGTCTCGTTCCCATTTCCACATATTGAGCATAGGATTTATTCGCAATTACTTTCACCCGTGCGTCACCGAACAGCCTTTCCGGGTTCGCCGCTCTGATTGCGCCTCGTAATTGCCCGGTATCAACAGTGACTATTCTTTTTGCAGCCCGCTCAATAGCCAGACCAACGCCTTTAAGGAATTTTATCTGGTCACGCTCGACAGCTTCGTAGAGGTTTTGTAATGCTTGGCTGACTTCTTCAAGCCCTTCGATTTCCATTGAAAACTCAACAGCACCCGCCATTACTTTGTCCTTTTCAGATACACTTCATAGTGATGTACGTATAAAATTCCCGGCATCCGGCACGTCTTTATTTTTATAATGCGGTAATTATCACCGTCATAAGTCACCCGGTACTCTTCCGAGATTGTAACCCCCGGTCTGAATATCATACAGCCGTCAACGATTACATCTTGCCCCTTGTCATCAGTCTCCACATGGTTCATCAGGGGGCTGTACAGACACGCTGCCGGGACACCTGCAGCGTAGGCAGGCTTGTTGTGCTCATCGCGTGTCGCGGAATGTAGCGTGCAGGCTTCACTTGTCACCGCCTCGATCATTGCAAGTCACCCTTTGGGATTTGGTCGAGAATATCCTGGACGTATGTATTGCCGCCGCCGCCTACATTCCCGCCGGAGAATAGTGACTTATAAGTCCCGATGTCTAATCTGGGAACGACTAAGGGGTTCACTACCAGAAGCGCCGCTATTCTCGCACACAACGGTTTTATCTTCACCGTCCATTGATGCGCTGCCGGAAATCCTGCCGTATATGTCACCTTTACCCGGTCGTCCTCACCCCATTTATAAGCAAAGTTGCCGCCCGGATACCGCAGAATTCCGATATCGTTCAGAACGGTGAAATCTTCCTGCTCGGCTATTAGTGTTTCATTGCCGTCAATATTTCCGTAATAGACATATACCGTCAACGGGCCGCCCACCTTCAGCGGAATATGATTCAGCTTCAGGTCACGGCTGTCATCCCCGAAGTACATCTCTTCTGTGAAGACGGTTTCCTCGAAGCGGAATCGTGACCAGATATTGATTATATCCGTTGCCGCCTGTATCTGTTCATCTGTTACAGTCGTCCGGGTAAATGTAAGCGCTTCGGCTGTTGATACAAGTGCCATGTCAGCCAGCTTTCCTTTCCACAGAAGCGGGACTAACCATTTTGTTGTCAGGCGGATTTTCCGTTGCATCGGTTTCCAAATATCCGCCGCCGGCCAGCCTTTTCTCTTGAAACTTTGTCAGCTTTTCATTGAAATCATCGGGCTCTCGATCCCTATAAACGGTTGACTCCGGCCCCCTGAACTTTTTCTTTTCCCCTTTTACTTTCAGATTAAAGGGTCTTTTTACTTTTCTTGTATTCATTATTGCTTATCCTCCTGTCCTATCTATTTCCGTGTTTCTTGTCGAGTCATCAAAACCGACAACCGACTCCTTCTTTTCAGGAACGGGTGTTGCTTCCGGGGCAGGTGTTTTCTTCCCTCCCCGTTTTTGTGCCGGTTTCTTTTTTGTTAGCACCTTGATGTAACCCTCTTTAAGCAAAGCCTTTGCCTGTTTTTCTTCTATATCTTTAGAAGAAAATTTGTTGCCGGCTGCCCTAAAATATCCATTGCGCGGGCCTGTGTATACCGGCTTCAACACAACGAATTCTTTAGTATTAGTTGCCATTATTTACCTCTTCCTTGCCAACTGAACGCCTGATCATAGTATATCCGTACATGGCATGAATCCCAGGCGGCCCCGGTGGTTTCCAGTTGCCTCGCAATAAACCGGTAATAAGGCGCAATCGGCACATCACCGTAGTTATAATGCACTGCGCGTTCATCCATAGTTGTCAGCCCCCCAATACATACCGCTTTCATAAACCGGGTTGTATCGGCGTTCGCCCAGTATCCCGTTCTCCGGGTTGAATCATGAGAAGCTACCTGCAGATATACTTTGACAGAATCGTCTACATAAGTTGAATTTATCTCGTCAATGAAAATGGTGATCCCCGCATCATTGGGGAAATACCCTGAGTTCGCAGCACCGCCGGGAAAGTTTACCATTGCCACGCTGGTATCTGCATCATCGGCTACGCCTCGTACCAGCCGGGCAAATTGGTTGCTGTTTGTAGCCAGCATCTTCTGGGCATTTGTCCATAATGGTACGTTCTGTCGCAACGCAGAATGAGCGAACATCGCGCCCAGTAAGGCTATGAATAAAATTGTTACTGTTAATACTTTCCACTTCTTCATCATTCCCTCCGTTCTTTATTATGAGGCGGGCTTTTTACCCGCCCCAATTTCAGGCTGATAAAACAGAGTCCTTCTATCTTACCAGTTTTTCGTTATCCACAGATGAACAGAAACGCTATCCTGCAAGTCAACCATATCTGATGTCGAATAATTAACACAGTTAGCGATGAATCGTATCCACTTAGTTAAAGGCATAAATTCAACTTGGTATCTCGTACCATCTCCGATTGACATAGAATCCGGCAAACCGGATGCTACCCAGTTTACTCCATCTGCGCTTAATTGTAGCTGTAATGAGATTTCAGCATTGGTTTCCGCATGAGTAAAACCGATTGCTTCGTAATCAACAAAGTAACTGAACGTGTCGATTGTTGAATGCCAAACGCCTTCAGCCATCCATGCAAAAGCCTGTATCGCCTCAGAGGTATCCGCCATATCCGGTGCAAGCACGAATGAATCCGGGCTTGCTGATGGAGCAGGTATATGCTGCGATCCTGCCAAATCCCAATAAACTATTTCTGCAATATGTCCCGCCTCGATATTAAACACTGATATACCGATGAGGGCTATAAGAACTAAACTTACAAATAACTTTTTCATAGCTTTATCTCCTCTCGGTTATATAATGTTTACACCAGTGATTTCACGGAACGCATCGGTCATTACGACCAGGGAAGTCCAACGCTCGACAACACGCACCCACGTTTCATCTTGCATCCATGCTGATTTATGAGTCGTGGCGGACGGGTCTGCGGCTTCCTGGCTAACCTTTACGGTTATTCCCTGGCGATCCAGATACTTCAGGTAGTTAAAATCACCGACAAATATCTTGGTACACACACCGCCGGGAGCGTATGTATTAGGAATACGGTCGTTGATGAATACTGGACGGCCAAGAATCTTCGGGATTCCGCCGCCATCCTGTAAACCTTCACGATATATATACTGCCCGGTTGTGGTTGTGAATTGATCGATCATAGAAGCGGCATTTGAGTTCATTACCCATGTACTGTTCACTCTGTACTGTGCTGGTAATGCCCAGAACGCTTGCTTGATATGATCGGGGGTAAATGCGGCATTTGCTGCAATGGCAGCGAGAACCGCTACGTCAAGACCGGCAGGCATTAAAACGCCTGTCCCGGTGATGAGCATAGTGTTATGAGCATTTACAATCGCTCTCATAAACCTGTTGTTTATGATAGTCATCGGATCCACGAATGTATCGTCAAACCATTCATCAGATGCTTTGAGAACGCCGGCGTTTTTAAAGATTGTCCATGTTTCCTGACCGGTTGTAAAACTCGTTGGAGTTTTACGGGTTTTCTCGCCCGTAAATGTCATGGTGACTTCGCCTGTGACCGTTCCCCAATAACCCGTATATTTATTGACAGGGATTACATCGCAGATAGTTTTCATATCTGTTTCAATAAACTTGTCATAAATCGGATCGGTGAAGTACAGGGGATCAACCAGATACCCGCCATAGCCGGTTTCTTCCTCGTCAAGCGGTTCGGCTTCGGTAAGGTGGTGCAACTCTCCCCATTTCCGGGTATAAGTTTCACGAGCAATCTGCTCGATCTCACGCATACGAATAAAATTACCGGCTTTTCCCGCTAACAGATATTCGTATAAAGCCCGCTTTTCGTACCCTTCGCCTTCGGAGATAGATTTCTTGCGAGCATCGGGAAGCATGAATGCCAGCACCTTTTTCAAGTCTGCCGGTTCATTCACTTGCTTCTCAACGATACCAATCATTTCGGTTTTAAAATCACTGAGTGCTTTCTGGACATTATCAGCCGTAGCATCCGGCGCTATTGATTTCTCCATTTTTGTCCAAAGAGCTTCGGAAATTTCATCCGACATTTCCGCTTCTTTGCACTCATTAATAAATTGTTCTTTTGTTAGCATTAATTACTCTCCTTTCGGATTTCAGTCTAACTTCCCTCGCCTCTGCCTAATTTCCCCACTGAGTTCCGAAAGAGTTTTCCGCACCATCTCTTCTATCTTCCCAGCTAAAATCTCCGGCTGTTTAGAAGGTTGCCGTTTGAGTGTTAGTATTGTCGCATGAAGTGTCCGGATTTCATGCTCTGCTTTTGTGACTTTTTCTGCTAATTCTGTAAAATCTTTATTGTCAGCTTCGAGTAATTCGCCCTCAACAGGCTCACCAATCTTGTCGACCGAAGACTTTAACATAAGCACTATATTATTTAAGAACTTAACCTTTTCCGCAAGCTCTTCCACCTCAAGCCGTGCCAGGAACTCCGGACTTTTAACAATATCCCTCGCATGAAGTACAGCGCCCGGGTTACTCTGAAGGTTACACAATGAATATTCAGCGAGTACTCCCTTTGTGATAATCGCATCATACCCCTCTTTTGCGAGCTTGTTCTCTTTGGCAAGTTCCTTAAAGCGCTCCGGCTCTTTCTCCAAAGAAACCATTTCCTTAACCCAGAAGCCGATTGACCACCCACGCAATGCGGCTTCGGTCACGAGATTAAAAGCGTCAATGCCCGCCTGGGTTTTCTGCGAGAAGAAAGTCTTGGCTATAATACCCTTCGAATCAGGCTTTATCCAGCCACACGTACCGATGGGAAACATGCCGTATTGATGCCCGTAGTTCACTGTTGAGTTTACGCCCTCTTGTCCTCGACCGCCGTATCGAGAAAAATCCATGCTGTCAGGCAGTATCACTTCCTCGTAAGTATCCGGTTCTTTCGTTGATACATAAGAAACGCAGGACTTTTCGCCTTCGTTAATATCATCGTATCCGGTGAATGTATTCCGGTGTTGTGGGCTTTCGTCTGTTTTGATTTCGTCTGCCATCCCAATCCTCCCTTTAATCCAACAAAAAGCCCGCCACCGCCGTGCACGGTAACGGGCTTTTTTAATCTGTTGGTTTCTTCGTAGTGATCAGGCCACAAAGAATATTTAAATTTTATTAATTATCTATATTAATATCCCTCTCCTGTTGCTTTCATCATT
>SDBU01004952.1_pt1 | contig 16125 bp, 16 predicted proteins | sample 2277071 | NCBI WGS metagenome assembly SDBU01 (sample SAMN10397929, study PRJNA504765) | marine sediment metagenome | isolation source: marine sediment core GS08_GC12, 126 cmbsf | place: Arctic Ocean: Gakkel Ridge, Loki's castle | collected 2008
GGCTCTTGAATATGCAAATAAAGATCTTCATAATTGGGCTGTTGCTGAAAGACATTAAAATTCTGATATGTTACAAACTAAATTTTGTCGTGTACAGAGAAAAAATTCAAAGAAAAAATATTTGCTATTAAAATAAATATTATTGTAAGTCCAAGTCCCAAAATTAAATACTCTTTTATCCCTGCAAGGATTGGCGCAATTAATTCCCATCCAACAGACGCTGAATAAACATTTGCAACATTTGTACAAATAGTTGAAAAAAATATCAATGATATTAATGAGATTTTTAAAATTAAACTTGGGGAAGTAAAACTGATATTTTGATGAGTACCTAGCCAAGGTGTAATTGCTGCTCCAAGAAAAAGAGCTGCAAGTCCAAAGACAAGTGTGAAAAGTTGAATAGCCGTTAATGCATACAATGAATCTTTTAATGAATTGCTATGTCTAAAAAAAGTAGGCAAATCAGCTGTAATGCCTAAATTAGTACCAAGAATAATTGGCAATCCAGCTAATGAAATTCCACTAGTTACATCTGCTGGAATTGTTGGATTGGATGTAAAAATGATTGCAATAAATGCTATTAAAATTATGGGAAAAGAAATAACAGATAACCATCTCAACAATACCATTCCATTCATACATAATAATGTGCAAATTATTCCAATAAATACTCCAATTTGAGCAAATTTATTTATCTCTTCAGGTTCTTTTATTGGAAAAAGAGTATTGAGAGCATTTGTTGCGATAGTAGTTTGCATTACAAACCAAGCAAGCGTAGCTACTAATAGTAATATGGCGATAAAATATGTACCAAATTTTCCTAAATAAACATAAGCCACATCTAATACACTTTTTCTTCCATCATGCCCCATGATGATAATGGCATATCTAATTATCCATAAAATTATATTACCTATTAACAAAGTTAAGATACCGCTAATAATGTTAGAATTTTGTATAATCAATATACTGGCAAGTAAAATAGGTAAACTTGTTACACCAGTAAGTTGGATAGACGCCAATTCCCACCAATTTTGATTAATATCGGGAAGTTTACAGTGATGTATAAAATATTTATTCATTAAAAACTTCTAATACAATTCATTCGGCTGTTTTATTAAATCTAATAAATTTTTGGGTAATGGTCAATCAGTTTCTAGTTTTACTTATAATTCTCGAAAAAATCATAGAAAATTAAAAGGTATTACTTTTTTATAGAGAGGGTAAAAAAAAACATTAGGAATCAGCGCCAAAATCTGCAGTTCTATGAAACATAGCAGCTGCAAAATCATTTCCTCTTTGAGATGTTTGGGGAAACATCCAAGGATTAGCATAAAGTCCGTATAGATCTAAAGTGGTTAAAGGATCATTTGAAACAAAAGCATAAAGATTGAGACCATCAAAACCTTTGGGGTCGGGGGTTAGCCATCTACCTAATTTTGGATCATTATATTCAAGGATATTATAACGGTTTGGATGAAAACCAATTATCTAAAGAAGAAGAGCTTTGTCTTTTTGTTTAGACGAATGTTTAAAGTTAATTAAAATTTTGACCGATTCTGCCCAGGCCCCTTTGCTTGGTCTAAAAAATTGAAGATATTCAATACCCATTCCATAGAAGAAGGCTTCATGAAATTGAAAAATTTAATAGACAATTCATAAATAATTTATCTTGAATTTTAATTTTGAAAAAGACAATCTTTATTCAAATTATAAGGATTTAATTAATAAATTATGAAAAAATTGATTATATGTATTTTACTGACGTGCTTTTTTCTTGATCTAGAAGCTACAGAGGTTTTTTCTGAAAAACAATCCTATGTTTTTTCTAAAGAAAAAATTTTAGACTCTTTTTTTCAAGAACTTTTTGAAAATACTTCAACAGGCTATGTTGTTTATGGACAAAAACCTATAGAATTAATAGGAATTAAAGACCTAGAAAATACAATTCCTGGGACTAAAGAACATTATTTTTCTGTTAAAATGCTCATTGGCTTAGAAACGTGGAAGGAAATTCCTTCAAACCTAATAAAAAATAAATCTATTATTATTAAATCTTCACAAAATGATGAACTTATTATTATTAACCGGCAAGCTTTTCTTCAAGTTGTTAACCAAAATTTACTTCTTTTTAAATATAAATTCGGAGTCAATATTACAGCAGAAGAATTATTAAACAGTCTTGAGAAATCAAAAAATAGTTTTCAAACTCTTTTTAAAGAAAAAATAGCTTTGCAGGGAATTATATTTGGCTATGGTGTTGAAAACGCTATGACCTATGAAAAAGTCTCTTTATTAAAAAAGATGTTGGTGTCCAACAATCCTTCAAATCCTCCTTATCAGGAATCATCTTTTCCCAAAAATGAAAAAGAAGTTGTAAAACAGCTAGAGAACAATTCGAGTACTAAAAAGACTTGGATTAAAATAAAAAAAGAAGCAAAAGATTTTTCTTATTATAGGCCTGCATCAGCCAATGATCATTTGAAAATTCCATTTAGTTTTCATCAAAACTCTTTAGAAACTATACGGTTATTCAAAGAATATCGAAAAAGTCAAAATAAAATTAATTCCCTTATGAGTAGTAAAAATTTTATTCATAAATTACTAGCTAAATTAGGGAAAAACAACAATCGATCATTTGAGTATGAAGTGAAATCACATAAATTAAATAAGTTTTTTTCAAGTAATGAGAAAAAATTATTACCCGATATTATAGCTAAATCAATTTATAATACGTTTTCAGATTTAGATTTATCCATATTGATTAAAGGTATGCAGGCAATTGATGAAAAAAAAGAAAATATTGAGATTGAAGATTATCACGACGTAAAATTTTTAGATCTTCTTAGAAATGAGTCTCTTTTAACAAAAAACTTTAGAAAAAAAGAAAAGGAATCTCAGCAATTTTTTAATCATATTTCCTTAAAAAAAGATTCTAATTGTCTTATACCTCATAAATTATATATTCGTACTTTAAAAGAAGGTATTGCAGAAAAAAAATTAAATCATTATCAAAAAAAAATCAAAGTTAATTATTTATTGAAGGATATAAAAGGAAAAGTTTTAACGGGAAATTATAAATTTGAAGATTTATCAGAGCTTAATCTTTCAAAGGTTATTCCAGGATTTGCTCACGGTCTTTTAGGAATGAAAGCAGGGGAGATTCGAAAAATTTATATTCATCCAGATTTTGCTTATGGAATTAATTCAGATTTTGGAGAAGGTCAACCAATTCAGGTAAAAGTGGAATTAATTTCTTTCGAAGAATTATCAGAAAAGAATGATTTTCCTCAAATAAAACCAGTAAATGTTGGTAGTGATGTACAAGACATTTCATCTTGCTTTGAATTTCTTAACTTACAAAACAGATATGCCTATTTTTGTGGATTAAAAACATGGGTTCATTACAAAAAAACAGTTCCTTTTATTACATTAGATAAAATAGTAACATCCTTAAATGAATTCATTGGAGGAAAGAAAACAGAACTTTCTAATGAGGAAAAAAAGCTTCTTTTGAAGTTTGAATGGGTGCTTTATCAAAAATAACCACTTATTTATCAAGTGATTATTTTCAGATTCAGAAAGGCTTTTTAATTTTTTGAATATTTTAAATGGTTAACATTCAAATCAAATATTATTTCGTTTTTATTAATCAAAACATTTACAATTCATAGGACACAAAAGGACTCCACAGCCACCGCAACGGTTACACCACACATCATGTATATCACATGCTTTACAAATGATAACATCAATATACAAACCATTATTATCATAGGAAAGATGTCTCGCAATAATGGAATTTCTTCCATCTTCAAAAGAAACTATAATCCCTTTATCAGTAATCTCAAGTTGGTCTGCGGTTACGTATATTTTTTGTTGTTTTTGATTAATATTTTGAGCATAAATCTCCAAAACACTTAAAGTAAAAAACAAAAGAAAGAAAAAACTTATTTTACTAGAACTCATTTTTCTCATAAACACCTCATAAGGTTAAAAAAAAAACATAATAATTTTAATGAAAAGAGTTATTATATACAAATAATTTATTTTTTGGAGGTTAGGGGATCAAAAGAAATTATTATTTGGTTATAGATGCTGATATTTTCAATCCAATATTTTTAAAGATCTGAAAAAAAAGGATATCTGATTGTAATTTTTTCGGGGGAGTTTCTTTTTGTTTTTGATAAAAATTTTATGTCTTTACAAAAAATATAACTAAGTTACTTAATAGCTTGAATATTTTAATTAATCAATTTTAAAAGGTTTTATGAAGAAAAGTATTTATTATATATTATTTTTTTTAATTTTATCATTTAAGTTATTTGCTGAGATAAATAATTCAGGGAATAAAAGTAGTGAAAAAAGTGATCAAACTCATAATTTGTACTTTGGACCAGAGTTTTTATATTCACATTTCAAGGTTGAAGAAGATTTTCGGAAATTCTCTTCAAATGGTTTTTATGGAGGGTTGAGAGTAAGGTATGAATTTTTAAAACCTTGGATATTTTATTATGGCACTGATCTTTTTGCAAGTTATGGTATAATTGATTTGAAACTAACTGCTTTTGATCAAGAAGTATATCATGATAGAGAATCAGAAGGTTTTGGAAATATAGATGTTAGATTAGGATATCCTTTGGTAAATAGAGCCACATTTGTACCATTTTTAGGATTAGGTGAGTATTTTAATTTTAAGATAGGTTCCGGGAGGATTGTTCATATAGAATATTTTTATATTTCAGGAGGTTATCGTTTTAGGTATGATATTTCACCTAAATTTAGAATTGGGCAGGACTCTAAATTTTTTAATGTTATAAGTACAACATTAAAAGAAAATTTTTCTGAAATTAGATATCATGAAACAGATTTTTGGGGTTGTGAAGTTGCTCTACCTTTTATTTGGCTTTTTTCCAAAAGCTGGAGTTTTCAATTTGAACCGTATTTTTTGAAATTAAATTTTTCTTCAAAAGAAAATCTATTTGGAGGCAGGTTATTATTTGGATATCACTTTTAAACTGAAGTCTTAATGAAGGATTTTATAATCTTCATAAAAAATAGATTTGAAATATGAGAAAAGAATAAATTAAGAAGTTCCTATAATTTTATTCAATGGATAATATGAATTTATTTTTCAATGATTGGATTTAAACGTGCTTTTATTTTTTTGTTAAATCTAAAAAGTTTAATATTTAACACATAAGAAACTATTTTTATGCAGATAAAAAACAATAAAAATATTTGAAAAAAAACACCATTTAATTGTTCTTTACGTATAACAATCAATAAACCTATTGTATAGCAGATAGCGAAGGGATTTAATATGAGCAGTAACCCTAAGAATTTTCTTCCATATTTTCTATAAGCAAAAAGATATGATAAAAAGTATATTGAACTTAAAAGAAATAGACTTCCAAAAATTTGATAATGACTTGCAATTGCTGGAGACCTAAACCATGTGGTTCTAATAGTAATAGAAGTAATGATGTTTAAAATAAATGTTAGAATAAGAAAATAAAACCAAAATTGTCTTATTTTATTTTCAGATATAAATTTAATATTTGCGGATGGTTTCGATGATTCTTTACTTCTTTTATTTTGTTTTAAGAGCTTAATGCTGAGTATATAAAATGGAATGAAAAAGATTTTATCAAGAGTGAAAACTGTCCAAAAAAAAGAGTTATGATTATTTATATTTCCATAAAGTTCAGTGGATAGATAATACTTTGAAAGAATTCCCCATAGGATAAAAAGAGGTGTTGTTATTAGAAGAAAACCTAAAAGTTTTCTTCCAGATTTTTTATAGGCGCAATAATAGTATGCATATAAGAATATACAATTAATAGAAATTGTCCATACAATCGAGATATACTTTATATATGAATTTATCGATGAATTTAGAAATTGTTTTAAGCTTAAAAAGATGAGGATAAAATTAAAACTATACATTATCAACAAGCCGATTAGCCAATAGGTTCTTACCTGATTTTTTGATAAATTTAACATAAAATTTTCTCTATTGAGTTGTTTTTATTAATAATCAATTATATTTCCTTTAAACCTAGAATATATTCAATCTATAAATATAAATAAAATGTCTTTCCTTCGTAAATTTTCTTTGCAATATTTTGCAAACAAAAAGATTTGCAAAAATCTTACTTAAAGATAGTTTTGGTATGTTGTTTAAAAGTTTTATTATTCCTAACATTATCAAACATTTTATCTTGTAAAATCTCTTTTAGGGTCTTTTTTTTAACATTTTCAAATAAAGAAGCAGTTTTAAGCCAGCCTGCTGAATATTTAGGGTTGTTTAAAAGAGCGAAAGATTTTGAATTCAATAGAGCTATTTCATAAGAGGGATCTATCTGGTAAATCTCTTGAGAGTATTTTTCTATAAGGATGTAGTTTTTTTCTGCAAAAGCTAATTTGCAGAGAAGACATTTGCCTGTTTTTAGTAATTGATGATCTGATTTTAAAAGAAGGTCATATGCTTTTTTATTTTCATTTTCTTTGTATAAGACATTGGCTAGAGTTTCTGTTGCAGATATTTTAATATTGTTATCTTTTGCTTTTAGAAGTTTTCGTAAAATGGTTTTAGCTTTTTTAGTTTGGTTATTTTCTATGGCTTTTAAGCTATCATTGTAAAGGGTGTAATTATTTTTTTTGTGAGAGCCAAAACCTACTTGATAATATTTTTGAAGGTTTTGAAAACCATAGATTAGGCTAAGATAGCCAATGATATAGTAGTTGTTACCAAAACCATAAATGCATGCTAAAATAGCTGAGATATTACCGATAAATAGAGATATTTTAAGGCCTTTTTGTCCAAATGAAGTTTCTAAAATATAAGCTAGGAGTTTTCCTCCATCTAGAGGATAGATTGGAATGAGATTAATTATGCCCCAAAATATATTTAGTCGCATGGTTACATATAAGAAATATCTCATGTAGTAATTGAGGAAAATATTAGATTTGAGAAGATAGTAAGATAGAAGTATTAAAATACCAGTGAACAATGGGCCATTTAAAGTTATTAAAAATCTTTGTTTTTTTGTTAAAGAGCTGTCGTAATAAGAAGTATAACCTCCAAAGGCAACTAGATCTATTTTTGGGTTTTTCCCGAAATATTGAGCTGTTAAGCCATGACCATATTCATGAAAAAGCAAAGAAAATATAAAAATTACTCCAAGTATTAATTTTTCATAAGTTAAAGAGTCGTATATTCCGACAAAAAAAACTAAAGAGATCCAAAAAGAGGGATGGATAAGGACTGGGATTTTTAAAAATGTAAATTTCATTTGATGGTTAAATAATTCTGTATTTTAGTTAGTTAAAGCTGGTCATAGATATTATATCTTTTAATAGTAATTTAACAATTAAAAATCAGCTACAATATTAGAAATAACTATAGGAACAAAGTAATTGTGTCCTGATTTTCATAAGTAATGAACCTAACTCAATAAATATTTTATTTGATATATTCTAGCTCTTTTATTCAGTTTAAGGAGCTAAACATGATTCAAAAACACTTCAAGTTTTTAGCAAACACTCAATGGGAATTAATATTTTCTTATTATATATGTAAAAAGGGATTTTATATAGATAGAAATGCGACAAATGGTCTGTAGAAGTGCGACAGATTGTCGGTAAAGAAGTTTTTTAGATGCTTCATTCCCGAATGGTATAACAAAAAAAATCTTTACAAAGACAACAAATCTATTTTATATTACCTTTTTTTAATAAAAAAAAGGAGGAGGAGATGCTATCATTTTCCGATTTATTGCAAGGTATTGTAATAGAGACTAAGCTACCTAGCTGGTCTGGCAAAATTCTTTATAGTGATACAGAACATGATCTACTTGGTCGGTTACAGGTTGAATATTCAGGCCTGGATTATATTGCCAGTGTCCCAATTGTGGGGGTAGCTGCAGGAATAACTCGTGTTGCATTGGCAGTTTTACACATGCTGAATCATACTTTGGCTCTTATTTTCACTTTTGATTCTAGACATTGCATTCATATAGCGAAGGGTGGCTGTGAATTCTTAAAAGGGTTAATTCAATCTATTCCTATTGTGGGACATCTTTTTACTCGCTCATGGATGAAAAATAAAGGAGAGTGGTGGGTTATAAAAATTTATGATCCTCATGATCCAGATACTTTAGATGCGCACTCAAACTTCTGGCAGACACTCAAACGAACACGTCCAAGCGCTTATATAATTGCTTAAAATATTGTGTGCTGTTTTTATTCAGCACATATTTTTTAATATTATATACATATAATCTATGTAATAACGATTATCTATCGACTAATCTTTAGAATTGTATCGCTGATAAATAATATTATGCCTTATGAAGCAATTCATCTATTTTTTGTGCTAAAAATGAAGGGTCATCTATACAATCAGTATGCATTTCTGGCATCCCAATAAACAGTTTATTGTCTTTTGGACAATTTGGATCTTCTAATAATGCTTTCGCTAAAGAGCCATCTTCATGGATAATTCCATCAAACTTAATCTTAGAACTATCATTTAGAAGCTCATAAGTTTCAACATTAGCTGTTTGCATGGTAATTTCTGAAGCTTGTAGTTTTTTACTAGACTCTATCGATCCCATATTCCAACCTATTGGTTTTATCAAAAATCCAAGGATTCTACTCTTCATTAGCGAAGTAACTAGTTTACTCATATTGGAAAAAGTTTTGCTTTTTACAAATACATACTTTATTCCTTTTTTCAACTTATGAACCTTTAAAGCATCTCCTTGAACACCACCGCCAAGCGAATAACCATATCCAATAATTTGTTTTGCTCCTATTCCATTTTTATCATCTTCTAGAAATGCAAGTATTACACGATAAGCTTTTTCCATTGCTTTTCTATTTGGAGAACCTGTACTCGCTCCAACTCCTGGATAATTAAAGACTATTCCATTAGCTTGGGTTTTACTAAGTATTGCTTTTAACTCTCCATCATAGTGCAGTTGATCTTCATATATTTCTCCATTTCCAAGAGATGCTAAAACCCATTTATTATTGTTAAAAGTGTTTTCTTTTCCAATAATCCCGGCATCAATTTTATATCCATCCACTTCTAGTGTGATACGTTTATATTTCCAATTACTTTCTAGTTCAATATTCTGTCTACTTATATTAGCAGCATTTTTATAGATGTTTGAGGAGGAGGGGAGAAAAAAAACTCTGCCGATCAAAGAATGGATTAGATTATATATTCCAATTGGAAATATTATAATGGATAAAATCTGTTTTATCAATGTTATGATTTTATATTCAGTATTAGAAATATAGCTGCTAGGTAGTAGTGTTTTTTGCGCCATCTCATTTTTAGTAATTCTTATATAATTTGATTGTTTATAAAATGCATTTTCACCAACTAATATATCACGAAAAGATGTCGGTGATTGAACATTTATAGACTTATTAGCTATATTAATTGCTTGTGCTGATCCCATATACAACTCCTTAAATTTATTAATAAAAAAAATAGTTATTAAAATCTTTTTTTATTTGTAATCCTAGCCAAAATTCCAAAAGCCTAACGTTTTTATTAGTACTCTTTGGATCTATATATCATAATCGTAATCCCACGAGGAGCCTGAATCGTAGTGGGCACCTTCATCAGTATCAAACTCTGGCTTTATACATTCGTAAATATAAGATTTAATATCTTCAGTTATATCAACACAGCAAATGCCATTTTTTATTTTAACTAAAATTACTACTTTTTCAACATTAACAGTAGTATTAAGCTCCGTTTCGTCGATATAAGCCGTTGTTTTAGCTACAACATTATCAAAAGTTTTTCCATCTATGTTACAAGTATCATTCCGTAATGAAGATAAAGCTCGCCATGCGCGCTTTCCGATTTTATTATGAAGCCATTCGGTTACAGCTATAGGATGATCGAAAATGCCAATAACCGCTACATATACGGCTGCTTTTGAAGCTAATTTTGTTAAATCAATTTTTGCTTTAGGAGAGCTAATTATGATATCTCTATCCGATTGTAATACTATACCAGCTATCTCTAATTTCTCTCTATCCCAAGTATAGCAATTATCAGGATTATATAGTTTACCTAGAATTTTCTTAGGTCTTGAAAACCAAGAATCCCTACCCCACATATTGAAAATGTGGCCAACTGCTCCACGGTTCTGCATAGATATTTCTTCTTCGATGTTATCAATCATTTTTTGTATTTTATTTGCAGAAATGCTCCAAGTGTCTGTTTTTTTGCCTTTTCCAAGCGGTCCAAATCTTTCTTTAAGGTGTTCAAGGTAGCCATCTTCTATACCTCTTTCTAATACTACCTCTCCAATACCCTTACCGCTTCCTTCAATTAAATGAGCTTTTAGCATATGATAATTCTTGTTTTCCATTTTTTCAATAAGAAGAACTGCATGACCTTTCCATGATGAAGGACAAAACTTACTAGATCCCATTTTTACCATAGTAACAGCCCACTGATCTTTAGTTATTAAAACTTCATGATCTAATACGCTTTTACATCCAATTAAAAAATCAATATTTCCATTATCCTCTCTCTTAGGCACCCTTCTTATTTTAATATATGCGATCATTTCATCTGCTGTACTTCCATTTTTTTCTATATGGAATTGTCTTAACTTTTTTCTAGTAATAAAATCAACTACTAGACAATTTAAGTCCTCTCCATTTCTGATAATAGAAATTTCTTCACTTTCGCATAGCCATCTTGGTTCTTTTAATTCTTCGTATTCAACAAGAAGAGGCTTTTCAAGTATTGCTTTAAAAGGAAAATATGAGAGAGGATTAAAATAACTCAATAAGTTAGAAATTGACATATTAACTACTCTTTTTTGTTTAATAAAAAAAAGTAATTTAAAGAAGGCTGATTTTTAATAGCAAGAGAAAAAAAATATAAAGTTAATTGATATATAGTAATTTTTTTAAATAATTTAATGTGTTTTTCTCTTTGCAAAAATTGTATTGATTGGTTTATGTTTTTTTTAAATTTTAACTTTTTTAAAACCATGGAGGTTATAATATGTCAGTTTCTGCTTCAAGTTCTAGAACTGTAGGAATGGAATATGATCCAGATCCTATAAAAAGTATTTTAAAAACTGCTGTTCATCCTTGTACAAAAGTAGCTATAGAGGCTTCCGGAAAATGTATTAAAGACTCGACAGGGGAATCATGTTCATCAATTCCAGGACCTGTTAAAGAGTGGGCTTTAGAAGCCTGTGCTCAAGAAACAACTCAACATGCCAATAAGGCGATAGATAACTCAATAGATTCAAGCTTTAGGGCTCCAGAATCTCTAGGTTCTCGCATAGTTGTTTATCTTAAAAGTTGGGGTTAAAAAAAAAAGCGTCTGAACTTTATTGTTCAGACGCTCGTTTTCATAAAATTTAATATTATATATATACCTAATCATGAGGAGGTAACCAAAGGCCTTCTTTTTGCCCTTTAAATCCATGACTGGACAATGATCGCGATGGTGAAACACCAAATTCTTTTTCATACTGTTTCTTAGTATAGTAATTAAAAATGTTACGAAATACGAGTCCAAAACCTTTATTTTCACCTCTCCAATTCCACCGAATTACGGAACAATCACGAGCTGGAGTGGTGAAAAGACCATTAAGTAAGTCAAATAAATACCTCAAATTACAAAATAACTTAGTCAAAATGTTGCATTTTTTAAATCGACAATCATTGGCATCATAAAGTTGATCTATTTTTTTCGATATAAGAGAACCTATATTTCTTTCTTCTTGGCTATATTCGAAATGTTGCTGTTGAACTAATTTAATCACGCGAGCAGCTAACGTATCTATCGGAGCTTCTTCATTTAATCCTGGAATTGTTATATAACAATTTCCCCAAAAAGAAATATTTTCCTTCGCTTTATTTACAAGACTTAAAAAATCATTATTTAAAGTAGATCTTTGCAGAACTGTTTTGATGCTCATAACTTGCCCTCCTCGTTATTAATCACAAAATAAATGTTTCAATAAAAACATAATTTTGTGATTACTTGCATTACATTTAAGGCAGAGATTTTAGTCTTTATAGTTATTAAAATTCAATTCAATTTTTTTAAGAGTTTTAATCAAGCCAAGATTTCATTAAATTTTTTATTTGGTTTTCTCTAAACCTTCCTTTGTTTAGTAAAATTTTTAATTTTTAATCTAATAAAAAATTCATGTTTTCATCAAAATAAGAAATATCTAAATTATGAGAGAAGTCCAGTTCGCGATAAATCAGGTTTTTATTTAATATCCAACCATTTTGAATCAATTGTTTTTTTAGATTTATCATACTTTTTAAATACCAAGGATCCTTTTACCCGGCTTCTAAAACAATTTTAGATTTAACTAAATCAGGATTATATTTATGAAGACACTTCCTTTCTTAAAAAGGATGGCAAAAATCTTGACCAACCACTATTTTGCTCTTTTTGTCTTCTGGCAATTTCTTCTCTTTTTTCATTTTCTTGCCGAATCTTAATATCTACATAGTTTTTTTCAACAGTTCTATAAGGAGCAAATTGTACCTTGCTGACAGTAAAACTGTAATGAGATTGACAAAATTCTGAGGCATTTATATATACACATGCGTCTATTCTTTGATCTAAAGCTTCTTTAATATCTTTACTTTTATACATTTTTTTTAATTTGCTATTCATTTTAGATGCAAATTCATTTTGAGTCTTATTCATTGGTTTACTAAATATTGGGGTAATTTTCTTGAATACTGCAAAAGTAATTCCCATAGCAGCTATAACTTTTAAACTCAAAGGGGCTATATAAGAAACTGCAATTCCAGCTAGAGAGAAACTTGCAAAAGTTATTCCAATACCTAAAGCAAAACAAGTTGTTACAAACAATGCTATCTTAAGATTTGTTTTAATGTTGTAATTTCTAGCTTTTTTATTCAACTTATTAGCTTCATCAGTTATCTTACCATAGGCTTCTATAATTGGAAATCTAGAAATTTCTGCTTTAGTACAATGAGGAAAGATGAGTTCTGGATCCCACCATTCAATCTTTGGAGGACGTAAGACACGAATCGGACTTGCTGTTTCAGAAGCTGACATATAACCTCCATGGTTGTAAAAAGTAATAAGTTTAAAAACCAAAGTATATTAGCAATTGATATTATTTATGTAAAGGTTAATGTAGACTTTACTCTAAAATAAAATATTTACCAATATGATTGATAAAGAGAGACAATTATTCATTTATCAAGAAATTTAAAATGAGATGAAAAAAGATAAAAATAAACAAGCTTAATAATTTATGTTTGTATATAATGCTTTTGTATATATTACAGGAGGTTTTATATGGTTAATCGATGTTTATATTTAATAATAATTATTATAAGTGTTTTTTTTATTCAAAATTCTTTTGCTAATGAAAACAGGCTAATTCCTGTAGAAGATTTTTTTAGAAATCCCGAAAAAACAAATGTAAAAATATCTCCTAGTGGTAATTATATTGCATATTTAGCTTCTTGGAATAATCGTTTAAATATTTTCATACAAAACCTTGGGACTAATGAGGTGCAGCAGATTACAGAGGTTTCAAAGCAGGTAATTAATTCCTGTTTTTGGATTGCAGATGATAAAATTATTTACTTGCAAGATCAAGATGGTGATGAAAAATTCCATATATATTTATGCGATATTAAAGAAAAAACAGTATCAGATTTGACTCCTTATAAAGGAATAACCTGCAAGATAAAAAATGATGCAAGTGACATTACTGGTTCTTTTTTGTTTTTAATGAATAAGCGTAATAAAAAGTTATTTGATATTTATCGATTGGATCTTATTACAAATAAAACAGAGTTAGTAGCGAAAAATCCAGGAAATATTATCGATTATCTAATGGATAACGATGGTAAAATTCGAATATGCATTGCATCTGATGGATTAAATAATGAGATCTTATATCGTGATTCAGAAGAAGAAAGTTTTCGAGTGATAAAATCGTTTGGATTTAAAGAGTTTGTTAATCTTTTATGCTTTACTTCTGATAATAAAAATATTTATGTAAATTCCAATATAAATACTGATACACAATCATTTTGTGAGCTCAATTTAAAAACAGGGGCTGAAACATGTATTTTTTCTCATCCAATAGTTGATATAGAAACGGTTTTAAAATCAAAAAAAAGAAATAAAATAATAGCTGTCAGATATATTTTAGATAAAACTGAATATAAATTTTTTGATGAGGTCCAAGAAAAAACACAAAAGTTTATCGATAAAAATTTACCAGAATATGAAAATTTTATTGTTTCTAATGATAAAGAAGAGAAGAAATTTATAATACATTCAACTAATGATAAAACTCTAGGTTCATATTATATTTTAGATATTGAAAAATGGAACTTAACGAAATTATTTGATGTATCGCCATGGCTTAAAGAATCGGAATTATATTCTATGAAACCAATTTCTTATAAAGCTAGAGATGGTTTAACAATTTATGGGTATCTAACAATGCCAAATAACAAAACAAATAAAAAGGTACCTTTAATAGTCTATCCACATGGCGGTCCTTGGCGAAGAACTTATAGGAATTTTCGTTCCGATGTACAGTTTTTTGCAAATAGGGGATATGCTGTCTTGCAGATGAATTTTCGGGGTTCCATAGGATATGGTAAAAAGTTTAATCAAAGCGGTTTTAAACAATGGGGTCTAAAAATGCAAGATGATATAACTGATGGAGTATTATGGGCTATCGATCAAGAAATTGTAGATCCTAAAAGAATTGCGATATTTGGGGGGAGCTATGGAGGATATGCAGCATTATGTGGTATTGTAAAAACTCCAGATCTATATGCTGCAGCTGTTGATTTTGTAGGGATATCAGATCTATTAAGCCATCTGAAAGAAGGTTCGAAAGCGGGTCCAAGAACAAGGGCTTTATTATATGAAAAAATAGGAGATCCAAAAATAGATGAAAAAAGACTTATTGAAACATCTCCTTTATATAATGTTGATAAAATTAAAACACCTCTTTTTATTGCGCATGGAGCAAGAGATCCTAGAGTAGATAAATCTCAAGCGGATAAAATAATAAAATCTTTGCAAGATAGAAATATACCTTTTGAGTATATGATTAAAGAAGATGAAGGGCATGGCTTTATAAAAGAGGAAAATAGATTAGATTTTTTTAGAGCTGTTGAAAATTTTTTACAAAAACATCTTACTGAAAAGAATTGACAATTTCATACAGCTAATATATAAAACTCTTTCAAAAAATCAATTTTGGTTTTTTTTATGAAAAATAATATAACGATGGAGTTTTTATGGTAGCACCTATTAATAAAGTTGCTCATTCACCTCAACCAATAAAGGACAATAGCGATTTTGAGATATTGAATCCTCAAGTCCTAGATAGCAAAGTTCAAGATTATGCAGTTAAAACTTTAGATCATTTTTATTGTGATACTGAAAGTTGTGGTGCAAGAGATAATATTTGCGCAATACCGGATTAAAGAAATTAAGTTTGGCTATCTTAAGTAAAAGTAAGATAGTCAAACAACTTTCCTTTCAGAATAAATATAGGTAATTTTTTATGTATAAACTAATGGAAAATGTTTTAGTCGTTTGTAAAAATGATTCTACATATTATTTGGATCCAGAATCTTTAGTTGTTTTTTCTAAAAAAAATCCCAAATCTTCAAATGAGGAAATAATTAGAAAGTATAACAAAAGCAAAGGTGCCAAACAGAAAAACAGGACAGATAATAATTCTAAAACATCTACAGCAATCATAGAACTACACGTTACAAATGACTGTAATTTAAGATGTAAATATTGTTTTGTAGATGAGAAATGTCACGAAGAAAAATATAAACAGATGTCAGAGGATGTTATTGAAAAAGCTTTGTTTTTTGCTTTAAATTCATATTTAGAGGCTTCTTTTTTCCAAATTTGTCTATTCGGTGGAGAACCAATGCTATTTTGGAAAAAATTAAATTATTTAGTAAAAAAAGCAAAAGAAATATTAGACTTCTTGTTTAATTAAAATTTTAATTTTATTAATATTTTCTCTAAAAAAAGTTATAGGGAAAAAATGATGAACAAATATGAAAAATTGAAAC
>SDBU01004953.1_pt1 | contig 16120 bp, 10 predicted proteins | sample 2277071 | NCBI WGS metagenome assembly SDBU01 (sample SAMN10397929, study PRJNA504765) | marine sediment metagenome | isolation source: marine sediment core GS08_GC12, 126 cmbsf | place: Arctic Ocean: Gakkel Ridge, Loki's castle | collected 2008
GCCTACAGCGCGGACATGATCGAAGCCTGGGAATGGTGCGTCACCCATAAAAACGATGACCCCGACAACCCCATAATGATTATCAGCACAAGTTTTGGTGGTGGGCAGTACTTTAGTGCTTGTGACGGCGAGTCAGCGGCCATGACCGCAGCTGCGGCAAATGCTGTGTCGGCTGGAATTACCATCTTTGTGTCTTCGGGTAACGATGGCTATTGCAGTGCAATGAGCTGGCCTGCTTGCATTTCCCATGTAATCTCGGTTGGCGCGGTTTATGATGCCAATATCGGCACCTATTATCCTTGTGTCTCTGCCGACTCCTGTGCCTCAAAGACCTCAACCGCCCAATGTACTAAATGGTATGCCACAGATGTCACAGCTGCCGACATGGTTACATCTTACTCTAACACCGCGTCATTTCTAAGCCTGCTGGCACCTTCCAACCAAGCCTATACAACCGATATTGTCGGCAACACCGGCTACTCTGCCGATGATTATGCCACCGGGTTCGGGGGTACTTCAGCCGCTTGCCCCTATGCCGCCGGCGCGGCTGCTTGTCTGCAGAGCGCAGCCAAGGCAATTACCTCGTCTTTCCTTACACCTAGCCAGGTGAAATCAAAGTTTATCGATACGGGTGATTCGATCACAGACGGAAAGGTTAACATCACCAAGCCAAGGGTCAATCTAGGTGCCGCCGTTGCTACCGTGCCATCGAATGTGGGACCCACTGCCAATGCAGGTACGGACCAGACAGTAGATGAGGGGGACACGGTTACTCTTGATGGCTCAAACTCCTCTGATCCAGACTACGGCATTTCTTCCTACCTTTGGGAGCAGACAGCAGGCACCGCAGTAACGCTTTCCAATGAAACGGCCGTTCAGCCGAGTTTCACCGCACCCGATGTTGGAATAAACGGGGAATCGATGACATTTAAGTTGACTGTTACTGATACGGGTAATTTGCAGTCCACAGATACTTGTATTGTGAATGTGACTTGGGTAAACGCCCCACCTGTAGCGAATGCGGGTCCTAATCAGACAGCGGATGAGGGAGACACAGTCACGCTGGATGGTTCAAGCTCTAGTGACCCGGATGACGGAATTTCCTCCTACTCATGGGAGCAGACAAGCGGAACGACCATCACGTTGTCCAGTTCAACCGCGGTTAAACCGACCTTCACCACACCAGAGGTGGATCCGGATGGTGAGTCCATGATATTTCGGTTGACAGTTACCGACAATGGGAGTCTGCAATCTGCCGATACATGCATCGTAAATGATACGTGGGCAAACGCCCCACCCGTGGCCAATGCAGGTGCCGACCAGACAGTAGATGAGGGAGACACGGTTACTCTGGATGGTTCAAGCTCTACGGATTCGGACGGCGCGGTTTCCTCCTATTTGTGGAGTCAGACCGGCGGCGCCTCAGTAACCTTGTCTGACAGCACTGCGGCCAATCCGACCTTTGTCACGCCTCCAGTAGGTGGCAGCGGCACTGAAGTTACCTTTCAGCTTACGGTTACAGATTCGGGAGGGCTTAAAGCCAGCGATGAAACCTGTGTTACAATAGTTGACAACGGCATTGTCGGGTTCCCTGACGATGTCATTACCATTACTGTGTCTACAGGCGAACAAGTTGGTATCAAAGAAGATGGCGGTGGCAACTGCGTAAGTCTGAGTGCGGTGGCTCCATCTGCGATACCCGATACTGTAGACAAGCCGGGGGATCTAGTTTATGGCTTGATCGACATAAGAATCAAAGTCGATACACCTGGCGCTACCGCCACAGTCACGGTCTATCTGCCGACTGCTGCATCGGATGAGCACAAATGGTATAAGTATAGTTCTGTCAATGGATGGACCGACTACAGCGACAATGCTGTCTTTAATTCGGCAAGGGACCAGATCACTCTGACACTGATCGATGGTGGGACAGGCGATGATGATGGTATTGCAAATGGCGTGATAGTAGATCCTTCGGGGCTGGGCTTAACCCCTGCGGCCTCTTCCTCGGGGGGTGATAGCAGTAGTGACGGCGGAGGCAGCGACGGATCCGGATGTTTCATCTCTGCTGTGGTTTCAGGCCAGCAGTCGATTTCTTTCGAAAGACAAGGCGTTTTGCAATAGCGTTCAAGACAGCCCCGCCTGCAGCCATTGCTATAAGAAGTGGCAGATGATGTGGTACTGTGGAAAGGACCACGCCGATAACAATGCCTGATGTAACTGATGCCACCAGTCTCTGAAAACGTGCCTGCTTCAGCTTTATATTGATTCTGTTTAGTTCTTTCTTTAGCTCCCTCTCAATACTTTCAGACCGCATGGCAAAACCCCGTTTGTTTACGAGATGGTTACAAAGCAGTTTCATTGACGTGCAAACTGAATCACTAATGAGAATGAGTGTTCAGCACGAAGTGTGCCATGAGCAATTCTGTGTGTTGCGATGAGGTTTCAAGTAGTTACCAAGATGAATTCGTAAAAGGTCATCAAATGGACGGCAAAGTAAAAAGCTCCATATGCAAGGCGCGCAAATCTTGAGGAATGAGGCGTACTTTTCGTACGTCGCAATGACGAGGGATGAAGGGCAACACCGCAGATGGACTTTTTACGAAGCCGTCAACCCAATGGCTTACGGAGGAGGTGTGCGTGCAACTGTCATTTTTTGGACACTTGACTGTCAAAAAAATGGCAGTCGGGGACAATGATCGCGAGCAGGCCAACTACATAGGCCTTATCATCTGCCCAAGACTTCTTCGGTCAAGGCCAGATAATCATCGGCTCCTGTGCTGGATCGGCTGAAAAAGACCGCTGGCTTGCCGTAGTAGGCACTTTCAGCAATTGTGGTATTGATTCGAATAACCGTGTCAAAAAGCTTTCCTTTTAAACGTTCATCCTCTCTCAGAGCCTCAAGGATCTTGTTTGAAACCCTTGTTCGCCGGTCAAAGCAAGTGGCCACAACGCCGAGGATCCTTATGTCCGGATTGATTTCTTCCTTTATGACTGAAATAGTCTCAAGCAGTTCATCCAGGGCCCCGTATGCATAGGGATGAGTTTGACACGGTATCAAGATTTCACGTGCAAAGGTGAGGATATTTACGGTGATGAGCGAAACGCTTGGCGGGGCATCTATCAGGATAAAATCATAAGCATTTACTAGAGGTGTCAAGGCCTCCTTCAGTCGATTTTCCCGACCTGCCTCGTTGGCTAGCTCTACCTCAATTCCGGAAAGATCTACATGGGAAGGCAGAAGATGAATGTGCTCCCAAGGGGTGTGTAAGATAATAGAGTCTGCTGGAATCGGGTCAGGCACCTTGATAGTATCATAGATCGAAGGACCATCCTTACTAGGGTTGAAGCCAAGCCCTTTAGTGGCATTAAACTGAGGGTCCATGTCAACGACCAGGACTCTTTTGTCTTTTAGGGCAAGGCCTGCTGCCAAATTCACAACAGTTACGGTTTTTCCAACCCCGCCCTTTTCATTGACCACCGCAATGATCCGCGTTTTCTTCCCAGCCATTGCTACCTCCCCTGTTAGTGCTTAACCGAAAACCCTATTCTTTCGGTAAGAAATTCGAAATACGAAGCACTAAATACGAAACAATGACAGAAATAGAAATGCTCCAATGACAAAAACATAGGATTCCCAATTATTAGTTTAGGTCATTTTGTCATTTGGTATTCGAATTTGTTTCGGATTTCGATATTCGATATTCGGATTTTGCCTGAACATGACTCTTCGTTCAGGCACTGATTACTGATATCAAGCCGTGGTGTGGCTTTGCACAAGCCTTTCCACATCCCTTATCTTGTCCAGGGTTTTGTTAAGATCAGTTTGCATGGACGCAAATCGCTTGATCAAGTCGTCTTTAGCCTCGCGTTCACTCTCGATCAGGCCCCTCACGTCCAGCAGACTACCAGAAAATGCCGTCATCCGATCCGTTAGGGACTCATACAATCTGCTGGACATGGCATCGACCAACTTGAACAGATACTGATATTTCAGGTTTTCCTTATAATCCATCAGCTGGTGCGTTATGGACTCTCGCATCTGATCCTTGATGCGGCGCACACTATCCTCAAGGGAGCGCATTGCACCGTGGGCCCCCTCTGCCACCGGCCTTTTCAGCAGTCTTTTTACACCGTTGACTGTGCTGTAAAACCCCAGCCTCAATATGGCCTCGGTCCTAATGCGAGCAGTGTATTGCATGGTGCCCACAAGCCGTGGAATGCTAAGCTGAGCATCACTTGCCACCGAACCAACATCAGGGGGGCGAATGGTCTTGAAAGCACGCTTTCCAATGTTGATGCCAAGGTCTTCCATGGTCTGTTGATGCTGAGAAACAGCATCCTGAATCATCAAACCGTAGGGCCCGGTTACCCGGTCAAAGACTTCTTCCACATTCTTTTCTTCTTGACGAACAAAATGAACGAGCTTGGGATTCACAGATTCTGCCAGGAACTGGTCGGCAGCCTGTCGCAATGCCTGAAAGATGCGATATAGAGTGGGCAAAAAGCCTAAAGTCTGAAGCTTGTCTTCATGGTCTATGATCGGCAAGTTATAGGAGTCAATGAAGTTATTGATTTCCTGTACCATGTGGGCATATTGAGGGTCAAAGAAGCGCTCGACCTGATCCCCCAGGTTCTGTCTTATCTTGCTAGTCGTGCCGTCTAAGGTGTCCCGGATCACATCGGTCACCTGACCAGAGGCCCGGCGCCTTTTGTCCATTTTACTGAAGGCCTCTTGGACCTTTTCAGCGTCCTTGTGCAAAAGGTCATGATTTATTTGGACCCAGTCCAGCATACTGGTTGCAGCATTAGAGGTGCGTTCCAAGTTGCTTTCCAGCAGCAATGCAAACCGGTCCATAGATATTGTGTGCGTGACGGTCTCCATGAACTTCTCTGTTTGCTCGTCGGAAAAGGCAACCATGTCGGCGTCTTCTCGCCATTGTTCCAATCGGATGCGATCCTTTCGAGACAAGGTGTTTTCAACTGCCTGTTCAGAGTCAACGCCTTTGAACAGGTTGTAAAGTGCAGAAAAAGAGAACAGGCGGGGAGAAGATATGATCATGTCGATTTCTTCTTCCGCCTTGCTGACAAGTCCCTTCAAGTCGTCCAGGGTTTCGTGCTCGGTGAGGTCACAGTTTAATACGAACAAGAGGTTCTTCGTCAGTCCCATCTTTTTGATCAAGGTCAGAAACTTGATGTCTGACTGCCGGACACCTGTTCGGCTGCTCAATACATATATGGTGACATGATTTTGAACGAGGTAGTCTTGAATCATTGCAAGGTGCAGAGGGTTGGGCGAGTCACTTCCTTGACAATCGGCGATCTCAATGTTGTCTCCAAAGGCTTCCGGGGCCTTGAGTGTCAAACACACATCTTTCAAATAGACCGCCAAGGATTGATCACCAACAAAGTCTTTCTGCCTGTGAAGGTCATCGGAGTCAAACGTGAGGGTTGTAGGGTCAAAGGAGACAAAGTCCTTTACGCGGTCGTATCCTTTCAAATATTCGGTAAGGAGCACGCTATTTGGATCTCGGGCATCATCGGAAATGAGCTGCTCGGTGTTCAGCTTTGAAAGATCCTGTTGCAGTCGCAAACGGTCCTTTTCGCTGTTTATATCAAAGTAGCCCCCTGTGGCATCTGACTGGATCGAGGAAAACAGGATGAGCGCCTGATTGATCTCGGCGTTTATTTCGTCCCAGGCCTTGAACTCCAGCTTAGCCGTTAAATCCTGGCCAGGCCGCACCTTGGTTATGATGGAGGTTACGACCCCTGCGCCTCTCTTAAGATAATCACCGCCGAACAAGGAATTGGTCAGACTGCTTTTTCCCGACTTAATGGAACCTACCACAGCCACACGTATGGTTCCTTCGGAAAGCTGTCTCTGAATTCTAGCTGTAGTTGACAGCCACCCGTCAAGGGATTCGGAGGGCAGGCCATCAATGGAGGTGGCTTCGTGAATAATGCGACGAATATCTTGATTGGCCTCCAGCAGCTTGTTTTTTATGTCGTTGTCAGCTTCCACGGCGTTTTTTCCCAAGTCATTGACGGCTTCTAAAAAAAGTCCAACTTCTGTGTTGCGCTGCATCCTTCGTCACTAGCAAAAGAAAGTGCCTAAAGTGAGCTAAAGTGCCTAAAGTTAATGTGAACGCCTTCGGCGTTGTCAATCTAAAGTTTGCGGCCTACGCCTTCAACAGCACCAGTTTGCGGCCTACGCCTTGAAAAGCACAAGTTTCCAATCACCCGAAACCGAAGGGGTCAGGCCTTTGGCAACACCTTTTTCAGTCGAGCATAGAAGCCACGCTTTCAGTGCGATCTGCAAGCGTGTGCGTGTATCCACCCATTTCGTTGTCGTACCACGCGTAGACGACCACCTTGGTTATGGGGATGTCAACAATGCTTCGGCCCAGGCAGGAGGCGACCTCATCTGAATAGCCCTTGAGCCCTTTGAGGTCAAAAGAGATCGTGGCGGTACGCGTATGAGTCTCTGTCCCCTCGATAATGGCCGAAGCCAAGGGATGGCCGATAATATCTGAAGACACATTCTGCTCGTCAGAATACTGAAGATAGCCCTTTTTGTCTCTGTTGGCAGCATCTTTGTACATCTGATTGATGAAATCGCGACTGATGGGGTCTCCATCAGGATCATCCTGGATATCAATTACCAAGATGATGAGTGAACCCGTGTTGGTGGGTATGCGTACCGATTCGGCAATAAACCCGATCTTTTTCATCTCCGGGATCACAAGACACAATGCTTTTGCAGCCCCTGTGGTGGTCAAGATGATATTGTTGAAAACGCTCCGGTTGCGCCGCAGGTCAACTGCTGCCGCCTTGGGGGGCCGATCCAGAACCAACTGAGAGCCTGTGACCGCGTGGACAGTGGCCATTGAGGCTGTAAGTATCCTTTGTACACCAAAATAATCAAGCAGCGGCTTGATCATGTGAGCCAGACAGTTTGTCGTGCAAGAAGCGTTTGACACAAGCTTGTGTTTGGCCGGATCATAATCGTTTTCGTTAACACCCAACACGGTGGTGACTGCATCGTCGGGCATGGTTGCGGTCTTGTCCTTTATCTTAAACGGGGCAGACGCAACCACTTTTCGTGCCCCGGCAGCCAAATGATTCCGAATGCTGCCCCCTTCTGCGTCAGGGGACACGGTAGGGTCAAGAAACTTCCCTGTCGATTCCACAACAACATTAACACCGTGAGATTTCCAATCAATATCCTTGGGGTTGCGGGTCTGTCGCAAGATGGTGACGCGAACGCCGTCGACCATCATAGAGCCGGACTCTTCGTCCAGATTCTCAATCACACGCGCCGCCTTGTACCCATGCAAGTAGTTGTGCAAGGTTCCGTATGTAGAGTCCTTTTCAATGAATCTTGCCACATCTTCAATGCACGAGCCCACAGGGCGGCCAATGTTGACCACAATTTCTGAAAAGCTTTTCCTCCCAGCATGTTGCCAAATGGAAAGTTTGGCAATCCGCCCCAATCCGTTGATTCCCAGTGCTCCATGCTTCATCATAACATCCCCCTAAGCCGTAGTCTCATGTTGTCCCCTGTAAACAAATCCGTTCTGGCCGTCTATACTCAAAAAGTCCCCACATCTAATCTTGTCTCCGTTTATTGCACCATAGCCCTCTTTTTCATAGACCATGAGGTTCGAGCAGCCCACCACACATGTCTTGCCCAGTTGATGGGCTACAATAGAGGCGTGGGAGGTGGCGCCGCCTCTGCCGGTCAGGAGCCCGTCTGCTGCTGAGATCTCTCGTATGTCATCGGGAACCGTATCAAAACGAATCAGGATCAGCAAGGTATCAGGTTCCTGGCTGCGGAAACGCCTGATGTCGTCGAGTGAAAATACGGTTCTCCCGCTCATGGCCCCTCCGCTCACCCCTACCCCCTTGGTCAGGAGACTCTCCTTGAGCCCGGAAGACGGTACAAAAGTGGGGTAGCGTTTTCCACTATGGACCACACTGTCCCTTGATTGCAGGATGTACAGCTTGTCAGGTGTGGGACCTTCAAACGTAAACTCAATTTCCTGAGCACTCCATCCTTTCCCATACACCAGGCGTCTGGCTACGTCCCTCAAGGCCGAAAAGATCTCAGGAAACACCTCTTCCATGGCATGATCCCCATCTCTTTCCAGCACTGTTTTCTGCTCCACTGAAATGGAATCGGTCTTCACCAGACCAGATACTACATCTTCGCCCTGATTTCCAATGGTATAGTCACCCCATAAGGTGACTTTGTCCAATGATGCGTGCGGATTGTGGGTGAACACCACACCTGAACCGGCTTGCTCGTGCAGATTTCCATACACCATGCTTTGCACGATCACTGCTGTGCCCCATTCATTGGAGATACCCATGATGTCACGGTATGTCTTGGCCTTTTCGGAATTCCACGAATAAAATACCTGTCGAATAGCCTGAAATAATTGTTCATGAGGATCATCGGTAAGAGGCACGCCGGCGTCAGACAAGGCTTTGCGGTAGGCAAAAGCCAGCTCTCGCATTTGTTTTGGTGTGAAACCTCTTTTGTGTACTACGTCGTATGTGGCCTTGTGATCGTTCATGAGGGCGTCGAACACGTCACGCTCCATGTTGTAAGACATGCCCCATGACTGGAGAAAACGCCGGTAGTTATCCCAGGCAAACCATGCCTTTCCGGTTCTTGCCACCAGGCCCTCCATAATAATTTCATTAAGGCCTACGTTAAGAAAAGTGTTCATCATCCCTGGCATGGAAATGGCCGCGCCACTGCGAACAGACAACAGCAATGGATTGTCAGGATCACCAAACCGCCTGTTGGTGTCTTTTTCCAGCTGACGCACCTGAAAAAGAATTTTTCCCTTGAGGTCTTCATCTGCTTGACTGAATGCCCTGATGGCCTCCAGACACCTGAAAACTTCTGTTGTTATGATGAATCCACTTGGTACAGGCATGTTTAGTGCGACAAGCCGGACAAGGTTGTGTCCCTTGCTACCCAGACAGATGGGACCTCTGACCAAATGCAGCGGTTTGTGAATTGCCGACACGGACCTTGCCGGGTCATAGCTCAGCAGGAGATCCCGGTTTTCCCCTGCAAGTTGTTCAGACTGTCGCGATAGGGTATTGGTGACCTTGCTGACGAAGTTGTCCAAGTATTGAAAGCCAAAAGTGGTTGCCACAACATCCCGGAAAAAGGTTTCAGACACCTTGCTGACAACCTCCCCGGAGATCTCCTCACCTGCCTTGACACTATACTTGGGCAGAAGCCTTTGCGAGCCTAACCCACGCACAATTGATTCCAAGTTTTCCTTGTGAATACTGGTGTAGTGCGTTGTGAGTATTTGCTGCTCGGCCCGTGAAAACTCCCTGAAGATGTCTAAATACTGGGTAAAAGAAAAACGCGTTACTTCGATGGCACTCACCAACAAATTCAGACAATCCTTAAGCGGTCTGACGACTATTCCGTCAAGCTCCATGGCTTGGACAAGCAGATGCATACAGTCGGCAATCCGAAAAAAAATGGTGCGGGTTAGAAACTTGAGTTTAATGGTATCGATGAGTTCTTCGAAAAGCACATTGGCCAGATTTTCCAGGCGGAAGGCAAATCCGAGGGCATCGAACTTTTTCTCGTGATAGGTTCCATACATAGACGGGATGTCTGCAGCGATGTGACGCTTGCGGTAAATGTCTTCAGAAATCTCAAATTGTTCCGGCGACAGGATGATTTGCTTGAGCAGCTTCAGATAGTCAAGGACGCCTTGTAGTCGAATGACCAAGTCGCGACTTTTCAGGGCCTTCTTAAGATGTGTTGTTTTGGGAAGCCCCTTGGCCGCGGCTTCCTTGAGAAGGCTGTCTGTTTCGAAGTGGATTAAGTTATACTTCTGATCAAGGAGTTTCAGAAAGCTGACCAAAAGAACTACTCGTTTCTTGTCCACTTTCATTGTGTCAGGGACTTTGGCAAGATGCCTTCTAAGCACAGCCATGTCGAGATACAAGAGCAGGCGAGAATCATTGAGCCCGGTTCGTTCAAACAGACTACTGACCACCTGATGGACGTTGTCCACGTAGGGCCCGGTTTGACTTATCTCGTCTAAGAGCTCGGAAGGCACATAAGGGGTCAGGGGCCCCTTGTCTTTGTTGCGCCAGAAATCTATGATGGCCAAAGCAAAATCTATGAGCAGATTGTTGCCTTCCACGTGGGACTGCTTACGCAGAAAGTGGATCAGGATATCTGCGCGGTTTGTAAGTTCATCGATCTCCGTTGAGACGTCTCTTAACTTACCCTCTGCATTTATTTCGTTGAAATAGACCGGAAACTGTTTGGTGAGCTGCTTGGCCAGATTGTAAACAGGAGCTATTTCACTGTTTAGGAACAGACTGATCTCCTTCTGAAAAAGATCCGTATCTTTGATGTACAGACCAGCAGTCTTTAGGTTGATGATCAGGGCCGAGATCAATCTGGTGCTGAGCTTTGGATCGTTTTCAATCAAGTGGAGCCAAACCTTTATGTTAGTGAGGTGGGCCGGGTTTGCCTGCACCTTCCACTCGGCAGTAGTGCCCTTCAGGTCCGGGCACTGAAAACCTATGTCAATGGTGTGTGTGATGAACTGGTCCACCATGTCCGTATCACTGCCCTTGAAAATTTCTCCTCCAATGTTTTCCAATGCATGAAGGGCTGCCTCCGGGAATTTCTTCATGCTTTGTTTTAGGGCCTCAAAGGTCCTCCTGAGAAAGTCTTTGACGCTTTCAACCTTGTCGGTGCGGATGATTCCACCAATGCAATGATTAAGTTGGCCGAGGGCATATTCATGTATAGAAGTAAGGCCCCTTGTCTCTATGATCTTCAGCAGGCTGCGAAGGGTATTGGTGAGTCCCTCTTGGGCATGTGTCTGCAATGCCTCGATCCTGTTAGGCAGGTCTTGGTAAGATCTTACAATATCAACGTAGCTCGGCAGTTCAAGGAGATCCTTCAATTCAGCCCAATGAGTGTCCTTGCCGTCTATTTGGTCCAGTCTTTCCGCGGATTGGCGAAGATGTACGTGAGAGATGTGTTGAAAAAGGCCTTGGCCGGTGGCTTCCACGCCAGGTTTTTCACCGTCTATGACAAACCACCGTGCAGGATCATCTTGCATAAGCCAATATTGGTACGACGTTTTAAACGTCTTGCGAAGCAAGGAGACAAGACGCGGGTAATCAAACTCATCTTCCTTTAATTGAAATGCGGCTTGTCCGATCCGCTTCACCTGGTAGTAGCCACTGGACAAAAGAAAAAATTGCTCATCAGGCAGGTTGGACAGGCGATCAAAAAGCTCTGACAGGATGGGCATGCACTCTTGGAGGCGACTTTTTCCCTCATCTATGATTCGTTCAACAAAGCGGACGATATTGTCCAACGCCTTGGCATGCACTGATTGATCAGTTGAAGACGAAAGAGCGTCAAGCCACTCGTCCAAAATAATCTGTATGACCTGAGGTGCTTTTGGATGCTCGACAAACGTGGACAGGTGTCTGAAGGCATAATTGCGCATCTCTTGGACTACATAGCCCCAGTTCTTGAAGGGATGGTTCAATTCGCACAGAAACGATTGAGTCTGTTGAAAGAGACCCGGAAGCCCCTCAAACACCTCTTCCAGAGGCAAGTACCTGGCATCGATGGTGATGGCGCGATCGGTTGCCTCCAGGTTGACCTGAAGTGCCTTGGAACTCAGCCTTGGTTCAGGGCAGGTTCTCGTTGAGCAAGTGTCCTTTGCAGGCGTGCTTTTCATACAAGAAGGCTGTGATCAAACTTTGACGGCTTCGCAAAAAAGTCCGAATTAGACGGCAAAGCAAAAAGCTCCAAATTCAAGGCGCGCAAATCCTGAGGAACGAAGCGTACTTACTGTACGCTGCAGTGACGAAGGATGCAGCGCAACACAGAAGTTGGACTTTTTGCGAAGCCGTCAACTTTGGAGAAGGGGGAGTGGACATCCTGTGTTACGACGCAAAAAAGGCAACATTTCCGGTGTCAATCTACGGGCTTTCTTTGGTTTTTGTCAAGGAAAAACAAGCATGTGCTTTTTTGCCTTGATCTTTCAGCTTATTGTTAATATGTTGATTTTACGGAAAGAATTCATCATGATGGTCATAGGAATAGAAACCTCGTGCGACGAGACAGCTGCTGCTGTGGTCTCTGGGGGTGAGGTGATCTTGTCAGACGTAGTCTGGTCTCAGATCGCCACCCACCATCCTTATGGCGGAGTTGTCCCTGAGCTTGCCGCCAGAAAACACATAGAAAAAATCGTACCCGTGTTCCAAGAGGCCTTGACTCGTGCTGACGTGGGCTTGGATGACCTTGAGGCCGTTGCTGTTACCTGCGGTCCGGGTCTGGTGGGGGCGCTTCTTGTTGGGCTGTGCTTTGCCAAAGCCATTGCCTATGCTCGAGGGCTTCCATTGATAGGCGTTAACCACCTTGAGGGCCACGTGGCCGCCGTTCATCTGGAGCCTGACCCTCCGCCCTACCCGTTTGTCGCGCTTTTGGCTTCTGGGGGGCACACGAACCTTTACTACGTGGTCGGCCCAACGCGTCTTGAGCACATGGGACAGACCAGAGACGATGCCGCCGGCGAGGCATTTGACAAGGTGGCAAAGGTGCTGGGCCTGGGATATCCGGGAGGCCACGTCATAGATGAGCTGTCCAAGGACGGGGACCCGGAGCGCATACGCTTCCCCAGGGCGTTCCTGGACAAGACCGGCTTTGATTTCAGTTTCAGCGGCATAAAGACTGCCGTGGCCCGCTATGTGAGTGCGAAACAAGGTGACGATTCCATAGATGTTGCCGATATTGCAGCCTCCTTTCAGGAAGCCGTCATTGACGTGCTGGTCAAAAAGGCAATTTTGGCGGTGGAAACAAAACGGTGTGAACACCTTGTCGTTGTGGGTGGCGTGGCGTGCAACAGGCGATTGCGGGCGTGTATCGAGAAAGAGGCTGCCCGTGTCGGCATCTCAGCCTACATCCCTAAGCCCGAGCTTTGTACCGACAACGGGGCAATGATTGCCACCATGGGCCACCGCCACCTGTCTGAGGGAAAAAGGTCATCCATGGATCTGGATGCTTTCTCCAGGGATTGGAGGGCAAATACCTAGTTTCCATCCAGAAATGGCCCTTTTCCGCAATCTCGGCGTCAATCTGTGGGATCGCTTGTGCGACGTACCCAATGCACGCCTCCGCGCAATCCCTTGATTTTCTTGACCTTGCGAAAAACTGTTCATTTCTGAATTGGAAACTGACGTTAGTGCCCATTATCCAGAGATTCATTTCCGGATGGGCACTATCTCAAGAATGCCTGACCGAAAACCCTTTAAATCTCCCCCCTTTGGAAAAGGGGGGCAAGGGGGGATTTTGGCAACGAGTTGAGCCTTCGGCCTTACGCCCTGTGCCTTACGCCTTTCACTTATCGCCCCAAGCCTGATTGTCCCCGCACAGTTCCCTCTCTCCTGGCGGGAGAGGGTTAGGGTGAGGGGGTATTAAAAAAGGCTATTTCCCCTTTCCCTGTGATACCCCGTCCGCTTGCGGCGGAGTCATTCCTTGTTTGAGTTTTCGTCTTATCGGCCTTCAGCTCAAATCACTTCCAAAACGACCCCTACCAGTTACGGGGGCCCGAATCTTCGTCTCTTCGTTTCTGCCATTAGAAAGCTGGCGTTTGGCTCCAGAGACCAAAACGGCCTCTCTCCGGCAATTTGTATCTACTTATTGCCCATGGCCCCGGTGGAAACCCAGGGTAACCCTGGGTTTTCTTAGGGAATATTGCTGAAGGGTTTGACTTTATTCTTTTTTTCCTGTACACACACTGACACGGGAGGAGAAGAGCGTACTCACCTCCTATTGCACTGCGTCAGTCATTTTTCTGAAAGAAGCGCCGAAAGATTTTGATGCTGGGAACGTAGGGACATCCCATTATTGAGCTTATCGTCATGTCATTACCCAAGGGATTTGGCAACCCCAAAGGCTGCCCGATTGACCTGTCCCATGGCAGGATATGTGGGTTGGAGGGCAACGGCAACAATTACCCAATTAATGATTAAGATGCGACCTCACTATTTTTTCCACTGCTGCTGTTTTTTGCCAGCAGTGATTTTTCGGCAACAGTAGCGAATTCTTTTTCAGTTTTTGTCGGCGTTTTGCAGTGGAACTGAGGTTTAGGGTTGGTGGCATCACAAGAGTCAAGAGCAGACCCCTTTTTTCAAAACGCCGCCTATCAACTCAATGGAGCGGACAGAACCTCCGCATAACTAGGCCGCTTTCGCGGCCCCATTATGCGGAGAAACTTCCACTCATCTCGCGGCCGGTTATACCTTATGATAATTAATGGGAGGATCAAGGAAGATGTCAGATAGGGATGAAGATGAAACCCAAAATAATGTCCATATCAGCCTCTCCATTAGTATGGATAAGGATAGTTTTTTACGTCGAACATGCCCATCATGTGGTCAAGATTTTAAGACCGAAACCAGCGAAGCAGACATTGCTTGGATGTTGGCGCCTCAGATTCGCCGTATGGGACTGGAAATTGGCGGGGACGAAACACAAAACAATAGACATGAGGGAAATCTCTATTGCCCCTACTGCGAGCACCAAACAGAAGCGAGCAATACATTTACTGAAGAAACTATGAACTACATCCATCGATATATGATGCGGGAAATTATCCTACCTATGACAACAAAGGCGTTTTCGGGCTTTGATGATATAAACAAAACTACAGGCGGTTTCATTTCATTAAATGTTGAATACTCAAGGGGCACTTTACCACCTCGTCCGATTCATGGACCAGAGCCTTGTGACATGATAGAAGTGGACTTTCTCTGCTGCGGTCGTAAAGCAAAAGTGTTGGAAAGTTGGGTGTCATTGAGTACCTGCATTTTTTGTGGAAAAAGAGTTGAACTTGCTTAGTACTCTAGGAGGATTAAATGGATAAAAATGAAATCGTTAATTCATTACGAATATTCAAGAATAGAAGGGATGATTTACTTCATGAGGATAGCGCTTCATTTGAGCATCATCTTGACCGTTTTGTGGAGTTTTGCCTTAAGGACCCACTCGTTAACAAAATAATGGAACCAATAAGTACGAAATACGAAAGCGATATAGATTCTTGGATGAAAGAGGTTGATGAGAGAGATGGGAAAATCAAGTTTCCGGATGATCCTGAAGAAGAATTGATTTTTCGGTTTCACATTTTGGAAAAGGCAGCAAATGATGTTAATTATGTCTTTCGTTTAGGATTCGCCCTTGGCGGTGAGAAGCGAGATGGATGGATCGATGTATTCAGATCTGTTGTCATAAGACCTTTTGTCGATGAAGTAAGCCACAAGCTAGGAGATGTCGCAGATTTAGCATCTCCAGAGGCACGCGCCTTACAAGCTGTCCCGTTAAATAGAATACCATCCTCCAAGCAGATTAAAATATTCATAGGTCTGAAGCCTAGACAGTCTGCTGATATCAATTTCAGATGCGAGCGTAATGACTTGCTGATAACTTCCTTCCCTAAATAAAGATCGGATCAAGCCAAGCCTGGCTTTAGCCGAAAGCGGACTGTTCGGATATTCTTTAATGAGACGCTGATAGGCTTCTTTTGCTTTATTAATTTTGCCTAGCGTGAAATATATTTCTCCCTGTCTGTCAATAGCGGCCGGAGCGTATAGTTTAAGGGGATAGTTGAACAGATAGGTCTGGTACGCTTTTAGAGCGGCCTCATAAGCGCCGGATTGATACAACTGTTCTGCCCGCTCAAAAAGCTTGTCTCCCCGGTCTACCGGAGTCGGGGGCGTGACAGGCGGTTTGGCACAGGCAAAAACAGAAGCTGCCAGGATAAGAATGATGATTCGATTACGCAGTCTCATAGTGCATCCACCGGGTTATGCTACTAAAAGCATGTCATATCTATAACAAATCTGAATAATGTCAAACAATTGTTTAGATATGCCATATCATTTGTGTATCAAAAAGCTGTTTGATATCTATCCCATAGATTGATACTGGTACATGTTAAGAATTAATTTCCCACATTTGCAATATGTTGAAATTTAAGATTGTTTTTGAACCGCAGAATGCTGAACAGAGTATAACGAATGTCGAATTCCGAAGTTT
>SDBU01004954.1_pt1 | contig 16119 bp, 15 predicted proteins | sample 2277071 | NCBI WGS metagenome assembly SDBU01 (sample SAMN10397929, study PRJNA504765) | marine sediment metagenome | isolation source: marine sediment core GS08_GC12, 126 cmbsf | place: Arctic Ocean: Gakkel Ridge, Loki's castle | collected 2008
CCTTCATCTCGAGCCAGAGGTCATTCCCTTCGCGAGTGCGCTCGCCCACGCCGCCGAAGACCGAATATCCGCCGTGCTCGGTTGCGAGGTTGCGAATAAGCTCCTGAATGATAATGGTCTTTCCGACGCCGGCGCCGCCGAACAGTCCTATTTTCCCGCCTTTGGGATATGGGGCAATGAGATCGATGACTTTGATTCCGGTCTCGAACATCTCCCTCACCGGTACCTGTTCCTCGAATTTCGGTGAAGGCTGGTGAATCGGACGTCTTTCCACATCCTGCGGGATTTCAGGACCGCCGTCTATCGGCTCGCCGAACACGTTCAACATCCTTCCGAGCGTGATTTCGCCGACGGGGACCTTGATGGGCGCTTCTGTATCGACAACATCCAGGCCCCGTACAAGCCCGTCGGTCGAGCCCAGCGCAAGGCATCTGACCTTGTTGCCGCCGAGATGCTGCTGTACTTCGAGAATCAGTAATCGGCCGTCACTCTCTTTTATCGTCAGGGCCGTCAGCATTTCCGGCAGGTTCTTGCCGTCGAACTCGACGTCGACCACTGGCCCCCTGATCTGGTTTACCTTGCCTATATTCATCAGGGATTCTCCTTAGCCTTTTCTAATTATGATTCAGCTCCTGCGACGACCTCGAGGATTTCCGTGGTGATTGCCGCCTGTCGCTTGCGATTATAAAGCAGAGTCAGCGTCTCAATCATCTCTACGGCGTTGTCCGAGGCTGCCTCCATTGCGTTCCGACGGGCGCCCTGCTCGCTGGCGACCGATTCCAGTATGGCCTCATAGAATTTCGCGCTCAGTCTCTGCGAGAGCAGTTTTCCGAGCAGGAGTTCATTTTCCGGTTCAGGTTTGAAATCGAGCGCGGTCTTCGCTTTTGTTTTGGGCAGTTCCACGGGCAGCAGCCTTTCGACAGTCAGTTGCTGCCTCATCATTGATACGAACTTGTGGTACATGATATACCACTCGTCGACGTGACCGGAGAGGTAGTTGTCCACGACGAGCTTGAGTATTCTCTCCGTATCAGAATACAGGATAGTGTCGAGGATCTCCGACTCGGCGCAGAGCAGCTCGATGTTGTGTTTCTCGAAATACGCTGTTCCTTTCTTTCCGACAGCCACCACTCCGACGCTCGCCTTCTGCCAAATGAATTTCATTGCCCGGTTTATCACATTGGCGTTGTAAGCGCCGCATAGTCCTCTCTCGCCGGATATGACGATCAGCCCGGTGGTACCGGCTGTGCCCCGTCCCTGTAAAAGGGGGAACTCGTCGGGCGGCAGAGGATACTCCAGGAAGATTCTCGTTACCGATTCCTCGATGGAACTGCAGTAATCACGCGCGCTGAGAAGCCGCGGCTCGACTCGACGCAAGCGCGCCGCCGCCACCATCTTCATCGCAGAAGTCAGTTTCTGGGTTTTCTTGACGCTGCGAATGCGTTTTCTTATGTCACGAAGATTTGCCATAATCTCAACTAACCGCCGTGTAAGGCACGGACCGGTCTGTTCTTCCCGTGTTGATTAGTCCTGACTGCTTTTGTCCTGCGCCTTGACGAGTTTTTCCCGGGAATCGGGCTCTTTATGCTCTTTTTCCCGCCTCTTCTCTTTCAGTACCTTTGAGCTGGCGAACGTTTTTTTGAAAGCGCCGATCGCGCTCTTTAGTCTTTCCGTGAATTCGTCGTCTATATCAAGCTTCTCCTCGAGCTGTTTTCGCAGGCCCGGCTCGACATTTCTGATATATTCCAACAGTTCAGAGTCGAACCGCTTGATGTCCGCCACCTCAACGTCATCGAGAAAACCATTGACGGCCGCGAAGATCTGTATCACCTGGTCAACCACGTGCATTGGCGAGTACTGGTCCTGCTTGAGGACCTCAATTACCCGGACGCCACGCGCGATCTGATCCTGCGTCGCCTTGTCAAGCTCGGAACCGAATTGGGCGAAGGATTCTATCTCGCGGTACTGTGCCAACTCGAGACGGAGGCGTCCTGCGACCTTCTTCATGGCCTTAACCTGTGCTGCACCGCCCACGCGTGATACGGAATAACCAACGTTGATGGCGGGCTTGACTCCGGAGAAGAAGAGGTCGGATTCGAGATATATCTGGCCGTCGGTGATTGAGATGACGTTAGCGGGGATATATGCTGCGATCTCGCCCGCCTGTGTCTCGATGATAGGAAGCGCCGTCAATGATCCGCCGCCCTCGTCATCGTTCATCTTTGCGGCGCGTTCCAGGAGACGCGCGTGAACGTAGAAGATGTCTCCCGGATACGCCTCGCGCCCCGGCGGTCTTCTCAGGAGAAGCGACATCTGGCGGTAGGCCTGTGCGTGCTTGGTGAGGTCATCGTATATGACGAGCGCATGCTTTCCGTTGTCGCGGAAATACTCGCCCATGGCACATCCGGCATAGGGCGCAAGGAACTGCATCGACGCGGGGTCGCTTGCGCCCGCGCTCAGTACGATTGTGTAATCCATGGCCCCGGATTCCTCGAGCCTCTGGGTCACCGCGGCAATGGAGGACTGTTTCTGCCCGATGCCCACATATATGCAGTAGACGTCAGTGTCGCGCTGGTTGATGATCGTATCGATGACGATCGCGGTCTTGCCGGTCTGGCGGTCGCCGATGATAAGCTCACGCTGTCCCCGACCGATGGGTATCATGGAGTCGATGGCCTTCAGCCCGGTCTGTAGGGGCTCGTTCACCGGCTGGCGGGAGATAACGCCGGGGGCAATCCGCTCCACTCTTATCATTGAGCTCGCTTTGATGGGTCCTTTACCGTCGATGGGCTGGCCGAGTGCGTTCACGACGCGGCCAAGCAGTTCCTCGCCTGCGGGCACCTCGACGATACGGCCAGTGGTGCGGACCTCGTCGCCTTCTTTGATGAGGCGGTCATCGCCCATCATAATGGCTCCCACATTGTCCTCGGAGAGGTCGAGCACCATTCCGAAGATATCGTTGGGAAATCTCAGCAGCTCGCCGGCCATAGCGTTCTCCAAGCCATAGATGCGTGCAATTCCGTCGCCGACTTGAAGGACATAACCCACTTCGCTTACTTCGACATATTCTTTGTACTTCGCGAGCTGTTCTGAAATTATGTCGCTGATTTCTTCCGGTCTTATTTTCACTTTCTATGACCCCTCGATGAGTGACTCTTTGATATTGCTCAAGACGTTGGCTATGCTTAAATCTACTATTCTGTTACCTACACGTATTACCATACCCGCGATTAAAGACGGGTCGATAGCGATATTTATCTCGACGTTTTTCTTCACGTAATCGGAGAGCTTCACGCGAAGCCGTTCGACTTGTTCTGCGGAGAGCTCGACGGCGGATGTAACGTTCGCCACTTCCCTTCCCTCATGCCCGCGGATCAGCTCCTGGAATCTCTCCACCACATCGGGTAGTATCTCCATTCTCTCCTTCTCCAAGATGAGAAGGAGAAAGTTCTTTGACACTTCGAGGAAACGCCCGCGGTCGGCTATCGAGACGACCAGTTTTGATCTTTCGTCGCTGTGTACCGCCGGGTTACCCAGTAACATCTTGATTCGCGGTTCCTGAGCGTATAGTGCGGCGAAAGTAGCTATATCCTCATGAGCCTCTGCGTATTGAGCGGGCTCGAGGTTGGCCATAAACGCTTCTGCATATGTGCTTGCCAAAGACTTCAGCAGCATAAATCGACTCCGCTATTCGTTATAGTTTTTCCGCAGCATCAAGGTAATCGGACGTGGCCTTGTTCCGCTGCTCCTCGCTCAGATTTTCCTGGAGTATCTTCTCAGCGATGTCGACTCCGAGCTCGCCGACCATCCTGCGCAGGTTGTCCTTGGCGCGTCCAAGCTCGAGGTCCATGTCCTTCTTCGCCCTTGCGACTATTTCCTCGTATGCCTCTTTACCAGACTGGACTATTCGTTCTTTCTCGCGCTCGGCGATCTCTCGTGCCTGCTCACGGATACTGTACGAGTCGCGTTTCGCGTCGTCATATTCCCTGCGGACGCTCTCGAGCTGCTGCTTGGATTCTTCTTTGTTCTTCTTCGCCTCATCAAGAGATGCATTGATCTTCTCGGCTCTCTTGTCGAGCAGTCTGATGATTGGCTTGTAGAGGAACCGCGTCAGCAGCCAGAGCAATATGAGGAAGTTGATCATCTGGAAGATGATGGTCATGTTCAAGTATACGAGGGCCGGTATGTGCGGCGGTGAAGCTATTGTCTGTAGGACTCCCATAAATCTACTCCGCTGTTAGACGACGAAAATGAGCAGCAGCGCGATGACCAGCGAGTAAATGCCGGTCGATTCCGATACCGCTTGTCCGATAAGCATCGTGCGAGTGATGAGCTGGGACTGCTCGGGATTACGGGCAATGCCCTCGCAGGCCTTTCCCGCTGCGAACCCCTCGCCGACACCCGGGCCGATAGCTCCGAAACCCATACATATTCCGGCCGCGAGCAGGGCGAAAGCGTCCACCAGGTCGGTTCCTTTGATGGCCGTTCCGGTTACCCCCTCTTCGCCGGGTTCTTGATCATCCTCCTGCGCCATCAACGGCACGAAAGCCATAACGAGGAAGGTGAGCGTCAAAACAAGAAGTACCTGTCTCACTCTAATCATCCTGTTTCCTCCAATCTATTCATCCATTCTTAATCCATTTCGATATAGAAAGACTAAACCGCCACAAAGAGCAACATAAAGGCAATGACAAGAGAATATATCGCAGTGCTCTGGGAAACCGCCTGGCCGAGAAGCATGGTTCGGATTATGACGGGACGATGCTTGAGGCGGCAGGCTGTCGCGTAACAACTGTATGCTCCGGCAATACCCGAGCCTATACCCGGACCAATGGCGCCGAATCCCATGCAGGTGCCCGCGCCAAGTATCGCACAGACCTTGACAATATTCGAGCCGTCAACACCACGAAAGGCGAGGACGAAGGCGATAATAAGGGCAAAAATCGCCGATGACTGTGCGACGCTCTGAGCAAGCAGCATGGTTATCGTCATGTTGGTCGAGACATCGGGACGCCTTCCGACGCCGCGGACGGCCTCGGCATTGACAAATCCCGCGCCAAGTCCCGAGCTTATGGCCCCAAAACCCATGCAGATACCCGCGGCGAGGCGCGCGGCCGCGCCCTCGAAGTTGGAGCCGGGGAGGTGTACGAAGATCAGTAGGAGCGATATAACAAGTGCGAATACCGCCGCCGACTCCGTGACGGCCTGGCCGATGAGCATCGTCCTGAAAATCTCGCTGTAACCGCGCGGCTGTTCGGAAGTGGCCGCACACGCTACAGAACCCGCCTGACCGATTCCGATCGACGCGCCGATAGCCGCCATGCCCATTGAGATGCCGGCCCCCATGAACTTGGCCATGTCAAGCAGGTTTTCCGACGAGATCATTTAGTCCTCCACCATAACCGCGGTATATGTCAAAGCCAGCATCGCGAAAACAAATGCCTGGACGGCTCCCACGAGCAACGTGAGAAAGCCCTGTAGAATGAGCCAGACGCCCAGCGTCTGATTCAGGAAAACGAGGCCCGATTGATAAAGCAGGGCGCTCAAGACCAGGATCACGATACTGCCGCCGAGGATATTGCCGAAAAGACGGAAAGAGAGCGAGACTCCCTTCGCAGCCTCACCGATGACGTTAAGGGGAAAGAAGAAGAAGACCGGATGAAAATATGATTTTATGTATCCCCAGAGGCCCTTTACCCGTATCGCTTTGGAATGCACGTACGTAATGACAATCAAGCCACAACCCAGCGTGGTATTCAGATCTGCCGTTGGCTCCTCGAATTTGGGCATTCGGGCAAACCAGCCGAGCCAGTGCCCCTCGGGCAGTTGGATAACCCAGTTGGGAAATGAAAGGCCTTCTCGTATCCACACAATACTTGAGTCGAAAATCGAGAGCCCCATCGCGACAACAGTCGCGAAGAAATGAAAAAAGAGGGGCAAGAGCCCAATGTAATTGCAGAGAAAGATGAAGAGGAAAAGGGTTATCACGAGAGGGAATATCTTCCTGCCATGCTCTTTTCCCATCGTGTCTCTGCAGATATCGTTGAAGAAGCCGATAATGGATTCGGCGACGACCTGGATCCTTGATGGTTTCTCAAGCGAAAGCCCCCTCCTCGCAAAGAAAGTGAATATGAGAAGTAAGACGATCACAAACCATGCGATGATTATCCTCTCGGTGAAAACCCAGTTAAAGTCGCCTTTTATACTCGGGAAATCGAAGGCCGGAAAATCCCAGTGTTCCGGGTCCCCGCCAATCGTCTTAAGCGGATCCTTCGCCTCGATTGAGAGCTGTTCCTGACTCTTCTCGGCATCCTTTTCCGGAGGCATCACCACTCTGAAAAACGTCGTCAATGCCGCAAGCAACAGCATGAGAGACGCTACAACTGCTATGGCCTTAGTTGCTTTTCTCAACGGAGAAGAACCTCTTTTTCAGGGATTCGATGAATTCATAAGTAATAAGAGTGAAATGTACGACAAAGAAACCGACAAGCGCGGCTATCGGATGAAAATTGTCCTTCAAAAAGACTGCGACTCCCGCTGCAGCAAGAACAAGATAGCGAACAAGAAACGAGAGTACCGCTCTTCGCCCCGATCCCTTCTGCAAGCCCCGGAGGAGCTTCTGGTTCTGCCGACACATCAGATCGAAATTGATGAACCCCACACAGAGCCCGAACAGGAACCCGAAAGTCACGTCGGCCTGCCTCAATGCAAGCGAAACGATAAGAAGGATAAGGCCAAGCCTGAAAGCACGCCGCTTTATCGAAGCCTTAAACGTACGAATTTTCTGATCATCCGTGGTCAATCAACACCTCTTGGAAAAACCATTCTATACACGCTCCAGAAACCGGAGCCGATTCCGATAAACAGAAGAGCTATCGTAAAAAGAGCTTTCGTCCCGAGTTTCCCGTCGAGATAAACGCCGAGAAGGAGTCCGCCGCCTATACAGATGGCGAGGACGAGGCCGATTTCAGTCAATAACGCAAGGCTCTTGAAGATCTCCTTCAAAATTCCCCGTCCCTATCAGGGCGAAGTTCAAAGAAACAAACTACGCCCCCGTGCAAATTTACTCAGGAAATGTAAGAAGTCGCCGGCGAGTTGTCAACTCATTAAATCAAACCGGCTAAACCGGTTATTCTTCGTAAGGGTCGATGTCGAAAAGCTCGAGTATCCTTTCGAGCTCATCGAGGCTGTAATATTCTATCTCGATGCTGCCGCCTTTTTTCTTTGGCGAGATTTTCACCTTGGTCCCAAGGACATGCTGGAGTTTTTCTTCGAGGCTCTTCAGGTGATGATCCACTTCAACCGGCTGTGCCGGGGTCGAGGACTTCCTTGACTTTTGTCTCTTCACCCCGATTGTACGACTGGACGCAAGGTTCTCGCACTGCCTGACCGAAAGCTCTTCCTTCACGACAAGGCTTGCGAGGATCATCTGCTGGGCTTCATCGCTGATGCTCAAGAGGGCCCGCGCGTGCCCGAACGACAGCTTGCCATCGAGGATCATCTGTTTGACTTTCTCGGGAAGCCCGAGTATGCGGACATAGTTTGCGATGGAAGCGCGATCCTTGCTGACCTTCTCGGCAACCTGCTCCTGTGTTAGATCGAAGTCGTCCATCAACATCTTGTAGGCCTTGCCGAGTTCGAGGGGATTGAGGTCATCACGCTGAACGTTCTCAATCAGCGCGAACTCCAGCGATTCCTGATTGCTCACGTTGTAGACTATGGCGGGAACGAGGTCGAACCCGGCTTTCTTCGCGGCAAGCGTCCTCCGTTCACCGGCGATTAGCTCGTATCCGTCGTCGACTTTGCGGACTATGACGGGCTGGATGATCCCGTTTTCCTTAATCGATCCCGCCAGGTCTGAGAGCTTATCCTCATCCATGTGAAAGCGCGGCTGCCGAGGGCTACGTTTAATGGTGTCGATCTCGATGTCGACCACTTTCTTGCCTGAGGTCGGCACCTCAACGCTTTTTTGCTCGGGACCCGGAATCAGGGCATTCAGCCCCTTCCCCAAAGCTTGACGCGGCATTTTCTTCTTCTCGCTAATCTCTTGTGCTCCCTCATCACCGAAAGTTGACTGCAAACTAATACAGTATGGCATGAAACGTTTCAAGCAAAATATCTGCTTCTCAACGGACCCGGACGATGGCGTAAAGGATCGGATGAGGTCTCAGTACGCTCCATACTTCAAACCCGCTTCGATGAAAGCGAAATAATTCGCCTCGGTCTGCGGCTTCAGCGGTACATTGATCGGCGACGCCGTAGGCATCAGGACATAGCCGCCTCCCTTTTTCGCTGCATCCATCGATTTCTTGACGAGCTCGTCCATCTCCTCGGGTGTGGCATACTCCAGGTCCCGCAGCTGCATGTTGCCGAAAAGCACAAGGTCATTCCCGTAGAGCCTCTTTGCTTCGGCAAGCTCTATGTCCCCGCTCGGCGGTGCCTCGACCGGGTCCGTGCCATCTGCGCCCATTTCGACAAACATGGGCAGCACTTTGCCTATCCTGCCGTGACAGTGGACTCTGGCGAAGCCGCCGTACTTGTGGATTAGCTCAATGAGCCTTCGATCATACTTAACCACAAGCTCCCTGAAGTCCTCCGGAGGCACATAGGGCGGCGTGGCATACTCCGGGCCAACTATCCTGAATGCCGGTCCGGCCCCAAGTTCGAGCGCCTTCTCGAGCTCCTCGTATTGCCGCTCGAAAATCACATCCGTCGCGTAAATAATCTTCTTCCGGTGAGTAATCCAGTTAAGCAGAAAATCCTCCAAACTGAACAGCTCAGCGACGATCAGGATGGGGTCACCCGTATCAACAAACGGGATACCGTTGTCCTCTACCTCTTTTTCCGCCTTCTTTATCCTGTCGACATTGACCTCTCCCGGCTCGTACGGTATCGAAAGCCACTTATCGAGATCGTCAATATCCTTCACGAAATGCTCGATAGTCCACGTCGTAAACAGATCTGCCTGGTCACGGTAGAGTGCTGTCAGGTCCCCTTTCGGCGTGTGCAGCGTAACGCGCCGGTATCTGCAGGAGTCCTCTTCCCACTTCTCTTCTGACCTGATCTTCTCGAGGGCCAGATTGGGACGGCTATGACCGCACCCAATCAAGCAGTCCGTCTTCTCGCGGATGAATTCCATCAGCCTCTTATATGAGGGCTGTTGGTTATACCATGAATCCCAGTTGTACCCCGACATCTCGTAGGTCGATATGGGCACCCGGTCAACGGGCTCCCGCCTCAGCGTCCTCAAAATCCTTTCCCTGCTCGTCAGCTCTGGCATGTGTTTTCCTTTCCTGCAGACCTCAATCGCCTCTCCATTACAAAATATCATCTGCCAGGGAATTTGTCTGCGAAAAATGGATTCTCGTCCCCCACTCGACCTCGCACGTGCTGCAGGGCGCCTCGACTATCCATCGGCATTATTGGCAGGAATTCCATATCCGCTCGGTCCAAATAAGGAGTTTCAAGAATTCAATCCACATCCTTTCACTTCTTCGCAACCTGTGCCAGCCGATTCTTACTGATGTAGGAGAAAATAAATTGGCAAAAGAAGCCTGACGTATTACACTTTGCTGAATACGTAACGGCGGCTCATATGGTATTGCGAGAAATACCCCTGGCCATTTCGCCTTTACATGTTTTCCGGGGATGGATCCTCAATAAAAACATTAATTCAACCTTAAGGAGGTGTTGTGATGGGCGGTTTTTTCGGAGTCGTTTCAAAAAGCGATTGCGTCATGGACTTGTTCTATGGCACTGATTACCATTCCCACCTCGGCACAATGCGTGGGGGCCTCGCAGTCAGGAATCTTTCCTCGTATACAAGATTCATCCACGACATAACGAATGCGCAGTTTCGCTCCAAGTTCGAGGACGACATAACGAAAATGCGCGGCAACAGCGGCATTGGCGTAATCAGCGACTACGAGAGCCAGCCCTTGATAATCGGCTCGCATCTGGGGGTATACGCGATCGTCACTGTAGGCGTCATAAAAAATGCAGAAGAACTTGCAAATAGAACATTCGAAAAGAAGACAACCCACTTCTCCCAGATGAGCGGAGGCGAGATAAACCCCACCGAACTTGTCGCAACAATAATCAACCAGGGTGCCTCATTCGAAGACGGAATTCAAAAAGCCCAGGACACCATCGAGGGTTCGTGTTCACTACTTATTCTGACGGCAGAAGGAATATATGCCGCAAGGGACAAGTTTGGGAGGACTCCGGTTGTGATAGGACGTAAAGACGGCACCAGAGCGGCCTCACTCGAGACGTGCGCTTTCCCAAATCTGCATTTTGAGATAGAGAAATATCTCGGCCCCGGTGAGGTGGTTCGGATTACAGAGGGAGGTATCGAACAGCTCGTACCTCCTCGCGAGACAATGAGGATATGCGGCTTTCTCTGGGTTTACTACGGGTACCCGGCTTCGAACTACGAGGGGATTAATGTGGAGGACACGAGAAACAGGTGCGGAGAGATGCTCGCTAAAAAGGACGATGTATCAGTCGACCTCGTCGCGGGAATCCCCGATTCTGGTACGGGTCACGCCATAGGTTATGCCAATGAGGCCGGAATACCTTTCAGAAGGCCTTTCGTCAAGTACACTCCCACATGGCCCCGGAGTTTCATGCCGCAAGTCCAAGAGACCAGGGATCTCGTCGCCAAGATGAAATTGATACCTATCAGGGAACTCATCGAGGGATCAAGACTTCTTTTCTGCGAGGACTCGATCGTCAGAGGCACGCAACTCAAAGACACGATAAAACGCCTCTATGATTTCGGCGCCAAAGAGGTCCATATGCGGCCCGCGTGCCCACCTCTGGTGTACGGCTGCAAGTTTCTAAACTTCTCGAGATCACGGTCGGAACTGGACCTGGCGGCGAGAACGGCGATAAAGGAACTCGAGGGCAGCGCCGACAGGTTCCTCGACGAATATGCGACACGCGGTTCAGAGAAGAACCGCGCAATGGTCGAGAGAATTCGCAGAAGGCTGGGACTTACCTCGCTTAAGTATCAGGAACTCGACGATCTCGTGAAAGCCATCGGCCTGCCCAAGGAGAGACTCTGCACATACTGCTGGGACGCCGTCGGCTGACAAAGCGTCTTCGTCACGAGCGGAGACATCACTCATTAAGAAGAGTGCCAGGGCCTGTACAACAGAAAAGGGGCTGTCCGAAATTGAACAAGCCCCTTTGGTCCGTCTCGATGTATTATGATCTCGGGTTAGCGCCCCTGGTTAAGAGAGGGCGGTCACTGCCTTGTCGTTATCTTCTGTAAACAGAACAAACATACCTTCTCCGGCCCCACCGGATGTCGCGAATGCTTTCAGGATGTTCACGCCGGCTTCACCGAGTTTCTCGCCGATTGCCCAGGCGACTCCGGCCTTATTTTCCGCCGTGACGACGACGACTTCTTCGGTTGAGGGTGTATAACCCTCTTCTCTTAGCAGTCCAGCCGCTTTGTCGTTGTCTTCCGTGATGAGTCGGAACTGTCCCTTGCCGGCCTCGACCCAGGCAGTCAAAGCCGGGACATTGATTCCCGCTCCGGCCAACTTCGAAAACACCTTGCCCATAGTGCCCAGTTCATCTGCCGTGGCAAGACATAAGGCAGTCTTTTTCTGTGCTTTCATCTCTTGTCCTCCTTGTTCTTCAAGGCCCAGCACGTTAAGCCTTCTGCTTCTTCACCGTGCATTGCCCGTTTTCATGATTTCTCTCAAGGATTCATTCAGCACCTTCTTCCATCTCCATTTCCTCCACCGACCCCATCATAAGGCCTCTCCACACGCCTATGAAATCAGAGACAGGGAGTTTGGTCGCAAAGATCAAGGCATTACCCTTCTTCGTGATATGACCCGCGAAGTTGATCTTATCAAACATCTGCATCATCATATCGCCGCCCGGCGGCATTTCTTCCTCAGGCGCCATGGCCATAATCCCCTTCATCAAATTGCCCATAGACATATAGAAGACAAATAGCCCTTCCTCGGGGAAACCGCTCGTTGCTGAATTGTAGTTCTCTGAAGTCGTGATGTTCTTCGCCAAAGGCTTACCCAGCGAATCTATGGTTTTCTTCACGGCGTCCAAAGCATTAGCGCCAAATCCCAGCACCTGGACCTTTTCCGCAAAACCTACATATACGGCAGGTTCCTTGCCCCAGACTTTTTTCATCATCGCCTCAGCTTCTTCGGGCATCTCGTCGAGGGAGAAATTGAAGGCCACCTTGTCGATTCTTACTCCCTTATAGGATTCTGCGCCTTCCTCATACTTGATGTCGAATTCGACACCTGTTTGCGCCATCAGGGGCTGCATCCACTTGCCCATTATTAGAGACAAGGAGTCCTTTACGCTCTTCATAGCCCGTTCTCTGTCATCAAGCTCATAGATTCCCCTCACGTCGAATCCCTCGTCGGAGAATCCCATGGAGAAAGCGCCGCCGGTGCCGAACCCATCGAAATAATCCCGGATTATGCTGACCATCTCGTCTTTTTCTTCTTTCTCAATGGCCTCTTCCGGCATGGCGTCCATTATCCTCATAACAAGGTTGATGTAGCTATCGATGAGCTCATCTGTGAACTCGAGATTCCAAGCGCACGCCATTGCAGAATCCTCAGGCAGAATCGCAAGATACTCGAACGGCTTCGGCTTCTGTTTCATGACGAAGGCCGCGAGTCCCGTATCAGCTTTGGGCAGCACTCCAACCTGCACGCCGATGTCACCCTCTCCCTGAACTGAAGCGGCAAATTGCAGGGCTTCTGTACTCTCTACAACTGAGCCCAGACCCTCCAGATACGCTTCCATTATTTTGCTGATGTCAAACGGCATATCGATCGCGCCTTCAGGCGGCATCATCATGCCTTTCATCATCGACAATTCATCTGAGTATATCGACGTGACGGCGCCTATATTGACCGTCCCGTGCAGATCACCCGCAACAAGCCGGCTCGGGAGGACTCTCTTGCCGACCGCAGCGATTGCCTTCTCGATCAGACCTTTGTCCTCAGCGGCAATAGCCATGTTCCCGACCAGGGTCAAATAAGAGGTGTGGGTCACTTCTACGTTATAATCCTCGAAGTTTATCTCCTTCTCAGCCTCAAGGTCCTTCATGTACGCATCGTGGTCGAACTCCGTTTTCGTCCTGGTGTACTCCCTGATTTTCGCGTTCTTCGTCTCGGGATTGAGTTTCATCTCCTCACCGCCGAAATCCTCGAGGAACTTGTCCTTATCAGTCACGCTAAAGCTCAGGATGACCGGTGTCTCGAATTTCTTGGGATTGACGATAACAAGTTCCACGGGTTTCCCGAAATCCACGAGTTTTGTGTCGGAAACCTTGAATACCTGCGAGACCACTCTCTGCTTGATCGCGGAAGAGTCTTGATCGAGCTGCGACATTATCGTATCCACATAGTTGAATATCACGTCGAGGCTGGGGACCTCGATCGTCACCAGTACATCCGCCTTCTCCTCCTGCATCACAATATCGCCCCACGATGCAAGCGCGGGTACCGCAAAGACGGATACTGTGAAGAGAACAACCGGAACCAGGAATGCTGCACGTTTCATGATTTTCCCTTTCGTATAGTTGAGTCCCTCAAAACCATTTTCGCATTGTGATGGTATCACAAACCGGCTTTCGCAACGTCAACTAATCTCAGCAGGTTTTGCCAACATTCTCAAGCAAAATCAAACACGCAATGGCCTCACTGAAAATCGGCTTGCGGGCAGCCCACGTTTATTATAAAGTTCGTTCGAGATGAAAAGAGAAGATGATAAGCGAGGGAGAAAGCGCCTTTACCATACTGCCCAAAAGGTGAAGCGCACTTTTTCAGCGTTTCTGCCTGCAGATAGAAACCGCCACGGCCAATGCGACCGATGCGGCGAATGCTGCAACATGGGATGGAGATGCCCGTTCCTCAAATATGTCGAGGAGGACGGCAAGAAGGTTGCGGCATGTGCTATACACCGTATCAGGCCGATGAACTGCAGGACGTACCCCCGCATGAGAGGCGAGCAGCTGGTTCATCCCTGTGGTTATTACTTTGAGAACGGCCGCCAGAAGACGGATAAGCTGTAAGCCTTTCCTCAAGAGTCTTTGTGTCGGAACTATATGGAAATGATACTATGCTGAGGACAGAAAAATGATGTACTGCGAGTACTGCGATATGGAATTGTTCGGGGGCAGCAGATGCCACATCTGCGGGAACCTTCTCATGCCCAAGGTCAAAGAAGGCCCAAAGGTCGCCCACATAAGCTCGGATGCCATCATGGGCAGGAGGAAAAGCCTTAGGTCCGACACAGCCCAGAGCCTTGCGGGAAGGCTGTTCCGCCTTACCGTAGAGATCGCATTGTTCTGTGTCATCTTCTACTTCGTGAGTATTCTCATTGCTCACACGATAAACTGGATCTCAGCAGAGATGGCGTATGAACCGGAAAAGGAACCCGACGCGATCGACATGTCCACCAATGCATTCAAATACTTCCACTACATAGGACTCGTCGTCGTGACAGTCCTGACAATCAGATTCCGGTTCCAGCTTGGAAAATAGGGGTCCCGGCGAGTTTGACAAAGTCAACCCTCAAACACGGGTGTATAGCAAACTTGGGTCTTATCCCACCCAAGCTGCGTGGACTGTAACGCAGCTGCAAGCTCACGTATCTCCTCTATCGCTTTTCCTTTTGAGGAATATGGCCGGCTATTGGGGGAACTGAAAGATATCTATACTTTCGCAGCCTGCATGAACGCGCTTTCGCCCTCTACAATTCCTCTTCGAATCAGAAAATCATCGATCTGCTTCAGAAAACTGATAATCGCCAATTTCGCGGCATGGGGGCAGCGGATCTTGGCAAACCACGTTACGCCGAAGGCCATCGTGGTTTCGCATACGACATGCTCTTCGCCAAACGTTTGAGCCAAGCAATCAATCATCTCCCTGCCCGTAACGGCCTCAAAAGGAGAATACATCCTCACCTCGTCCTCTCGTTTGTCGGAGGCGCCTAATCCGCGTGAGAACAGTCGCCTTATTTTCCTGGACACTAAACGTGCAAGTGTCCTTGTATCGGAGAAAAGGGTGAAGACGCAAAAGGCCAATAGATTGATATGACAAACGAGCCTGGATTGCTGACCGATATGGTCATAACCAAGGAATTCCCCGCCGGTCTTAAGACACGAATGCACTTGCCGGATCAAACGCCTTATCTCCAGAACATGGTGCAGGGAGTCCCAGCAAATGACAAAGTCGTAAGCATCCCTGGGTAACTCAACCTTGTTGAGGTCGCAGGTGTAGTAGTTGATCTCCCCCAGGCCTTTTTCCCTGGCCTTCACCTCCGTGTAGTAGGACTTCGCCAACTCGATTCTGTTGCGGGCGATATCGCAAGCATCAACATGATGTCCCTGCCGTGCCAGCTCTAGCGCGAGCCACCCGGTTCCGCACCCCAACTCCAGGATTCTCAAGCCCTTCGACTTGGAAGGATGGAGCAATCTGTCTATATAAGCACCCCGCGTGAGGTCTTCGATCTCGGGGTCATCCCAAGTGGCCTGAGGTGAGCGCCTTAGTTCTCTAAGCCGATAGTCCGGTTTATGGGGTGGGAGTTTCTTCCCCCACCATTCTTCTTCCTACCAGTTCGCCTTCTCATACTCGGATTCGTTCAGCATGCGCAATTTCCCTATACCGCAGTCTACCCAAGAGATTACGAATATGTCTCATCACTCCCAGTCCATCGTCCTACACGAAATGCCTGCCAGATATTCATTGAGCCTCTGATTATGCGGCCTGAAATAATCAGCCAACCGTTTCCTTGTATCGGCATTCATCTCTGGATAGCCACTAACGTTGAGCCTTGTGTAGTCCGTTTCTTCCGGTTCCCAATCAGGCAATCCCAGAAAATCCAGAGTCCGTTCAAGGATTTTCCGGTGGTCTTCATAGAAATCCTCGCTCTTTATTATCAGGAACTGCTCCCTGGGGAAAAGGCTCATCCATGTTCTTAGCTGGTCTACATAAATCCCTTTGGCCAGATATGAGTAGTGACGATGATTGAAGCTGAAATAGTCCTCATCTTCAAGCATCTTCTCTACTTCTCCGTGCAGCCTTTCTTGCTCTTGTTCTATTGCATCCTCGAACGACA
>SDBU01004955.1_pt1 | contig 16118 bp, 11 predicted proteins | sample 2277071 | NCBI WGS metagenome assembly SDBU01 (sample SAMN10397929, study PRJNA504765) | marine sediment metagenome | isolation source: marine sediment core GS08_GC12, 126 cmbsf | place: Arctic Ocean: Gakkel Ridge, Loki's castle | collected 2008
TGGGTAAATCCTGCGGCTGAAAAGCAAATTGAATTCGCTAAAATCGTTGCCAAACTGAAAGACAAGCCGAAAGGTATCGACTATCCATACCAGATAGCGTTTCAAAACGATGGCGGCGCAGGTTTGGTGGCGACCGCAAATGTTGGAGGTCAAGGCATTACGACGGAACCAACAATTAAGGGATTTACAGGATGGGCGCATTTAGCAATGGTGTTTGATGGTAAAATGCTCAAACTCTATATGGATGCAGAGGAAGTGGCTTCGGCTGATGCCGTCGGCAAGCTTGCCATCACTGAGACTCCCTTATTCATTGGGGGAAGAGCAGCAGACTCACCTCAGAAATTCGAGGGCGCAATTGATGAGGTCAGATTGTTCAACCGAGCGCTCTCGCTTAATGAAATTCGGTCGCTAATGAAGGAAGGGGACAAAGCACAAGCTGTTTCCCCTAAAAACAATCTTGCAACTACCTGGGGCAAGGTCAAATTTTTTTGACCACGGAACTGACAAGGAGGAATGATGAAATCTTTGATTTTAGTTTTATTGGTCGGAGCTACAATTCTGGTACTCCCTTCTGTCGCAAAAGCAATTCAGGGAGATGACTCACTGAAGCTATATCTTCCCTTTGAGGACGGAACAGGAAAAGTAGCGGAAGACAAAAGTGGCAATGGCAATGATGGTACACTAGAAGGAGATACCAAATGGATAGATGGCAAATATGGTAAAGCCATATCTCTCAACGGAAAAGATAGCGGTGTTACGGTGCCTGATTCGGATAGCTTGGATACACCCGATGAGATTACGGTTGAAGCATGGCTTTACCCACTGAGTGCCAATGTTGATTATCCCGAAATCGTACTCAAAGGCTATGGAACTGCTTTTGAACTGTGTGTGCTAAAAGATCTTTCCGTAGACTGGGAATTTCACCTAGGTGGATGGAAGACCATAAATGGCGGCGCAGGTGCTATTTCCCTAAAGGAATGGTTTCATGCCGCTGGAACTTACGATGGAAAAGCGACGAAAATCTATGTCAACGGAGTTGAAAAGGGGACTGCGGCTCATAGTGGAGCTTTTGGCGTAAATGATGACCCCGTCCTGGTTGGTTATCGCTTGGCTCAAATGCAAACAGCGGATATGTTCTTCGATGGTATTATTGACGATGTTGCTATTTACAACCGAGCTTTAACGGAGAAAGAAATTCGAGCGGATATGGAACAAGGGGTTTTACCTGCCGCCGTGCAATCCGCTGGAAAATTGACAACTACGTGGAGCCGGATAAAAGCTGGTTATTAGTACAAGGTAGTTCAGAGGAACGGGACGGAGAGCGTTCCCTACGACGGAGATTAACACCCGCGATGAGCAACGCTAATCGGCGAAGCGGCCTTTCGTAGTGTCGCCTCTCCGTCTGCGACTTTCGAACTTACATGAACTAAAAAAATAGACCACTAGGAGGTATAACAAATGAAAACTGTATTAGCAAGATTAACAGCGCGTGCGACTGCATGCGCCATCGTATGTGTTAGTTTAATTGTTATCAGCCTGATGTTGACGGGCATAAGCTCTGCCAAAATTGACCCCAAATCCGTTGTGGGAATGTGGACATTTGATGATGGTAACGGTGATAAAGCGAAAGATTCCTCTGGCAACGGCAATGACGGGGAACTCGTGAATGGTCCCAAATGGGTAGATGGCAAGTTTGGTAAGGCTTTGGAATTTGATGGGCAAGATGATTTCGTTGAGGTCTCTAGTATTGCGACACCCCCCATCATAACCTTTAGTTGCTGGTTCAAAAAATTAGGCATCGGAAATGGTGGTGTTCCTCGTCTCCATTCGAGAGCCACTGGTCCTTGGTCTTTAGAATTTGGCATTGGCAACAGCGCCATACCAAATCAGCTAGGTTTTTACCTTGCATTTGCTGACGGAAGTACTACTGGCTGGAACGGTGTTTTTGAGCCGGAAAATGAAGTTTGGTATCACACAGCCGTATCTTATGATGGCACTTCCGTTAAGATGTATGTTGATGGTAAAGAGGTTACTTCGCGGAAAGACTGGTCTAACAAAGAAGTGAATGAAGGCATCTCAAGAATTGGAGGGCACGATGCAGGTGGTGACTGCTTCGAAGGTCTCATCGACGAAGTGGCGATTTATAATGTTGCCCTTCCTGAAGAGGATATTGAGAGCACCATGACACCGAGTGCTGTTTCCCTCACAGGCAAACTTACCACAACTTGGTCAGCCATCAAATTCCAGTAAAGAATCCAAACAAGGCAGAGGCAATCATCTCTGCCTTTCCTTTTTTAGGAGGTTAGAACAATGCAAGTTTTATCTCTCAACTATGTTGCTCGTATTCGATTTGTTATGATACTTTTATTTGCCACAATTTGTTTGCTCTGCTTTAAAACTACTGGACATGCCTTTGATAAAAATCTCGTCCTGTACCTTCCCTTTGAAGAGGGAGAGGGTGATATAGCGCATGACATCTCTGGAAATGAGAATCACGGCGATATCAACAAAACCGAATGGGTAAAAGAAGGCAAATATGATTCCGCCTTGGAATTCACTGGTAATGTTGATAGTTATATTCGCATCAAAAGGTCCAAAAGCGTAACTCCAAAGGAGCAAGTCACCTTGGAAGCGTGGGTTTTTCCCACAAAAGTGGAGGGCAACAACAATATTATTTGTGATACTGAAGGTGCTGGGCATAATATACGCTTTGAAAATGGAAAATTGATATCTTATATTCATATTGACGGCGGCTATGCAACTCCCACTGGCGGGCCTAATATTGCGCCCAACGAGTGGTATCACACAGCGGTTACATTCGACGGCAAAGTAGCCAAGCTCTATCTTGACGGCGCTCTTATTGGCGAAGTCGAGCGGAAAGGCGCGATTACCGAATCTACGCAGGACATCTTCGTGGGAAGCGAGACAGACGGAAATCAGCCAAACGCAGCGTATATGTTCTTCGGCATTATTGATGAAGTGCGCATTTGGCATGTTGCTCGCAGCCCAGACGAGATTAAAGAAGGGATGGAGAAACTCCTTACGGTAACTCCCAAGGGAAATCTCACAACATCTTGGGGCAATCTCAAACAGCAATTATAGCACAGTGCGCGAACTTAAAAATATAGCTCTATCCTATACGAATTGGGGAATTGAGGTGCAGAATATTGAACGATGAGGATAAGCCGAAAGAGCAACTCATACAGGAATTGGCAGAAATGCGCCAGCGGATTGCTGAATTGGAACAATGGAAGCAGAAGCGGGCGGAGAAGGCATTGAGGGAGAGCGAGGAAAAATATCGCTCTTTGTATTCTTCAATGAGTGAGGGAGTTTGCCTTCATGAAATTATCTATAGCGAATCGGGCGAAGCGGCAGACTATAAGATATTGGATGTTAACCCGTCTTTTGAACTAATTACGGGGTTGGATAGAGAAATAGCTATAGGTAGAAAAGCATCAGAGCTTTATGGCACAGGCAAACCACCTTACATAGATATTTATGCTAAAGTAGCTGCTTTGGGACAACCTGCTTCATTTGAAACATATTTCCCACCGATGGACAAACATTTTAGCATCTCTGTTTTCTCTCCCCGCAGAGGGCAATTCGCAACAATATTTAGCGACATCACCAAACGCAAGCGTGCGGAGTCGGAGTTGAGGAGATACCAAACCCACCTTGAGGAGTTGGTGAAGGAACGTACTGCCGAATTAACAAAGGCCAATGAAGAACTTCAACAGAAAATTGTCGAGCGCAATCGGGCAGAGGGGGCACTGCAGGAAGGTGAAAAACGTTATCGTCTACTTTTTGAATCTACTCGGGATGCGATAATTATCGTTGGTCCTGATGGCAGGATATTATCTGCGAATCCAGCAAGTGCAACAATGTTGGGCTACGAAAGTCCAGAAGAACTTGTAGGCATGCTTGCTAATGAGTTATATTTTAATAAAGAGCAGAGGAAAATTATTGTTGCAGAGCTGATGGAGAAAGGCTATATAGAGGATTGTGAAATAACATTTGTCAAAAAGGATGGTACGCCAGTTTATGTCATAGCCAGTTCTGTAGTCCGCAGAGACGAAGAAGGTAACATTCTACGATTCGAAGGATTTTTGAAGGACATCACTGACCGCAAGCGGGCGGAGGATACGCTGGCGGAAGAACGTAAGCTGTTGCGCACTCTGATAGATAACTTGCCAGATTACATCTTTGTCAAAGATACCAAAAGCCGGTTTATTATCAACAACACTGCGCATATGCGTGTCCTAGGGATGGCAACGCCGGAGGAGGTCGTTGGGAAGACGGACTTCGACTTTTTCCCTCAAGAACTGGCGGAGCAATATTATGCTGATGAACAGGAGATTATCCGGTCGGGTCAACCTTTGATTAATCGGGTAGAATCTACGATAGATGGCGAAGGGAGACAGCAATGGCTCTTAACTTCTAAAGTACCTTTGCGCGACAGTAATGGCTCGATTTCGGGTCTCGTTGGCATAAGCCGGGACATCACTGACCGCAAGCAGGCGGAGGAGGCGCTCCATCGGGAAACAGCAAAGCTGGAGGCTATGATTTCCAGTATGGAAGAAGGGGTTGTGTTTGCAGACGCGCAGGATAGGATAGCCGAAGCCAATCCCTATTTCAGCCGGCTCATGGGCATGAATCGGAATGAAATCATCGACAAAACATTGTGGGACCTACATTATGGCGAAGCCGAAGATAACCTACATAGCCATATTCAGGGCTTCCGTACCCAACCGGACTCGCCGCCAGTTATCATCCAACGTCCTCTAAGTGATAAACAGGTAATCATACGGATGCAGCCTATCTATCGAGATGAGGTATATGATGGTGTCTTGATAAACATCATTGATGTGACTGAATTGGTGAACGCCAGGCATGAGGCAGAGGAAGCAAGCCGTGCCAAAAGTGAGTTCCTCGCCAATATGTCCCATGAATTGAGGACGCCCCTTAATTCCATCATCGGATTTGCAGAGGTACTGCGGGATGGCATCTGCGGTGAATTAAATCAGGACCAGATGGTATCCGCTATCGACATCCACGAGAGTGGAAAACATCTGCTCCGGATGATTAATGACATCCTCGACCTCTCCAAAGTCGAAGCGGGTAAAATGGAACTTCAGTTAGAGGAGTTCTCAGTGGCCGAAACTATGGATGACCTACAATCAATCATTCGGGATATGGTTATCAAGGAGCAGTTGAACTTACAAATTGTCGTTCCCGAAGGTTTACCGGACGTCTACGCGGACTTGGTGAAATTCAAACAGATAATGTATAACCTGTTGTCTAACGCAGTGAAATTTACTCCAGAGAAGGGCAGCATCACCATTGATGCCGAGTTCAATGGTGATGAATTCCTAATCTCTGTCAAAGATACAGGTATAGGACTTGAGCCGGGAAATCACGAAGCAATATTCGACGAGTTCAGGCAACTGGATTCCTCCCGTTCACGACAATATGAAGGGACAGGTCTGGGGTTAGCACTGACCAAAAGACTTGTGGAACTCCACGGCGGCAGAATCTGGGTTGAAAGTGAAGGGTTGGACATGGGAAGCAAATTCTCCTTCACTTTACCAGTTAGGAAATTAGGTGTTGAAGTTAGCCAGAATATGTTGGAGAAACTGACCTCAAATGTTCAGTCATCAGACCACCCGATGGAAAAGACAATTTTGGTGGTAGAGGATAATGTACAAGCGGCGCAGTTGTTATGTATATATCTCACTGAAGCGGGGTACAACACCGTAGTTGCGACCGATGGAGAGAAAGCTGTGAATATGGCTAGAGAAATAAAACCCTTCGCAATCACTCTGGATATTATGCTGCCGGAAAAATATGGCTGGCAGGTAATGCAAGAACTGAAAAACTTCAAAGATACACGCGATATCCCGGTTATTATCATCTCCATCGTCGATGACCAAAGTTTTGGGTTCAGCATGGGCGCTGTGGGTTATCTGGTCAAACCTATAGGTAAGGACCAACTCACATGTATTTTGAATAGGCTTGAGTTCGTGGCGAAGGCGGAAGAAAACGCCATGAACCGAATACTGATAATTGATGATAATTTAGAAGACCTGAAACTGATGGAAACAATTCTCCACGGCGAGGGATTTGATGCTCTTCTAGCTTCGGACGGCGCGGAGGGTATTGCTAAAGCCATTGAGGAACGTCCTGACTTAATCGTTCTTGACCTGCTTATGCCCGGCATAAACGGTTTTGATGTGGTCAAGTCCCTTCAGGAGCATCCAGAGACTCGGAACATTCCCATCATAATATGTACTGTGAAGGAATTGACCATTGAGGATAGGGAAATACTTAACAACAGGGTCAAGTCAATAGTCCGAAAAGGCGAGGATGCAAAAACTCGCCTTTTGGAAGCAGTACGAAAGATAGAGTGGTTTACGAAGTAAACTACTGAGCGGAGCGAACAATTTCAAAGAACTGGAGAGTCGTTGTTTTTAAGCTTACCCCAAGTTGTTGTCACCTTCCCATCCGGCTCAACAACTTCTCCTGGACTAAGTGGGATGTCTTTTCCAGAGACGCGGACGTTATCGAAGTAAACGTCTTGATTGTATGTCATCAAAGCAATGGTGTCTTTTTTTAATGTTGAAAACTACCTAATGACTGGGGCTGGTCGGGCAAAGGAGAATCGCCTAGTTGGTTTAAAGGCAAGCGTATTTCATGACAAAGCAGGATGTGCAGGGAATAACCTAAAAAACCTCGCCGTTTACGGCGGGGAGTCCTCCAAAATTTCCGTAACCCGTGAAGCAAAACAGGAACAGAAGGCAAGTGAATATGCGAGTGTAAAAGGTGCTTCATCGGAGATAATTGGTGTATGGGAAACAGTTGAAGAGGAAATGCCAGATTTAGATTATGGTGCTGTACAATCTGCCAATACATCGGTTGAGTTTGTTTCCCGTGCTATTTTGAAACAAAAGAAACGATTTTTTGAAAAATAAACTGATTGTGGGAGTGGTCTCCCGACCACGATACAGGAGGCCACTCCCACGTCAAATATTCTCATTTCACCGCACGCGACTTGGCTAAGATTTGAACTCTGCGATAGGACTCGGCAGTTCTCGCTTTATCTTGTCCAGACAATAACCGAAGCCCGGGCCCTTGAGCGTTGACAGGTCAACGTTGCCGTCGCGCCGTTTGTAGATTCCCGGATGAACCGCTTCTTCCGGAAGCGAGGCTTCGGGATAGAACTGCATGCTATTCGTTTCAACTCCCATAATCGTGCCCGCGTGGGCGGCGAGGAGGACATGCGAGATTTGCGCGAGCATGGGGTTTGTCAAGTCCTGAACCATCAGCGTCATGCCGTGCGCCTTTGCCCAGCACAAAGTCAATAACGCGCCGGTTTGCGTCTTGCAAGTTTTTAACGCCACACCTGTCCAACCTAACGTGCGTCCGAGCTTGACCAGGTGCCAGTCATGGGCGCTCTCATCCATGAACAGGGGCTTTCGCGCAGAAACGCTATGTACATCGATTTGGTTTTCCTCTATTTCATACGGGAACGGCTGTTCAACGTAGAGAATCATGCCGTAGATGCGCGGATGCTCAAAAATCAACCGGTCCAGAATATCGTTGACGTAATCGGGTTTCTTAACCGTGCAATTGAAATCACTTGTCAGCCAGTAGACATTCTCTTCAAGCGCAATCTGCCCCACCTTCACAAGTCGTTCGTAATCCCACTCTGCATCATCGCCGCGCAGCTTGACCTTCAGGCATGTCAACCCATCGCGCCTTACCCAGTCCCGCAGCAGGACCGGATAACCATCATCGGGTTCTGTTCCATCAAGTTCGGGCTCTTCAATCACGTCCTTTCCGCCGACTAAGTGCCATGCCGGCATCGTATTGGGACGTGGCATAACAAGGAAATCCTCCGGGTACTTGCCAGCAAACGAGACGTCTGTTTCTTCTGCTGGAGTGAGATACTTGCTTAGGTCCGCATTCATAAACTTACCATTGTAGGTTTCATAAACGGGAAGTTGGTGCATCACACCGTAGGCGTCATGCAGGGCAACGTCAAAAACCGAACAGCACACCAGCGCAGCAAGCCACGGCATGGGTTCCGCGTCGCCGCGTTGCTGATTGAACTGTTTTAGGAGTTTCGGCAGTTCGTCCTCAACAAACGCGTGCCCAATTTCGATAGGATGTCCGCTTGTCTTGAATCCCGCCCAGGCTTCAGCCAGTTGGATGGTGAATGCTTTCAAAGCCTCATGCCGCTCTTCGTAGGTTAGGCTGCTGGGCCAAACCCACTGAACGCTCAGAGGCGTCTCTCCCCAGCCTTCGGCAGAATTCCCTTTGGTATCCTCGACCTTCATGCAGACACGCGCACAGGTAACATAAGTCAAAGTCTCGGGGCCAAATTTCAAAGGCACCCGCGTCTCAACGGGAAGGAAGTAGAGGGATACATCCTTCGGGTATATATCAGTTTCTTTTGCCATAGTAATCCTCCTTGTTCTACTAATTTCAGATTTTTGTCATTGCGAGCGAAGTAAAGCAATCGTGAAAAGTTAGAGATTGTTTCGTCACTCTGTTTCTCGCAATGACAGTACATTTTTATCCGCGTTTTCCCACAAAGCCGTGTTCTATGCTTACAGCGCGGATTGTGGGAAAACACAGTTCAAAATCTAAGTTTCAAATTCAAGTTCATCCAAAGAAGATGCAGTTATAGCCTTTTCAACTAAATTTGCCATCGCTTCCTCTGACTCAATATTCTGGACTCTGTCAATAATTTCCTGATTTAGCGTTCCAAATTTAGCTTGTAGCAGCCGTGACAGAAATTTCTGCATCCCCAGGATAATTCCTTGTTCAACTCCTTGTTTGAATCCTTGTTCGCGTCCTCGTCGTTCGAGTTTGCCGAAGACAGTCTCTCGCATTTCTCTCACCTCAAATCAAATCCAAGTTCATCCAAAGATGACGCGGTTATAGCTTTGTCAAACAAAGTTGCCAATTTTTCCTCAGAGTCAATCTTTTGGACGCTATCAATAACTTCTTGATTTAGCGTTCCAAATTTAACTTGTAGTAACCGTGACAGAGATTTCTGCATCCCCAGTACAACTCCTTGTTCAACTCCTTGTTCGAGTCCTTGTTCGAGTCCTTGTTCGAGTCCTTGTTCGCGCCCCCGTCGTTCGAGTTTGCCGAAGACAGTCTCTCGCATTTCTCTCACCTCCTGACGTTCTACCTGATTGAGCAAACGTTGAAGCTGTGCTTCCTCATCAGGTGTAAATTGATAACAAGTTTCGATAAAGTTCATAAGCAAAGCCTTTTCTGCTTCGTTTAGTACACTGTCTCTTATATGCTGATAGCAGTCAATAAGAAATAAAAGTCTATCGCGTTCACCTTTATCCATCAACGCCGACAATCCCCATGAAACTGGATTATCGGCGTCCCAATAATCATCTACTGATATTCCAGGCAATCCGAGATGAAAATAGTTGAAGTGCAAGAGTTCGTGACCGAACAATTCCTCTCGGTATGTTTCCGGTTCAAAACCTTTCGTTTTGCGTTCCGGCAGAATAGCAATTGGGAACACCGGAAGTCTATGACGTAGACGCAATAGCGCGTAATATTCATACATGCGAGATGGAAATGTGCTTCGCCACGGATTCTCAACTTCAACATGGACTAAAATTATCTCTGGCTCTTTGTCCTTTGTCGCAACTTTTGCTATAATATCAGTAGTTCGTTGCTTGCCTTTTGGAATATCTGTAAATTTTTCCTTTTCCAAAAACTCAATCTCTTGCCAGTTTAATCGCTCATGAACTTCTGGGAAGAAAAGAGCGATGAAGTCCTTAAAAAACGTTTTCAGGAAGTCCTTGAATAGTTGGTCATATTCCATTATTTTTCCCTTCAGTAAGATTTCGCGGGTTATCTAACGGTATCAAAAAAGATTAGTTTGCTTCGTGCCTCGCAACCACTCTGTTCCTCGCAATGACACACTCTTCACTCTTCACGCATCACGTTTCACGCATCACGTTTCACGTTTTACGAAAATGTGAGTAGTCTCAACCCCCATAATGCTTGACTAAATCTATCACGCGGCAGTAATCAGCAAAGCTCACGTTGTCAGGGACAGAGTGGTCAGAATGGTAGACGTAGCCGCCGCCCACCTTCGCAGCCGTAATTTTGCTTCGCACCTCCTCCTCAATTTGGTCAGCCTGTGTCATTTTTCTGACATCAATTCCGCCTTGAAGCACCAGTTGCGAACCGTACATTTTTTTAAGTTCTATTACATCCATTCCAGCTTTGGTTTCCAGCGGATTTATTCCATCGAACCCAGCATCAATCAAATCCGGGATTATTTCCATGATGTTGCCGCAGGAATGCAACATTACTTTGACGCCACGCTCATGCGCCCAATCGCAAGCGCGTTTATGCGCCGGTTTCACGACATTACGGTAAGTCTCCAGCGAGAAAAACAAACCATTTTTGTAACCTAAATCGTCGGGAAAGCTCAGGCAGTCGAATTTGTAACCTCTGTCCCAAACCATGTCCAGAAGCGTCAAATTCACTGATAGAGCATGATTGAACATATCCATGCACCATTCCGGGTCATCCAACAGAGCCATGAGCATCCTTTCTGTTCCGACGTGCCAACTGGCGAAAACATCATAACCGAACCAGGCACCCGATTGTATCCAATATCCCTGTTCGCGCCACTTAGGATAATTTTGCTGAATATGTTCCCAATTGACCCGGTCTTCTGTGGGTGTCATGCGCGCCTTGGCTTCTTCCCATGTTTTCCTATCCTTTATGTAAAAATCCAAAAAATCAGGGGTAGAAGAGGCACGCTTCCAATTTTTCATTGTAGCGCCCCAGCCTGTGGTGGTAATCACATAATCATCTGTCTCTTCCACACGCTTTGAAGGAAACCGCGGGCTGTTGTCAACGCTAATACCAGCGACGCGCTCAAAACCAAAGAAATCGCCCACACCTACGCCTTCTGGCAATCCCTCTCGTCTCCACCGGGCAACTGTTGTTCCCCATGGTCCATCGACCATTGGAATCCGGTCTGGTTCTTTGTGGTCATATACACATTTGTAACGTTCATAAGAAGTCATTGTATCTGACATTATTTTACCCTCCATATATTGTCGAGTCTACCTATATTTTTGACATTGTTTCACGAAACATCTCTTTCGTAAACTTTCGTGGCAGTCTAAAACGCGAATCGTGTTGCGTGAATCGTGTTGCGTGGTGCGTGATGCGTGAAACGCGCTTCTTGCCTCTTTGCCCTCTAGCCCCCGGAATTCGGAGTTCGGAATTCGGAATTCGGAATTGTGACCTTTCGTGGCCTTCTTTTTTTACTTCCGCCTTCCGCCTTCCGCCTTCCGCTTTCCGCCTTCGAAAAGCCCCCTTGCCCATTTGCCCACTTACCTTAGACACCGCAAAACTACGATTGTCATATCGTCATACTGTTCCGCGTCACCGACATAAGCCTTAACATCCAGCACAATTCGACGTATCATTTCTTCAGCGCAGATTTCAGAATCCGCTTGTTTAATGATTTTTTTCAATCGCTCAAAGGAATACATCTCTTCGGCTTCGTTCACCGCCTCGTCAATGCCGTCTGTGTAAAAGATGACAAAATCGCCGGCTTGCAGTTCAACGTTTAGCTCGTTGTATTCTTCACCGCGCATCATGCCCAAAGGCAAACCGCTCGCTTCTAATTCCTGGACCTCTGCGCCGCGCTTTAGTATAGGAAGTGGCAGGCCCGCATTGGCATAAGAGAGCTGTTGTTCCTTCGGGTCAAGAATTCCGAGTTGCAACGCTGTGAACTTGTGGCGTTGCATGCGTGGATACAAATCGGTATTGAGGACGGACAATAAATTTCCCGCGAGCTGTTCGGTTTTGGCAACTTCATGCAGCATCCCATTGGTTAAAACGGCGTGCATCGCCGCCTGCAAGCCTTTCCCCGAGACATCTGCCAGCGCGATACCAAAACGATGGCTATCCAGTTGTAGGTAATCGTAAAAATCCCCGCCAACTTCCCGTGCAGGTTCAGAGAACCCGGCGATGTCGTATCCTTCAGGAAAAGATGTTCCCTCCGGGAGCAGAGAAAGTTGCATCTGACGCGCTTCGTCCATTTCCTCCTTCAGTCTTTTTCTTTCCTCCTCTCGCTGTTGGGCAAGCTGCCTTCTGGTTTGCCAATGTTTGATGGATAGCCCGATAACAGCGATGGCTAAAAGAGAACCGACCATACTTAAAGAAAGAACAAAAGCGGATGACTTGTAAAAAGGCGGCGGTGGGATGGTGATGTCGAGGCTCGCAGGTTCGGAATAGTTCAGATCGCGGTCTACAGCCTGTACCTTGAAGGTGTATTCCCCCGGTTTGAGGTTGAAGTATTCGACGGTTTCCTGATTAGTCGGGCCCTGCCAATCGGCGTTTTGTCCAACCAATTGATAGAAGTACTTCATCCCTCCGGGGCGGGTTTTGGAACTGATTGCATGGAAGTCGAAGGCGACTCGTCTGACACCTGCGCGTAGATTAAGACGCTCACCGGGGCGGGGGTAGGTCATTTCATCGGCGAGAACCTGTGTGATGTAGACAGGCGGCGGAATCCTATTGGGAATGAACTGGACGACCCCGCCTTCTGTCCCAATCCAAATTTGTCCATTTCTATCTTCATAGACACAACGAACATTATCATTCACAAGCCCATCCCTGGAGTCAATGGTTTGGAAACATCTACCGTCAAATTGACTGACGCCGCCGCCATCCGTCCCGAACCAATTCGTTCCTTCTTTGTCTTGAAGGAGGGCAGTAACATCATTACTTGCCAATCCATCCTTTATTGTGTATCTTTTCCAACCTTTGCCATCAAACCGACTGACGCCACCACTTGTCCCAAACCAAATTGCTCCTTCCTTGTCTTGAAGGATGGCATAAACTCTGTTGTCTGCTAATCCATTTTTTATTGTATATGTTTTCCAACTTACCCCATCAAAACGACTGACGCCACCCGACGTCCCGACCCAAATCGCTCCTTCCTTGTCTTGAAGGAGGGCAAGAACCTGGTTACTTGCCAATCCATCCACATATCGGTAGGTTTTCCAGACGCCTTCGGTTCCGAATTCGGACTCTTCTCCTTGAGCGATTGGTTGTTGCGCGTGGGTATCGAGGAAAGCGACACCGAGCAGGGTTATCGCCAGCAATCCAAGAATAATCCAATGCTTTCCTTCGTTATACATCGAAATCTCCTAATTCTCTGTTTCGTCTTAATGGTTGTAGTGTATTATTGGTTCTTCTTAAAAGATGAGATTGCTTCACTTCGCTCGCAATGACGAAAGAATAGCTGTCATTGCGAGGAACGAAGTGACGAAGCAATCTTTATGAAATCACTCGCGATGGCATTCCCACGGTTAATCCCGAAGAACCTGATTATTCCTCTTTGATGACCAAAACTGCCTCGCGGAATTGTCCTAATTGGCGACCATCGTAGATTACTTCCACAGGGATTACAGTTCGTCCCGGAGAGGCATCTTCAGGAATTGTAAATGAGAATGTGATGTATCCATCGCTCTTTGCGGGGATTGTTGTTTGGAAAAACTCGGTTTCTATATTCCACGATTTGGGAAGGTTCGGGCGGCAGACCGCAAGTTTTTCAGATTTCGAATGATTCGTAATATCCACACGCAAATTCACTGTCTCACCAGCCACCGCGTCCTGCTCATAAGGGTAGCATCTGACCCAGTATTCATCCATACCATAGTTTGGCGAGTCCCAGGGGAACAACTGTCCGTAAAGTTGTTCTCGTTCAGCCAGATTTGCGCGCATAAACTGGATTTCCTCATCGGTGAAATCAAAGGCAGTGGGCACATGGCAATTGAATATGTGTGTCGGTTTGAGTTCCTGCATCAGTTTGAGGCATCGGTCAAATCCGACGCCTTCTCCCAGCCAATTTCTATTCCCTGAACAGTAGTCGTCTATCCCGGACATTGTGAAAGAATCGCCTGCGAAGAACATCCGCACACCCCGCCCTTCGACAAGCAGTCCGCCGTGATAATATGTCTGGCCGGGGAAATGATAGGCGGTCATCTTGAATTCGTTCCATGTCCACGATTCGCCATCCTCTGTGCGACGGTTAACCTGAATGACTGATGGAGATATGCACGGTGTCCGAAATCCGAGAGGATTTTCTACGACATTAGCGACGCTGGCGTCAGCATATATTGGACATCCAAACGTTTCTTTAAATTGAGGTATGGCGTCCACATGGTCATCGTGGTAATGCGTAATCCAGAGCTTGGCTACACCTGAGATTTCGCCTTTCTCCTGAGCTTCTTGAATCTGCTTGATAACATTCTGGTTGCCGCAATCCATAGCGAACGCCTCTCCGTTTTGCGAGACGATGAGCCATGTGGTTCCATAATGACGGAGAAAATCTGGCACAGTTTTTCCGTCGCGGATGGGCATGTGTCCATCTCGCCCCGCGAATTCAGCGAACATCGCTGGAAAATAGTGGCGAAGAGCGGAGATGGCTACATACTTGTCGTAGCACTCGTCGAGGCGTTCAAGCAGAGCGTCGATTGCCTCCGCAGGTTTGTCCATAATATTACCATGTGAAGGGATTAACGCGGCGGGGGCTATCGCGCGCAACTTCAAAAGACTTTCCCTCAACTGCTTTCTGCTTCCGAGGAAACCGTGATAATCCGTGGTAGTTTCTCCTTTTTGGAGACTGTAAAGCTCCCAAATCTGTCCCTTATCATATATCACATCGCCGCAGAACGCAAACTGCGCGCCGTCCACTTCGACAACATAAGATACACTTCCATCGGTGTGGCCGGGCGTATCAAGGACTGATATCCGCGCGTCTCCCCATTCGATGACGTCACCCTCTTTGTAAATATGGGTCACAGGGATGGATTCCGCGAGCATCAGGCTATGAGGATGAATGTTGTAAAGATGCCAGCGAGTCTGCGGGTCGTTCCAGAACGTATCCACTTCTGCGAACCAAGCGCGCTCCTGCGCCGGAACGCCGATGTTTATACTATCTTTTGCCAGCCGCGCAACACCTGACGCCTGGTCACGGTGATGATGCGTAAACAGAACAGATTCGACCTCGGTTATGCCAAGTTCATTTAAAGCGGATTGGACAGAGCCGGCGCCGAAATCAATCAATAGCGCTCGATGTCCATCACGCAGAATTCCCACGTTGATAGCACCGTGGTGAACAAAAAGATGTTCGCTAATACGAGAAAATTGGTTTGATGACATAGATTCCTCCTAAATCAAGGGCAAAGTGGTAAGAGGGCTAGAGGGCAATGGTGCAAAGAGCAAAGCGTGTTCCGTAGTTCATGTTCTGTGGTTTGAAGCACGCAACACGCAACACGCAACACGATTCACGTTTCATGTCTTAAACAGCTTTCTCATAAATCACCTCATTCCCCTCATAAGGGTCGAGAATCGCAATCCCTTCTTCGTTAAGGCATGCAGTGACTGGCGCGCCCAATCCTTGTTGGAGATATGCAAAATTTTTATCCCGGACAATCCGCGCCGCGTGGATGATTGCTACCGATAACCTGCCCTCTTCGGCGTTGGGATATGTTTTCGCAATATTAGCGGGCGAGTCGCCCAGAAATTTCAGCCGAGCAACGCCCAGAATATATGCGACTAAGCTATCCTTGCCGTAGCCGACATACGCTTCGGAGCCATCGGGTCGTTTGACATTGCGGGTAAAATGAGTATTCGCCGTATGGCTGCCTTTGCCTTCGATGTAATATCGTAAACCGCGATATTGCGAATCCGATTCGACTTTGCCGCGCGTCGCGAGCATTTCACTCTCCTGATTGACATTTGCCTCAAAATCCCCGGGGATTATCCAATTGTTCACGAAGAGCACGTTCATACCGTTGTCAAAAACTACACTGACTTGAACAGCATCATAGGCGTCAATTTTGTATTCGTTTATCAACTTCTTTTTCTGTCCTACTGCGAATACCGAGCGCGGTTTTATGTTTAAATATGCGATAAACAAATCCGTCCAGTGAACCCCCACGTAGCTGAACGGGTCGCTTTGCGTCGCCCACTTGAACGTCTTCGTAGAAACTTCTAGCGGTTCCTCCAATACTGCTCTACCGAATATCGGGTCGCCCATTTCG
>SDBU01004956.1_pt1 | contig 16117 bp, 18 predicted proteins | sample 2277071 | NCBI WGS metagenome assembly SDBU01 (sample SAMN10397929, study PRJNA504765) | marine sediment metagenome | isolation source: marine sediment core GS08_GC12, 126 cmbsf | place: Arctic Ocean: Gakkel Ridge, Loki's castle | collected 2008
CCTGACAACCTTCAGAGCCAAGTGTCTGGTCTTATGCTGTCGTTTGCTCCCACAGGCTCCTGATCGTGTTGTCCTCACAGCTTCCCTTCGTCCTCCAGTGCCTTCCACGAGAAGCTGAAGTGGTCGAAGAATATGCGCTCGCCCAACCAGGCAGGCCAGACGATTCCAGGACCCTCAACCTTGTTCTCGAACCGTGAGCAGAATGTGTCCTCTGTCGCCCCTATGCCAATCCCCTCGTCGTAGGCGCCATAGGAGTCGTAAAACCGCCTGTGCCTCAGCGACGGGTGGCCAGCGAAGGTATAGTGGTGCCCGGTACGTTTGAAGAGCCACCACAGCTTGCCCGCGGCTCCCAGGATCTCGGCTTCCAGGTCCTGGTGCAGGTAGCCCAACCGGACCATGCCGATCTCGGGCCGCTCCTGCAGCAGATTCACTAGCGGTCCCAGGTTGAGGTCCTCCCTGAGCTCCCAATCATCCTCCAGCCACAGAACGAAATCTGCTCGGCGGAATGCTTGCTCGGCACCCAGGTTCATGTTCTTTCCGACCTGCTGGTGGTTGCCGTTCTCGACCCTCTCCGGCTGGGCGTTGGTCATCGTGACCAAATAGCCGGGACCTATCTCGTCTCGAAGCTGATCCACGTACCCCTCTGGGCTTCCGTCGTCTGCGATATGCCATCCCACGTTCGGCCAGATGAGATGCTCCTTGACTGACTGAATCGTCCTCAAGGCGTCCGTCAGACGGTTGTAGGTGATCAGATTGATAATCACGTCAGGATAGTCATCCACTGGATTGTCCCTCGAGAAACTTCAACAGCTTCGCCATGTTGCCGCCGTTCGATCCAGACCGGGGCTGGTAGCCTTTGTCACCCTCGTCCCGTGCCGTCCCAAAGTCGATCAGATGCATCATGTTGTCATTGATGACCACGTTCCACTCACCGATATCGCCGTGCTTGATGCCGGCACTGTCGAGCTCCTTCACGATGGCGTCTGCGCTGGCGCGGACCTTGGATATGTCCGTGATCGGCTCCCGAAAGCCGACGTCGGTCATCACGATGTAGTTGTCCGTCACTTCTATGGCCCTGGGGAATCCGGGTCCCTGCAGGCGGCGCAGCATCTCGAACTCCCGCCGCGGGCGCCCGTCCTTGTCCCATTTCACCACGCGCCTGCCGTCCCCGCCATGAACCGTCGCGTTGGTCGTAATTCCCTTGCTCCGGCCGTCCTTCAAGTCGAGCGGATTCGACCAAGTGGACAACCGCAGGATGTCCCTCTTTGCTCCCAACCCAGCGAGGAAGCCGGTGCCCACGACGCGACAGTCGTCAAAGCCGAAACCGCGGAAGTAACTGGACACGGCCCCATTGTCCTTCCAGAAGGGCGGGCCGACGCTATCGCCATCCAACTGGGGCTCTATGAAGACCGCCTCAGTGACGTTCTCCCTCAGCCACTTCGATGCCGCAGCCATGGCCGTATCGCCATTCTGATACCGCAGGTAGGGCAGCATCGACAGGGCAAAGGCACAATCGAACCGCTCGTCCAATGCTTCCAGCGCCGCCGGCGCCCGAGCCGATATGAACTCGATGTTGTCGAAGCCGTACGCCTGGGCGAACAGCGGACCCGCGGCGATCTCCGTCTCCTCAGCGTCGATCACGACGGCGCGAGAGGCCCCCGCCGCCAAGGCCCGGAAGGCGAAGTGACCGAAGTTGCCCCCCAAGTCGAGAACGGTTTTGCCGATGAAGTCATAATGCTCACTGATTGCCTTCCACCGAGCGGGGGCGCAGTTGCGACCGGCCGGGATGTGCTCCCAGCCAGCGAACGGTATCACCTCGTACACCTTCCCGATCTTGTGCCAGATGTCGAAGGTGTGGATGCAGCCCTCTATGGCCTGCCGCTGGGCCTGGGTGGGCTCCCTGGGCGTCTCTTCGATGATCCAGTGCGATAACGTGTCAACCATTGTTTGGGCCCCTATCCAGGATGGTCAGGCCCATGTACTCCGGATTGTGCCTGATAGACCACTCGTCGACTACGTTTCTGAAGTATGTCTTCCAAGGGAACTTCCGGCCCAGCCACTCATCTATCGCTGATGCGACGCCATATCGCCCTTCCGGATCAGCCTTGTTCCATCCCTTCGGTGACGGGTTGGTATCGTGGAACATTAGTTTACATCTCTGAGCCATCAAGGGGACCCACGCCTTTATCTCAGCTTGGGTTTGAGCATACGTGTGGCTCGTGTCCACCAGCAGGACATCGATCACAGGCTCAATCCGCCGCTCTTCGCAGAATGCGCCGAATCGGCGCGCGAACTCCACGTCCTCCGCTTGGACGAACTCCGTATAGTCGACGACGGCAGAGCAGTCTTCTCTGTCAACGCTGACCATCTTCGCCCCTGATAGCCGAGCCGCCCGTTCCAGGGCGAAGGTGCTCATGCCCTTCCGCACGCCCAGCTCCACGACCAGCTTGGGCCGCACCGCACAGGTCTCCTCGAAAAGGCTCATCAGATGGGTGACCATCTCACCGCCATGCGTTTCACGCTCGATGATCTCAGCGCGGTACTGGTCAATCATTGTTTAGACTCCTATTTCTGCTGATCATGGCGCCGCCTCGGTATCAACACTCACCTCACCGATGTGCCTCCACGGATGCGTGAGTTGCACGTTACCGGCGTAGGCGATGTCTGGGCCCTCGGTTTCTCTCACTCGTTCGTTGTAGATGCGCTCGGTGTTGTAGATGTCAGATCCTTCTGGCAACGGGCCGTAGGCATTCCAGAACCGCCGGTGGGCCAGCCAGCTCCGAAAGGTGAAAGTGAATCCACTGAGGCGCTTGTTGATGACCCAGTAATACTGCAGGTCTGGGCCCCCATACATGCTTGTGGCGCGCAGCCCCGGATGAACCATCCCGGTCCTCACCATGCCGAGAGTTCCGTCCGCGAGGAGTTGCGCAGGGATGGTCAGATCCAGGTCACCGACGAGCTCCCAATCATCGGGCAGATAGAAGACCAGGTCAGTGTCGAGGAAGGCCAGCGCCTCGTTGATGCTCTTCCCGATGCCCGGACCGTCAACGCTGGTAATGGTCACCTCAGTCCAGTCCCTGGCGCGGGCACCCCACCAGAGGAGATTGTCCTGGTATCCAGGCTTCGACCCGTCGTCGGCGAAGTGGAGACGCATCGGCCCGTCGTAGCGCAGGTTCTTTAGCGACTCGATGGTCTGCTCGGCGTAGGAGGCCCGCAGGTCACCGACGCGGCCCTCTCTGGCGCACGTGGTCATGACGACGGCTATTGTCTCCATCAGAGGTGCGCTCCTGTCAGGTAGAGCTTCTCGCCGTCTGCGCAGATGACGTAGGCGTTCGGATAGGGATCATGAAGGGCCCTGATCTTGTTGTACGCGTCCTTGGCCGTCATGGTGCGGATATCCTGGATCTCGCTCTCCTCAGGACTGCGCCGGCGGTAGACCGTCGGGGTGCCACTCTGAGACCAGAAGTCCATGTCGTCCCGCCGCTGGCGCGCTATGATCCGAAAGGTTTCACGGATCCCTATCTTCACCACGCGGTCGAAGACATCCCGCAAGTCGCCTTCCAGTGAAAACGGCGCGTACACACAGAGGTCGCCAGCGTCCACCTCTTCTGTCATGCGAAAGATCGAGACAGCGCTACTCGTCTCGCCCGCCATGATCTGGTGCTGCCACGGGCTACCCCCCCGATACTTGGGCAGCCGCGACGGGTGGAGGCAGAGGCACAGTGCCTTATCAAGGATCTCCTTTGACACCATCCAGCTCCAACCGTAGAAGAGCATGATGTCCGGCTTTAGGGCATCGACCAACTCCGACGTGACATCTCGGGGACTGGTGACGATGGTCATATCGACTGCTGCTATCTCGTCCTGAGCCACCGTAGTCAATATCTTCAGCGCCCATTCGCGGTACGCGCACCCGATGATCTTCACTCGATCCATCTTGCCACCTCGAATGCCTCAGCGAACTCCGTCCCAGCCTGGTAGCCCCGCACCCGAGCCTGTGCTCGAATGTGGTCCAAGGTCCGGTGGCCTCTGAGCTGGGATTGGTAATGGGAGAGCGCCTCGCATTTGAACTCGACGTCCAGGGGACGGAAGTACGTCGGGCTGAAGGGTTCAACCTTCCGCAGCGTTCCGAATACCTCGAGCTGCTCATAGACCAGGATGCGCTTGACCAGGTGGTGGGTGTCGTGGATTCGCATGGCGGTTAGGGCCGCCTCGTAGACCGCCCTATGGTCCTGGTTGTAGCCTGGATACGGGATCAGGACGGTGTCCGGCTTCACGTCGTTGATCACTTCTTCAAACAGGGTGAACAGGACCTGGTCAGGCACCACGTCAAGGCGATTGGCTGGCTTGTCTAGCCTGATGAGCTTTTCGTTCGGCAATCCGAGCCATTCGATCAGCCTCTCATTCTCCCGGACGATGGTGCCGTCGGGGAAGGCAGGGTGCAGGTGCGTCACGTAGCACAGGCTCACCTCGGGCTCCTGCAGGAAGCTGGCGCAGCCCAGAACCTCGTCATCCAGGTGAGGCGATATGATCAGTGGCCCCATAGAAGTTACCTCCTTCTCCCTCTGGTTCTCCGGCCGTTCGCTTGTCCATCACTCGCTGCCTCAGAGCCATCGCGAGGAGGTCCTTGAGTTCCGTCACGCCCATGGGTTCAGTGAGCGGCTGACCGGCCCACTGGACCTCGATTGCTTCATGGATCGAGCCCGGTACCTTGATGGTCAGGTCATCCATCTTAATCGCCCGGCCGGCTGAATACCTCGGTGTAATGTCTTAGCATCTGGAGCCCCGTGGTGAAGCCATGGCCAGGCTCTCTAGGCTCGCCCGTTACCATCCGAATCAGGTTCGGGATGATCGTCGGGTCGGCCGCAATCGACAACGCACCACCGCCCCCACCGAAGCGAGTGTTGATCTCGATGAAGCGCGGCCCGTCTGGCCCCCGGATGTACTCGCACATGACAGGTCCGACAAGCTTCAGGTCGGCTACGATCTTCTCGATGTACGGGACAACCTCGGGATCGGACCTCGTGATCCCCTTCGTCATCGAGCCGGCCTGCACAAGGTACCTCTCTCGAGTGACCAACGACAGGATCGTTCCGTCCCAGTCGACGAGAACATCTGCTGCGCACTGCGGGCCCTCGATGTATTCCTGGACGATCAGATCGGGATTCCTTGCCAGCCTCCAGTCGAGCTCGGCCTGATCCTCCACGAGATGGACGCCCTTACCGCCTCTGCCCATCGGGGGCTTGACGATGCGGGGGAACGTGACGACAGAACTTGACCCTGTGTATCGCTCAGGCATGGGAATCCCCACACGTCTGAAATACCTGTAGGTCTGGCCCTTGTCCGCACACTTGAAGCAGGTCTCCCACTCGGGGCAAAGAAGCCGGACCCCTTGGTTCGCGAACTCCCCAGCACCCTGTGTCAGCACCAGGATCTCCTCCTCGGCGCTGGGCAAGATGGCGTCGACCTTCTCCTCTCGACAGATGTCTAGGATCCGCTGCACGTAGCCCGGGTCGGTCGGTGACGGCACGAGATAGGCGACGTCGCACAGAGGGAACCCGACGGAACGCGCGTCGCTGTCCATGCCGACAACGCGAACGCCGTGGTCCTGTAGAGCACGAATCACCGCCGCTGATGTGATGGCGCCGACGCAGCCTCGGAGGATCGTGGTCATTCGTCACCCCATTGCATCAAGTTAACCCTCCAGATACCGAGGCAAATAGCAAAGGCCATTGCTATTTGAGATTCCAGGGGCCACGATAGGTAGGCTCTGACGAGAGCGATCGCCCCAATCACGAGCAGGATTGGCGCAAGGATAATGAGGCAAAAGAACAGCGTGCTCATTCGCCGCCCTCTCGGATCAGCTCCACCATCTCGTCCACCTCGATGATGTGGTCGGGGTGGTTGCTGGTGTACATGTCATCTTGGCGGCCTGCCCGGGGCCCCTCGGTCACTGGGTAAAGGCGCATCACGGGGCCCGGGAGAGCATACGGCGCCTCCTCAGGACCGAGCAGGTTCTCATGGATCTTCTCGCCAAACCGCTGACCGATGGTCGTGTACCCGACGCTCTCGATGTCTCGATTGGGCCCCAACTCAATCTGGATGGCAGCATCGGCCACGACTCGGATTGTCGCCGAGGGAAGGCGCGGGATCAGGATGGTGCCGCCTCGGGGCTCGTTGAGTGTCTCCGCAATCAGCTCTACCGCGTGTTCAACCGTTAACCAGAAGCGGGTCATCTGAGGGTGGGTTAGTGTGACGCGGCCCTCGCGGGCCTGTTTGCGAAATAGCGGCACGGCAGAGCCGGTGGACGACACGACGTTGCCATAGCGGACCAGGTTGATCTGCGTCTCTGACCATCTGTCGGCCTCCTGGAAGAGCCGCTCCATCAGCAACTTCGACATGCCGTAGACATTGACCGGACGGCATGCCTTGTCGGTGCTGAGCCCTATCAGATACCGGACTCCCGTTCGTGCCGCTGCCAGTGCCACGTTGCGCGATCCATCCACGTTGATGTCGATCGCTTCCCAGACATCGCTCTCGCCGCGGAGAACGTACTTCATCGCGGCGGCATGGATCACGACGTCGTGGCCGCGCATGGCGATCTCCAGGCGGTCCCGATCACGCACGTCGCCGAGGATGTAATGGGCGCCGGGAAACAGGCCGCGTGCATGGGCCTGCTTGAACTCGTCGCGGGAGAAGACGGTGAAGTCAACGGGATCGGGGGAAAAGAGCTCTGGGCGCGCCATGATCGCTTGACCGAGAAACCCGGCGCCGCCCGTGATGAAGATACGCATCGCTACCTCCTGATAGTAGCTGCCTGGTTTGATAGAGGCGGCCCAGGTGGCCAGGAACCACCGTTCAGGTCGCGTGCCCTAGGACCGCCCCTGCGAGGAGACCGGCATCGGGAGTCCTGAACATCCCGACGCCAACCCCTCACTCTTTTTGTTTGTCTCCTACTGCCCCGGCAGGTTCCAGTCGCTGAACAGGCTCGGGCCTGTGCGACTCGTCTCGCCGCCGTCTTTGAAATACGGATCCGAAGGAAAGGGTGACCTGGTGTGCTGCAGCGGGGCGTAACGCACGTTCTGGATACGTCCGGCCAGTTGCGGCGTCAGGAGGACCACCCTCGGTTCGATTTTCGCCAGCCACTGGAGACACCAGTTGAGCGGGGGCTTTTTGTGCCATAGGAACCGGCCCCCGTCCGTCCAGAAGTCCGATGTAGCCCTCCCGTCCGAGATGGCCTCCATCGCCCCTTGCTGGTAGTCCAGGTACTGCATCATCGTGACCACCCGGCCGCCCCGGACGGTCATGGGAATGAAGTAGATGTCACTGGCGAACTGGCCGGCCTCGATGAGCGCGTGGTCGGCGTCCGTCTCCTCGTCGATCCCGTCATCCAGTACCACCGGAATCTGGAAGCCGTCGATCAGCAGGAAAGATCCTTGGCGCATCGAGTCGCGCATCGCTATTTGGTCACCGGCATCCACGTTGACCACCTGTGTGCCATTGCTCTGGCGGAAAGCGCATCGGTAGGTCAGGTAGGAGCACGGCCAAACAGCCGTCAGCTCGTAGAAGAGCTCATCCCGCATGGCGATGACCCAGGTGGTCGGGTTGAAGTTCATGCGGTCCGCGTTGTGCCGTAGGAAACGGTACATGTACGTCACGAACTCGACGATGTCAGAGTCGCCCACCTCGTCTATCAGACCGTAGTTGAAATCCTTGATGTCGCTGTCCAGGCTGGGGCACTCCGTCCCAGTCAAGGCATCCACCTTGTTGGTCCCGATCAGGATGTCGAGTCCGGGGAACTCCTTGGAGCCCCCGCCGGCGGAGTTGTTCGCCGGGTTGCCGATGTAGATCTGGGGCATCAGTTCGTTTTGGAACGCGACACCGACCTCGACGAACGCGTGGAGGACCTCCCTGCGCAGGTTGGGAGCCCCAGGGATGTTCTGATCCAGCAGGCCCCCCTCGGGCTGCAGGAGCGGGTCGTTGAGCAGACGGAGATCCAGGAACTCGCCCCGGTCCGTTTGCTGGCCGACGCGGTTCGCCTCGATCTCCTTCGTCATGAAGCTGTACCGGCCAAACTGGGCCGTCTGGATGCAGGACTTGGCTGGGCCTGCCGTCTCCGGGTCATCGCAGACTCCATCGGCCACGGTCCCCGAGTTTGCCTGGTACCCGGTGAGGTACCCGTACAGCGGGTTCATCCGCATCGAACCGACTGCGGGCAGTTCCCCGATGAGGCCACGCGGCTGCACCCGGGTGCTGATGATATCCTGCTCGAGCCCAGAGACCCCGAAGATACCGCCTGGGCCGTGCATGTAGTTCGTCGTGGGTGTCCCGGAGGGGGTCGTGTGCTTGAACCCAGGCGCCGCCTTCGCGTCCATTCGGCGCTGAATTTCGTCGACCAGGACGTCAAACACGGAATCCTTGGTTGCGATGTCCATCGCTCAGTCCTCCTGTGCAGCATCTCTGGCCGGGGTCACGCACCCCCAGCGGTACTGTCCTGGAACCTGTCTACGCCTTGGGGGCCTCGATCTCCAGGTCCTCCATGATGGCGTCGAAGAAGGTTGGCCCCTCGGGTATGTCTTCCTTCTCGCCGACCACGTTCTTGTCATCCCGCGACGCGACGTGGCCGTTCGGCTTGTGGTCGCGGGCTCCGACCTGGGCAGCGATCTTCTGGTCATCGGTGCGCTCCAGCGCATCCAGCCGGTCGCTCAGTCCCTTGACGCTTGCGGTGAGCGCGGCCTGTGACACGGTGAGCCCCTTGAAGGCATCTGACTCGATCACGGCCTTGACGGCCGCCTCAGCGACAGTCGTGACCAGCGCCTTGTTGGCCTCGCCGTCATCGGCCGGCGGCGTCGAAGGCGTCTTGTCCTTGTCGTCGCCCTCATCCGCAGGGGCGTCCTTGAAGTCCACGCCCTTGGCCACCAGGGCCGACTTCATGGCGTCGGTGTCCCCCTCCAGCCTTGCGACCTCGGCCTCACCCAATTGCCCAACGAGCCATGTCCTCTTCTTGTCGCTGAATCCCATGTCCGCCTCCTTGTTGAGAACCTCGAGTGATGTCCAGGGATTTGCTGCTGCGTCGACGGGCAGCGGTGAGACCTCGAAACTGCGATACCACCCGATGATACCCTGTTCCGGGTCGTCGTGTCTATACATGAATCCGTGTGAGACGCCCAGGTCCTTCTGGGCTGCCAGGGCATCGGCTATGTGCTCGCGGCCTGCATCCACCGTTCCGCTGACCACCAGGAAACCATCGGCGTAGTCGGCCCAGTCGGCTTGTCCCCACTTGGTTCCTGGTGTGTGCCAGAGCCACGCCTCAGGATAATTCCCCGTGCGATCCAGGTAGCCGACGTAGTCCTGATGGGCCTTCTCAGAGATGATCTCAGGCGGGTTATCGTGGTCGCGCCATCGGTTGCTAGCCCAGGCGAACCATCGGAGATTGCCGTCGTTGTCTTTGAACAGCACGAACGATTTCTGCTGATCGTCATCTCGCTTGAGGAGCCCGAGGATCCCAGCCTTGACGGTGGCCAAGAGTCGCTGAGGGATGTCCACCTGCAGGGTCCGGGACTTGACCGCATCCAAGCGCTCACGCAGGTTGCTCTTCTGATCTGGGGTCGCTGACAGTACTCGAATGGCACCGCTGATCCTGCGAACGGCACCGGTCTTCTGCTCCGATGTCAGCTGCACGCGGGGCCCCCGGAAGCCACTCGGTTGGAGTGCCGTGATCGCCCGGCCCACCCGGGCTACAGTGATGTTGCCGGGTCGATCCTCGGCGAGACGGAGTTTCCAAGTCGATGGCTTCTGCGCATCTGGGACGACGGCAAAGTCAGCGGCAGGAAAGTCGACGCTGGCCTCGCTCTTCGTCGCAGCCTTGTCGCCATCCTCGGACTCGTCGTTGAGTTCGGCGGTCCCTTCGCCGACTATGATCACCGGAATGGGATCTGGCTCGAAGACTCTGTCCTCGACCGTCTCCTCCCACCGATTGGACAGACCGTTGGGCGTGATCGGCCTAGGCCAGTTGTCAACTATGGCGCAGTTGTTGGGATTGATAAACCATCGGCAGTTAGCGCAGGCCTTGGTGTCGGTGCTGCCGATCGGATCATAGGCCGCCTCGTCCTGACCGATCTTCTCGAACCAGTAGCTCTGCTCGTAGCTACATTTCGCGGCGAACGCATCGCCCTCGTCGGGCGGGAGCGCGGCCTTGATCGCCGCGTTGGCCACCGCGAACGCGCTCCCCTCACAGTCCTTGACCGTCCGTCCGTCGTCGCGACACTGCTTGAACCGTCCGTTCCAAGCACCTACCCATTGCTGCCGCTTCTCCAGTGACAAGTCCTGTACGTTGGAGGGCAGATTAGGGTCGCTGGCGCCGGTGAAAACCTTGATGGCCGTCGCCGCCGGGTCGGCAGTGTCGGTGTCTTTTGGCATCCCTACCTCGTGAGCCGATCCACGATATCATCTACGCCGCGTTGCACCCTAGTCTGAAGGAACTTGTCCAAATCGTCAACCCCACGCCAGCCGGCCCTTGGGAACATCCCCACGGGATCCTCGCCCTGTACGGCCGCGTTATACGGCGCAATGTTGCTGGCACTACCCACGGTTCCTTCAAGTTTCCCTCCACCCGCTCGCACCCTCGCACTCCAGGATCGGGCCAGAGTCCCTGTCCGGACGTACCCCGTCGCCGTCAGGGTCTGGGGCGGGTACCGGGCCACAAACCGGACCCCGTCATGCGTTACATCTGTGACGAGTCGTACCAGAGATCGCCGCATGGCCGGCCCGTCGAACTCGGCGCCCTGCGGAGGGATGACGATGATCCTGATGCGCGGTCCTGCCATCTATCCCTCATTGTTGTTGGAGGCCTGGGCCGGGCTCGAACCGGCTCCTCCTCGCAGATGTACCAGACCATTCCCGGGACCGTCTGGCTTCACCGCCATGGTGATCCTATCGGCGGATGCCTGCGAGGCGTGCCACCTGACGGCGCTCGGTTAGGAACGCCACCCATGCACTTCTTCAGGCCTCAGTATGTTTGGTCTCATCTGGGCAATCGCCATCATCGGGTGCACCGACTTCGTCCACAGACCACACCCGGTCTGCCGCCTGGTCTGGGAGCTTGTACGTCATGCCCGAGCCCGGCATGGGATGGCGCATGACGACCAATTCCTCCGCTTCGTCCTCGGCGACCCCCTTCAGGAAGATGCGCATCTGATCTTCAAGAATCTCCAGCTCCTGCTTGGCTTCGGCATATTGCTTGACGATGGCGTCCGTGTTAACGTCGCGCCCTTTCGCCTTGAGCTCCTTCACCCTGCCGTAGGTTACCCGCGCGCCCTCTCGCTGGTGCTCCAGCATGTGCCAGGCACTGACCATGATGGAGAAGGTCGTCGCGTGGGAGGCCTCCATGGTCATGGTACCGGAGTCAAGCTCCTCCTCTGCTTCCCGCAACTGCTGGCGCGTGGCCCCGGTAGACGTCTTCTTCTCACCTCTCTGTTGCCGTCGCCTCTCTGCTCGTGATGTCATCTTTGTCCCCTCCTGGTGGGAGTATCCTGATTAGATATCTTCTATGTCGAAGGCCTCAATCATTTGTTGAGCCTGGTTTGATCGATATGATCGGACGAGTCCCCCAAGGTGACGGGACTCGAACGCCTTACGCAACTGGGATAGTGTGCGAGTGTCCGTTGTGAGTTCGCCACCCTCGTCACGTTCCTCCCATGGCAGATGATCTCGGAGCGCGTCGGCTACGATCTTCTGTTTGTCCGCCTTTGTGAGTGGCATGCTATACCTCCGGTGTGGCGCCCAAGGTCACCACCTGCGCCCTGAGTATGTCCATCGCTTCTTGGACTCCCGCTAGTCGCTCCTCGACGGTACTCGCCCATTGCGTGTCCCTGACCGCCTGTTCAAATGGATAGAGCAGACCGTGAGGCGCGCCATCGCCGAAATGCTTGTCGATCTTGACCGCCCCAAGATCACCAATCTCCCAGCGGTGACCGAACATCGTTCGCTCCTCAGCCGTGAAGCTGAGCCCCGCCGTCTGGCTGATATAATGCCACGCACCGTTGGCGATCATATAGAGCCTGTTGTCGTCGTCCCCGGCCTCGACCCTCAGCCCCCCATCCTGGAACGCGTTGGGATTCGCGGGGGCGGCCACATTGGCTCCGCTGTCCCGATAGGGCACCTTCCATATCTGGGTGGTGGCTGTCAGGCTGCCCGAGCCATCAGTCTCCCCGTACATCCCCGCCTCATTTGCTCCGGTAGAACTGTCAAGGCGGAAACTATGCCACAGCTCTGCGTTGGCAGCGCCGCCAGCTCCCACCGTGAGATCATAAGCCAGCGTTCTGGCTACGCCCGCGCTGCTGGCGGTGAGCGTGCGGTCTGCGGCCCCATAATCGATACCAATGCCCGTGATGTCGAAGTTGCTCGCGCCGATGTTGCGGATGGTACCCACAGAACGCAGGTCCAGTCTATTCGCCATCGAGAGGCCGGTGTTAGCCACGCCTGCGGTAAGGTCATCTATGTAGATACCATTCTGGATCGTCACAGTTCCGGCTGCGCCAACGGCATCCCTAATGTGGAGTGCGGCCATCTTGTCGAAAATTACATTGAGGCCTGCTGACAGCCCTGCTATACGCACGGACGAGACCACATCGGTGAAATTCGTGCTTGCAGTGTCGCTGGTTATGGTTGTCGTACCCACATCCAACATGAACGGACCCGGTACAGTAATGTCGTCAGCATCCGTAGTTACATTGAGGATGTAACCCCTTAGTAAAATTTGCCTATAGCTCAAGGCAGCGACGTTCGATAACTCTACATCGGCGTTGTCAAATTGATGGGCAACAGTCCCTTGTATCGTTGTCCGGACGTCCATCGTGTAAAAGTTGATCGATGAGTTTTGGAACTTGATAGCTGAGACTTTTTCATCAGGGACGAGTACGATAAACTGGTCAGCCGTGTTGATCGTAAAGTCGCCTGTGGTTGTGCTCAGTATTGTGGCCTGCTGGAAGGCCATGGCGCCGGTCGTGTACTGGATCTCATCGACGCCCGCGATCGCGAGATTGATGCCTTTGCCAGCAAGCGCATTGAGAGTCAGGTCGCCCGTGTTGTCCCGCGCAAGGTAGACATCGGTGCCAGCCTGGGCGGCGCCCTCGTTCAGCGTGATGGCTGTATCGAAGGTGGCAAGGAGCGTGACATCGAGGGTGCCCGGCAGGTCTACGTTTGAGGTCCACTGAACAGTCACGCCGTCGGCGGCCGTCTCCAGCACCTGACGCGCGGCGCCGTCGGCCAGCTTGCTCACGGCGATCTCGGCCGTGGCGCTGATGTCGGCGTCGACGATCACGCCTGCGGCGATCGCGACGACCCCACCCGCGGTGATCGTGATGTCGCCCGTGACTGCCTGGTTGTCCCACGAGTTCCCGTCGTAGATCAGGATGTCGCCAGCGGCCGGCGCCACGATATTGAGATCTAGGATGTCGGCCAGCTCGATATCGATCCGAGCTATGTTCTGTCCGAACTGAGGCAGCGTCATGGCTACGTCCCCTTCTGGATGATGACCTGGCCCTTGCGGGGGAGGTTGCGCCTGGGAGCGGCACGGGCAATGTTGCTGCCGTAACCTGGCTTCGCCATGATACTACCCTCCCAGGGTTTCGCCCTGTGCACTGACTGGAAGCCGCGCGCACCGGCACCCAATGTGCGTGTCCTTGACCGGTCGGGGTCCTGCGTTCGTAGGGAACCGCTGTTTGTCCAATGGACGGCAGATTTCCTCTACCGCAGCGTCCCTGACCGTCTGCCATTCCTCAGTCTCGATCCCCGCTGCATTATGCGCCAGCCGGTTGCCCTCGTCAAATATCTGCGTCACCTCGGTCACTGCGATCCGCTTGGCTCTGGCAGATCCGAAGGTCGGTTCCAGCGCCCGGGCCAGGTCCGGGAGGCCCTGGCTCCCCAGGCCCGTCTCCTGCCATGACGTGACCGCGGATCGTAGACTATTGCGCGTGGCGACCTCCAACTCGTCCCACCATTGGGTCGCGAACGTCCCGGTGAAGTCCAGCACTTGTTGGTTGACCAGGTTCATGTCAATGGAAAGACCCAAGCCCTGGTTGAACGCCGCCGCCTCGAGCGCGCCCTCTCGCACCAGGGGAGCCATGCTGCCGATTGCGTCGGCTTTGAAGGACTGCCAGAATTCGTCATCTGCGAAGATGTCTTCGGGTCCTGCCTTGCTGCGCCAGACTTTGGACAGCGTAGTCGGGAGACCCATGATCCCCCGGGCCTTCTTGAAGTTCTTGTCCAGCATCTTCGCCATGCGCGCCTGCATGGTGGTCTCGGCCGCCACCTTCTCGAACTCCTGGAAGTCGGCGAACTCCACATCCTCAGCGGCCTTGCGTGGACGCCGACGGCGGCGGGGCTTCTTCGGCTTGTCATCGTCTTGGTGGCGCGCCGCAGTCTGCACACCGCCCGTGTGCTCCGACGGGGTGTCGGAGTCGGCAGGCTCCGTATCCTCGGCGACGATGTCCGGCGTCACATCGGTGCCCTCCTGGAGCAGATCGAACAGCTCTTGAGAGAGCATCCCCTTGTCCACCAGAACCTGCCGCGCGGCCTCTGGCGTCAGCACCTGATCTTTGACGTAGAGATCCAGCGTTTGAGCGGTCCTCTTCTCCAGTTCCGCCTGCTCCAGGTCCGCCTCCACGTCTTGTTCGTCATATCTGAAAAGGACATTCGACGGCAGGATCCCATGGAAGTTGAAGGCGTTCTCCATCATCCGCATGAACATGGCGGGGCCGCGGCCACGGGACTTCTGATGCAGAATCGCCGACTGGGCGCTCGTCCCCAGCCCCTGGCCAGGCAGCGGCGCGAAGTCCTGGTAGTCGGCGCCGAAGCCCAGGGCTAGCTGGTTGATGTACCAACGCATCGACTCCTCAAAATCGAACCCGTCAGGTAGCTCTTTGAGGGCGATCTTCTCAACGCTAACGGTCGCGGTGGGATCCAATGATGCGACGATCAGCGGGATCACAAACCGGCTCATGCCACGCTCGGCCTGCCGCTCCTTGTGCGTCACGACGGCATCCGTGATCGTCTGCGCCGGGACCCCGCTGGCCAAATAGATGGCGCTGGGGTTGTCACCGGCGATCTTCTCCCGCTGATAGATACCGATGTCCCGGAGGATCTGAGCCGCCCGGAGGACGCGAGACACAGCGCACAACTGCATGCCGTGCATGGACTCCACCGGGGACGGGAACTCCGCTTCCATCTGGACCTGATACCAGGCGAGCTTGTGCCGGACGCTCTTCCGGTCAGTGTAGATCACGGGCTGCTCGGCATCCCCCGTCCGCAGACACCGGAAGCTGTCCAGATGGGCCAGCCCGACAACCGGGGACTCTGGAGTGTCAGCCGCCCGGATGACCTCGAAGAAGGCGCCGTTGTCCTGTGTGAACAGGTCGATGGCGAACTTGGTGATGAAATTTGCCCAGCCGCGTCCGAAGTCCGCCTCGTGCATCATCTGCTGGACGGCCGCGACGGTGTTCGGGGGGCCCTCGAGCGTCCACGAGAAGGATGCATTGCGGATGACGGTGGAGTACAGAGCGCTGGCGAGAATCGGCTCGGTGGGCCAGAACTCCCGCAACTGCCGATCGCGGGCCTTGGGATTGCGGCCCCAGGGTGTGAAGGAATCAGCGACCGAGACGAGGTTGAGGATGAGTCCGTCGCCACCGATCTCCAGACCGGTGGCCGGGCCTGTTTCCTGGACGGAGCGCCGCTGAACAGTCCGCTGATCGTTGTTGTTGGTCATCGGGTCACCTGGCCATCATGCTACCACATGATCAGGTGCAGGACTACCGGGGTCGTTTCGTTCTGGCGTGTGTAGTAGGAGCAAAAAAACGAAACGGGTTGGCTCGTGTGCTTGAGCGCTCAACGGGGCTAGCTACACAGTGCGCGTTTTGCGACCTCATATGAGGCGGCAAAACGCGCACTTCCCATCAGACCCCTACAGGTTCAGTCTCAGACACTCTGCGGCCCCCATGCTCAAACACACGGCGAGATCGATCTTCCTGCTGTCGCTCTTCTTCACGATCCTCAGCTTCGTGTCCTCCTTCGACGACTGCCGAGCGTTCGCGTTGGTCAGGTGCTCGCGCAGGTCCAGGTT
>SDBU01004957.1_pt1 | contig 16116 bp, 23 predicted proteins | sample 2277071 | NCBI WGS metagenome assembly SDBU01 (sample SAMN10397929, study PRJNA504765) | marine sediment metagenome | isolation source: marine sediment core GS08_GC12, 126 cmbsf | place: Arctic Ocean: Gakkel Ridge, Loki's castle | collected 2008
CTGTCTTTTGGTATCTGGCTACATAGAAAGCTTTTATTTCTGGCCTTATAAACTTCCAGGGTTCTCTCCTTTCCTCAAAATCATTCAGCTCATAAAGTAATCCTGTTATAGCCAGACCCCTATCAGGCCTAGCCTTGCCTGTGCCTTGGCAGGTGGGGCAAATCCAAGCTGTATCACTAGAGGGATATCCGAAATCTACAGCAATTAGTTCACCTACACCATGACAATCAGGGCAGACCTCTTTGACAAGTGAGGCTTTGGGTTTGATGCCTGTGCCTTGGCAGGTGGGGCAGGGTTTGGTTTCAAACATCTTACCTATCTTTGGCTCATCAGTTATGCAACCGCCTTTTCCCTTACACTCAGGACATTGTCGCTTAATCTTAAACTGTTTCATAGCTCTCTCCTTACTAATGATAGGAAAGTTACACTAATACTAATTCCTCTAATGTGAGCACTTTAGTTTTTTCCATAATTGCCAAGAGGAGATGTAACTTAATATTATCCTGAACATCCGATTTAGCATCAAAAAACAAACTACTTGATTGTGGAATCGACGCTAATACACTTTTAACGAACTCATTATCTAGCATCTATTTACCTCCTTAATCCACTTTCATTGGGCTACTACTTGTTTTAACTTTTCAATACGTTCCTTTGCTATACCCCTGCGAGAAGCCATACTCCGCTGTATCTTCTGGAACTCTGCAAGGTCTATCTTGGTGCGGTTTTCAAGTAACCATCCCCGATTATTCCAGCACTCATCGCAAATACTAGGCCTCATTGAACTATTCCTCTCCCCAATAGCTCCACCACAATCACCGCATCTCTCGTAAATCCTCACATAATTATATCTACTCATCATTAGCCTCCAACTCAGGGCAGACCTCTTTGGCAAGTGAGGCTTTGGGTTTGATGCCTGTACCTTTGCAGAGAGTACAATTCAAACCTGAGATAGTTGTTCCTTTGGGAACACCAGCGCCCTCACACTTAGGGCATTTTTCAAATCCATCCGAGCCTCTACCAGTTTCAGAGTATTTACCTGTGCCTTGGCAGGTGGCTATGATTTCTCTTATAAAGGGGTCAGGGTGGAAAAATTCATTCTTGCTAAAAACCTCTCCCCTTTTATCTGCATACCTTCCACAGATAGCATGTATCTTATGATAAATCTCGCTTAAATCAGGGCAAACCTCTTTGACCTTGGCGAGTTGGGCTTTTAACTTCCCTTCAACATAACTAGCAATTCTTTTTACTTCTATGGTAGAACCAAAGGAGAGTAAAGCCCTAATCTCTCCTTCCAATACCATTCTTTCCTCTGATGTCAGCTTATCAGTCATTAGTTAGACCTCCTTAACGCAGGATTTTTAATATACATAATTATTCTCCCCTTGCCAGGTTATTATAGGTCTGATGCTTCTCGTTCCATAGTACCTTAACCAACTTGCCTGAGCCTCCCTGGCGTTGCTTAGCTAATATTATTTCTGTCACATTACTGGTTGACTCTTTTTTGTAATAGCTCTCTCGATAAAGAAACAGCACTATATCAGCGTCTTGCTCCACGTTTCCAGAGTCTCTTAAATGATGGAGTTGTGGCCTCCTGTCTTCCTCTGTCCTCGTTTCAATAGCTCGGTTCAACTGATGAGCTACCAGTACCGGCACGTCGAGTGCCATAGCCATCTCTTTCAGGGTCCTGGTAATATACCCTATCCGTTCATTATTATTATTACCATACCTGTCAGTTAGAAGTCCAAGGTAATCAATTACCACCAGTGATAGTCCGTACCTTTCCAGAATCTCATAGGCTGACTGATATATCTTGGCCGTTGTCAGTGAACCACTCTTCTTAGCATCAAGATGATAGATTTTACTCTCGGCTATTTTAGGGAGAGCTTTATCGAGTATAGCGGTCATGGTATCGTCATCATAACTACCGTACCTGATGGTCTCAATCGGTATCCCAAGGTGACTTGCAACATCTCGGTCGCTTAAATCACCTACTCCCATCTCGCCGGAACAGAAGAGTACATTACTAGCCTGCCCTATGTGGTTAGATATAAATTCCAGTATGGTTGTCTTGCCAACGCCAGGTCTTGCTCCGACTACTATCATATCACCGGGGAATATTCCACCACCCAAGAGCCTGTCAAGATCAAGTAACCCGGTCTCAATAGCAATACCCTTTTCTCTTGCGTAGAGGCCGGTATACCTATCTACCAATATCTTATTCCTATCTTTAGGAGTTATTATATGGCTACCGCCGGCTGTCTTCCTGATGTCAAGGAGTAGCTTGTCTGCCTTAGCCAGAGTAGCAGTAGCATCACCATCAGCAGCATAACCCATCTTAGCTATCGTTTCACCGGCAAGTATCAGTCTCCGGGAGGAAGAGAGTCTTTGAACTATGTCGGCGTAATGCTGGCAGTCCAGTGAAGTAGGAGTTATTGATATGAAATGGCTGAGGATAGCGGCGCCGCCAACCTGTTCCAGTTTACCCATTTCGTCTAGCTTCTGGGCTACTGTAATCTGGTTGATACCCTTCCCCTCCTCCTTCAGCTTCAGCATAGAGTTGTAGATGATGCTGTGAGCATCATCGTAGAAGTCGGAGGGAGACAGGGTGAGCACCCGTATCATCTCACCATCGATGAGGACAGAGCCGAGCACTGCCATTTCTGAGTCCTCGTTGTGCGGGGGAAACCTATCGTTTGTCACTCATCCTCCGATATGAAGACTACTCGACCAGTTTGAGTGATAATAATAAGTTGCTGCTCTTCGTCACCATGAATAATAATCTGCGAGCCAGGGGAAACAGAATGAGATAATGGCTTCAACCCCTCCAGCATCGCATCGGCTGCAGCTTCAAGGTCTACGTGACACTTTTTTATATTGGTAGGACAAGTGTCACAACCAGCAGGCTTTATTCCAGCAGCTAAAAACCCTTGCCTATGCACACATCGACTAATCTTAAACTCATCCCACCCCTCCGGCCTCCACATCTTACTGCCCCAGCGCCTTATTCAGTATGTCAGTCAGCTTTTCAACCTGCCACTTCTTGAGTTCGAGGAATTTCGAGGGTACTTCCCACTTCAGTTCCTTTGACATCATCTGCCCTACGTCCGTGGGTGTCTTACCGGCCTTATCCATCAAAGCCATGAGAGCGTCAATGTCTTCCTGGGTCACGGGGCTCTCATCCTTAGGCTTAGGCTTACTATCCTTATCCCCTTTGTCTCCGTCCCCTGTTGATTCTGTGGCTTCTGGTTCGGGCTGTGGTATCTCGTCTTCTTTTTGGGTGGTTATCACTGTCGGTGGGGTCTTATCATCCCCTACGTTAGTGACTTCACCTCCAATAATTTTGACCTCGGCCTCTTCGGTCAGCACCCTTGACTCACCTTCGATATAGTCCCCGGCTTCCAGAGTACCATCGAGTGCCTGTTCTGCCAAACCCTCATCCATCACAGCTACATTCATTGGCATTTCCCCAGGGCGAAGTCTATCAAGTGCTTGACTCTCGCTCCGTCCGGAACCCATATTGAACATTGAGTTACCCTTATCAGTTCCTTTCGGTTGGTTGGGTTGACGTTCATCAGGCTTGCCGTAAACAGGCTTAGTCTTCGGCCAAAAGCCATAGCCTACCGAAGTCGCACCTGTCTTCGGGTCTTTAAGTTTAGTAATGCACCACAGTTTGTCCTCATCGTACTCGCCGAGGGTATCAAGTTGCTCCTGCTGCGTCATAACCCGTGGTGTGTTGTCGATATAGCTGTAAGGCCCACGCCTTGAGGCCATCAGCCTCTTTGCCCCCCGACCTATGACTGTCGCCCAATCAGTGCCGACTACCTTACCGTTCTCCCTTTTCTGGAAGGGTATCAGGTAAACGTGGTTCATCAGCGGATTAAGTTGATAATTCACGCAGAGTAATATCGCCTTGGCTACCTCAGCCTCGGGAGCATCAGGGAAAACAGTAGTGATAATCTCCCTTGCCCCTACTTTATCAAGCGATAACACCCCTTGATACTTGGCTAGTTTAGTGGTTACTCCTACTCCATGTTCCTGTTCCATTTCTGTTGCCCTCCTTATATTTGATTGATAGTCCTCTACCGGTGGTTTGTATTCCCTAGTTATGCCTTCGTGTACCTGTCCAGAGCAAGCGATATATTTACTCTTGATCGTCAGGTCATAGTAGATAGCCAGTTGCCTGCCACATTGACTACAACGGTTCTCACGCCGTACCTTTGCCAGGTTATCCGTGCTCTGATCCTCTGGGTAGTGGTGCATTAGACCTCCAGATTAGTAGCGATAGTAGCTGTTGGTGTGGGGGTGATTGTAACGAAGGGGAAATCAGACGGTATGGCCTTCACATAGCCTTCAAATGCCTTCACGTCTAGTTTCATAGCAAGGGCGTGATCCCAAGCCCATCTATCAGCCGTCTCAGGGTCGTACTCCAACTTGTCTGTCACACGGATACCCACCCCCGCAGCCGGAGTCTTGTCGCCTGTCTCTTTGTAGGCTGCCAGTGTGAGTTCACGGAGCTTGGCTTCATCCTCTTGGAGTCGTGTTCTAACTTCCTCTGTTGACTTTATAAGGTCAGCGAAATCCTCCTCCCATCTAGTGATTGCCTCGGCCTTAGCATTAGCCATATCCTTAAATATAGCCCTACCTTTAGCCACCACCCTGATTTGTTCCTCTAGCGTTACTGGGCTAGTGTCTGACAACAAGATAGTATGGTTTGGGCTCTTTAGCCCTGAATTGTCACCAGTCTCAAAGAACTCAATAGAACTACCATTCTTAAACTCTAGCTCTGACATTTCACCCCTCCTTATTATAATCGACATCCAACCGGAACTTGCATCGAGGACAAGCCTTCGGTTTCTTTACTCTTGATTCCCATTGGTAATTACATTTCATACACTTCATAGTAATAGTAGTATCCCATAAGAAGCCCCCTTTGTCAATACCCCTGTTAGGCACAAAGAAAAAATATCCTTGATTATTTTTGAACAAAAGAAAAGAGGGTCGGTTTCCCGACCCGTTGCTTACTACTCTAATATAAGGTAGCCCACCGTGTTGCTTATCCTGTGCGTTCTCAGCTAGGGAAGAGAACTCTCCATAGAGATGCAATTTCAGGACTATACTTGTTCCCAAGAATAGATGTACCGATTATAGCGGTGATGATAATGTAAAGCCACCGTTCGTTTCTCTTAGACCTGGCATCGGATGGCTTGAAATACTCAGAGTGCCACAACTTGAACCAAACTGGAGTCCCACTGTTTAATTCCTTCTTGGTCTTCTTCAAGAAATTCATATGTAATCTCCTTATGCCTTGGTTGGGTATACGGTAAAATAATAGGATGTTCCACCAATATCTATCTCTATATCTTTCTGCGTCCCACTTAGTGCTGAAGCTGCTGAATTCTTTAGGTTGGTAAGTTTAGGTGCTATCGCCGTGTTATCGTTGCCATCAAGCAAATCTATGAGGTGGTGAGTGCAGAGGGTAAGTCCCAGAAAGGCACTAAGCCTACTCTCCAATAAGGTTGCGTTAGGGGCGTTCTCGCTATATCGCCCTGACACAGATGCCGGGTCGCTGGTTAATGTCGCGCTACATATTGTGCAAGTTGCCATTGTTTTCTCCTATATATGATGAACTCCATCTGGGTGTTTCATTAACCACATATGCTGTGTTGCAGCTCCTAAAAAGAAATGGTTGGGTACTGTATGCCCGTGGAGGTGTAGGTCTATAAATTCCACCGCCTTGTTGGCGGTAGTGGTTATTTCAATAACTAAACCCTCTCCATTAGCTCCGTCTACATCTTGATTCAAGTCAGTACGTTTGTAATTTATAGGTTCTCCGTTTTTTAACTCACTATCTGTGCTGTGGTCAGTGTTTAGGTTTGCTAAAACTGTGCCACCCGGTACAAAAGCACTTGCATTGTACGTCCATCCTACTGGAGAATGGTATAATAATCTGATATTAAAACCAGTATCATTAGCTCCCGCAAATCCCGAAACCTCAAGACCCGTAAGACTGAGAGCTTGGTTCATTAAGTCTTCGTATTTAGCATAGCCGTAATTAAAGGAACAATTAAATGTACCTCCCCCAGTAGAACTTAATGTTATTGTGATTTGCCCTAACCATTTCTTTGGTGTCTCACCATAGGTATTAGTAGCAAAAGTAGCAAGTAAAGCATCAGCAATTAAAACTTGCGTATCTGCCCCATTATAATTACCCTCATCATCTATTGATGCGCCTGTCGCTGTTAGAACTAAGTCCGAACCATCGGTAGCTCCGTCTCCCTTCGCTACAGCGAAGGCGTGCATAGCGTAGGAAATGTTAGCACTGCCAAGTGTCACTGTGGGGCTGCCATTGGTTAAAACAGCTTCGCTTACTGGAGCAAAATAGTTACCACTACGATAGAATATACCAGATGAACCCGCTGGCGAAGAGAAACTAAACGACTTGGTAAAAAGCTCGTGCCTTAAGAAGATGTTTCCTACGGCATTTCTTAACCGAATTGTGTGGCTGCCATTTTTAGCGAAGAGTAATATCAGGTCATTATTCTCTAACCCATTGATAGTATCAAGGTCGTCAGTAGCCGCATCAGCTTCGGTATCTATAGAATGATGACCCCTGTCTGCCGTTACTGCACCCGAAGCGATAGTAAGTTCAGTACCAGCAGACATATTGAGAGTCTTGATATTATCAATCTTAACATCGCCCATATCCAGATTACCGTCTGGTTCCAGGGATGGTTTAGGGTGCCCTGGGAATAACGATTTACTCATATCACTCCTATGCTAAGAAGCCAAAGACGTCTATCGTTGCTGTGCAGGCTACCGAAGTTCCGGCGATTACCTTAATGCCAAAGACGGCAGCCGCGGCATTGTCCGTATACTTGGTAACATCTGCTCCCGAGATAACCATGTAATCCGTGCCACTAGTAGTCATAGAGGAAAGGTTGACCGTCTGCCTCCACGTATCGGCATTAGCACCAGTCCCAAAGTCATAATCAGTACCACCTGCCATACTAGCTGATGGCTCTCTAATTACTACAAAGACTACATAGGCTGTCTTGCCTGTGGGGACAGTGTAAAGGGTGTTCTTCTGGGCGGTCTTCATATCCACACCTGAGACAGTTATGAGCCTTCCGATTGATTCCTCTAAAATATCAGGCATACTATTCTCCTATTTATAGACAACATTGCCATCTTTAGTAACCACCCCATCGTAGTAAGTTATGATACCCACCCACCTTAAACCATTTGCATTAGATGAAACAGGCACTAAGAACTCACCATTAGCGCCCACCGGCAGCGTAGAAGGATTACCATCAGCAGTCGCGGTGAGGATGTCGCCCTTCTTGTTACGGTCTACTTTTGGTAGCAGATGCCAGAAACCCTGAGTCGTCATTTAGAACGCAGTTCCTTCTCTGAAATATTGTGTACCACTTGCCCCTATCCAAACCAGATTCTCATCAAGAATACCGAATACCCCAGGCGTTGACCCGGGTGGGGTGCCGGGTGGCACAATGGTAGTAATCTGATTGATAAGCTCATTATCACCATAGCTAGTGCCTTGCCCGTTGGTCGCATAGGGTCTGATATAGAAAGCTGTCCCTGCTGTCAAGCTCGTAATTGCAGAGGTGTATGGACCAACCACACCAGCCCCATTGGTTGTTTTGCTATCAGCAGTGGTTGGATTGACAGAGGTAGACCAGCAATGACCGTGTTCTGTGACCGCCGAACCGCCCACGTCAACGATGGTGGCATTACCAGTGGCGGTTGTTGGTTGAACATCGGTGGCAGGCTGAGTCGTAACAATCGGTACACCAGCAACAAGAGTAGTGAAGGTGAGGTCAGCGCCGTAAGATGTCCCTGAAGTGTTAATGACGTAAGCTCTGACGTGATAAAGAGTGTTGGCAGTAAGTTCTGTAATAGCTCCGTAGAAATCACCCAGGGTAGATGTCGCACCTTCATCGGTCTTGCTGTCGCCAGTATCAGGGTTGGCTGATGTTCCCCATACCAGGCCATGAGCCGTTACTGCTGATCCACCAAGATTACTGATAGAGCCTTTACCAACCGCAGTTGTAACGGCCACAGATTCTGGCTGTATGGTGGTTACTACTGCTGTACTTCCAGAGGTAGTAAAGGTCACCGGCTGTCCGTAGAATGTACCGACACTGTTAATGATATAAGCTCTGACGTGATAGAGGGTGTTGGCAATAAGCCCTGTCATATTTGACGTATATGCCCCTGTCGCAGAAGGAACACCCTTTTCTGTCTTGCTATCGGTGGTTGTTGGGTTGGTATGGGTCGCCCACACGTGACCATGCTGTGTAGCAATGGGAGCACCGAGAGCAGTCACATTCCCATTACCTGTCGCCGTAGTTGTAGATATACTGCTGACTGCCTGAGTAGTAACTGTTGGAGCAGCTATAGCAGCTACGTTGAAAACCACCTCAAGGTCTTCTACTTGACCATCCCACTCAACAGTACCACCATCGCCAGTATTCCTGCTTTGAAGTCCGTAGAGATACCTGAAATCTTTCTTGGAACTATGGAGCGTTATCGTTTGTGTATCAACAAGGGTAGTCCTGGCAGAATCCGTATATACTTTAAGAGTTAATGTCCCATAGGTCCCGACAGCCTCATCCCTTGAGACAGTGAGGTAATAATCAGTTCCTTCAGTAACATCAAAATCAGCAGCAGAGACATGTTTAGTCCCCCCATCCAGTTCCTCTAGTTGTATAGTCTTGTTGTTTGCTGCCACCCCAACGCTACAAACGATAGACAGGTAATCCCCACTAGCTACGGCAATTCCCTGTGCATCATCTACCAGGTTGGCTAGTGTCCAGCATTGGCCAGCAGCTGTCTGTCCAGAACCACTAATCTGCCGATAGGTCAGGTTGATTGAAAAGTTGCCTGAAAAGAAATTTACCCCGAAGTCCTTATAGACATAGGCATCGACGTTTCTTGACCTGAGGTCTGACCAGCTTACTTTACTTGCTATAACAGTAATCTTGGAGTTCGGGTCTACCTCAGTATAAGTAGTAAAATTTTCATCTGCCATCCACTAACTCCCTGGGATATTTGTATAGACTGGGGCTACAAAGTATTTAGTAATGATTAAACTTTCGACCCGACCAGCAATAAAGAGCGTCAAGGTGTCCACCTTTTCATCTAAAAGTAGCTCGACATTGTCTGACAGGTCTTGGTTAGTAGCGTCTACCTTAACTCCTAGTGTCTCTATGAGTGAGAAGAGAATGTTAAGCCTCTCATAAATGTCGTCTGTGTTCTCATCGATGATATTGAATAGCTCTTTTATCATCCCCCAACGGATGATAGTCTCATCAACTAAACCTTCCTGTACCTTGACTTCCCTCTTTGGAGCCATGCCAGCAATACCCTTCCTTGCTTGCCTGCCGAAAGAGAAGAACTGCTGGAAGCGGCCACCCATACTGACCTGGTTAAGGAAAGCGATATTCCCAGTGGTAGTAGACCCATTCCAGTTATTAGTTACCGTGACGAAGTTCCAAATCTGCTCGCTGTTAGTCATCGGCACTAAATCAGAACCGACCTGTGAGTTCACCTCAAGTCTGGCGATGACCGCCTCGGCCACGCTGGTACCCTGAGCATTATCTGTCAGATAAGCCCTGATAGGAGCGCCAGTAATAGGAGTCAAAGAGAAACTCGTCGCACTGGTGGCCGAGCCTTCAAAACCGTCATCTTCATCAAAGGACTTGACCACTATTTTGTTCGGAACAACCAGTGCTTTCCTGTTATTGTGAGTATAGAACTCTCCCTTATCTGAAGTGTACGAGTTACCGGAAGCAGGGGTAGTAAAGAAGTGGGGCTGGTCATCGTTTTCAAACCGCATTAAGTCGCTTACAAAATCAAGTAGCTTATTTACCACATCAAGCCGTGACTCCCCTTCCTCAATCTTAAAGGAATCCCGCGGCTGGTAAGTATCCATCAAGGAGCTTTCGCTGTCGAACACCGCCGTGTAAGAAGTGGTATGGGTGAAAACGTCTATCCCCGCCTCTGAGTAGCTATATTTATAACCACAGTCAAGGTCAGAAAACATTTGCCATTCCCCGGTGGGGTAGCGTAATGAAAGATGTTCTCCATCCACTACATTCGCAGCACTGTAGCCAATAGATACATAGTTATCATTATCGCCACCCTGATATTCAACATAGATATGGACATCATCATCAACTAACCTGGGAGTATCAAAGGTAGCCTCAAGCCAGGCTGCGCTGGTAGACAGGGTAGAGGCATCACCCAATACTTTCTTCTCTAACCAGGCGCTCCCCCCTACCGGCACCCCTTCCTTAATAAGGGCTGCTTGTCTCATAAAGAAGGTTATATCACCTGTCGGGCTACCAACCTTCTTGAGCCGGAACTGGAGGGAACTGACAGTCCTGTTTGATATGTGTAATGTCTGCCCTAAAATGATGATACCAGGTACAGTATCACCATCTTCTGTTTTAGTTGCCTGTAGATTGAAGAATGAACCCAGCGTGGCTTGTTCAGCAGTTACGGTGCTGGACACGGCAGTTGTATCAAGTACCTCGGTCAGTAAATCCTTGACAGTCTTGGTATCAGTAAGATTATGGATGTACTCCTTGCTGGCCTTATCTTCAGCCAGTAAGTCAGATAAGCCGACAAGACTCAAGACAGTCTCATACTGACCATTAGAAGTTATATCATCCTGGGTCATCACCGTCAGCGTTGGTTTAGCGATGAAGCCAGAGCCGTAGTCAAATGAGATAACAGCGGTCAGCCCTCGCAGATTGATGGCACTAAAGCGCTTGTCTGCATTTTTCAGAACAGCCTCAGCCGTTTGGGAGTCAGCAGTCTGTGGATATTTCCTGACTCCAACCAGAATATTGTTGGCGTGGTTATCGTAGGTTAAGGAATTGATAACTATTTTTGTATCACCGTAGGACATTAGCTACCTCTTACCTTGTGGGGAATATCTCATGCTCCCGGGAGACCGCCAACCTGCCCAGTTCATCCACCACCTTAACCATCATTCTTTCTCCCAAGTCCTGATAAAATCTGATCTGTTCTGCCAGGGCTATCTCAGCCCTTGAATAAGCCAGGTAATCGCTTGAAGTCCCTGGGCCACCTTTGTTTGATTCGTTTATCGTAAACTCACCTTCAGTCAGATGAGGCCGGGCTTTGCTGCGTGACTCAGGTATTATGATGCCGGGTTTATTGATAGCTAGTTTAGATGCCACATACCTGACGTAAAGAGGTTCTAATGTCGGCGTCAGGGTAGATTGCTTGAAGGTAACCACCGTATCATTGTCTACATCGTTCTCCAATCCAGGGAAGAAGGATATGGTAGCTTCACTAGAAGCTATGGTAACATCAGTTGTCACTCGATAAATACCCCGTGTACCAGCAACCGTGAATGGCTGGCCTGCTTTAATTACTTCGTTTGTTGTCAAATCATCAACCACTATTGAGGTATCGCCAGCCGAGTAGCCGGCGATAAGGTCAACCGCCCCAAGCAAGTCGGTAAGCTGTGAGATAAAGTGTTTTCTACGGAAGTACACATGAACATCCACAACGGGTTCAGCGCCATCAGCAGTCGAGCTATCATCCAAGACAGAGGTATCTACCCCAATGGTAAGTATGTCGCCCTCTACGGCTGCTACGTTTCGTCTAGTACCTATTGGATGCTCTATCCTGTCACCATCTTCTATATCATAACGGTCAGTAATGTCTTCAATGTTAATCTGGTTCTGAGATACACAACCTTTGTTGTACATCTTATAGCTCTCATTCCCATCGGGGAAGAGATCTTTATTCAAGGTAAGTTGTGAAGTGGAGACAAAAGCCGTGACGATACCCCACTTCTTTGTGTCGGTATTGTAAATCGCCTTGTTGACATCGGTAGAAAGGAACTGGGCATTGGTACCGTCAACCAAAGCGCCTGAAGTATCAGAGGTAGCCGAGCCAGCCCTTGTTTCTATTTGAAATACATCCGGTACAGAGTCTACGTGGGGTACCCACTTAGCTACGTCAAAGTTCGAGTCAGCAATCTCCAGTTCAATCTCTCCGTCAGCTGCCTTCTTAAAGATTGTTCCGTCAGGGTCCTGAAGCAGAGATGATATTCTCGTTTTAACCAGCGCATACGTTAATGCCATAATTTAATCCTCTATCAGTAAATATTCTATGAGGCAAGCCGCGGTATTGGCTAGTGCATAGATAGTCGCTGAATTATGCCGATAAAGAGCTATTTCACCAGCCCTTAAACGAATATCATAGACGCCAGTTGTTGAACCGATCTCAACGTAGTTAGTGCCGTCAAGGTTCGTAATGAAAATATAGCCAGGAGTACCAAGGTCAGCACCCTGCCCAAGAGTCTCTTCGGAGGTGCCAATAGATTGAGTTTCATGGGTAAAGGAATCACCAGTAACGTCAACCGTTATTCCCCTTGAACGCCGTGCGGTCGCATCACTCTTGTTGAATATTATCTTGGCACTTAAAGCTAACTCACCTGCCATAGTTACACCACCTTGTACTTTTCAATAGGAGTACACCCTTGTTTTGTCCTGTGTCCGCATCTTTCAATAGAGACAAACCCCGTTTCCTCATCTTCTTCTGCCCCTGGCAGTTTGATTACGTTGTTTATGGCTACATTCTTAGTATGATTAAACAACCCTTCGGCTGTATCTTGTAGTTCGGGTGGATAATCTAAGTCGCACTGTATAGTCCAACTATCGTTCAAGGTTAGTTTCTTCATCTCAGCATTGGGTGAATCGGGGTTTATGTCCAAAGCATCACCCATCACGCCCTGAATATGATTAAAAAGTCCTCTTGCCCTACCTTCATTCTGAATATAGAGGAAAGCTCTTACTCGGAAGTCTCGGTTATCCATCACTGATACCTCCACATTACAGTCTTAGAAGTGCGAAGCATCTCTCCTGCTGGGAGTTCTCTATTATAAATCCATACCTCACCAATAGTCCCCCCGAAAGGCACATCATCATTCTCTCTCTCGCCAATTTTAAGGTCGACTGAATTTATTGAGGTGAGACTCAAGTTATCTGTGTTAACTATCGGTGTTTCTGCCACACCATCTAGGTATAGAATTGCTCCTGCAGCTGCCTCTGAACCATCGTAGGTAACACCAACACATCTCCACACATCTTTTAAGACTGTGTTTGTGGTTTCCACTGAGATAAGGTTGCCACCAGCATTATCATTTACTAAAGCAAATTCTAGTTTATTCCCAGCATCTCTTAGTAACTGATACCCTTGAAAGGAGGTAGACAAGTCCAGCTTGGCTACTATAGCATCGTTTGTACCATCATTGTCTAGCTTAACCGTGGCAATTATAGTAAAGGGGTCATCCTTATCAAAGCTAAAGGCTGCATTATGGGGAATGTTTATCCTGTCATCAAGATGGTCAAAGAGCCTGCCATTGGGCTGCCATAAAGCACCAGTAACAGTACAAATATGCCCATAAGCATCTACTGATTGGAAGGTGCTATTCCTTAAAGCCCATAAGGGTAGATAAGCCGCAAGCCCATCGGTAAAGAAACCATAAGGGTCTAGCCCGTTATTCCAGGCATAGGGTCTGGTCGGGTGGCGGTAAAACATATCCCTCAGATGGGGAGGGATGAATGTATCAATGTGTTTGCCGTTAGATACTGCTCCTTGTGGCATTGTACGCCTCCTTTAACCGAATACCGTTCTATAGTGGATTGTCAGACCAAGAGTATCGTCACTGCCATTTGTCTGAAAGAAGTCCAGAACATCATCCGCCCTGAAATGTCTGTTTTCAAATGTGGCAAAGTAGGAAGTGCGCGAACCAACGAACAAGTCCTCAGTGATGATATTGACATCGTAAGCAGCACCCCGGGTAGCGTCCACATCAAGAGTGAAGTCTTCACCTGTATCAAGAACAGCGCTTGCCTTGAGAGCCACACTCAGAAGTTCAAAGGGTGTCTTCGGTTCTAAGGAACCTGTGAAGTCCCCCGTAGTTACAGTAAAGAACCTGTTGGCTATCCTACCACTTCCGCCACTGTCAGGTCTGAGGTAAATCGGCATACCGTTGAGCTTAATTTCGCCAACGTATGCAGACTCAAATGTGCCAGTTGAGTACCAGCCCCACTCAAAAGTAATGCGGTAAATAGTCCAGGTGGAAAACACATTATCAAGCCCAAATTGGTTCCATGTGTATTGAGTACCGGATGTCAGGTCTGATGCTGTCTCATCAGGCGTAGTGGTATTCTCCCCAAAGTAAAAGAACTGGGTAACCGTAGGGTCAAGTTCGTGAGCGTTCCATCCAGCTGCTTTCTCCAAATCGGCATGGCTTGGAGCTTGAGTAACCTCTGCTCTTTTGTCGGGGTCTTTCGGGTCGTGAACCCATATTACTATGTTCACGCCGTAGACCTCGGCGTTTGTCTGATTCCATGACCATTGAGAATCACCAGCCTTCGGGTTGAAATCAGGCACCTTTTGTTCAAATACTGGGACATTAACTCTAGCCCAGTCATCACCAGTTTGGATACCTCCGTAAAGGTCGGCTAACCAACCCGTCTGCCCCTTCTGGTCATTCGCTGATATTTGCCCCCTAACCCAAGAGGCATTTCCGCCAAGAGCATCAGCTAAACTTGGTTCGCCATATAAAGGCTCTAGCTCTTGAACCGTTCGTGCATTATGTATTGTATTCTCTGCCATTATTTCCTCCAGTTAGTTACTTACCGGGCTTTCGCAAAACTCGTTAATCGTTTTCATGTCTGTATTCTCGGCTATCTTGGCCGCCTGCTTACTGAATGACGCCGGAGTCTTACCTTCCTTTATCGACTTAGCTATGCAGAAGAGACTGCGCTGCTTTTTTGAGACCGGTGGCATGATTAGTAACTCCCAAAGGCGAACTCTTCCAGTTCCTCACCCTCAAACTTCGCTGCCAGCTCAGCGCCTTTAGCCGAGTAGTCTTCTGGTAGCCTACCAGCTTTAATATCCACGGCAATCTGAAAGAGAATCCTCATTTGCTTAATTGTTTCGGTCATATCAGTAGCCATCTCCATAGTTACCAGACCATCTTCATGTGCCATACCAGCCTCCTATACCCGAGCCGTATCCGGCCCTCTATATTTTTTATGATTCTTTGCTACCTTGGGTAGATGACCGTTCTTGTCAGGCTCTTCCCTGTGGAACACCCCGCATTTGAGACACCAATACTTCCCAATAGGGTTTATGGCAGGTTTTTGCTTATTACTCCATTCCTCTTCATACTCTGTATTTTGGAGCTCTTCCTCTTCCTCTTCCGTTACACCTAACAGTCTAAAGTTCTTCGGGTCTTTTACCATTTTCTCTGGTAAGTCGTAGGACTTTCCTTTTTTCCATAGCTGGGTATTCACGAAGCAATTTCTGAGGCATTGGTACAGAGTTCTGTTAGTACCCCTCTTGGCCTGCTCTAACAATAATTCCAATTCTTCCACTGATTGTTCTGGCATTTTATTCCTCCTTGTTCTATTTATTACGAGGCCGGGGAGAGCCTACCCCCCCGGCCTCAGGAGGGTACCTGCCACTAAGGGCAGGCTACCCTATTACTCCAGGCTTTCAAGCCACTTCTCGCCTTCCATCTTGGTATCAGCACCTTTAGCTCCGGGACCACCAGGAAGTCTTTTGCCAGAGGTGTCCCGAGTAGTATAGGGAGCAGTACCTAGATACCGCTTCCTAAAGGAAGGAGCGCCTTTCATAAATACAAGTGCTTGACAAGTAAGCTGTTTCACCATAGGCATCTCGCACTTTGGGCAATCCTTATTATTAGTACCTATCGGTTGAAGTACCTCGGCTTTTGATTCACAGGCTTCACACTCATAGACGTAAAGTGGCATATTACCCTCCTTCTATTGTTACGCAGGTGATACCTGAGCAGAACCACCCTCACTGATTGAAGTATGGTTGCCTCTCCAAGTATCTGAGCCACCTCCGTAGTACCCACCTGATTCGCTGTAGGTGCCTCCTAGAAGATTGTTTGGCCCGATGACATTCTGAGACCCACCGCGCATATCTATGAATATAGAAGTTGAGTAGATGGCACCAATGTCATTGAATACATTGTCGTGAATCCAGCTTGCTTGCCAACCCTTGGTTCCTTGAGGG
>SDBU01004958.1_pt1 | contig 16112 bp, 21 predicted proteins | sample 2277071 | NCBI WGS metagenome assembly SDBU01 (sample SAMN10397929, study PRJNA504765) | marine sediment metagenome | isolation source: marine sediment core GS08_GC12, 126 cmbsf | place: Arctic Ocean: Gakkel Ridge, Loki's castle | collected 2008
TATATAAGGGTGAATTGCCAGATGAATTAGACTTAAGCTACTTCTCTGCTTATGAGCAAGCTAACTACTACTGGAATGGTCGCGACAATCCTTGGCCTGAAGACGACTTCGACGGGCTTGTCACTCTGCTCCCAGGGACACTGGCGTGGATTGCGGCGACCAAGGCCTCGGTAGCGTTATTCTCCCAGTCCCTGACATGGGAAGAAGTCCCTGTTTAGTTGACGTATGACCATCGAAAAGTTTGAAATAAAGATAACGACCACGGGGTCAGCAGGCTCCGCATCAGGTTCGGGCCACTCAGCTACTCCTCTGGGGCAGCTGGTGGCCCTCCACCTGGATTATCACGCTTCGGCTCCGGCGACCACAGACGTCACGGTCACGGCTCCCGGTAACCCAGCGGCTCTGACTGTCTTGACGCTGTCCGATAACAACACTGACGGCTGGTACTTCCCCAAGACCCAGGATCATGACAACACCGGGTCAGCTGTAACTGGGTCCTACTCAGATCCTCTGCTCCATCTCGGGGTGGACATCTCTGTAGCCCAAGCAGATGCCCTGACCAATGCCGTGGTAGCCACCCTCTTTGTGAGGACCTAAGATGGCTGATGTACTCTGGTCCTATATTCCAGGCTCTACTGCTGACAGGGACCGTGTCCGGCTAGCGATAGGGGACACGGATGTAACTCGCCAGCGTTTCGCGGATTTAGAGCTGGATGACTTCCTGGCTAAAGAAGGGAGCGTCCCAGGAGCCGGAGCGGCTGCGGTAGAGGCCCTCTGGGCCCGACTAGCCATAGAGTACGACTTCACCGCTGACGGCGCCTCCTTTGCACGCTCTCAGCAGGCCAAGGCCCTCTCTCTGTTAGCTCAGAACCTGAGACGCAAGGCCAACGCAGCCGATGACACCACCCAGCATGTCATCAGGATTGACGGCTACTCTACCACTGTCCGCTCCGATGAGGTTAGTGAGAACCAGAACGCTACCTTTGACCGCTCAGGACTAGTACCGTGACCTTGCCCACTTGGCCTGACGGACTCTCCTTAGACCTTACACCTCTCCAGAAGACAGCTGAGATTACCATGTCCTCCTTCTGTGAAATCCAGGAGAGGTCCTACTTCGTGGACTCCCAGGGTGGATATCCTGTCACCGATTCAGATGACGACTGGAGGTCTATCTACTCCCAAGTCCCCTGCCGGATTGCGGAGCTCAGTGGCCGGGAGTCCTTCTTGAAGAACCAGCCCACGGTAGAAGGTGACTGGGTGCTCACGCTCCCTGTAAATTTCTCTCTGACGGAGGCCAACAGGGTACTATTAGAGGGTCAGGTCTATGAGATAACTCTCACCAATGCTCACCGGGCCTATAAGACAGCCCAACGACTGCTATTGAGGCGGATTAGCTAATGGCAACTACCGATACCATATTCGTCTGTGATGCTCTCAATGGGGCTCCTCTAGCCACGTTAGGGGCCACTCTAGATAGCATAGTTGATGCATCCACGCCTAATGCTACGCTCAGTGTCCTGGATTTCGATGCTTCGACTGCGGAGTTCTATGACTGGTTCTTCACGGTACCAAGCAACTATGATGGCGGCGGCTTCACGGTCTCCTGGAAAGGGGGAACTGACAACACCAGTGTCGGCACCCTTGAGTTGGAAATTCGTATGGTGGTAATCGCCGACACCACGATTCTAACGGGTGACCTGGGGCTGGATGCGGCAACAGCTGTGACTATCACAGATACACCACCAGCAACGCCTATCAACAAGATGAATCAGTCAGCAACAGGTTCTCTTTCCCATGCCAATGCAGGATCTCCCTCCCCTGGTGACCGAGTTGGGATTCGGGCTAAGAGGGACGCAGCTACTGATACCAACACAGGGGATTTGCAGCTATTGGAAATCCTGTTCCTGGAGACTTAAACGATGCCTAATTATCTACATAGGACGACCAAGGTTTACCAAGTTTCGGTGTCTCCAGTTCAACTGGGTGAGCCAGCAGCTAATTACATCCAAGACCCTGACCTCTCTGCGGTAGAGGGGTTCAATAGCCTGTATTGGACCATCACCGGGGACATAGTCTCTCTGATGTCTGGCGTGGATAGATCCGCTGTGGATGCTGCGATTACCGAAGACCGTAGGGACAATACCATGGGCCAGTTCGATGACGTAGAGGAAATCATACGGGCGTTTGCCTTAGTGGTGATAGACGAGTTTAATGTTCTAAGGGCTGAACACTCGATGGCCCCACGCACGGCGGCTCAGTTGAGGACCGCTATCAGAAATAAGATGGGCCTCTAATGGCTGTACTGTTCGATGATGGAAACTCCGAGTGGATAAAGGATGATTCTACGGGGCTGACGTCTTATCCAGTGAGTGTGAGTTGCCACTTTAACCTGGACACCCAGGCGTCCGCCCACGGGCTTTTTCTTATCACTGATTCAGCTACTGCAAATGACTGGTTGGCCCTTCTGTACGCCAACGATGCCGGAACCCTACAAGCATATTCTAAGAGTGGTGGAACGACTTCAAATGCGGTGACCTCTTCTGGCTGGAGTATAGATACGTGGCATGTTGGATCAGCATCCTGGGCGTCTACGACCTCTAGGGCTGTGTATCTAGATGGTGGAAGTAAGGGCACAAACACGACCTCTCGCACGCCTACCAGCCAAGACCGCCTAGCTGTTGGTGCCCTTGCAGACTCAAGTGTAGACGACTTTGTGAGCGGTAAGGTCGCTGAGATGGGCGTCTGGAATGTGGAGCTGACCGACGCAGAGCATGCCATGCTAGGTAAGTTCGTTTCACCTTTGCTGGTGAGACCGGGGAGTCTAGTCCATTACTGGGACTTCGTTCGAGGAGTCTACAGAGACCGTGTCGGCGGTGTGACCCTGGTAAATGGCGGCAACGCCCCCGACGTAGGAACTCACTCGCCAGTCATTATGCCATTCGGACAGCAGCTCTGGCGCCCTAGTGGAGCAGCGCCCCCTGCAGGTGTAGGTATCCGTAATCCCTTCGGGGGGCCAATGATACTCAGAAATCCTCTGGGAGCATAGAAGATGTCTGAAAATCTCGGAATGCAACGACCAGGATCCACGTTTCAGGTATACTTCAACACGTTCGACAGTAATGACCCGTCCGCATCGGTGGCGATTGCCGCCTTCGTATTGACTGATGTACATATCTACAAAGATGGTGGGGTCACTCAGCGGGCCTCCGACTCCGGCGTTACGCTACTCGAAACAGATGGCATCGACTTTGATGGCCATGTGGGCATAGGCGGAATCCAGGTTGACCTGGCGGACAATGATACAGCGGGATTTTATGTAGCCGGCTCAAGGTATTCTGTGGTCATCGGCCCCACTACCGTCGATGCCGGAGTCGTGAACTTTGTAGCGGCCACATTTGAGATAGGCTACCCGGATGCAATCCTGAACACAGGCATCGCCAGCCTCACCAGCGCCACTCAGTTCATCCTTGATGATGGCCCGGCAGAGGCTGATGCACTAATTGGATTCCCAGTAATCCTTCATGACGTAGCTTCAAAAGTTCAAATTGCTTTTGGGATAGTCTCTGACTATATCGTGACCACCAAGGAAGTGTTTCTAGCCGCGACGCCCGTTGGGTTCACGCCCACAGCTGCGGATAACGTTTCCTTCTTCGTACCTACTGACCTACACAGCGTCAAGGGGACGACTCAGACGGCTGGTGATCTGGCTGCACTCATCGTTACAGCGGATGGTGTAATCGACGCTATCAAGACGGAGACAGACAAACTTACTCAAGGGGATGCAGGGGCTGGGGTCTCCGGGTCAATTATTGAAGAGATAGAGAATCGGCCTACCACCGCGATGCGAGGGACCGACAATGTGGTGCTCGCTGGCCCTACCAAAGCCGAAATGGACACTGCTCATGCCCTGTTATCTACTACAGCCGACTTGCTGGACAAGCTAGGTGCTGTTAACGAGGCTGCTGCCGCCGGTGACCCCTCGGCCACAGAATCCGTCATGCAGTACGTGAAACAGATCGTGAACGTGCTCGTAGGTGCTGATGGTGTTGCTGCCTTCCCAGCGGAGGCCGCACCAGCCAACGCAGTCTCCCTGGCAGAGGTCATTCGGGCCATTCATGTTGATGTGACGGGACTAGCTGGGGGAACAGTAGCTGATATTGCTGATGCTGTCCAAAATGAAGCGCTTGAGGACCACGTCTCTGAGGGCACCGTGGGTTTTGGTTCGCTACTGTCCGTATATAGGGGGCCGGATGGGTCAGGAGTCTTCGTAAAATCCAGCGCAGCCAACACAAACACTGTGCTCGGTACTGACGGTACAGAGAAAAACCCTGTCTCCACGTTCGCTGCTGCCCGTACTCTCGCGGATGGTCTTGGTGTCAACGTCTATTATCTGGAAGGCAATTCAGACATCACACTAGCCGCGACCCATGAGGACTGGGAGTTCATCGGAATTGGCTCTGTGGCCGACAACGTCGTCAACCTTGGTAGTTCGGACGTAGACCGCTCTCTGTTCCGTAACCTGACCATTGAAGGTACGCAGGGTGGAACAGGCCGAATAACAGCGCGAGACTGTGCTCTCCAGGACCCTGGAGCAGGCACCACCACACTTCACATCTTCGCAGAGCGCTGCGGGATCGTGGATAACATCCTTGTCGACACCTCAGCGGATAACGTGTTCGATGAGTGTTTCTCCTTAAGAGCGTCTGGGAATGCTCCTATCATCACCGCAACAGGTGCTTCGGGCTCGATTATCATAAGCCATTATGGCGGTAAGATTGAACTCAAGTCCTTGTCAGCATCGCACATCATAGAGCTAGACGGCCACGGTCATGTAATTTTCAATGCGGACTGCAACGTCAACGCTACTGTGGAAGTCCACGGCATCTGGGATGTGACTGACAACACCGCTGGTATGAGCGATCTGGCCACAGAGGTTGGACTGGTCAACATGACCAAGATCAACACGGAGGCCGATACAGCGCTCTCTGATTACGATGCCCCTACCAAGACTGAGATGGACACTGCCCATGCTCTATTGGCTACTCCTGCCCAGGTTAATACGCAGGTGGATGGAGCCTGGACCACTCAGATGGCGGATTCTGTTCCTGCTGATGGGACTATCTCCACCCGTGAGCAGGCCCTCTATGCTCTACTCCAGATACTCACCGAGTTCGGAATTAGTGGGACTACGCTGACAGTGAAGAAGGTGGACGGGTCCACGACTCTAATGACTTTCACCTTAAGCGATGCAACTAACCCTGTGAGTCTCACTAGGGCTACCTAATGGCCATCCGAACCGTAATCACCCGTGGATTCGGGAACGGTACTTTCAACGGTACAGTCCCACTGGTGGTCACACGGGGCTATGCCATAGGGGTTGAGGCCCCTGACATCGGTCTGGACGCCCCCGCTGTCCCCGACACTATATTTCGCCCTGTCCCTGGTGGAGCCTTCACCCCAGAGCAGCTAGCCGGTCTCCGGATAGAGGCAGCCAAGGCCCTCTCCCAGCGTGGGCTCATCAGACGGGTAACGTTAACCCCCGACGGTCAAGGAGGATTCACCGAGACAGTAGAGGCCATCTACACTAACGTGGCCTGCCGCCTGTCTCCTCCACTCCCCTCAGCCAGGACTAATCCAGCCCGAGAGGTTCTCCAGGGAGGGACTCTGAAACCTGACACCACTCTGATGCTGTCCACTCCCTGGGATGTCCGACTCCGGGAGTCAGACCGAATCTGGATTGACGGCATCATCTGGGAGGTCGCCTTCGTGAATGCTCCCAGGACTATTGACACGGTCAGGCGCTCCAGAGTCCGGAGAGTTGGCTAGTGGAGCTGAGGGACTACCGCTGCTCTAGCTGCAATCATCTCCTGTTCAAGGGGGATCTCTCTCTGGGGGCTAGAGTCCAGATTAAGTGCTCCCGTCACGAGTGCGGTCATATGATGGAGTTCGGTTTGACGGCTCCTGACAGACTTGAGCCTGATGGACAGGGGGGATTTCGTGAGGTAGTTGACGCGGTGTCAAAGATGCCGCTAGACTAGGGGTGTTACTTACAGGTGTTCTGGAGTAGGGTGATGCCTGTCGCGTGGCAGCGATGCTCCTGCTGTGGAAATATTGTGAAGTCTGAGGATAAGTGGCGGAGCTAGGGTAGGGTCGCTGGTATTCACAGCTGGTTGCCCTCACAGCTCACTCTGAGAACTGAATATTCCCCAGTTGAACAGCCAGTGAGCAGTCATGGGAGAGAGGTCTGGAACCTCCGTGGCTACCACTGGCGCCGTCATCAAATTCGACGACAGGAAACTCCGCCTTATAGTGGCGCGGGCTCCTGACCTTGTAGAGTCAGTCGTCAATAAGACGGGCTTTGACATCGTCCGCTTGGCCCAGAACCGCGTCCCGGTAGACACTGGAGCCACCAAGAACTCCATTCGCTCCCGGACTATCTCCCGATTCACCCGCCGTATCGGTCCTACTACCCTCTACGCTATATTCCTTGAGTTTGGCACCCTCCGCATGGTCGCACGTCCCTTTATGGTTCCTGCCTTAGAAGGCGTGCGCCAGCCCTTCCTCAATGCCCTTGGAGCCATCTACAGGAGGTTCCAGTAATGGCTAACCTCCGTCCCAACCTTGACACCGCTATTCTGACCATTCTCGATGTGACAGCTGTCCAGGCTGTGGCCACTGGTGGAATCTACAATTCCATAGCCCATCCGAAGGCTGTCCCTCCATTCATCATCTACCAAGCCGTCTCCAAGACCGACCACAGAACTCTAGGAGTGCGCTTTGGAGATGCTGTCTACTTGGTCAAGGGAATCTCCCGCTCTAACTGGCCCTCCCAGGCTGCGGAGTTGGACACTCAAATTGACCTGGTAATGGAGGACGCCTCCCTCACTATTACTGGCTACAACCATGTCACCGGGATGTGTTTCCGAACTGAGGACTTCTATTTCCAGGAGGAATCTGGAGGGGTCATGTGGACTCATCAGGGTGGGCTCTATCGGATAGAAGCAGGAGAGGCCTAATGGTACTGAAGATACTACTGGGCAAAGGGAAAGAGAAGGCGCCAGATGCTCTCCCAGAGAACCTGCTGGATTTCCAGCTATGGCTCCAAGATTTCGTTATGAGCCACCCTTGCCAGTCCTATTGATAATGGGCTTCACTACTACGAACTCAAGATAGAGCAGAACTCTCCACTCTGGAATAGCTTACAGCTCCGACCCTCGAGCATGTGTGTGAAGGAGAACAGGTAATGGTTTTCAAGGTAGGAAATCCCAGAGGGATTCGAGAGGGGGCTCACATCATAAATTGGCCTTGCACGATGCCTGACCCCGATAACCCCGAAGTGCGGAAGCAGCGGGGCTCCATGAAGACAGACCGCCTCTGGTACGAAGGTGACGACTTCAAGCGCCCTGTAGGGATGTCCGATGAGGGATTCAATCGGCTCTTGGCGCAGGGCTACATCTATGAGATGGAGAAAGTGGAGGTAGCAACTCAATGAAATACATGCGTAGGTACGCTTGGTTCCTGATGTTCGTAGGTGTGATGGCGGTGATCGCGACGCTTGTCTACGACCGCCAGAGTCTTACAGAGGCTTTCCAGGAGCCTCCGTCCCCTATCACTTTCTCTGAGTCATGCACCACGACTCTGGCGCTGGCGTCTGTCCCTAATGGCCTAGCCGGTTTCACGGTAAGCATTGACGTGCCAGTGATAAATGCGATTACCACCTCTGAGATAACGGTGAACGCTACAGACTTTCCATTGCAGTCAATAATACCTCCGCAGGTAATGGTTGTCAGCGGAGTGGACTTGGGCGCCAATATCGAGGCCGGATCATCAGACGTGGTCTTATTTAGCATTAGCCCCTGTATAGACCACGCCGTCATCCTGAGACTTGATGACGACAATGGAGACCCGATTGTCCTCAGTGGGACTGAGGTATTCCCTTAAAGGAGGTAGTCCATGGCTAAATCAGCACCTCTCACTCAGCGTGTTTATGTCCAGGGGCTTCGCATCTCTGGGGACATCAACACGATATCCGCCGGCTGCCCTCGCGCCATGATAGAAGTCAACGACTTGGAGAGCGCCGGTGTCGCCCGCATTCTGTCTCACTCAGACGGGGTTATCGATATCTCTGCTTGGTTCAACGATGCAACAGGTCAGGAACATGAGGCCCTCAAGGGTCTTCCTTACACCGATGTGATTTGGATGTGGTTCCTGGACTCCAACAGAGACGCCGAGTGCGCCTGCCTGGTCTCCAAACAGATTAACTATGATGCCAACCGCAACCAGGATGGCTCTCTGAGTATGGCCGTCCAGAGCTTGGGCACCAACACCCCGTTGGACTGGTGCAAGACGCTCACGGCTGGAGAGGAGACCCACGCCTCCGCGACCTCCAGCACTTCCAGGAATGACTCTGCGGCTACCTCTGATGGGATGATTGCCTACTTGGAGATGCGGGAGATTGACTCCGGGACCCCAACTATCCTCATCGAGGAGAGCTCTAACAACGGAGCAGGGGATGCCTTCACCACCATCGTATCTTTCTCAGCTATCGCAGACGGCGCGGAGCCTACAGCGGAGCGTGTGACGGTCACTGGAGCCATAGAGCAGTACCTCCGGGTCACCTCCACGGGCACCTTTGTCAACGCTGACTTCGTGGTGGCCACCCGACGGGGAGTCTCTGGCGATGTCGAGAACTTGAGCTGATGGACCTTAATCAGAAGGATAACAAGTATGGGCTGCATACCCCTGTGCTCTCTCACAGGCGCCCAGCTACTTGTAAGGAAGTGGAATGCGAGAGCTGGCGTGAGGGCTGGCGGATCTTAGCAGACACCCGGACAGAGTTAGGGCAAGACCAGCGGGATTACTTCGTCTCTGGGAAATCCCAGCGCCATTTCACTCAGCTCACTCTGGAGGATGGGAAAATCCTATTCACCTTTGCTCCAGGGCAGCCCTGTTTCAAGCGGGGTGAGCACACTATCTCTCTGGAGAAGGCCCCCGACTACCGCATCAATGGTGGACTAGTCGGGCATACGGAATTCGTGGATACCTACAACGAGAATGCTTACCAAAATAATCAGCAACGGAAGACTGGATAACCATAATATAAATCGAGAAAGGGGTGAACGCCATCGCGAAGGAATCAGGCATAGGCATGGTCATTAGCATCGACGACGGGTCAGGCGCGGCTCAAGTCCTCACAGATGACATCACGGATCTGGTCATCGGCATCCCTAGGGGCATCCAGGATGTCACGGGTGTGGGTGACTCTGGTATGGAGAGGCTCCTGCTGCTGGCAGACCTATCATTGAGCTTGAACGGCGTCTTTAACCCTGCCGCCAACAAGTCCCACGCGGTATTCAAGACTGTCCCTTCCCAAGGTGCCGCGCAGACGCGGGCAATCTCAGTAGCTATCAGCAGTCAGACGCTCACGGCAGAGGCTATGGCCGCTGACTATGTTCTGACCAGGGCGGCTGACGGGGCCTTCACCTGGGCCGTAACACTCGTAAACGCAGACGGCATCATCCCTGCGTGGTCATAAGAATAAGAGAGGGTGAAATGGTAGACCTTAAAGGTAACGATGCCTGGACGGCTGGACATGAACTCTCACCCTCGGGGGATGAGGTATTAGCAGGTCTGGAACTCCAGGCGGTCCGTGAGGACAAGGTGGTGATGCCTAAGAGCAAGCTGCCCACAGTCCGTGTCCCATCAGACGACTGTACCATCTCAGTTGGCCAAGTCATCAGAGATGGCGTGGTCGTAGAGCCTGGAACAGAATACCGCGTCCATGAGGGTGAGTGGATAGAGGTCCTCCCGATCCGGACCACCGCGGAGTGGGTCGCCATCGCCAAGATAACCAGCGGCCGTGCCCCAGTAGAGGGTGTCTCTGATGAGGCTGCTGAAGAGGCTGCCAAGGAAGTTCTCCAGAGTCTGGGCCAGACATTCGACACCCTTTGCCTGGAGCTCTCGCGTCGGGTCGTCGCGTGGAACTGGACAGGGCTCATGCACGAAGAACTGGAGCAGCCCTATAACAGGCCCGATGTCATTGCCGGGTTGACCAACGAAGAGGTCATGTGGCTAATTGGCGCCGCCCAGGGGGACACTCAGGACCAACGAAAAAACGGCTTAGAGCCCTCGGTCGCTACCTAGACGACAGTGAGGGCTCAATCCCCCTAGAGGTTCTCCTCAGCAGGATATGTGAGGAGTTCAATTGCACGCCGGACGTCGCGGAGAGGTTAGACCCTCGCCAAGTGTTCTCGATTCTGGACTACAGGGCAGTCCTCCGGGCACGGGAGCATCGCAGTAATGGGGACGTGAAGGACTTCACACGGGCAGAGTACAGGCTCCTTGCTGAGGTAGATGGGGTGGAGATTGTGCCCGAAGTCCTGGACGAAAGCTGGCTGCTGGGAGACGGTAACGAGACTCTGGAAGGAGTAACGAGTGGCTGACGTCGCAACGCTATCAGTCCTGCTAACAGCTAAGGACCAAGCCTCTGGAGTTCTCAAGAGGGTAGGCCAGAACGCTACTCAGCTGGGGCTCTCTCTAGCCAAGCTGGGCGCTCCCCTGACGGCAGTGGCGGCTTTGAGCCTCAAGACCTTCGCCAAATTTGAGAAGAGCATGGTCAGAGTCAGCGCGGTCTCCAACGCAACAGCTGAGGAGTTCAAGGCTCTAGAGGCTCAGGCCAAGTTGATGGGTCGTACTACGATCTTCACGGCTACTCAGTCGGCAGAGGCCCTAGCTTTCATGGCCCAAGCGGGACTTAGCGCCACAGACGCAATCGGAGGACTCCCTAGTGTCCTCCAGCTAGCTGCCGCTGGTGGAATTGAGCTAGCTAACGCAGCGGACATCGTCACCAACGTCATGGCGGGAATGCAGTTGGAGATAAGTGACCTTGCTCGAGCCAACGACGTCCTGGTCACTGCCTTCACGTCAGCCAACACCAATCTCCAGCAGCTCGGACAAGCCTTCAAGTTCGTTGGTCCTGTGGCTGCCGCCGCCGGACTCTCACTTGAGGAGACCTCTGCAGCTCTAGCCCTCATGGGTAACGCAGGACTCCAGGCGGCTATGGCCGGCACGGGTCTTAGGGGCTCTATTACCAAGCTACTCAATCCTTCTAAGGAAGCTGCTGGGGTGCTAGCCAGCTTGGGCGTCTCTGCCACAGACTCCTCTGGTGAACTACGCTCCCTACGGGAAATCGTAGGCCAATTTGAGGAGGTGGGTCTCTCTGCCGCTGATGCCATGACCATATTTGGTCAACGTGCGGGCCCTGCGATGCTTGCCCTAGTTGGTCAAGGTGTAGATGCTCTAGATGAATTGACTTTGGCTATGGAGAACTCTGGAGGGACAGCCAAACGCATCGCTGATGCTCAAATGAATACGTTCACAGGTAGCATGGCAAAGCTCAAGGCTGTGGTAGAAGGCGTGGCCATCAACATCGGTGAGACTCTGGCACCTGCCGTCCGAGACCTCACCAAAGACCTGGAACCTGTTATCGATGCCATAGGCAAGTGGGTCAAGAATAATCCTGAACTTACTAAGGGGCTCATAGGCGCGTCCGTAGCCCTAGTAGGTATTGGTGGAGCAATAGCCGCTTTGGGACTGATTCTCCCTGGAGTTATCACTTTGGTTTCCGGTCTCGGGGTTGCTCTGGGCATCTCTACAGGTGGTCTTACGGTCATCATAGGCCTTCTGGCCACCTTCGCCGTCGCTTACGCCACAAACATGTTTGGCATCCGGGACACCACCGACAAGGTGTTCGCCTCTATAACGAAGCACTTTGACGAATTCTTTTTCCTCTTTGGTCCTGCTGGAATCGCAATCAAAGGCATTTTGGAGTTGAAACGCCACTGGCGAGAGTGGTTGGATGCTATAACCAGGGGTCTGGAGAATGTGCTCAATTTCCTACTTCCCTTTATGCAGGCCATTGACAATATCGACAACGCTATTCAGAGAATGTTTGGTAGGAAAGACCGCTTCGAACCCCTTGAAGCCTTTGATTTTGCCTCGGACTTCGTGGGTGAGGGCGCTCGAAAAGCTGCAAAGGGTATGTTTGAACTGACCCTTGCCGCCACAGAAGCCAAGGAGGCCATGCAGGGGGCTGGGGATGCTCTACGCTTCGGGGGGGCCTCTCCCTTCTCTGGCCCTCAAATAGAGCGAGCCGAAATCTTAGGAGAGGGAGACCCCTTTGCACGGTTCAGAGCTGTTGTGGTTATCCAAGAATTGAAGAAAGCAGCAGATACTTTGGCCAAGGCGACTGAAGGAGCCGTCAAACCCTTTGTGGATAGGCTAGCAGAAGTACCTGGGCGCTTGGAGGCGTGGGCTGCTGGAATGGCAGCTGCGGCAAATAGAGTGGGTACGCTAAGGGATAGCACAAAAACCTTGAATGATGAAATTGAGAGGCAAAGGAGACTAGCAGACGCAGCAGCAAATGCTATAAGAAGTCTGGGAGACATCCTCAAGCAAACGAGCCAGGATATTAATGCTGGAAGAGACATAAGACAGGAGGGTCTCGCGGCTCAACATCGAGCAGGTGGAGGGTCGGTGGTCTCCTTCGCCGACATAGCCAATGACCCCAACTTCACGGGACCGGCACCCAATGCCCCTGGAGTAGGTTCGACACCTTCAACCAATCCTGGTCTCAGATCAGGGAAGGACGTTGTAGAGATTAGGATGGATGGCAAGAAGGTTGGTGAGGTCATGGGCGCCGCACTGAAGGAGCGCACCTAGAATGGCCACAGCAACCCTTGAGCTCTTTGACGGTGTCACTACCCTGGACTTGACCGCTGTTCCCTTTGACACCCGGTGGAGCACTGTGGGCCTGCTCTCCTCCCCAGCACGCCCTATTGTGGCCGGTAATGTTCTCAGAGACGAACGCTATGAACCCAGGGAGATCCAACTGGGTCTCCGAATAGTGGGCTCCTCTGCCCCAGACCTCCGAGACCAGATTCGAATTCTCAACGACATGCTCTCCTTCGCCTCCAAGCGGCAGATCATCGATGATGGAACCACCAAGGTGGTCCTCAAGTACCAGGTAGGAACCACGGACTCTGAGGATGTTTCCACCCGTGTTCTCTCTGGCATCTGGCAGCCTGGGGGGAACCTCCTCAATGACACCTCTCTAGCCAGCGGTTTCTCCGTGGATGGGGTTTTGACTCTACTCTGTGAGCCCTTCGGACGTCTCCCCAATATTGGCTATACCTTTCGTATTCTGAATCCTGAGCAAGACGGTGATTCCGTAAACTTCATTGATCTTGCTGGTCCCTTCAACTCTTATCTCATCTTTGATGGTGGGGGCAGTGATCGGATTGATATCTCAGATGCGGCGGCCATCCAAAACATATTCGACGGTGGAGCGGAGATCACCATCAGGGTCTACATCTTCAGCGATGGTCAAGGCGATCAGGGAATTATATACGGCAAGACCGCCTGGAGCCTCCGAACTTTGGAGGAGGCTAATTCCCAGGTCAAGCTACGGTTCTCATATGGTTTTTCAGGAAGTGCCGGAGGCTGGACTACGACAGACCTTGCCTTGAATCTCAACGAGTGGTACATAGTCGGCGTGAGTTACGACAACGCCTCGACCGCGAATAACCCTGTCATATCAATCTATCGAGAGGCCACAGGGGTAACGACAACCCCTACCTTGACTGAGGTAGGCACACCTTCGGGGACCCGATCGACGGACGTCGGCTCAGACTTTAGAATAGGCAATAACTCTGCGCTCACTCTCAATCTGGACGGACGGGTGGACGATGTTCGCATGTACAACACAGCCTCCCAGTTCGCTGGTATGGATAAGACTGCGGAGCTTGTGGGAAGTGAAGCCAATCTCATTGGATACTGGGTCATCGACGAGGGCACAGGCGCGACGGTCTACGACAAAGACCTCACGAACTCTAACGATGGCACGATTACTGGCGCCGTCTGGGGGATTGACTCTCACATAGTTGGCGACGCATCTGCCCCTTTAAGAGTCAGGCTAGATGAGAACGGCGGGTATCAGAGTGTGGGGAAGATGTGGCTCGCTACCCGCTCTGGGGAGCGTCGCACCGACACCCTCTCCTTCGACGTTCCGGATTCCGAGGTGGCGGGTACGGATCCTACCGCCGGGGTTGCGATGGCCCACACTGGAGGCACGACGGGAGGGTTAACTACTAATACCTCAGGAGGGACATCAGGATTCACCCGCTGGTCAAGGGACTCTGGTGATCTAAGTCTTGTGACGGGAGTAGTTCCTAGCGTCGGCTACTCCCAGCATGACATTGCGGGGGGCTCCATTCCAAAGGGGCTGTTCAGAGTCCTTGCTCGTTGCTCAGTAGAACACTCTACAATCGACATCTCAGCTAATGACATGACTAATTTCGGTTTCGCTTTAGGTTATGTGTTTGGAGGGAAGACCGTCACACCAGTTGCCGCAGACGCTATAATGCTGGCGGCGGCCGATGATGAGGATGAGTGGCATTGGCTAGACCTTGGGGAGCTCTCCATCCCTCCACAAGCGCTCCCTGAAGCGGAGTTAACGCCTCCAGCACTCAATCTTAGGATTCACGGTGTCTACGATGGTCTGGGTGATTCCAACTCTTTAACTGTTGGTCATTATGTTGAATGGGCTTGCGACCAAGTATTCCTCTTGCCCATTGACGAATCTGTCATTGCGGTGGATGCCGTGCCCACCAGTGGGAATAACGTTGTGTGGGTAAGCGGAATATCAGATACGCCTGGAGTCTGGTTTATCGGAGGTGTTACTGTCAGCTCTGTCCCTGAGTTCAATGGCGGGCCACTCCAAATAGGTCCGGAAGTGACTCGACTTTACTATCTCAAGGATGACATCGGCGATCCTTCGTCACTAGGCTCAACCGCAAGTATCCAATACGAGCCCCAGATAAGGACGCTGTAGTCGTGGCCAGAACTCTCCCCCAATTCATTAAGGTTCATCCTCTTGACCCCACTGACGATTCTGTGGAGGAGCTCATCATTCCCTCGCAGATTGATAGGCTCATCCACTCCACAAAGCTCCCTGGAGGATTCTGGAACCTCTCCATGGATGTGCCAATGACTCTTAACAGATACTGGGACTGGAGAAACAACCGGATGAAATTCCGCATCCAATTAGAGTCCGCTCTCCGTCACGTAGTCTGGGAAGGTAGGCTGGAGGTAATCGAGCTTCTCACGGTAGGTCGGGTCAGGCTCATAGCCAGAGGGTATTGGTCCAATTTCGGGGACTCTTATTACACAGGGATCACAGCTAACGCAGCTGATTACTCCAAGGATTACAATACGACGGCCGATGCTATCATCACAGATATGCTGACCAGCGGATTCCATGCCGATGCCCTCCAACTCTCAACCTCTGTAGCCAATCTTGAGGCTCCAGGGGTGACCATCGACCAGACCTACCCTGATGAGTGGAGTCTCTGGGAAGTCCTGACCGACTCCTCTAGAGGAGTGCTCTCCTGGCCTGACAGTTCCGATCGTAAAGTAGACTTGATGGTCTGGGAGGACCAGGAGGTCCACTTGGTAGCCAGAGATCCCTCTTCTGTGGACTGGCGTGTCAACCTGGAGCTCCCCAGGAGACGTGGAGTCTCCCGATTCACCCCCAGGGTAGATGCGAAACAGCTGGCTAACTCGGTCGTGGTCCAGTACGCTACCACGACTCTGACAGCAGAGGAAACAGACGCAGCATCAGTAACCGCCTTCGGGCGCCGGGAGTTCGTGGTCCCAGACATTGGGGCAGCTGCTGGGGCTTCGGCTCAGGAGAGACGTGGTCAGGAGCTAGCGGCTCGGAAGGATCTCCAACAGGAGTCCGATACCATTGAAGTCACCAGACTCTTTGACGTGAACGGTAGGGAGTGGCCTCTGTGTAGAGTCCGGGCCGGCGACGTGCTAATGGTGGAGGACTTCGCTCCCAAGAGCTCCAGCATCGGGACCCCAGACCTGGATGCTCTGAGGACCTTTGTCCTTGAGGAGACCGAGTGCAATCATGAGACCGGGATTCTGAATCTCCGATTGGACCGGGAGGGCACCAATATCCTGGATGTCCTAGCTAGAAATAAGATCACGTAAGGAGTTCCAAGAATGGCTGAACTGGACCTGCTGTCCTTAGTAGATGCCTTCGGACC
>SDBU01004959.1_pt1 | contig 16108 bp, 20 predicted proteins | sample 2277071 | NCBI WGS metagenome assembly SDBU01 (sample SAMN10397929, study PRJNA504765) | marine sediment metagenome | isolation source: marine sediment core GS08_GC12, 126 cmbsf | place: Arctic Ocean: Gakkel Ridge, Loki's castle | collected 2008
GGATTAAGTTATTTTAATAACGATACATTTTAAATGCTTCTTCATCACAAGGAACTAATTTTTTGATGTTTTCTTCACCAGTAACTTTATTGCCCACACTTTTAATATAATCCCAATCTTTGTCTGCCAAATGACAATAAATCGCCCAATCGTGTATCCCACCTCTACAAGCAACCCATCTTAATTGTTTACCTGAGTTTTCCATATTTATTCCATCAGGACTATCTGCTATTTCTCCTCTAAGGAAAATAGTATCAGGCTTCATTTCTTTTAATTGTTGTAATGTTAACATCTTATTAAAGAGCTTGGCGGATAACTCTTGATTATACTATCCCCATAAAATAGCAGTTATAATAAATAAACCCCTTAAAAGGATAGCCCGATAACCACTAACAATTACCGAGCTAACCATTTAAAGGGTCTATCTAACCCGACTTAAAGCATAAAGCTGGCGGGTAGAAATAAAAACCTCAATAAGTAGTCAGTGATTCCGTTAGTGTTATTATTATTGAGCTAACCTTTTAAAACTTCTATTTAATGTTCTACTATCATACTATCATATCAAGACCCCTATGTCAATAGCTAAACAGGGGATAACTATTATAACTAAAAAGCGGGTCTAAAACTATGACTATACATAAATACCATAAAAAGAAAAAAAAGAAAAAGAAATAATGGCAACTATAAAACAAGCCAAAGCAATAACAAAAACATTGGAAAACATTGGAAATAATAACCCTCAACCAACGGGTCAAGTTATGCTTGAAAGCGGATATAAAAAGAGCGTAGCAAAGAACCCAAAGATACTAACTGATAGCAATGCCTGGAAAGAAGCAATGAATAGCATTGACTATGGAAAGCATCTACGGCAACTAGACGAATTGGCGGATACAAAAAAGAATACTGATAAAGATAATGTACTTAAGAGTAAGAAGATGCTATTTGACTTAGGAGATAAGTTCCCACAACGGGACTCTAAACTCGTCGGCCTATTCCAAAACATAAACAAAAGCGGGTCAGATTAAGGATATTAAGGATATAAAGGTATAGTAATAACATAATCTCTTGTTAGAAGCCAATCTTAAGCCTTGTTATCACTCAAAAGCGGGTCAAAAAGAGAAACAAGAGCATGATAGACCATTATAAGAAAACAAAGCTAATACCTGCGATATATCTAATACATCTCCCACACACACATATAATAAGACAATTAAGAGTAAATACCCCTATAATAGAGCTAATATAAGAGTAAAGGGGGGGAGTAAACCCGAGTGAGAATGTTTGTAGATATATATTATAGCAACCATACAAACTTTATGGAAAATAGACAATTTAAAGCTAAAACCTGTATAAAATGTGGAAAAGAGTTCGAATCTAAGCGTAAAGACGCCCAGTTTTGCTCTGATAAGTGCCAAAAGGCTTTATCTCGGACAAATGTCACAGATAACCCAAAAGATGTCGGAGATAATGTCGGAGATAAATCAGCGCTTTTAAGACACATAGAATCAACATCTGTTGAGGATTTAGAGGAAGAGGGAACTTGGATACCCAACTGGAAAAGGGAGGGTAAAACCAAGGCTGAAGCCCAGGCGCACTTAATGAGCCTTCTTTCTCAACTCGGTGGCTGGTTTGAATACCAAGGCTACAAAATCAAGATATGACCTTTGAAGACCAGATAGGTTTCCAGTTACATAAAACCCAGAAAGAGGTGGCTAAATGTACCGAAAGAGAGATTGTAATCTGTGCTGGGAGAAGATGGGGAAAATCGGCCATCTGCGGATATGCTGTTGCCAAAAGGTTTATTGACCTGTGGAAGGAGATTGAATCTGGGAAACGGGATAGTATCAAGATATGGATAGTTGCACCTACATACGAATTATCACGTAAAGTATATGCATACGTAATCAAGTTCCTTTTAAAAGTGGAGCCGAAAATTAAGCGCTTTATGACCGACAGGCCAGCGCCGCAGATACGTTTCTCGGAGAACATATGGATACAGTGTAAGAGCACCACTGAACCCCAGTCCTTATTAGGAGAAGAACTGGATATGCTTGTTCTGGACGAGGCGGCCAATATATCCAAACGTATCTGGTTTGATTACCTGATACCGACCACCGCTTCCAAGGAGAGAAACTGCCAATCCTTCTTTATAGGCACTCCCCGTGGGAAAAACTGGTTTTACGACTTGTGGTTAAGAGCCAAGGAGAACAACGCAGCTTTCCATTTTACGAGTCTAGACGGGGTTTCCATAAGCCAGACCGAGTGGGACCGAATTAAGGAAGCTTCACCCAAGGACCTGTTTCAGCAGAACTTTGAAGCTACCTTTTTGGAAGAGTCTGCCAGTGTATTCAGGAATATCAGGGAGATTGTATCGCCTGATTGCCTGGGAGACCCGAAACCTGGCCAAAACTACATAATGGGGGTGGATTTAGCCCAAATCAAAGACTTTACCGTTATGCTGGTACTGGACAAGAGCACCAATACAATAGTATTCAAGGACCGCTTTCAGAAGATTTCTTACCCCTTACAGGTAAAACGGATTTATGAGACGGCAATGCGCTACAATAATGCTAAAATAGTGTTAGAACTGAACAACGTGGGTATAGCTATAGCCAACACCTTACAGGAACAGGGAGCGAGGGTTGAGGGCTTCAAAACAGTGGGAACCATATCAAAGGATTTTGAGAAAAAGGGTTCTAAGCAAAAGGCCATAGAGAAGTTAGCGGTTGATATAGAGCACAGGAACCTGACTATTCCTGACTGGGACATATTAATAGACGAACTGGGGGTATTCGGCTGCGAACTGACAGCATCTGGCAATATAAAATACGGCGCACCAGAAGGCTATCACGATGACTGCGTAATAGCGCTTGCGTTAGCCAACTGGGGATTAAGAAGTAAATCAAAAATAGAGAATATTAAAGCGGAGGAGTCAATTCCGCATAAAAAGAAAACATTTCAATATTTGTGAACTGGCTTAAAAGAAAATTCGGAAAAACAATAGTTGAGTTTGATAACCCTGTGGGAGTGTTTGATGTTAACGGTAAATTTATACCCAAACCAAACACAAAGTTTTATTACAGGGAAATACACAGGGATATAAAAAGGTTTTTGGGGATACCCCTGAGGTCAGATGATTTAAAAAAGGTCGCAACCAATTAACATAAAAACATGAAAACAGGAAATTACGTTCAAGCAATAGGAAAATATAACGCAACTAAACCCACTATATCAGATACAGCATTTGAAGAAGTACAACTTAATTCTACTGGCAGTATGGAAACAGCAGAGGAAAGCTGCACAATGACAGTAGTCGATACATCTAACAACACAATAGAAGTAACAGCTAGCCCAGCACTGCTTTTGGCTATTTATGTGAATACCGTTTTATCTGCCCACACTGTCCTGATTAAGGATGATACAACCACCAAGATAATTCTGCCGTCAGAAATGGCAGCTGGAACTATGATAGACTGCCACTCGGCTAAATTTTCCACGGATATACAGATTGACCCAGATGATTCTTCAACTGGGGAAATAGTGATATTCTGGAGAGCATTATGAAAACTGGGAATTATGTTCAATTAATAGGAAAGCACAACACAACTCCACCAGCTGTATCAGACGGAGCTTTTTCGGAGTTGCAACTTGACCCAGCTGGCAGCATAAGAACAGCAAATGCTGCTTGCACGCTGACAGTGGTGGACTTGGAAACAGACGCCGATGTGGTGGTAACATCAAGCCCAGCCGTATTACTGGGGTTGTATGTCAATACTGTCTTCTCGGCACACGCTGTGCTGGTAAAGGACAGCGGTGGAACAAAACTCACTATGGCTGCCTCAACTGCGGCAGGAACTCAAGTAGATTGTCATAGTGCATCATGTGCTGGCAATATAACAATAGAGTCAGATAATGCCGCAACAGGAGATTTAGTCGTCTTCTGGAGAGCAATATAAATTAATAAAAATATGCCAAAGAAAAAAGTAACTAAACAAGAAACTTGTAAAAAGGACAAACAATTAGAAATCCTTAAAAAAGGGGTTTATGAGATATTTGACAGGACCCCGATTGGCTCGATAGTAGATTCGGAAGCAAGCAAGTTATTAGATGAGATATTAAAATAATATGCCGTGTGTTAAATGTAGTAATGGCAAATATAAGTTAGGAAGCAGTCCTTGTATGTATACGTCTAAAGGCGCATGCGAGAGAGCTTACTCGGCTTATAGAGCCAAAAAGGGTAAGAAAAAATAATGTATTATGATAATGTAATTCAGTTCAGGGTAACACCTGAAAATTTAGGGCTGTTTCGTTATGTGGATGACAGGACAGAGAGGGAAGATTATATCAAGGACAGGCAGGCGCTTGAAAAGAAAATGATTGCTTATGAGAAAAAAGGGAAAGAAACATATCCAGGAAGTTATGATATAACCGTCATGACTTACGACCAGTATGAGGAACCCTATCTTATAAATGACGGTTGCCACAGAATGCAGGCGCTTAAAAGAACCCTTTTCCCCAAGAAACTGATTAAAGGTTTCACGTTCTGGCTTATCCCGACAAACGTTCTCGGGGTGAAAGATAAAGCGATGATACCCCAGGCAAAAAAATGGGTATTTGAGATAAATGAAAGGATTAACAAAAAACTGATAGATGCGGGGTTGCCACTTTGGGTTAAAAAATTTGAATTTACAAAAATAGACGGAAAATTAGTCGCTTGGAAAAATATCAATATTATAAACACAGGCGATATTAACCAGCCACTCCAATTCGGCGTGGATTGGAAATTAAACGAAGGCACGGATTTCGCCAAAGATAAGAAATTAGAGGACTTGCCCAAGTGGGCGGACCTTATAATAAAATAATATGGCAGAAACAAATATTTTGCGTCAAATTAACAATGAAAAGCAGGACTTCGAGGACAAAAGCATCCAGATAGTGCCTGGACTTTTGTTTAACCAGAAATCCACTATTGAGCAGATTTACTTCTATCACAATTCCAAGTTTATTACTGGGGAGGTAGACGCAGAAGGAGACCGCAAATACTTCTATAATATTAACAGGAACCCCTGCAAGATATACACAAAGGCTATTGATTTTGATACAAAGCATATAAATATCCAGACTGCGGCAGGGGGAACCCCGATAAAAACCTGGTATTTTGAAAGAGACCTGAAGTTCTGGATGAAAGACAAGCAATTCGGGAAAGTCCTGAACAGGATATTCAGCGAGTTGCCTATTTTCGGCTCGGTTGTGCTTAAAATCGTTAAAGGAGTTCCTTATTTTATTGATTTGAGGAACTTTATTGTTGAACAGTCGGCGGATACTTTAAATGACGCAAACTATATTATTGAAAGGCATCCATATACGGTAGCCAATTTCCAAAAAGCGGCAAAGGAAATGAACTGGGATGAGGGAAAGGTCAACGAAACTATTAAATTATTCAGGGGGATGCAAGATGTCAGCCATATAATGGTTTACGAGAGATACGGAGAAGTGAAAGAAGGTGAAAACTGGGATTACAGGAGAGTTTGCCTTGCCGATGTCGGTGTTGACCAGGAAGAAATAAGAAGTGGGGCAGGTGTCCCCTACAGGGGAGTTGAATTGTCGTCAGATGTGGTTGAACACCCTTACTGGGAGTTCCATATTGGAAAACTGCCAGGAAGGTGGCTTGGTGTGGGAGTTGTTGAAACCCTGTTTGAACCGCAGATAAGGCAGAACGAAATAGCAAACTTACAGGCAAAAAGTTCTTACTGGGCAGCTCTGCATATATTACAGAGTAGGGACCCAGGGGCTAACAGGAACCTTATGACAGACGCCCAGAACGGGGAAATTCTTACTGTGGAAAGCGAGATTACCGAAATACAAATATCCGAAAAGAACCTTGCCTTCTTTAACGAGGAAACCCGAAAGTGGATGGAGAACAGGGACGAATTGACTTTGTCTTATGATGTCATTCAGGGGGAGCGTCTGCCAGCGGGAACGCCTTTGGGTTCAGCACGTTTGGCGGCTTCTATGGTAAATGCCCACTTTGACCAGATAAGGGAGAATATTGCCCTAGATGTAAAACAACTTCTATTTAAAGTAATTATCCCCCAGTTTGAAAAGCAGAATACAGGCGAGCACGTATTGAGAATAGCGGGGGATGACTTGGATAAAGTCCGCAATTTGATTATAGAGAAGAAAGCTACTAATGCCTTGTTTTCCTTCATTAAAAGAAAATCAAAACTTCCCACTAAACTCCAATATGACGCAATAAAGGCGGCAATAACAGAAAGAGTAAAACAATCCAAAGAGATTTTACTGACTATCCCCAAAGAGTTTTACAAGAACTTAAAATACAAAATAGACATAATAATAACAGGGGAACAAAAAGACACTTCTGTATGGGCGCAGACTATGATGGCTGGATTACAAGCGGTTACGGCTGACCCAACCATACTTGTTGACCCAACTAAAAAGAAATTCTTTAGCAAGTTCCTTGAATCTGGCGGAGCGTCAATAATTGATTTTGAACCAGACCAGCCGACAGGAGTGGAACAGTTGACAGAACAAATGCCAAGAGGCGCTGGAGGCGGAGTAGCAAGACCGAGTATCCCACAAACACCACAAATGGGTGAAACCCAAAGAGCATTATGATAGACCCTAAAACAAAAAAAATATTAGAGGAACTGGGAGAATCTGATTATGGGGAAGCATTAAAAGAATATCTAGATGAAAGATTAAAATCAATGGAAGGGAATGTTCACGATTATGAAAACTGGGATGATATTCTGGGACGGCGAAAGGCAACACGAATAATAAAAGAGATATTCTATTTTTTAGAGAAAAGGGAAATAAAACAAAAGGATAAAAACCAATATGTATAAAGGTCGAATAGGAAGCGTAACCTAATAAAACACTGCGAGTTAATAATCTCATAAAATTATGACAGACGAAAAACACAATATGACTGAAAAACAAGAGGAAAAGGTTAATCCACTTCCTTTTGAAAAAACTGAGGAAACCAAAGTAAACCCAGGGGAAGAGGTAACCCCTGAAGAACAACCTCAAGAGGAGCCAGAGGAGGCTCCAGAAGAAACTCCTCAAAAGGAGACGGAAACTCCTAAAAAAGAAACCACGGACTATACTGATAGAGAAAAGCAATACTACGCTCGGATGAAAAAAGCGGAGGAAGATGCTAAAAAAGCCAAAGAAGCTTTGGCTAAAAAGTCATCATCCACTACACCTGACGTAGATGCCATTTTGGAAGTCCAATCCGCAACAAAGGATATGGACGCAGAAGAAGTGGCAGAGCTTAAACTCCGTTCCTCTTCGTTAAGTATCAGTCTTTCGGAGGCACGTGAGAACCCAAACTTTCAGCTATGGCAAACAGCACACAGAGAGGCGGTCGAGAAAGAAAAAGCACTGAATCCTTCTACAACTCAATCAGAAGTGGAAGAGAAAGAGACGAAAACGATAGACCAGCGGTTCCAAGAGATACAGGAAAAGTATAAGGGTGATAATGACAAGATTCAGGAAGAAAACGCAAAGGTACTTGCTGAATTGCAGTATAATAACCCTATAACAAAAGGAACCGTGGTAGGGATGAATCCTATAAGAAAACTGGACCACTAAGATTGAGGCGGTGAAGGAATCAGAATAAAATGCCTTTACATCAAATAACAAATGACGTATCCGCTATATCCCCCATCGTATGGTCACAGATGGTTCAACAGCCACTTTATAAGCAATTAGTTGCTTTAAAGGTTTGTAGGACTTCGTTGCTTGACCAATTCGGAGCTGGGGGTGTTGCGATACAACTACCAAGATTCGATGATTTGTCCGCCCAGACATATAATCCAGGGTTGGACATATCAGCCACAGACCAGGATTGGCATTACGATACAATCAATGTGTCAACCTATAAACACTGCACCTTTTATGTAGATAGCGTAGAGAGACTTCAAGCAAATATATCTGTAGCAGTGGAGTTGGCTGGTCAGGCTGGTTTTCAGATGAGTAATGCCATAGACACATTCGCTTTCAACAAAATTACTGGACTTACAGCTCCTGCGTTGTCAGCGGTGGATAGAGATGATGTTTTTGGAGACAGTTCTACGGGACAGATTTCGGCTTCTTCTGCCAACATTATTAACCTATATGCAGGAATGAGAAAAGTTCTCAGGGAGAATAATGTTGAAGAAGTGGGCGACTGGTGTTCGGTAGTTAGTCCAAGGCTTGCTTCTCTTATTGAAATTAAGGCGGCAAACACTGGATTTAATATCGCTGACGCTACCTTGAAGAACGGATATGCTGGAGACTTTATGGGCTTCCAAGTCTATATCTCCAATAACCTTCCGACAGGTATAATCAGTACCATGGTTGTAAGTACTAACGGTGGTCCTACCGCCGCAGGTTCTGCGACAACTGGAACTGCTCACTACTTTGGAAGAAAAGGGTCTATTGACCTTATTCTACAAAGAGCCCCAGCATTGGAGATTAGAAAACCTTCCCATAAAATTGGTTCCATGTTCATTACCTGGACAGTTTATGGTGCTGGTATAGTACAGAACAACAGAGGAAGAGCGAGAAATACTTGTATCAAAGGAGATTAACAATGTAATTGTCGTTTATCGGGTATTTCCCAGACGATAATACCCGATAACGTCTGGAAATGACACAAACTATGAAAAATATTATGCAAAAACTTAGAATTTTATATGACAAAATACGTGAATGGGGATTAAAAAAATGGGTGCACAGGCGAATGATTAAAGATTACCAGAAAATGTATCAGGTTGAACTTCTTTTGGAACAATGGATTATTAAGAGAATACTGGAAGGTAATACGGACAGGCGGAAAGAACTTGCTGAAAAACAGGCGAGAATTAAAGAAATAACTAGTTTTATTAACTACCTTAACAAAAAATAATATGAGAATTTTATTTATGCTTGAGAGTCCATCTGCTTGGAGGTCAGGTATTTGGTATCATAGGACACATGTTCCCTGCAATGGTTTAATGTCAAGGGGGCACAGTACAAAACAAGTTGCGATAGGAGAAACTATTCCTGACGAGTATATGGAATACCCTAATACAGTTATATTCGGCAGGACATATCCTGAAACTTTTAATCCTCTTGATAAAATGAAAGCGTATAAAAAACAGGGCACAAGGGTTTTATATGATATGGATGATGATTTTTGGGCAGTTGACCCATCTAATCCATCAAGGTTCGTGTCTAATGTTTTCAAAGACCAGTATGAGGGATTGATTAGGGAAGCAGATGCTCTTATTACCCCAAGTAAGATTTTGGCTAAAAAGATGCAGCGGTTGACTAAAAAGAAAGTATTCATCTTGCCTAATGCGATAAGTTACGAACAATACAAAGAAAGACCTCGTGAGCACAAGGAGTTGATGATAGGCTATATGGGGGCTGCAAGCCACTGGAGAGACATTTCAATAGTGGTTGATGTATTGGGAAAACTACACCAGGAACACGACTTCTACTTTGTACTATACGGGATGATGGGAGAACCATTGGAAGCGGCAATGTATTATTACAACAGGCTTCTAGGTGCAAATCTCCAACCAGAACAGAATAGTTATTATAGAGATGCTCTAGATTTTTATGAAAGATTGAAGAAATTGAAAATGCTTCATGTTCCATTTTATCCGCCAGAATTGCATCCAGCGACATTGAGCAGGGCAGATTTCGACATAGGACTGGCACCATTGGAAGACAACGAGTTCAACCGCGGGAAGTCTGATATAAAGTTTTGTGAATATGCCGCAGTCGGAACACCAACTTTGGCTTCTAATGTGGAACCGTATAAATCTTCTGGTGTCGGGTATCTGGCTAAGAATAACTTCAAGGACTGGTATAAGAAACTTGAAAGACTAATTGTTGACGTGAAGTTCAGGACTGACCTTCTTAAAAAACAGCGAAAATGGGTAAAAGAAAACAGGAGTATACAAAGAGTTGCGATTGACTGGGAACTTGCCTGCCAGAAGCCTGGTGGATTAAAAGTTTTAGGACAGCAAAAAGATGGTAAAAGGCCTTAAACTCGCTTTGTATAATTGGAATTCTTGTTTAGATGAAGTTGTTGAGAAACTTAAAAAGAAACATACGCTTTTGGAAGATTATAAAGATGCGGACAGGGTAGTTCTTTGGAATGAATGTAGGCTGAATGGCTGGAAAGAAAGAGTAATAGAATCACAAAACAAAGGAAAGAAAGTTATTTTCTACCAATCAGGAGTATGGGGAGTTGATTGGATAAGACCGCCATTCAATGAAGGTATGATTTCTGATGTTGTCTGTGTCTGGGGAGAAGGAGACAAGAAAAGGATGATTTCTGGTGGAGTTCCAGCAGAAAAGATTGTCATTACTGGCAGTCCCATTGTTGAGCGTTTGAGACCGAGAGTTAAACACGAGGGCAAGAATGTGGTGTTTGCCTTGGAACATTGGGATGCTGGAGATGTAGTTGAGAATAACATAGTGGCGGCTGAATTAAGAAAACTCAAAGATGTAAAGATAATTACCAAAGGACTTATTCAGGAAAACATTACAGAAGTATTTGATAATCCAGTTTTCTCTTCCAGAATGCACAGCGACCATATGAATATTGTGGCAGATATATTGACAACAGCAGATTTGGTGGTAGCAATATCTGAAAGCACATTCGCCTTCTTGGCGGAAACACTTGATATACCAGTGATAATAGCGGATATTTGGTTACCGAAACCAAGGGCTGGAGATAGAAGGTATCTTGATTATAAAGGTAATTTTTCAAACGCAGTTACCAAAGTGAAACTTGAAGACCTTAACAAGACAATAATGCACCAGTTGAAATACCCAGAGATACTGCAGGAAGAAAGAAAACAGGCATCTATAATGAATGGCGGAATTGATATAAAAGACCCAGTCCAAAACTTAATAGATGTAATAGGAAAATGAAGATACTTATCTTTGAATGGAACGGGGTCATGTCAGGTGTAGCGGAGGAACTCGAAAAAAGAGGACACGATGTTACTTCCTGCCTTAGTATAGAAAAGCCAGAGGATATTATACCCTACGACACTATTGTTCATTGGAACGAGTCTGAAATTGGAGGTTCAAGAGACTTTATAAAGTATATTCTGAAATGGGGAAAGAGAGTCGTCATATACCAGCACGGAAGAAGAGGAACCCCAAGAGTAGTTCCACCATTTAACGAGCCGTTTATTTCTGATGTTATATGCGTGTGGGGGGAAAACGACAGAGATAGGTTTCTTTCTGTCGGCACCCCAAAAAATAAGGTGAAAGTTACTGGAACTCCGATATTCCAGCAACTAAAACCAAGAGAAAAACACGAAGGAATAAATATTGTATTTTGTCCGATACACTGGGATATGGATGTGGCGGAAAATCAAATTATTGCTGGCACATTGAGAAAACTTAAAGGCGTGAAGATTACTACGAAAGTATTGAAAGATGAACACGACATAAAAATGTATGACAACCCCGTTGTAAGCGATAGAAGATTAGAAGACCATTTGGGAATTATGTCAGATGTATTAAAAACAGCGGATATGGTTGTATCCCCAGTAGAAAGCACGTTTGAATTAATGGCGCAATATTTAGATATACCAGTAGTTATCGCTGGGATATGGATGTCCAAAGGTCACCAAGGAGATGAAAGATATGCAAAATATATAAGGACTTATACAAGCGGGTGTAAGATGATAAAAGATACAAATGAGTTGAACGATACTATTTACCACCAATTAAGACACTCAGACGAACTTAAAAGGGAAAGGCATCAAGCATGTGTTGATGATGGCGGGACAAATATTAAAGACCCCATTAAAAAAATATGTGATGTAATAGAATGAAACTTTTATTTATATCGCCAACACTTATTACGGAAGCCCCAATAACTATTGCGATGCTTTCGGCAGTAGCGAAAGAAGAGGGTTGGGAAACTGACAGTTGTATAAACACTTTTAAAAAACCATTAAAGGTTGAGGATTTTGTTAATCGAGCAAAGGGATTTGATATTGTTGCAATTAGCATGATGACTTTTAGTGTATTGTTCGTTTATAAAATTGTTAAAGCCTTAAAGGAAGCAGGATTTTTAGTAATTGCTGGAGGGACACATCCTACAGCTTGTCCAGACGAGGTTTTAGGGGCAGGAGTAGATACGGTAATAATTGGCGAAGGCGAAGAAGGGTTAAGAGAAGTGTTAAAGGCTTATCCGAACATACCAAAAGGAATTATAGAAAGAAAGACAAGACTAGACACCGCAACTTTGCCGATACCAGATTTAGATGTATTTCATAAGGAGATATTCACAGACGAAGATGGGTTTATTAGGGGTTTCCACAGGATATACACAAGCAGAGGATGCCCAGGTTATTGCACTTTTTGCGACTGGCAAGTATTCAGGCAGCAATTTTCAGGCTATCCAGTTGATACAGTTATCAAGGAGATTAAGATGAGAAGAGACAAATATGGTATTAACAGTTTCTCGATAGCAGATGATTGTTTCACGGTTGACAGGGAAAGGGCACTGGAGTTTTGTAAGAAAATTAAACCCCTTAATACAATATGGCGGGCTAATTCAAGAGCAAGCTTGGTTGACTTGGAACTGTTAAAAGCAATGAAGGACGCTGGCTGTCACTCAATGGCATTCGGACTGGAAAGTGGAGACCCAGAATCACTTAAAAAAATGGTTAAAGGAGTTACCTTAGAGGAAAATATAGCAGCTCCGACTATGGCTTACGAAGTAGGATTGGAAGTATATGCCTGTTTAATGACTGGATTTCCCTGGGAAACGCCAAAACATGTTGAGAACCAGATTAAACTTATCCACAAATTATGGAAAGAAGTTTCACTGTTTACCGTATCAGGCGCACTTACGCCATTTCCAGGTTCGGCAATTTATAAGATTTATAATAAGAAGTATGGTTTCACGAATTACTGGCTTAAACCAAAATATCAATGGTGCGGAGTACAAATATATCAAAATGCTGAAAATCCACTGGCAGTAAGTACGTTCTATCAGCGTTATCTTTTTGATGATGTCTATATTCAGAAAGATTACTTCTTTACTTATACGCCAGAATATAAAAAGGCGGTTAGAAAAATGGTTGTAGAGATAGGCGAACACAATGTATTATTTATGTATCCTAATAAACCAATTAAACAGAAATTAATTATTCTGTTGGGAAGATTATCAATGTTGATATACAGGTTGTTTCCAACCCTGGAAATGAAGATAGGTGGAGTTCTTTATCAATTATTTCACAAAGGAAGTGAACGAAGTTCAGTGGAAAAACTAAGAAATGAAAGAAGAGGAATTGTTCGTAATTTTTCTGGCTCAAATTAATGCCTAGAAAGGTAACCGATAAAGAAAAGCTGAAAGATTTGAAAGATGTAATAGCGGTTATTGATAGGCCTTATTTCCTAGTTGGCGGTACTGCATTGTGGGCATATAGAGATAATTCTTTTCCTCCGAAGTCATTCGGGATAGGAATGTGGGGAACAGATAGTACATACCAAGAAGAACTTAACGAGAAATTAGAAAAATTAGGATTTAAAATTGAAAGACACAAGGGTACGACTGTTGAAGCTCTCAAAGCGTTAAGTCTATTGATATTTTTCTTGGCTAAAGAGGATAATGAATGGTGGTCGATTAGAGCACCAATAGGAAGATGGCTTTCTATACCAGACAAGTTTCACAAATTAGAGGAAATAAGATTTAAACGATTTAAACTAAAAGTTCCATCTCCGATAGAAGATTACCTTTTATGGTGTTATGGAAAAAACTGGAGGGACAAGACTCAAACAAAGAGTTCTTATCCGCCAGTAAGAGCTTCAAAATGAATAGGTTATTAAAGTCTTATCATAGAGAGTTAGAGGATTACAAAAAACAACCCAAAGCATACAAGACATCTGGAATATGGACTGGGACGGAATATCGTTATATATGTGGGAATCGTATTAACGATAGTAAACTGGAAGAAAAGTTAAAGAACTTTCCCCAGAATGAAATGGGAATTGGTATTTCTATAAGGCATAACTACACGATAGAAGATATTAAATACCTTATCACCCTTTGGAAAGCATTTACTAAACTGCCAATAAAAGTATTAGAATATCCAGATACCTTTGGATTTAATGGTTTCTATCTTGACAATATATTCTCCATTGGCCAGGCGATGAGACTATCGCATAGTGCAAAAATGGTTTCAGACCTAACAGAAGGAAACGTTGTAGAAATAGGAGGGGGATTTGGCGGGACGCCATATCACTTATTCAAGGACTTTGACTTTAGGGGAACATATTTCAACTTTGATATTCCTTATGTGGGGTTAATTGAGAAATACTTTTTAATGAATGTCTTTCCGAAAAAGAAGTTCCTATTATATGGGGAAGACGACATTAAGAACTTTGCGGATTACGATATGGTTTTAATGCCACATTATATGATTAAAGACCTCCCAAAAGACAGTTGTGATGTAGTGTTCAACGCTAATAGTCTGCCAGAAATGGGAAGAAAGCAGATTAAGGAATACTTGAAACAGATAGATAGGATTTCCACAAAATACTTCCTACATATAAATCACCAATATCAATCTTGGACACCAGGATATTTATACTTACAGGATATAGATGAAAACGATGTGGCTAATTTTTCAAGGAGAAAATGGGAATTACCAATGAATAGGTGGAACCGAGTTTCTATGAAGTTGAATATGTTTTCGAGTTGTTTCAGCGATAATCCTAAAGAAGATTATTCGGAGTATTTTGAATATCTTTACAAAAAAATATGAAAAGAAGATTACCTATCATCAAATTACGGGGAAAAATTAGATTAAATATTGGTTGCGGGTATAAAGAAGAAGAAGGTTTCATCGGAATAGACAAAGCAGACTGCGAGCAGGAAATATTATGGGATGTCAGGGATGGAATACCATTTCCAGACAATTCGGTTGATACGATATGGTCGCAACACGTAATGGAGCACTTGACAAATGAAGAAGCGCTAGACGTTTTAAAAGAAATGTATAGAGTGCTGAAAATTGGCGGGACAACAGTGAATACGATGCCCCACGCATCAGACCCGACCTCCTGTTATTTTGACCACAAATCATTTTGGAATGAAGATAAGATTGATTCTTTACTAAATTTGCTTCGAAGTTTTGGTGTCAAGGAGATCGCTCGGACCGGTCGTATTGCCATGCTGCGTGGCAGCATAGGCCAGCAAAGGACAAAAGAATTATCTCGGACTGGTGGCACTAGAAAAACTACCCTGAATGTCGTTCACTCAAAGAAAATCAACGAATAATTCGATAAAGATACCCATTGAGCTGGTAGGCAAACAGCTACGCGAAATGATGCCCTGGCTTTAGTGAGATAAAAGAGAAGCCCCAACCAATAAATAATAGTCTTTTATTAAAGTGTAGGGGAACCATGGACAAGGTAATTATCTTTGATACTACCTTAAGGGACGGAGAACAGGCGGCCGGAGGAAGCCTGAATCTTCAGGAAAAACTGGATATAGCCAAGCAACTGGAGAAGCTTGGAGTGGATATTATTGAGGCTGGGTTTCCCATTAGCTCGCCCGGTGATTTTGAAGCTGTCAGCCTTATTACCCGGGAAATCCACAACTCCAGAATTTGCGGCTTGGCGCGTGCCAACCCTAAAGATATTGACTGCGCCTGGGAAGCAGTTCGTGAAGCAGAGTACCCGCGAATTCATGTCTTCGTGTCGTCTTCCGATATCCATCTCATGCATGGCATGAAAAAGAGCCGGGATGAAATCTTGCAACTAACGCGTGATATGGTTGCCCGGGCGAAGAGTTACACTGAAGACGTTGAATTTTCGCCGATGGATGCCAGCCGGACTGAGCCGTCGTATCTCTATCAGATCCTGAAGATAGCCATTGACGCTGGCGCCAATACTTTAAACATCCCTGATACCGTGGGCTATGCTATTCCGGAGGAATTCGGCCAATTAATTGTCGGCATTTTTGAAAATGTACCCAATATCGATCGGACGGTGGTGAGTGTCCACTGCCACAATGACCTAGGACTGGCAGTAGCGAATAGCCTGGAAGCCATCAAGCGGGGTGTTAGACAGGTAG